>Ga0172379_10000203_pt1 | contig 159247 bp, 191 predicted proteins | sample GrowelOW334metaG_FD_119756 | JGI IMG/M metagenome (GOLD analysis project Ga0172379, IMG submission 119756) | Groundwater microbial communities from an aquifer near a municipal landfill in Southern Ontario, Canada - Groundwater well OW334 metaG | ecosystem: Environmental > Aquatic > Deep...
GTGTACGCACCAGTGGTGTGCGGTTCACCATCGGTGCGCAGCACATTACGCAATGAAGGTTTTTCATGCCCTCTTTTCGGCAGTTCCAATTTTTCGAGCTGCCCGACATACGCCAGTATCGCGTCGAATTCGCTCGTGAATTTCTCGAGTTCCCTTCCTTCTATGCTGATGCGCGCCAGAGCCGCGAGCTTCTTGACCTCTTCAGGTGTCGCCATACGAACTACTCTATCACGCTCCCAACTTCTTGAGGAATTCTGTTTCGGAAATGACGGAAATACCGAGTTTCTTTGCCGTATCGAACTTGCTTCCCGGGTCTTCGCCGGCCACGACGAACGAGGTTTTGGCGGAAACGCTTGATGCGGCTTTCCCGCCCGCCCTCCGTACGCGCGCTTCGGCTTCCTCGCGCGAGAGGGTCGGCAGGGTGCCGGTGATGACCACCGTCTGACTCGTTAGGGGTCCCTTCGAGGGCGCAACGACCTTCTGCACATTGAGATGCTTTGCAAGGCGCGAAAGCAGTGCGCGATTATTTGCATCATTGAACCACTCGGCAACTGATGCTCCGATGATGGGGCCGATGCCCTCACTATGAGAAAGTGTCTCTTCGCTCGCTTTGCCGAGCGCTGCAAGCGTGCCGAAGCGAGTCGCAAGAAGATATGCGTTCTCTTCACCAACGTGCGGAATGCCAAGCCCAATGAGCAATCGATCGAGCGGAACTTTTTCCGCGGTAGTTATCGCTTTGACGAGTTTTGCGGCTTTTGTTTCTTCAAATCCCTCGAGCGAGAGAAGTTCGTCTTTGGTCAGTTCAAAGATGTCATCGAAATCGGAGATGAGGTCGTGTTCCATGAGCGTGCGCACGGTTTCGCTCCCCATGCCGGTTATGTCGAGCGCGCTTTTACCGGCGAAGTGTGCGAGTTTGCGCGCTTGAATCTCGAACGAGCCTGCGACAACGCAGCGATGAGCCGCTTCCCCGGGCACACGCTCGATGCTACCGTCGCCGCCGCACAAGCTTGAATGCGTCGGAAACTTCCAGATTTTCGCTCCTTTCGGCCGCAATTCCATGATGACCGACACAACCTCGGGAATGACATCCCCCGCCTTTTGCAGGATGACCGTATCGCCGACGCGAATGTCTTTTTCTTTAATGAAATCTTCATTATGGAGGGTTGCGCGCGCGACCGTTGAACCGGCGACCGTGACGGGGCGCAAATGCGCAACCGGTGTGAGCTTCCCTGTGCGCCCCACCTGAAGCACAATGTCTTCCAAAACCGTCTCAACTTGTTCGGGCGGAAATTTATAGGCAATAGCGAAACGCGGCGCTTTGCCGGTATAGCCAAGAATTTCCTGCTGAGCATGGTCTTCAACTTTGAGAACGACGCCGTCAAGTTGATAATCAAGAACGTCCCGGGCGCTTCCCTTCCATTTCTTCCAGTACGCAAACACCTCTTCGAGAGAATCAGCATGCCGATGCTCTGGATTCACCGGAAAACCAAGCGATGTCAGATATTTCAATTCTTCGGTCTGTATCGGCGGAAACGACTCGGATGTTTGTGCGGTGTCATAGATGAATACTTCAAGCGGACGCTCCGCGGCAATATTCGGGTCCAATTGGCGGATGGAACCCGCGGCGGCATTGCGCGGATTCGCGAATTCCTGTTCGCCCTCTTTTCGGCGCTTTTCATTGAGTTTCTCCAGTCCCGAACGCGTGAGATACACTTCCCCCTCGACGACGATATCGATAGGTCGCGGCAATTCTTTAGGCACGGTGCGGATAGTGCGGATATTATGTGTGACGTCTTCGCCGATAATTCCGTCGCCGCGCGTCGCCGCGGTGGTGAGCACTCCCTTCTCATACGTCAGAATGATCTTAAGCCCGTCTATTTTCAGTTCCAGGTCATACGTCGGTGACATCCCACTTACTTTGCGTACACGCTCGTCGAATGCGCGAATATCTTCTTCGGTGAACGCGTCGTTGAATGACCATTGCGGAACGGCATGCTTCACTTTCTTTAGAAACGGCAATGCCGCACCTGCGACAACTTGCGTCGGCGATGATGGCGTCACGAGCTCGGGATACTTTTCCTCAAGCGTAGCGAGTTCGTATTTGAGCGAATCAAGCGCCTCTGGCGAGATGGGCGACACATCCTTTTCGTGCTGGAGCGTGCGATATTTGGTTATCGCCTCGCGCAGCTGTGCGGCTCTTTCTTTGGCTACTTTCGAAGCTTTCATGCGCACAGTATACAGAATCACACCGATTAGTAATGGGCATTGAGACCGCGCGACACGAACCGCGCCCCAGTTGGCGGGCTGATCACGGTAGTGCAGGATACGTCAAAGCCTTGAGAGAATATATAGGTGAGGCCCGTGCCCGGTGCGGGTTTGTACACGGTCACTATCGCACAGCGTTTACCGGAATCGAGCGAGAGACGCTCCGAAACGACCATTTGGACCCCGATGGTGTATGCGTAGCTCAGCTCCGTTGCCGGCGCGCCATCACACGTGATGGTATTCGGATGAGTCGTCGTATCGTGCGTCGAAAAATCGAACAGATTTTGTTGCTGGTCGGCGTACAGCGCGCACTCAAGCGCGGCATCCGCCGCGTAGAACGCATATTGTGATTCGACGGCCGCGGAAGCGAGGATTTGTTGTTTATAGCCAATCGAGCCGAGTGCAAGGCCGAATGAAAGCATCACCGACATGAAGATGATGGCGACGAGCAGTGCGAACCCGCGTTGTGTTTTTTTCATTGCCATCGAGTTAGGTGATCGTATATGGTCACGGTGTGTTGGGTGCCGTGATAGCTCCACGATACGGTCGAGACGATGCGTTTGTCCGGATATGGAGCTTCGGGGGAAGCGGGGTCCGTTGTACCAGGAATATCGACCACTTGGATCGTGCGTGAAAAAGGCGTCGCTGTCCCGAGTGAACTGTTGCGTTCAGTGACATATCTATATCTACCGGCACCATCATCGAAAAGATAAAGTTTTGCGCACGCTCCTCCGGCAGTACACCGAAAGATAGACGAGCCAGTTCCATAACCCATACTCAATGATGGGTCGATACTACAAGCCGCAGTCGGAGTAATTGCATTTGGCCGACATCGCTCAACAGAGCCGAGCTGATCGACACCCCCGGTAAGGAAATTACTCCAGGCAGTGCCCGATTTATCCGTAACGGACGGGTCATTATAGGCGGCAAGAAATTCGTAATCGCGCATCGCGCGCACATACTCAATGCCTTCCTGCGCGAGATAGGATGCAGTGAGTTTGTCGCGTGCAATCATTGATGCAACAATGGCACTGTTCGCCGTATACAGGGGGCCGGCCACAGCGAGCGTAAGGATGGTCACGGCGATCATGGCCTCGATTAAAGTGAAGCCGCGGACGGCTTCCCTCCCTGCGCGTGCCTCGGCCAAATGAATGAAGACATTCTTTTGGCACTCGGCTCGCTTGGTAGTAAAAGCTCTTTTCATTTTAGGTGTATGGGTCATAGGTCGCTTCCGCGCATCGTCGCGCCGGTCTCAATGTGGAACGTCTCGCTTTTCCCTTGTCCGTAGAGTACCTTCCCGGAAATAGTGATGGTGACGTGCGGCTGTGCATTGTCGCTCTTGCTGGTGCCGGAGACGTAAAAAGTGAGAGCCGTGATGTCCACCGATGGATCAGTGAGAGCATTTCCATTCTGGGTGATGGAGTTGCTCGAGAGCGCGTACGTCACTGGGGACCCGTCCGAATCGGTGAACGAAAAGCCGATGCCGCTCCCATCGATTGTGCAGTTGCTTGTTCCTCCCGGACAGGTGTAGGCCGTGCCGGTACGTATATCGCGCGTCATCGTCTCGATGGCAAAAGAAAGATTGTCGATACCGGTCGCAATGCCTTGCGCCTGTCGTTGGAGGCCTATCATCATCAGATAGGCACCCGAAGCGAGGAGCATAATAAGCGAAAAAAGCCCGGTCGCGATGATGAGTTCGATGAGCGTATACCCTGTACTAGAACTTCGGCTTGGCCGAAGGCCGCGCACCGCTTTGCGGGCGCAAGCCGAAGTTTCAGTACCGGGGTTTCCGCGAATTTTTTTCATGGTGAACAAGAAGAGGCATTCGCAATAATTTGTCCTGATGCCGCTATATAAATATATCTTTTCGTATTGCTTTGAGAAGAGACCGTGATGCACGCCGACGAATACGCAGTATAGGGCCCGCCGTTCGAACCTCGTATGATAGCGTTCGGATTCGGCCGCGTGAAAACGATGTCGAGTGCGGTTAAGCCGCCGGCGACTGCGCATGACCCGCTACCGACCGCCGGATACACACAAAAATCGCTGACCTGTATGCCGTTATTGAGATTGTACGTCTGCACAGCGGAGAGTGCATCGGGACTCGCGCCTCCTGAAGTGTATATACCGTCTCCCGGCTTACAATCAGGCGCGCCGGACGATGACGCCGCGGAACAAAAAAGTGTTCCGGGCGACCCGTCCGGCGCCGTATCCGCGAAAACGATGAAAGAATTATGGACGGTATTCGACAAGTGCATGCCGTAGCCGACATTCGTTGCCGTACCCGCAGCGCGGCTGCTAAGCCCGTACGTCTGCGTGGAACGCAACGTCAACGCGATATCGTACGCCGTATTGGAAAGTATGAGCGTCTTGTTGAACGTGCTCTGATTAGTGAACACAACGGACGTGATGATAACAATAATGGCGAGCACCACCATGAGCTCTATGAGCGTGAAGCCACGAACTAAAGGCCAGGCAGGGATGCGATGAATATGAAAGGGTTCCATTGGGTGAAGTACGCGAGGAGAAAGCCCGCGGCAAGAAATGGCGCGAACGGCACCTCACCACCCATTCTAGAGCCGCGAGGCCTCTTCAACAATATGAGTATGCCGATAACCGCGCCTATCCAGAAAGAAAAAATGAACCCGGAGAGTGCGGCGGGACCGACCATAAGTGATAAGCCGAAGACAAATGGCGCGTCGGAAAAACCCATGGCTCGTCCGTGCGAAAGAAGATGCACGAGCATGAGACTCCCCCCAATGAGAAGTGCGACGAACGCACTCGTATAAAATTCGTCTGGAGATGGCGCAAGAAAAAATCCGGTCAAAGCGCTTGAAAGCACAAAGGCAGCAAGGAGCGACGTCGGCAATATTTGATGCGCAAGATCATAAAGGACCAGCGCCGTAAGAAGCGCTAGTGAAAGAAACATGAATGGAAGTGCGACTGTAAATCCGAGTTGCACATAACCGAAGGCAAACAGAACGCCGAGCAATAATTCCGTCGCAGGAGACAGGAACGAGAGGTGCGTACCGCAACAATGCGCACGACCGCCACTTGCGAGATGGGAAAATATCGGCACGAGCATGAGCGACGTAAGCGGCGAGCCGCACGCATCGCACTTCGAACGGCCGACCACAAAACTCTGTCCGGTATACAATCGCGCAACAAGCACTCCGACAAAACTAGCCACAATGGCGCCGAACACGAAAAACACCGCAGGAAAGAAAAGAGACATTCACTGCATCATACCAGAAGCCCGCGGCTTCGCCGCGGGCTTCTGGTATGATCTGCGTGCCCTAGTTTACGGATTACACTTTGTGCCAGTGGTACCAATCGTGTCTGTCGCGGTCGTGGTCGCCACGCCGGTGCTGTCTACACAGTAGAACTCACCCGGATTTGCAGTAAGCGCGGCTGATACTGCGTAGCTGACGCCCTTGGCGCCGACATTGCATGATACGGTGCCGTTGTTATTCGCCTTCTTGATACCTGCGATCTGATTTTCGACCGTGGTATCAGTGAAGAGCGTATTGGCTGTAACACAGTCAGTGACGGCGGTGGCTCCCGCTGCATTTCCGTAATTACCGGTCGTGGCGCTGTAGATACCGGCCTGCGTACGGATGCCGCCGACATCGGCCATAACTGCCGCATCATTGCCCTTGGAACGGGCTGTGTTAAGGGACGCGAGCACCACCGCCGAGAGGATGCCGATGATGGCGATAACGACGAGTAATTCGATGAGAGTGAAACCGCGATTTTGTTTTTTCATGATGTATTTTTATAAGGATTAATGTATCAGCAAGTGAACGTTGCGGTAGGAAATGTCGATGTCTTTATCATCCCCGCCCCTGACGAATCCACGCACCACCAGGATGCCGTCGTGGGAGCGAGGAGCTTCACACCGACGGCATAACTCGTGCCCGCCGCAACGCAGGCGAGGTTGCCTGCGGTGCCTCCGCTCGCGCTCAGGGCGCCCGTGAGCGCTCGCTTGGTAACCGGGTCACCGAACAGGCTCGTTCCGGCGGCGGCACCGGTGCACCCGGTACCGGTCGTGAAGGCGAGGGTGCCGTAGGTATTAGTGCCGGTATTGCCACCTCCTCCGCCATAAAATATCTCCGCCTCAGTCTGGATGGTTGAAAGGTCGGATTGAATAGCTGCGTCATTGCCTTTTGAGCGCGCGGTACTAAGCGACGCAAGCACCACCGCCGAGAGGATACCGATGATGGCGATGACGACGAGCAATTCAATGAGAGTGAAGCCCTTCGACTTACTCAGGACAACGCCCCGGGAACGATTTTTATACATGATAAATATTGTGCGGATAATGTCCCTATTGTACGTCTATAGCCGCCGCAAGGAAAACAAGGGTGTGGACAACCCCTCTTATATGGAACCGGCGAGATTGTATATAGGCAATAGCACCGCGGCAAGCAACACGCCGACGCCAAGCCCGAGCATCACGATCATAATAGGCTCAATGAGGCCAACCAGCGTATCCACGGCATTGCTTACCTCGCGGCTATAGAACTTGGCAAGCGTCGTGAGTATCTTGCCGAGCTCGCCGGTCTCTTCCCCCACCTTCGTCATCGCAACCATGATGCCAGGTATCTGCGGATGCTTCCCGAGAGCATCGGATATGGAAGATCCGCCTTTTACATCGGCCCCCACATCCGCGAGCACGGACGCATACACGGCATTGCCTACGACCGAGCCAGTGATTTCTATCGCCTCCACGACGGAAACGCCGGAAAGGAGCATGGTGGAGAAGTTGTCCGATATGCGCGCAAGGTACAATTTCCGGTACAGGTCGCCGACATACGGAACCGTGAGTTTCAAGTTATCGAGTACCAATTTACCGCGCTCGGTCTTGCCCAATTGCCAGGCATAGACGCCGAGCGCGATAAGTCCGATGAGCACGAAAATGCCGTACTGAACGAGAAAGTTAGAAAAACCTATAACGATAGCGGTGTAGATCGGAACTTCCTGTCCGGAATCGATGAGCACGGCGCTTATTTTCGGAATAACGAGCGTGAGCATGAGCGCCATCACGCTAAAGAAAACCACGATGACGAAAATCGGGTAAATGAGCGCGTTTTCCGCCTTGCTCACGATATCGTACGTGCGATCCAGATAGTCGGCAAGATACACGAATGTTTCAGACAATTTGCCTGATTCTTCGCCCGCGCGGACCATGTTCACGTAAAAAGCAGTGAACACCTTCGGGTGGCGCGCGAGCGCCTTGCTGATGGGACTCCCTCCCTGCAGATCATCGCCGACGGTGGAAAGGACGGTCGCGAGATTTTTGTTATCCACCTCAGAGGCAAGGAGGCGGAAAATGCGGAGCGCAGATACCTGTGCCTCGAACAATGTCGCTATTTGGCGCGAAAGGATGACAACGTCCTTATTTGAAATGCGTCCGCCGAAGAACGGGATGTTTATCTCGAGAAATTGTTTCTTTTCACCGGACTCGATGGACGAAATGATGAGATTCCGGCGCTGAAGCGCCCCGACGGCGACTTCCTGCGACGGAGCCTCGATGGTTCCGTCGCGTTCGTGCCCGTCTTGGTCGATAGCGTGATATTTAAATAGCATGATAGGCGCTAGGCTCTAGGCGCTAGCTTTAGATAGCATAACATTTAGCATCCGCATCACTTCGTCTAATAACACTTCTGCCGGATGGAAATCCAATTTCTGTATCTTGGGCAATTGCTTCGCTATTTCTATTTGCGTTTCTAATTCTCCACCGGAACCGAACGCGATGCGTAAAAAATAAGCGAATTCTTTGGACGAGCCTCGTAGTTTCCCTTCCGCGATGTTGGATGGAATGGATACCGCCGCGCGCTGCATCTGTGAAGCGAGTCCGTAGCGTTCTTCATGCGGAAACTGGCTCGTCAACGTATATGTGCGGCTCGCGAGTTGTATCGCTTTCTGCCAAACGACGAGATCCCGAAATGTCTGCATAGTTTAAAAGATATCTTTTCGTTCTTATTTGTATTAGCTAAAGCCTAGCGCCTAGAGCCTAATAGCTAGTTAGAGATAGCGTTCGAAGGTCTTCGGGTCCATAGCATGCTCGTAGGCGTGTTCGACCGTCACTTCTCCTTTGTGCACAAGCTCGGCAAGCGAACGATCCATGTCGATCATGCCCTCTTGCGACGAAGTCTGAATGACCGCACTTATTTCGTGCGTACGCGCGTCGCGGATGAGTGTCGACACTGCATTGTTGTTAATGAGAAGCTCATACGCCGGAATGAGTCCGCCGGCAACTCTCGGAATGAGCCGCTGGGAGAAAATGCCTGCCAAGGAGCCTGCGAGCTGCACACGCACTTGCGCCTGCTGTTCGGCCGGGAACATGTCAATGATGCGGTCAATGGTTTGCGCGGCATTGTTGGTATGGAGTGTGGAAAAGACAAGGTGGCCGGTCTCGGCGGCGGTCACGGCGGAAGAAATGGTCTCGTAATCGCGCATTTCGCCGACCATGATGACATCCACGTCCTCGCGGAATGCGCTTTGGAGCGCCGTCTTGAAATCCGGAGTATCAATATGCACCTCACGCTGATGGATAAGCGATTTTTTCGGTGTGAAGACGTATTCGATAGGGTCTTCGATGGTGAGGATGTGTTCGGAGCGGGAATCGTTGATGCGGTCGATCATCGTTGCGAGCGTCGTTGATTTGCCCTGCCCCACCGGCCCCACACAGAGGAAAAACCCTTGTTCGCGCTGAGTGAAGACTTCGAGCACCGACGGGAGATTGAGTTCGGTAAACGTGTGGATGGCGCGCGGTACGAGCCGAAGCGCGAGCGCGGTCGCTCCTTGGGTGCGGTATCCGTTTATGCGGAAGCGCGCATCCGCTCCGTGCGCATAGGAAAGATCAATGGTCTGATCCGCGAGAAACGAATCCCAGCGCTCAGGCGGGACGATGCTTTTGAGCATTGCTTCGGTCTCTTCATTCGTGAGTGCCTGATATTTTGAAATGGGTATAAGCGCGCCGGACACACGCAGCATCGGCGGACCGCCGGCGAAAATGTGAAGATCCGAGCCGCCTTGAGTAACGACGAGATCAAGAAGCTCTTCGAGGCGTTTGTCGGCGGTCATGAGTATCAGCTTGATTTCTCTCCGGATGTACCCGCTTCAATGGTGCGTAACGTCTCGGCAAGCACTTCGGAAGGGATTGCGGACGCTTTGATGATGTATCCGTCGGCGGAGAGCTGTTTCGCCCGCTCAATGTCGGAATCCTGACCTTGATTTGAAAGTATGATGACTTTTGAACCTTTTGCGAGATTCTCTTTTCGCATCGTTTCAAGCGCTTCAAAACCTCCCACGCCCGGCATGATGAGATCAAGGAGAATGGCGTCCGGGGCTGCGTCATTTTTACGGAGTGCAGCAAGAAAATCTTCCCCGCTCCCGAACACGCTCACGTCGTGACCGGCATTCCTAAACTTGACCGCATACAGGTCGAGAAGAAATCGGTCGTCATCAACTAAATAGACGCGGTAAGCCATTGGTAAAGTATAACTCAAATAAAAGCACTTATTGCACAAACGTTATCCCCTGTGAGCCTGCCCCGTACTACAATAGGTTCCTCGCACCTATTGTGGTACGGGGTCAAGCAGCTCCTTCTTCGGAGGTTTCGGGGAAAAGTTCGCCGCCGAGCGTGTTGATCTCTTCAAAAGGTATCTCGCCCGCAAGCGCCTTCACGATGGCGTCTTCGCGCATCGTAAGCATGCCATCCGCCCGCGCGGCGGCATAGATCTTTTCCTCCACCGGCTCCTTGAGCACGACCTGCTCAAGCTTCTTATCCATGCGCAATATTTCAAATACGCCGGTGCGGCCCCGTGTCCCGTTCGGACAGTCCGCCGTCGGGGTTGCATGATAGAACTCCTTGAAAGACGGCAATGTCTTCCGAAATTCCGGTGGAAGGTCGGCAAATTGCCGGTCTAAGAATTCTTGTATGCTGTCGGTGACCGGGAATGCTTTGCCCGCACCGGGACAGAGCTTCTGCACCAATCGTTGACCGATGACGGCGATAAGGGTCGGTGCGATAAGGAACGGGTCAACACCCATATCGATGAGGCGCGGAATGGCGCCGACCGCCGTATTGGTGTGAATGGTGGAGAACACGAGGTGACCAGTGAGCGCGGCCTGCACTGCGAGCACGGCGGTCTCCTTGTCGCGTATCTCGCCGACCATGATGATGTCCGGGTCCTGGCGCAGAATGGAGCGCAGACCGCTCGCGAACGTGTACCCGATCTCGGGGCGCACTTGGCTCTGCGCGACGCCGGGTATCTGATATTCAACCGGATCCTCAAGCGATACGACGTTCTCCGTTTCGCGGTCGGTCTCGGAGAGCATGGAGAACAGCGTCGTGGACTTACCGGAACCGGTCGGTCCCGCAATAAGTATGATGCCGTACGGGACTTTCATCATGTCGCGTATCTCCGCGAGCTGTGCCGCGGAAAATCCGACCGATTCCAAGGTCGCGGTCGCATCCGACTGGTCGAGGATGCGCATCACGACCTTCTCGCCGAATTCCGTCGGGAAGGTGGATACGCGGAAATCGATGCGGCGCTTCTCGACGGTCGCCGAAAAACGCCCGTCCTGCGGCTTGCGCTTCTCATCAAGGCGCAGTTTTGCGAGAATCTTGATGCGCGCGACGACGGCTTCGTGCACTTTCGCCGGCAGTTCAAGCGAGGTATGCAGATCGCCGTCCATGCGGAACCGGACGCGCGTCTTGGTGGGCGAAGGTTCTATGTGCACATCGGAAGAGTGCCCATCGATCGCGTAGCGCAATATCGTGGAGACTATCTTCGTGACCGGTGCGTCTTCTTTAAGACCCTCGTGCGGACCACTGGTGAGCCCGAGCGGTTCCTCGCCGAGCTCGGATGCTTCATTGACCGCCGAAAGAGAGTTTTCTTCCCTTGTTTGCTCTCCCGGAGCCTTCTCGGTCGTTTCGTATTCCGAGAGCGCTTTGCCGATCTCGCCCGAAAGATTCTGATAGGCGTCTATCACGCGGTCAAAATCTTCCTTGGTGATGAGGAATATTTTATAGGGCATGCCTATCTTCCCGGAAATGAATTGCAACGCATCAAGCGCCTCTATGTTGTCGGGATCGGTGATGCCGATCTCAAGCGCTCCTTCGACAATATCGAGTGGGACGAACCCGTAATGGCGGGCTGAATCGATGGGGATATAGGTGAAGACTTCCTGCGCGGCGGGAGGATCACCGAGCACCCGAGAAGGGATCCCGTATGCCTTCCCTGCTTCTGCAAGCGCGTCCGCGAGTACTATGTTGTGCTCCGCAAGCGCTTCGGTGAGCGGACGCTTCTTGTCCAGCTCGGCCTCGATTGCAGTGCGGTCGCCTGAAGAAAGGAACCCTTTGTCAACAAGTAGTCCGAGAAAGTTCATTACTCATTTGATTGCGGCGAACGGATCAAGACGCCCGCTCGATTCGGGTGTGATCGGTGTCGCCAGATCCGAAAGTGCCATGAAGCGTGGGTCCCCGAAGATTGCGGTGTCGAACGATATGGGTTGCAACTTGCCCACAAGCGTCTCGAATTGCGTCTGTGCCTGATTCTCGGTGGTGGTTGTCGTGGAAAGAGGCGGCTCATTGCCGGTCCCCGTGAAGAAATACCAATAAGCCCCGGCCGCAACAATGAGCGTTGCTATGACAAGAAGTGTTGTGTTTGAGTCGAGTTTCATAATTTAGCGCAGCCAGTAGAGACGCAGAAGCATCTGGTAATTATAGACGCCCGTGTCCGATCCTTTTACGACAATGTCCCGCACATCGAGAATACGCGCGCTCCGCTCCACACCGGAGAGAAATGATTGCAGTGCGGTGTACGTGCCGACTGCGGAAAGCGTCATGTCCACAAAACCTATCGGGCTCGCCCCTGCGGCAGGTAATCCTTGCTGTCCCCCGGATGCGGCGGCAGTCGTCGGTTTTGACATGACATCGACGCTCGAGAGCGAGAAACCCGAGCGCGCGGCAAGCGCATTAAGGTCCAGAATGAGACCGACGTTGTCGACCGAGTCGGGGAGAAAAGCGCTGAGTCGCGCGAGGTCCGCGGGATCAATGGCATCGCGAGCCGACGCCAGCGTATTTTGTTGCGCGGCGAACTGGTTCGCCGCTGCAAGTGCTTGATCATCAACCGCGATCGCGTCTTTGGTCGCCCCGATGGAGCCGGACCAGGTCGGACTTACGTAGAAGAAAAATATGCCTATGGCAACAAAGAGTGCGGCGAGTGGAAGTATGCGCGTGCTCATGGTCGTGTTGCGGATGATGTTGCCGTAGTGTTGCCCACCGGCGCGGCGGGTGCCGATGCCGACGCTGGTGCCGTCGGTGCAAAGGTATTGGCGGCAGAAGTCGGTTCGAACGTAATGAGTTTTGGATCGATCGTCGCTGACAACGCAAAGGAAACAGTGCCGTCCTTATTCACGCTTATGTTCGAAAAGATCGCGTCCTTGATGCGGCCGTCGGTCGCGAAGGCGTTGGATGCCGCTGCAAGAGCGTTAAAACTTTTCGCTGTGCCGGTTCCTTCTATTTTTGACGGTCCCACATCGCTCCGCGAGAGATGTAGCGTCGTGAAGCGCGTGCTTGCGGGGAGAAGCTTCTCCAAGGCTGAAAAGAGGCCCGAAAATGCGGCATGCCCATTCAAAAGCGTTTTGCTCGAATTGAGGCGATTACGCAGTCGTACGAAATTGTCGACCGTGACCGGATCGATCGCGGCCTGAGCACTCGCGAGTTCGGCGTCCTTCGACGTTTTGCTCGAATCAAGGATGCGGCCGTAGAAAAAGACACCGAGCGCGAGAACAAAGACGAGCGCGAGTATGCCATAGGCGAAAAAGCCGAACGCGCCCGTGAGGTCGCCACGGAACTTGTGCGCCGGCGTAGCGGAAGCCGCATGGGGAATGAACGATGTGGGTATCGTCGGAGGAAGAGCCATTTCCGTTCAGTATACGCTATTTACACAAGCGCTTCGCACACTAACTGTGCAAAACCCCTTACCACTTTTCAAAAAAGTGGTAAGGGGTCAGATCTCGTCGAGTTTGCGGAGTGCCAGACCGACGGCTACCGCGAATTCGGGTCCGATCTCTTCCAGGACCGGGCGCATGAATGCCGGCGCTTCAGTTTTCGCGAAGGGGTTCGCAACGCGCACATCGATGGAGAAAATATTCTTCGCATACACTCCGAGCTCCTTTGTGACGCCGCCGCCTCCGGTGAACACGATGGCAGCAACTGATTTCTTATGTGCCGTCTCATACTGCATCAAGACGCGCCGCACCTCGGCAAATATGCGTGAGAAAACAAGTTCCGGGCTACCCAATCCGTCTTGCGCGAGGCCATGCGTCTTTTTGAGCGCCTCGGCCTGCGGTATGGAAATGTTGCCGGCAACCGCGATGGCGCGCGTGATGTCTTGACTCCCTGCGCTTATGGCGTGTGAGATCGCCACCACGCCGTGTTCGGCGACGTACACTTTGGTCGATGCCGCACCGACGTCTATGATCATGACCGGCTTCACTTGTTCGTCGACGACCGCACGAATGGTGCTGAAAATCTCTATTTCATAGAAACTCGCGGCGAGGCCGGCATCGGCGACGATTCTTTGGAGCAGAGAAAGCTCGTCATTATGAACAGCGACGAGGAGCACGGTGATCTTCTCGCTCGGCGTGGAGGCGTTCTCGGTATTCTCTTCTCCGACGAATTGCGCCGGGTTCGCTTGCGGCACAACGAACCAATCGAGCTGGACTTCAGAGACGGGCACCGGGATATACTTGCGCGCTTCGAGTTCAATGACGGTTTTCTGCTCCTCCGGACTCGCGCGATACGGCAATTCAACGAGCGTGAGAAGTGAGCGCGCGTACGGAATGGAAACTCCGCAGTTTTTCGTTGTCACCTTTGCTTCGCGCAAAAGATCCTTCAGCGTTTCGGCGATCTGCTCCGGAGCAAGATTGGTCGCCTGCCCTATTTCTCCCCCGCCGTATGGACCGAGCGAGAGTTCTCCATACGTTTCAAGCACGGCACGTCCGTGTTCCTTGCGCAGCTGCACGATTTTTAGGGACGACGTGCCGATATCAACACCGAGCACGCTCTTTTCCTTTTTGGCGAAGAGATCGGAGAAGAACGACATGAGAGAATGGTACCATGCCCGCACACCACTTCCGGCATCGTTTTTTATTGCGCTGTTACTTCACAAAGCGAAAGTATGCGTGCGCAATAATAATGAGATGATGGGAATTATGAAATGGGTAAAACGTGCTGCGCAATGCCGGATGTGGTGTTCGGGCAGGCGCTGGCTCGATTTCTTGTTCCCGCCGCGTGTGGATGAATTCGCCTTGCGCGATGTCTCTGCGGACGATTTTCTCACGCTCATGCATACGCGGCTGGTGTCGCAGACACAGCCCGAAACAGTCGCACTCCTTTCCTATGGAGACCCGCGCGTCCGGGCGGCAATTCATGAGGCAAAATATCGCGGGACCGAACATGCGCGCGAATTGCTTACCGCCGTGCTCGCTGAATATCTGCGCGACGCCGACGATGTAGGACCTCGGAGGTCCTACATCATTGTGCCGGTGCCGCTCGGGGAAAAACGCCGAAGAGAGCGCGGGTTCAATCAGGCAGAAGAAGTCGCGAACCGTGTAGCCAAACTGCTTGGCTGCGCGATGGACACGACGCTTTTGGAACGCACCCGGGAAACAGCCTCGCAAGTCTCGCTCCCCCGCCGCGCCCGTGAAGAGAACATGTGCGGCGCGTTCCGGGCAACGCGCCGCGCCGACCCCGCATGCACCTATGTCGTCATTGATGACGTCATCACCACCGGCGCCACGCTCCAGGCAGCCATTGATGCGCTCAAAGAAGCCGGTGCCGAGCATATCATCCCGCTCGCTCTCGCGCATTAAATTTGATATTGTGGCGAAATCAGGAGGGGTCGCATAGAGGCCTAGTGCGGCGGGTTGCTAACTCGCTATACGGGTAAAACCGTATCGAGGGTTCGAATCCCTCCCCCTCCGCCCTAAAAAAAATCGCCGGCGCAAGATGCGCCGGCGATTCCGGTAAAGCCCGGCTCTGCAGGCTTACATCATCCCCGATGGGTTGCACTCGCGGCAGTCCTTCTTCATAGAGAAGACCATCATGAGCGCTGAGAGGCCCACAAGCAGGTAGACGATATTCTCAACCGTCGGCCATGAGCCGACAAGGAGATTCACGACGTTCCAGTTGCTGCCCATCCAGTTACCAAGGGCGTACAGACCCCAGTTGAGGCCGCCGATGATGACGAGGAGGTGCATTATATAGTGCATTGACTTCATGCGTGTGAGAGATGGTTAAAGCGGGGGTGGTGGTCCGCTAGCTACAAGTATGACTCTTCTTAAACTAATTGGGGACGTGTTTGTGGCCCCCTGTGCAAAACCGCGAAGTCGGCTCTGCGTCTTATTCGTATCGCAACGCATCAATAGGATTCTTTTTCCCGGCCTTGCGCGCCGGGTAAATACCGAAGACGAGGCCGGCAATGCTAGATACTGCGAGCCCTAGAAGGACTGATGAGGCGGGGAAAGAAAAGACCCAGCTTACCGCAAAGAACGTCGTGAGTACGAAGTACACAAGACCAACGATACCGGCACCAACCAAAATACCGACGATGCCCCCAACGGAGGTTAATAGTACTGATTCTATGAGGAACTGTTGAAGAATGTCGTTATCCGTTGCGCCGACTGCTTTCCGCAAGCCGATTTCCCTCGTACGTTCGGTAACTGACACGAGCATGATGTTCATGATGCCAATGCCACCCACGATGAGCGAGATCGAGGCGATCGCCGCCAAGAATATGGTGAGGATATACATGACATTACCGAGTATGTTCAATGCCTCGTCCATGGAAGTGACCATGAAGTCGTCTTTCGTCGGATCCGTAATTTGGTGAGAGGTTCTGAGGATGGAGATAATCCTTGATTTGACGAACTCGGTGTCGTACGCGGGATCCATCTGGATGTTCAGCTCCTGATAATAATCAATACCGCGAATTTGCTTTTGCCCGACAGAAATCGGGATCATCGCATACTTGTCCATACTAAACACGCCGGAACCCTTCGGTTCTAGAACTCCAATGACACGAAAGGTAACGCCCTCGAAACGAACCGTCTTCCCGACGCGTTCAACGGTATTCCCGAACAGATCGTCTGCTAACTTCGAACCAAGGACGACCACATGGTTGTATGCCGTCTCATCGGCACGGGTGAACCCGTATCCGCTAGAGAAATTAAGGTTCGTCATTTTAAATATGTTCGCCGTCGTCGCAACCCATAGGGCCGATTTGCTCTTATCTCCATATACAATCCGGGAACTCCCGGTAACATTTGGTGACACATTCGTGATGGAAGGTTCCCGTTCCAACGCATCGACATCACGCTTACTGAGTGAGGTGACAACGAGACCCATCATGGCCGGAGGCGCGCCGCCCATCACGGGAGCTCCCGGCTGTACGTTTATCATATTGGGCGCCATTGACTGTATTTGCCCGACGATATACAGCTTTGCTGAATCGCCCAGCGACATAATGACGATCACCGACGCGATGCCCGTAACAATACCGAGCATTGTCAAAAATGAGCGCATCTTACTGTGTGCGAGACTGCGTGTTGCTGTTTTGAATGCGTCTCTCAGTAACATACCCCGTATGACTACTGTGCGCGATTGCGCAGATTAATAAATTGCACGCTCATCTCCACGACGAACTTTTGCTGACGTTCTATATAATATGTGTGTTTTGTAGTCATACGGGGCATATTTATTTCAAATGGTGACGCACACGGTCCACGGCAATTGTCTGATCGCTTTCGAGCATCCCGTCCTTCATCCTGATAATGCGATCGGCGAATTCGGCGGTTTGTGTCTCGTGCGTCACGAGTATCACCGTGCGACCCTTCTCATGGAGTCCCTCCAGTATTTCCATGATCTGCATGCCCGATTTCGAATCAAGGTTGCCTGTTGGCTCATCCGCAAAGATGATGTTCGGATCGGTCACGAGTGCGCGAGCGATGGCGACACGCTGTTTTTGACCGCCGGAAAGTTTGCCAGCTTCAGTATGCAATTTATCTTCGAGACCGACCGAGCGGACGGCCTCCTCTACAAAGGTCCGACGCTTCGCAGGCAGGACGTCAGAATATAACAGTGGTATCTCCACATTGTCATACACGCTCAACCGCGAGAGCAGGTTGAAGGACTGGAACACAAAACCCATATCCTTATTGCGTACTTTGGCGAGTTCCTGATCCGACATGTCGTCAATGCTTTTCCCAAGAAAGGTGTACGACCCACCGGTCGGACGATCAAGGAAACTTAATATATGCAGAAGCGTAGACTTCCCAGATCCAGACGGACCCATGATAGAAATGAAATCGCCTTTGTTAACCGAGAATGTTACGCCGTTAAGTGCCCGGGTCGGCGTATCTTCTTCCACGTATTCCTTACGCAGATCATGCACCTCGATCATTGTTTTTTAAGTCCGATATTGATCACTTGTTCACCGACGGTGACTCCGGAAAGGATCTCGACATTCCCCTGCTGATCTTGAATGCCGAGCGTGACCGGACTGGTTGTTGCGGTCTTCCCTGAAAGCATCTGCACAAATGTGCCGTTGTCGTTCTGCAGGATCGCGTATTGCGGAAGGATAAGCACATTATCCCTACGTCTTGTCTGTATATCAATGTTCGCAGTGAGGCCGCTCTTCAACCTCGGATCGGTCTTGTCGAAGGAGATCTTTACTTGATAACTGATCACTCCTTGGGTGTTCGTCTGTGCCGGTGCTATATAGAACACCGTCCCGAAGAATGTCTCGTTCGGGAATGCGTCGAGAGACATTGTCACGGCATTTCCAACGCTTAATTTTCCGACATCGGTTTCAGATACTCCGGCGTCCACTTCAAATCCGCCATCACCGATGAGAGAAACGAGCGGTGTGCCCGGAGATGCCTGTTGTCCGACCTTCGCGTCGAGTTCAGTTATCACGCCGCTGATCGGTGCGACAATTCGCGTACCCTGGAGATTTGCTTCGGCGACCGCAATCCCGGCGGCGGCTTGTTCGACACTTGCATCCGTGAGCAAAGTTGACCCAACGCTTTGTGTGCGGTAGGTCTCGCGCGCGCTTGAAAGCGTAGCGAGCAGAGCCGTTACGCTGGTACGTGCCGTAGCGAGCGCGGCGATCTGTGTCGCGGTTGCGTTCGACACGCGGTCATTCGCCAGCACCGCAAGTTTGTCGAGAAAGTCCGAAATGTCCTGCGCGACTTGCGTTGCGTTTGCAAGAAGCGTCATCGGATCAACACTGTCGGCCTTCGAGAGAGCACTCTGATATGCCTGCATCTCATAGGTGAGGGCCGTACGCTCTCTTGAGATCTGACCGTAGTCATTTGGTGCGGAAATAAGCAATTGCGGTCCAAAGATGGACGGATCGCCGAAGAATGTGTCGATGTCGTTCTGGAGCAAGGTATCGAGCGTGGTGTACGCGGAGAGATACGCATTTCTCGCCTGAGTCTCAGCCTCGGGAAGAGAGGTGGACGAACGAGAAGCGACCGCGGAATTGTATGCCGCCTGTGCCTGTTGCAACGCTGCGGAAAGGGCTGCGGTATTGAGTTCCGCAATGACCTCTCCTGCGCTCACATGCATGCCTAGATTTTTATACACATGAGCTATCGCGCCCGCATTTTGGAATCCGAGCGAAACGCTTTTTACGGGCGTCGTGTTGCCGGTAACAGAAACTGTTTCAGTAATAGAGCCCTGCGTGACCGTTATGAATTGGTACGATGCGATGTTGCTCCGCATAAAGAACCAATACCATCCGGCGAGGACGACAATGAGCGCTGCGAGCGCATAGCGCCACCCCGGAAATGCAAGACGTTCAAGTGAGAATGTCATTATGAGGTGAGTGTACCACTCGGTTATACTGAGCGCACCATGTTCCCCCCGGAATATATTCTTGCCGCCGCACTGGTCGTTCTATTCGTCATTTCCCGCATGCGGCCGCGGCGCTTCTATCTGGTGCGCCACGGCGAGACGCTCATGAATGCGCAGCATATCAAGCAAGGCGCCGACGGCGCCCTCTCCGAGCGCGGACGGCATCAGGCGGAGAAAGTCGGAATGTATTTGAAACGCTTCCCGATACAACGCATTCTTTCAAGCCCGTACCCGCGCGCGAAAGAAACTGCGGAGATCATTAACGCCCACCTTACGGTTCCCGTTATGTATTCGCCGCTTCTCGTGGAACGAAGGAACCCGAGTGAGATAATTGGGAAAAACCGCGACGACGCGGAGGTGAAGCGTATCGTGGACCAAATAGACCTCGCGTACCACAAAGACGATTACCGCTTCTCCGATGAGGAAAATTTCATGGATCTTAAAAAGCGTGCACGCAAATGCCTGAATCTCCTCGCGCGCCAGGGCGCGCGAGAAATGTGTATCGTCACACACCACGTGTTCCTCAAGGCACTCATCGCATATCTGCTCTACCGCGAACGGCTCAGCGCCGCCGACTTTGTGAAGCTTTCGTTCTTCAATATCTCGGATAACGCCGGCATTACCATATGCGAATATCATCCGTGGAAGATGTTCAACCGCACTCGCGGCTGGGAAATCATTTCTTACAATGAAAAAGCAGTGGACGAAAGTAGCAGCAACGCACCGATGATCCCGCAACTTTCTTTCTGAACAATACACAAAACCGCTGCGCCTTTGGCGCCGCGGTGTTTTTGCTTTTGTTGAAGTTGTTGAAGTCTAACTTCAACAACTAGAAGTCCATCCCACCCATGCCGCCCTGCGGCATTTCTTTTTTCGGTTCGGGAATCTCGGCGATAGCTGCCTCGGTGGTGAGCAACATGGCTGCTGCAGAGACCGCGTTCTCAAGCGCCATGCGCGGCATCTTTACCGGGTCCACGATACCCGCCGCAAGCATATCTTCCACTATCTCATCAGTGAGCGCGTTGTAGCCGGCATTCGCTTTGCCCGACTGCACTTTGGAGACGATGACGGCCGCATCGTCCTTGCCCGCGTTGATGGCGATCTGTGCGAGCGGAGTCTCAAGTGCCTGCACGACGATGTCGTAGCCAGCCTTTTCGTCCGCGCTCATCTTGTGTTCCTGCGCAGCGAGTTTCTTTGCAACTTTTGCGAGCGCGGTACCGCCTCCCGCCACTATCCCCTCTTCAATGGACGCCTTGGTCGCTTTCACCGCGTCGTCAATTTTATCTTTCAAATATTTCATTTCAGTCTCGGTCGCGGCACCGACAGAAATCACCGCCACACCGCCCGAAAGTTTCGCGATGCGCTCTTCAAACTTTTCTTTGTCGAATTTGGAATCGGTGTTGTCCATCTGGCTCTTCAGCTGCGCCACGCGCGCGGCAATATCCGCCTTTTTGCCCTTGCCGCCCACTATCGTCGTCTCATCCTTGGTCGCAACCACGCGTGCTGCCTTCCCGAGCATGGAGAGCGTTGCGTTCTCAAACGTCATGCCGACTTCGTTGCTGATGACCTGTCCGCCCACCACCGTCGCAATGTCCGCGAGCATGTCTTTCTTCCGATCGCCGTACCCCGGTGCCTTGATGGCGAGCACGGAGAACGTACCGCGCAATTTGTTCACGATAAAGGTGGATAGTGCATCTCCTTCCACATCGTCCGCAATGATGACGAGCTCTTTCTTTCCCGATTGCACGACTTTTTCAAGAAGCGGAAGTATCTCCTGCACATTCCCTATCTTCTTATCGGTAAGAAGAACGAGCGCGTCCTTCATCTCGGCTTCCATCCGTTCCGGATTCGTCACCATGTATGCCGACACATAGCCCTTGTCTATCTGGAGTCCTTCAACGATGTCGTAGGAGAGTTCCATGCCCTGACTTTCCTCCACGGTCACCACCCCGCTGCTGCCCACTTTCTCCACTGCCTCGGCGATGATGCTTCCGAGCACTTCTGATTCAGCCGAAATGCTCGCGACCTGCTTCACTTCAGCTTTCCCCGAGACCGGCTTCGCCATCTTCTTGAGCTCCACGAGTGCGGCGGTCTTTGCCTTCTCCATACCGCTCCGTATCATCATCGCGTTCGCTCCTTTCATCACGCGCGAAAGCCCCGCTTCAACAAGCGCTTCGAGAAGCACGACGGAAGTCGTGGTGCCGTCACCGGCCGTGTCATTGGTCTTATTCGCCACCTCTTTCACGATCTCCGCACCCATGTTCTCGAACTTATCTTTCAATGAAATTTCTTTCGCGATGGAAACGCCGTCGTTCGTGATGCGCGGACCGCCATAGCCCTTCTCGATGACGACATTGCGGCCTTTTGGACCGAGCGTCACCTTCACCGCACGCGCGGCCTGCGCGATGCCTTTGGCTATCGCTTTTCGTGCGTCCTCGGAAAAAAGAATTTGTTTTGCCATACTCAGTTTTTAGTAAAGATGATATCGGATTCGGAAAGCACATAATATTCAACTTCATTCATTTTGATCGGCTCATCCCACGGTTTCTTAAAAAAGACCGTGTCGCCCACTTTTACTTCTATAGGAAGGCGCTTCCCATCGTCAGTGCGGCGTCCGGGGCCGACCGCGACGACTTCTCCGGAAAGAAGCTTGTCCTTGCTCACGGTCTCGGGAATGATGATGCCGGAAGCGAGCTTCTTCTCCCCCTCCTTTTCGGACGGCTGTACCACCACACGATCTCCAAGCGGCTTGAGTGAAAGCTTTTTAGCCATACGTATCTATATAAATGAATAATCGCCCTGTGTTGAAGGAGTATAGAGAAACGCTCGTCCACAAGCAAGTTGCATCTCTCTACTCATCCGTGCTATGCTCATATCCAAGATGGAGGCACTCGTATCGGCACTGCCGTACGCGGAAATCGCCCTCGGAATACTCCTCATCGTCGGCATCGTGCTGCAGCAGCGCGGCGCGACACTCGGCGGAGCTTTCGGCGGCGACAATTTCGCATCGACCTTTTACAAGCGCAGGGGCGCTGAGAAATTCCTATTCAATGCGACAATCGCTATTGCAATTTTGCTCGTACTCGCAGCGATACTGAATTTTCTCTTAGTAGGATAGGAACATGGACGACACCGGCAGTTCTCACGAACGCTTCGGGCTTTGGCGAGAACGGTTGATGCGTTCTCGGAGCGTGCAGTCACTCGATCGTTTGCGCGAACATGTACATTCGTTCTCGTCGGGCGACCGTGTTCTGTTCTATCTGTTCGCGATCCTCGTCGGCATCGCCTCCATCTCGGGTCTCTACGCGCTTGAACAATCGCTTCTCAAAGAAGTCCCCGCCTACGGCGGAAGCTTGGTGGAAGGAGAGGTTGGAAGTCCGCAATTCATCAATCCGCTCCTCGCCATCAGCGACGCCGACCGCGACCTGTCCGCGCTGGTCTACGCCGGACTCATGGGACTTTCGGGCAATGGAACACTCACACCGGTGCTTGCGGAAAGTTACACGCTTTCGCCCGACGGAAAGACGTACACATTCGTCCTGCGCAAGAATGCGAAATTCATCGACGGCTCGCCCGTGACGGCGCAAGACGTGGTCTTTACCGTTCGGAAAGCACAAGATTCCGGACTTAAGAGCCCCGAATTCGCAAACTGGTCGGGCGTGAGCGTCATCGCAGACGATGCGCGCACGGTGCGCTTCACGCTCGCAAAACCATACGCGCCGTTTTTGGGCCTCACCACGCTCGGCATTCTTCCCTCTCGCCTCTGGCAGAACATCAGCAACGAAGAATTCCCGTTCTCAAATCTCGAGACGAATCCTATCGGTGCGGGCCCTTTCAAAGTCGTGGATATTTCACGCGATGCGTCCGGACTTATCAAGAGCGTATCGCTCGCGGAAAACCCGCAGTATGCGCTCGGTCGCCCGTATCTTGATGCCATCCGTTTTGATTTCTACTCGCGCACCGAAGACCTTGCGTCAGCGGTGCAGAACGGTGCGGTGGAAAGCGCGTATGATGTCGGGACGAAAGGAGCTTTGACCGCACCCTATGCTCGCGTGTTCGGTGTGTTCTTTAATCCGAGCGAGAAGCAGGTGTACGCACGCGCGGAAGTGCGCAAAGCACTCTCGCTCGCGCTCGATCGAACTCGCATTGTGGAGACGGTCCTCGGCGGCTATGCGACCGCGGTCATGGGTCCTGTGCCACCGGGAGAAAGCGTGAAGCAAGTACCGGTACCGCAATCGTCCGATCCGACCGCGGCTGCCGCACAAGTGCTCCAATCGGCAGGCTGGACCTACGACGGAACGGCACGATTGTGGAAAAACACGGGCGCGAAGCAGGCCCTGGACCGCGTCACCATCCGCACGAGCAATGTTCCTGAATTGAAAAATGTCGCGAGCGCAGTGAAGAACGATTGGGAGCAGCTTGGCATTCCGGTCGACATCGAACTCTACGAACCGGGTGACCTTTCGCAGAATGTCATCCGTCCGCGAAAGTACGAAGCGCTTCTCTATGGCATGGTCATCGGCCGCGATCAGGATCTGTATGCCTTCTGGCATTCGCAGGAACGCAATGATCCGGGGCTTAATATTGCGCTCTATGCGAATAAGACGGTTGATGCGCTTCTTGAAGATGCGCGCAGTACCGGCAATCAGTCGACACGCATTGCTGACCTCCAAAAGATAGAGGACACGATCGCGGCGGATTATCCGGCGGCATTCATTTATGCGCCTGATTTCACGTATGCGGTGCCGGATGACCTTCGCGGCGTGGTCCTCCCGCAGATCATCACACCGGCCGATCGCTTTGCGACGGTTGCGTCGTGGTATCGCTCAACTGATTCCGTATGGCCATTTTTTGCGCATCGTTAGGTTCATTTATTTTCGTACGGGTTACGTGTAACACATTTAACAGCCCGATTAACTAATCAATCAATTGTTATGAATCCCATATCAGCACCAGCGCCGGCTCCGGCTCCGGGACGCCCTCCGGAATCACGGCCGAATCCTTCTCCCGATGCGCGACCGGGTTCCGCTCGGCCGCCGCGGCGATTTGAGCGCGGTAGTCGCGCACCCGGCCGCCCCGGCGGACGCGGCGGAGCCGCACGTCCGGGCTCTGCTACGCGCCGTATCCAACGGATACTCCGGCGTCCGGCATCCAATCCGTCGCGCGTAAGTCGCTCAGCGGATTATTATCCGGAACCTGCCGGACCGACCACGGTCCGTATCATTCCCCTAGGGGGCGTGGAGGAAGTGGGCCGCAACATGATCGCGGTCGAAGTCGGCGCTACCGGCGACATCATCGTTTTTGATGCGGGCTTCCAGTTCGTATCCGAGGACACCTCTCCGGGCGTTGATTACATCCTTCCGAACACCAAATATCTGGAAAAGAATGCCTCCCGCGTGAAGGGCGTCGTTATCACCCATGGCCACCTCGATCACATCGGCGGTATCCCCTTCATCCTCCCGCGCTTCGGTACACCGCCCATCTACACCCAAAATCTTACTTCGGTGATGATTGCGCGGCGCCAAGAAGAATATCCGGATGTGCCGAAGTCTGAAATGATCGTTGTCGAAGTCGGCCAATCAGTAGTCATCGGCTCTACGCGGGTAAAATTCTTCCCCGTCACGCATTCGATCCCTGATTCAATGGGTTGCTCGGTAGAAACACCGCAAGGCAACGTCGTTATTTCGGGCGACTTGAAACTCGATCACGAGGATGGCATTCCGAGCGAGCGCGAACAGAAAACGTGGGGCGACCTCGGTAAGGATAAGAACATCTTCCTTGTTGCCGACTCAACCAATGCCGAAAAAGACGGATTCTCGATCCCCGAAACGCGCGTCCTTCAAACACTCGAAGATATCATCAAGACCGTCTCCGGCCGCCTTATCATCGGCACCTTCGCTTCACAGTTCGAGCGCATGATCCACATCATGGAGGCTTCGCAGAAGCATAATAAGAAGATCGTCCTCGTCGGTCGTTCGATAAAAACGAACTTCGAGATCGCGGAGAAGACCGGACTCCTGAAGATCAGTAAGGATACGTTCATCCCGGAACAGGATCTCGATAAGTATCCGCCTGACAAGATTGTCGTTCTTTCCACCGGAGCACAAGGCGAAGAGTTCGGCGGACTGATGCGTATCTCAACGAAACAGCACAAATACATCACGCTCAACGAGCGCGATACCATTGTGCTCTCCTCCTCGGTCATCCCGGGCAACGAGATCTCGGTACAGAAATTGAAGGACAATCTCTACCGCCATAATGTGACCCTCATCCACTACCGCTCTTCCGACGTGCACTCCACCGGCCACGGCAACACCGGCGAACTCGTCTGGATCAACAAGCAGGTGCATCCGAACTACTTTATGCCGGGCTACGGCTACCGCTCTATGACCACCTGCCACGCAAAAGCAGTTGAACAGTCCGGTTTCCCGCGCGGAAACATCATCGTCGCAGACAACGGCACGGTCATCGATATCGAAGACGGTGTGAAGCTTAATGTGCACAAGCAACGAGTACCGTCGTCTCCGATGGTCGTGGACGGCTTCAACATCGGCGATATTCAGGAGGTGGTCATCCGCGACCGGCAATCGCTCGCCAAGGACGGTATGTTCGTCATCATTGCGAGCGTAAACCTGAAGACCGGCAAGCTCCGAAAGTCGCCGGACATCATCAGTCGCGGGTTCGTGTATCTGCGCGAGTCGCAAAATCTCCTGAACGAGGGACGCGTCCTCATCAAGAAGACCATTGAGGACTCAACGCGCAATATGAATCCTATTGACCTCGATTACGTGAAGAATAATCTCACGGATGTGATGGCGGGATTTCTCTTCGCACGAACGAACAAAGCGCCGATGGTCATTCCTGTCCTTATAGGCATGTGAAGTTTCTGAAAAACACGGCTCGCCATGAGCGAGCCGTGTTTTTCGTATGCTATGCTCGAACGAATGCAACCGCGCGTCATTCTCTATGTCGGGAATTTTTTCTTCTCGATGTTCGCCGCTCTTACGACCTACATTCTCCTCCCCTATCTCTCCCTCTTCATGCCGGCGGCGTACACCGGACTCGTCATCAGTGGCGGGGCGCTCGTCGCGCTCGCGCTCTTCCCGCTCCAGCCGCTCCTGGTCGCGCGCTACGGCGCGCAACAGCTCGCGCTCCTCTTTGCCATCGCAGAGATGATTACGATGTTCGCGCTCGCAATAGCGCCCGGTGCTATTGCGGCCGCACTGCTGGTCGCGCTCTCCATCTCGCTCCAGCCGTTCCTCTATTATGAAATGGACTTGCTCCTTGAAGCGACCGTCGCGGAGGAAGGTACGACCGGCCGCGTGCGCAACCTCTTCCTCACCGCGTGGAACATCGGCGCGCTCGCCGCGCCGCTTCTCATGGGCGCACTGCTTGCGGGCTCCAATAATGAGTACAGTCGCGTGTTCCTCGCCGCCGCGGCGACCATGGTGCCGTTCGTCGTCTTGTTTGCCGCACGCCGCATCCCGAAAGGGCTCGCGCCGAAACTTTCACACATGCGCGACACGTTCTTCTGTATCATGCACGACCGCGACCTCGCCGCGGTCACCGTCGGACATCTCATTCTCTACCTCTTCTACATCTGGGCGCCGCTGTATGTCCCATTTTATCTGCATACCGTACTCGGCGTCCCCTGGTCAAACCTCGGCTGGATGTTCTCAATCATGCTTATTCCATACACGGTTATCCAGTATCCGGCGGGGTGGGTCGCCGACAAGATACTCGGCGATAAGGAGCTTATGTTCGGCGGCTTCCTGATTGCGGGCGGCGCGCTCGCTTCTTTCAGCCTGCTCACCTCCGCGTCCTCGCTCGGCCTCATCGTCGGCATCCTTGTCATTTCGCGCGTGGGCGCCGCGCTCATAGAAAGCATGACTGAAGGGCACTTCTTCCGCCGCGTTTCGGAAAAAGACATCAATTCCATAAGCATATTCCGCGGCATCTGGCCCTTGGCTAACCTTATCGGCCCTGTCGTCGGGAGCGGCATTCTCCTTGTCGCCGGGTACCACACGTTCTTTGTACTCACCGGCGGATTCATCATCATCGCCGGCGTCGCCGCGACGGCGCTTATAACAGATTTCCGCTAGGCACCGAGGGCAACCCGGCTCCCCCGTACGTGCACCAGCACCTCCGCCTGAAGGGCTTCCAGCGCCGCTTCGCATTGCGCACGCCGCTTCGTGCCGAGCAGATTCACGAGGCGGAGGCGCGCGGCCGCGCCCCGGGAGAGTTCGCGCAAGATGGCGCCGCGCGCTTCGCGGAGCGAGCCGGCAAACTTCGATTGTTTCGCGTACGTTTTGCTTTTTGCGTTATGCGAGATGCCGGAGTGTTTGAGGTGTGAGCCGTAATCCATGAGCGCGCTGTACCACTCCCTCGCCTTCCCTCTCGGTAACGCTTTCGCAAGTATTTCTTCGATCTGTGTATCAGAAACACTGCGATATATCGCAGTGTTTCTCTTTTGGTTGAAGAAGTGATGGATGATGGCAGTGCGGATGTTGGTTTCTACAAAAACAACATCTTCGTTCCATGCAAACGCCGCAATCGCACGAGCTGTATACGGACCGACCCCCGGCAGAGCCTCCAATTCGGGAACGGTGGATATTTTCCGTGACGCAAGTTCTTTTGCTGCTTGATGCAGCATTTTTGCGCGACGATTATAGCCCAGCCCCTGCCATGCCTTCAACACGTCAGAGAGCGGAGCGGCCGCAAGCTTCTTCGCCGTCGGGAACTGTTTTATGAACTTTTTATAGAACGGGATCACTCGCTCGACTTGAGTTTGTTGAAGCATCACTTCCGAAACAAGGATTTTATATATATCCTTCGTCCTTCTCCACGGCAAATCATGCCGCCCATGCGCGCGGTAATACTTCCAGATCAGCCGACGAAACGCGATTACTTTGCTTTCGGCCATCGATGTGAGGCAGGCGGCCAGAGCTTGGTCAAAGGATGCAGAGAGCAGTCATGCGGACGCGCCGGGCAGACGTAGCGGCCGTAGAGGACGAGGCCATTATTCACGTATTTCCAGTCTTTTTTCGGTATGAGCGCCTCCAAGTCTTTTGAGATTTTAGTAAGGTCGTTTTGGTTGGTGAGATCGAATTTCTTCGCGAAGCGCTTTACGTGCGTATCGGTCGCGATGCCTTCCCAGATATCGTAGAGCTCGCCGAGAATGACGTGCGCGGTTTTGTAGCCCACGCCCGGCAATTCAATAAGTTCGTTCTCGGTCTTCGGGACCTTACCGTTAAATTTTTCCTGCACCGCTCTCGCCGCACCAATAATGGCTTTTGCTTTGTTATTGAAAAAAGGGATGGATGAAATTTCTTTTGTGAATGTTGCCGGATCCGCCTCCGCAAAATCTTTCGGCGTCTTGTATTTCTTGAAAAGCGTCGCGGTCAATTTGTTCACCGCCTTATCGGTACATTGCGCGGAAAGCATCACGGCAACGACGAATTGGAACGGCGTTTTATGTGTGAGTTCGCTTGATGGATTCGGGTACGTTTTTTTGAGATACGCGACTATCTTCTTCGCGCGCAACGCGCGCTCAGCACGGCTCGTCATAACAGTTCAGGAGTAATTTCCTCGTGCGGAAAAGCAAAATGAAAGAATATTAAAAGTAGCGCGCCAGCGGCAAAGAGCGTAAGGATAAGCACTACAAAAACACCGATGTATGGCAGGAGCGCAACGAGCGAGAGCGCGAGCATGCCGAGCATGCCGTCGCGCCACAACACCGCTTCACGCTTTCTAAAACGACGTGCGAACATACTGCCGAGCAAAATGCCGGCGTACAAAAGCGAAAGCAGTACAAGGAGCGCGTATACAACGAAGAGAAGGAGCGAGAGACCGATGCCAACGAAGGTGAGTGCAAGCATGATAATGAGTACCGGCGTGGCCACGAGAATGCCGAAACCGAGCAACATCGTGAGCAGAATACTGCTCGGACGTTCCGCATACGCACGCTCGGCAACCGCTTCCGCGAGTCGCGGGAAAAGGCCTGCGAGGAGTCCGGCAAGTATGAGTGCGCCGAGAATGCGGGCGAAGAGGAAGAACCCGATGCTCACGAGCGCCAGTATGCGCGAGGTCCCGGCATCCGGCAGATACGAAGCGTTGGTGTATTCGATGCCGTCCTCGATCGTTGCAGACGCGGGAATGGTCGCTTCCTCCGGCGCTTCATAGAAAAGTTTCCCGTGGATAACGGTGCCTGCGGCGAGATACAGATGGCCGGTCGCAACAACTTTGACATTACCCGCGAAATCACCGGCGAGTGAGATGGTATTGCCGTATATGGTAACCGGTCCTCCGGCGCCGTTGCTGAGTGTCGCATTCACGGCAATGATGAAGGTACTTCCCTGTGTGCGCCCGGAACTGTTCACCGAATACCCGAAAGCGACAAGATCCCCCGACACCGGACTATCTACAGCAATGCTCCATCCGGCCGCGCGCAAGTCACCGGCTATCGGCGCACGCGAACTTATGGAACCGGCCGCCAATAGTTCATCGCCCGCCACGGGCGCCGCGGCAATGATCGAGCCGCCAATGGCCGAGAGGTCTCCCAGGACCGGCGCGGTACTGACAACCGAAATGCCGGCGAGATATGCGTTTCCCGGAGAGGAACTCGCCACGACGAGCGCGCGGCTGGCCAAAAATGATGCGGGACCGCGCGCAGCAAACGCGCTCGCCGGTATGAGAAGTGTGACGAGGAGCGTGAAGAGTATTTTTTTCATGGATACGTCACGCTGTTGGAGGCATTCCGAGATTCGGCGGAGATACGGGTGGTGCCATAGTCTCTGTTCGTCTTCGCAGGGGTTCTAATAAGCTCGCGAAAATGAAGATGAAGAGCGTGGAAAGAGCCGAAGCAAAACAATAGATACAAAATGCACCTATGAGGAATATTTGGACGAAGGTGAAATAAAGCGACGAAAGAAGACCGACGAGCGAGAGCGCTTGCAACGCACGACGCAAAAGTTGGTCAAAGAGAACGATCTCAAGCGCGGCAAGAACGAACATAACGCTATAGAACAAGACGCCGAACTCGGCGAGCGGTATGCCGAAGATTTGGGAATATTGGCTCGAGGCAACGACGTTGCAGCCCGAAAGATTTCCGATATCGCACAAAAGCGGCGTGCCGGAGAGCTTGTGCTGGGTGAGATAGGCGGAGTCGGCAATGCCGAAAAAGGCAAAGAATAGGATGAATACGACGCCGACCCTTTTCATATAGCGCCTAGGATACGCGTCCTGATGTTCTTGTGCAAATGGCCGCGGAATTCAATTCCCCACTGAGGGGGTTACGGTGTTGGGGGCGTGAAAGGCATTCCGGCATTCACCGTGTCTTTGCCGTATATGCCAGCGGCGAAAATGACCACGCCGAATATGAGATGGAACCAGTCGGAACCGCCATTCGTGGCGGCAATACTAAGCAAGGAGCCGCCTGCAGATGGGACGGTGAGGACGCCGATGAGACCGAGTAGGAAGGTTATTGCGCCGATGACCTTCAGCCAGAAGATGGAGTTACCGCTTGAGCGGAATGCAACGATGAGCAGAATGCCACCGAGGAGAATGTGGATGACGTTATGCATCGCGTCAGCCACGAAATACGCATTTGCACCGATAAGCGCATTAGAAGTGAAACCCAAGAATCCAAGCACCACTAAAATGCTGCCGAACATGATTGTAAATGTTTTTGCCATACGATTATGATACCGTCATACGTTCCCGTACGGAGAACCCACGAGGAATTCTGTGCATAAGAGAATCTGGTACACTGAAGCGGTTGACATGTCTCTCTTCATCTCAAACCTCATCGGCGGCGGCGCTGCAGGCAGTGTAGCGCTCCTCACGCTCATCATCATTATCGGCGTGATATTGCTCGAAGACACGACGACGGTCATCGTCGGCATGCTCGCGGCCGACGGCGTTCTCGGAGTTCCCTTCGCCCTTTCTTCGCTCTACGCCGGCATCGTGATCGGCGATCTTGGACTCTATTTCCTCGGGTACCTCGCAAGCACCAACGCCCGACTCGCGCGCTACGTGGACCATGATTTTGTCGCACCTTTCCGGGCATGGCTTGAGAATCGTTTCGTGCTTACGGTCTTTTCTGCCAGGTTTATTCCCGGTTCGCGCCTCCCCACCTACACCGCAAGCGGGTTTTTTCGCTCCCCACTCTCTACTTTCATCATAACGGCAACTATCGCAACTTCCGTTTGGACGACGTTCCTTTTCACCGCTTCGTACTGGTTCGGCAATTTGACCGCCGGATGGCTGGGGCACGCACGCTGGGGCATCGCAGGCGCATTTCTCATCGCACTATTCTTTATCGGACGGCACAATCTCCTCGCATACCGCGCTAAGAAGGACGAGATGCGTGATATCGTTCAAAAATGAGAACGAGAATAATCCGTGCGGGCGTAGCCTTGGTGCTTGCGCTTGCTGCAGGCGGTGTTGGATACACAGCTAGCAGTGGAGGAACGCAAGTCGCGAGTGTCAACGTTCCCGCACAGACAGTCTCGGCACCGGCCGCAAACTCCGTACGTGTCGTTTACAGTTTGGACCAAAAACAAAACGATAGAGAAATCATCGCGCTCATCGACGCGGCGAAGGACCATGTTTATTTCGCGATATACACCTTCACTCTTCCCTCTATTGCCGACGCGCTCGTCGCAGCGAAAAAACGCGGAGTGGATGTGCGCGGCATCGTCGATTCGGGGCAGAGCCGCGACAGCTACGGCAAACCGATTATCACGAAGCTCCTCGCCGCCGGCATCTCGGTCGTCACCGAGAAGCATGCGACCGGTAATGGCATCATGCATATCAAGACACTCGTCACCGAATCGGCGTATGCGACCGGCAGTTATAACTGGACGAATTCTGCGACGACCATCAATGACGAAGTGCTCGAGATCGGCACCGATCCGGCACTCCGACAAGCGTATGAAAACATATTAAAGAAACTTTTGGACGCCTACGCAGGCAACACCGCGGCCGCTAACGCGGCCGCGCCTGTTTCCATCGGCACCATCGACTACACTGATGCCTCAGCGCACGTGGGCGACCTCGCATCCGTGCGCGGCACGCTCGTAAAAGCCTATACCTCGGCCTCCGGCACGGTCTTCCTCGACTTCTGCAAAAACTATAAGACCTGTCCCTTCTCGGGCGTCATCTTCGCCGACGATGCGAAGCAGTTCGACGACTTAGCAAAGCTCGCCGGCAAGACAATAACCCTCACCGGCAAGATCAGTTCGTATCAAGGCAAGGCCGAAATCGTCCTCTCTGACCCGAGCCAACTTACTTCTCTTTAGGCTTGTGCTTTTTCAAGATGCCGAATACGGCGCTCATGATTAACAATCGCAACGGCATCCTTATCCGTTGCTCGAGCGATACCATCAAGAGTTTCTTTTATGTCCTCAACTCCGTTTTCAAGAGAGCCCGTTCGTTTTTCAAGTGCAGTCATTCGATACTCGACACCATCAAGTCGATTTTCAACGCCATCGAATCTGTCTTCGACTTTAGCAAACCCCGTTTGGACAGCGTCAGCCAAGTCTTGAACGGCACTCATGACATTCGCGATGGTCGGTTCTTTAATTACTTTGGATTTCTCCACCTTTTTCATGCGCTTACTTTATCACACCTCGAGAAGGATACGGGTGTGTAAAACTCGAAACCCCGCCTTTCGGCGGGGTTTCTCGGAGCCTTGCGGCACTTTGTGCGGTCAGTACAGCATGCACGCAGATGCGTGCAAGCATGCATGTATGAATAGCTCTCACCGGCAAGATACCTCGTATCAAGGCAAGGCTGAAATCGTCCTCTCCGACCCAAGCCAGCTCTCGCATTGACGCAACACGACTGTCGTGCTTTACTGTAGTTCGCAAGCAGTTCCCTCAATAATCGTTTCATCACCGCGAAGGAGGCATCATGTCCGAAGTGAAATTGCTTCTCCCGAAATTCCTCACGAAAGAAATCGTACTTACGGCCATGCGTTCAGTCGGAAGTATTGCAGTGGGAGCGTTCCCGCTCAAACGAAACACATTCCACACTGTTCTGATTGCTCCAGCAATGGAGTACGAAGCCGACCGCTACCCGAATCATCCGATTCAGCCGGTCGTGATTGCAGAGCTCAGCCATGGCAACAAAAGCGAGTGGTCGCACGATTACGCCAACATCGCGCAGTGCAAGACTCTTCAGCTCTGGCACGGCCGCAACGACGGCGGTACCGACGCGAAACCTCACCTCCTCATGGAGGGAGACACTCCCTTCTGGGGTGGTGTGTGGCGGGATGGCCTTGCGTCTGGCTGCTCGGGTGTGCAATCCCACTTTGATCGGATGATTGCCGGGATGGTCGTCGATGCGGCAGTCGCGCTAGCGTACGACGCCTGCATCGCTTGGTGCGTCCAAAACCCCGATGCCGATTTCGTCTGACTTCCGCCACATTGAGAAACCGCCGCACCGGCGTTTCTTGATGCGGCGGTTTCTTTTATCCAAATTTGTGCTAGAGTTGCTGAAAAGTGGCTACTGAACGACTAAGAATAAATAATGAAATACGCGCGCAAGAATTGCGCGTTATAAGCCACGACGGCAGTAATTTGGGAGTTCTTTCCCTCGCCGATGCCCTCGCGGCGGCTAAGGCGGCGGGGTCCGACCTTATCGAGATTTCGCCCTCGGCCGTCCCGCCGATTGCGAAAATCATGGATTATGGTAAATTTGAATACGAACGTAGCAAGAAGGAAAAGGCAGTAAAAGCCAAAGTAAAAGTGTCTGAAACCAAGGAGGTTCAGATAAAAGTGGGCACCGGCGACCATGATATGGAGCTGAAGGCCCGCAAGGCCGCGCAGTGGCTAGAGGAAGGCCATCGGGTCCGCGCCGAGCTTTTCCTGAAAGGGCGCTACAAGGGTATGGAGGAGAAATTCCTGAAGGATCGCCTTGAGAAATTTCTCCTGCGTATCCCCTATGCCTACAAGGTCGCCGAGCCGATCACGAGGAGTCCGAAGGGCTTCGCCGGTGTTATCGAACGCGATCTCGTAGCCCAGGCGAAACGCGAAAAAGAATCGAAACCGAAAAATGAAAACCAATAAATCTTATACAAAACGAATACGGGTCACGCGCAACGGGAAGATGATGGTGCGCGTGAAAGGTCAGAACCATTTCAACGCAAAGGCGAGCGGCTCCACGCGCTCGGCAAAGCGCCGCTCGGTTGCCATCAATCTGACCGCCAAGGTGCGTGCTCGATTCCTCCCGGGCTCCGGCGCGAAGTAATTAATCTCATTTAGTACTCATTTTCGTATGACAAGAATCAAAGGAGGCATCCATGCCAACAAGCGTCGCAAGAATATTCTCGAACGCGCCAAAGGTTACCGCGGCATCCGTTCTAAGAAGCTTCATGCCGCTCACGAAGCGCTCATGCGCGCCGGCCGCTACGCCTTCGCCCACCGCCGTGACAAGAAGACCGACTTCCGCCAGCTCTGGATCGTTCGCCTTAACGCCGCCGTCCGTGAGAATGGCCACAAGTCATATTCCACATTTATCGCGAAGTTGAAAAAGAACGGTTTCGCCCTTGACCGCAAGGTCCTCGCCGAATTCGCCACGATGCATCCCGAGATATTCGAACGCATCTCCAAGCAAGTCGTCTAAAACAAGAAAACCGCCCGAAAGGGCGGTTTTCTTAAATCTTCCGTATCGAGTTTCTTGAAATTTCCCACGTTTCGCCAAATTCGGGGACGATGGCGTTACCGCCGAGGTAGTCGTGGATGCGCTGGGCGAGGAATCGTTCGGAAGCGGGTTCACCATGGGCGGTGAAAATGACTTTTGTCCTTTTTTCTTTGAGAGCCGCCTCGGCAAATTGCATGAGCTGATCGCGGTCGGCATGCGCTGACCATCCTTCGAGTTTTTCTACGGTCGCTTTAATTTTCACATCAGTACCGGCGATACGCACTGAAGAAGCTCTTTCCATCATCCGCCGCCCTGGCGTCCCCGGCGCCTGGTAGCCGACCATAAAGAGCGTTGTGGCAGGATCGGGCAGATAGCGCGTCTCCCACCCCCCTATCCTGCCACCATGGCTCATCCCTGCTCCGGCGATGATGATTTTCGGCTCCGGCACCTGCTCTATCGCCATCGAATCCTCGCGAGAGAGCGTCTGCTTCAGGAACGGGAACTGGAATATGCTTCCTTCCCTTTTCATCTCGTCTTCAGCCTCTGATTTGAAATACGTCATCCCCCACTTCTCATATACGGCGGTGACATGAATGGCGAGTGGGGAGTCCAAGAAGACCGGTATCCTCGGCAAGTCGCCTGCCTCAAAAAAGTTCGAGAGCTCATGGAGCATGAGCTGAGTGCGCTCCATCGAGAAGGCGGGAATAAGAATCGTTCCGCCGCGCTTGATAGCACGCTGAAGACTCTCTTTAAGCAGGAGGTTGCGGTCTTCCTTCCCATGCAGTTTGTCGCCATAGGTGCTTTCCATCACAAGCGCATCGGCGTCCGGCACCGACTCCCAGTCGGGCAGAAGTGGCGAGGGAGAGTTGCCGATGTCGCCAGTGAGCGCGACGCTCGTTCCGTCTTCGTCTTTAATTCGCACACTCGCCGAACCGAGGATATGGCCCGTGTTACGGAAGTAGGCAGAGAGCCCAGGCGCAACTTCTTTTTCAGTGTGATAGTCGAGCGTCTCGACGAGCGCAAACGCCGCCTCAACGTCATTACTGTCATAGAGCGGCTGGCGCCCGAGACGCGCTGCTTCTTCGGATAGGATATGCGAAGAATCGAGCAGGATAAGCGCCGCGAGGTCGCGCGTCGGCGGTGTCATGAATATCTTTCCCTTAAAGCCGTCTCGCACGAGTTTGGGTATTCTCCCCACGTGGTCGAGATGTGCGTGCGTGAGCACAAGCGCATCGATATTCTTTACGTCATACGGAAAAGGTCCGTACACCTCTTCCACTGCGAAGTCGTTACCTTGTTCGATGCCGCAGTCGACAAGCACCTTACCGCGAGAACCTTCAACTAAAAAATTAGAGCCGGTCACCTTCCCTGCTCCGCCATAAAAACTGAGTTTTAAAGACATGAGGAGTGGACGAATCTCATTTCGCGGTTGACACTAGTTCAATCGTAAATGTTGCGGACTGCCCACCCTTAATTGATGTGTCCCTATCAAGCCAGTATCCCATGCGAGTTTTAAAAGTGACTTTTCTCACGCCTCCGACCCTCATCCCTATGACTCCTAATCGGTACGAATAAAAGTCGTCGCCCTTAATAGTCTCGAGGCTTAATATTCCTTGAATGGGACGTGAAGGTGCACTGTCATCAGTCTTCCCGTCTACTGTGGAGCTCAAAATTGTGAATGTGGCATTATCGCCATATTTTGCTACTGCCCCATCTCCAATTTTCACATCGGAAATATTTCCCATTGGGAAGTAGGGATAGTTTTCATTTCCCGCAGGGAGATTCTGCCCGCTAACCAGATTAATATTTTGACTCAAGAACATTTCTTGATCGACTTTCTTACTTTCTGCTTCATGGACGATCTTGTCGCTTCTGCAGGCATTTCTGCGAGCGCTGTACAGATAGGCATCACATTTATCGATAGACACAAACACGTAATCGTAACTGTTATTGATCCCGAACAAATGATCTCCCGTTAACAAGTCTTGTTTTACCAGTAGATCGTTGGAATCTGCATACGCCACGCCAGTAGAGAGGATGAGCAATAACAGCCCCAAAGTCAGCAGCGACCCCCTACCAAGCATCGACAGCTTTTGAGTTACTGCATATACTCCTGCCGCAAGAATAAACACTATCGTGATCTCAGTCATCTGTCCCCAAAAGAACATCCCAAGTGTGCCAAAACCAACAGGAATAAAGGTGAGTATTGCGACCACAGCTAAAATTAAAAGCTCTGTCTTCCAGATTATTTTCAGGAAATCTAGATGGGAGGACATAACGGCCAAAACGAGACACACTAGGAGGTAAAAGACATAGGCTCCTACTGTTAAGGTCGTGGGAGTAAATCCATCCAGTCCAAGGACTGGAGAAGCGCGATAGTCGAAAAGGAAAAACGAGACAGTAGAATACAATCCTACAAGACTGAGGGCTCTTATCGCTACCAGTAACAGATTTGCATCTTGAGGATCAGTTTGCGGTTCCATACCTACAGCGTAGCATGGGTTTGAACTATTCCTTGCGCTTAGGTAACGCCAATCGCCCTGTTTCCGAAGAAACAGGGCGATTGGCGGAGCCGTCCTCTTAAGCAACTTTATCTTGCTAGGTGGGATGCGCAACGAAAGTTCTCGGATGTCCTTGCGGACTTCACCAAACAGTCTTAATGCAGCGCTCCCGTGAATACAGCAAGTTGCGTTTTTAAGAACAGCTCCACTTACAAGTATACACGGGGTGTCAAACGGCGCTGTGGAAAACTAAAAAGCCCCGCGTATTGCGGAGCTTTTTCGACTATTCGCCGTGGCGCTTGTAGCTGAATACGCCCTTTTCTCCGAACCAGTGCTTTATCTCGTGCGCGGCCTCTTCCATCGTTTCCGATGCGTGCAAAATATTCGCGACTGCGCGTTTTTCCGCATTTGCTACTGCCGGCGAATCAACCGAGTAGTCGCCGCGGATGGTGCCCATATCGGCCATGTTTGGAAGCGTCGGACCGCAGATCTTGCGCACCATATCTACTGCATGACTGCCTTGAACGACCATTTTTACGAGCGGAGCCGATACCATGTAGTCAACGAGCCATTTCCGTATCTCGGGTCCGATTTTAGCAGCATCCGTTGTACCGAAGTCCTCCATAGGGTCATAGCCATACTTTTCATATGTTGAGAGCGTTTTTCCTCCAAGCCGCGTTAGCCAAGCTTCATCCTTCGGATAATGATTGTCTATCTCATCGCGAGTTGGCTGGAACATCTCGAGCGCAACTACCTTGAGGTCGCGTTGTTCAAAGCGTTTGATTATCTCGCCGATGAGACCCTTCTTCACTCCGTCCGGCTTGATCATCACATACGTTCTTTCCTCTTTCGGATTTTTATTGGCCATAGTTTGAAAAATAAATGCCCTGTCGGGGCGGATATGCAGACAGTATAGCGATGAACTAGCTTTCAGCAAGTGTCTGCTCGGACAAAATTTCTTGTACGCGAACAGCTGCTTTTTCGAAGAAATAAATCCAGTGGCTGTAATCCTCATTCTGATTGCGCTCGCGCCAGCAAGCAAGAATCTCTTCTGCGGTCGCCCATGCAAGCAAGAACTTCTCATGCGCTTCGAGCTGCGTCGGCACGAGCGCTGCACTCTTTAAGATAATGAGAAAGCAGGTGGCGTGAGCAACTCGGTCCACATTTTTATTGCTGTTGTGATAGTGCGTAAGCGCCTCACCGATCTTCTCCGTGTACTCAACATCATACAGGCCGCCCTCTTCTCTGACTTCGCGCAAGATACCTTCCCTAATGTCCTCATCAGGTTCTACACCACCTGAGAAAAGGAGTAGGAGTCCGTCTCGATCACGTTTCCCTACTGCATACCGCCGACGTATCGGGTCAAACACGACAGCACATCCGCCGTCGCGTCGTTCTTCATTTTCTCTTTTAATACCAAATTCAGGTATCCTCTGCGTTTCCATGGAAAATTATTTCGTCACGACGATTGCACCTCCCTTTTCTAGCAAAATGGTGTGTTCGAAGTGTGCGGAACGAGAGCCGTCTTTCGTGCGGAAGGTGTAACCGTCGGCGTCGAGTGTCACGGACGCCTTACCGGCAGCGGAGATGGGTTCGAGCGCGAGCACCATGCCTTCAGTTAGTAATTCGCCTGTGCCGGGTTTGCCGAAATTCGGAATGAAAGGTTCTTCGTGTACGTGCTCGCCCACACCATGCCCGCCGAGCTCCCGTACGACCTTGAATCCCGCATTTTCAATTTCTTTTTGTATCGCGCTCCCGATATCGCCTATGTGATTCCCGGGCACCGCCACTGCAATGCCCGCAGCGAGCGCTTTCTCTGTCGCGCGAAGAAGTTTTTCCGTCTGTTCATCCACAATGCCTACCGGCACGGTAATGGCTGCATCCACGACGACGCCATTGTGCGTGAGACCGAGGTCGAGCCCCGCGATATCGCCCTCTTTCAATACTTTTCGGGACTCGTTCGGTATGCCGTGCACCACTTCATCGTTTATGGACACGCAGAGCGTCGCCGGATAGGGCCGATTCGCGCCTTCGGGCGTATAGCCGAGGAAGCACGGTTCATCGCCGCCGTTGCGAATCATCTGTTCCGCGAGGTCATCAAGCTCCTCGGCCGTGACGCCCGGTGCCACTTTCGCGCGCAGCGCCTTGAGCACCTCCGCGAGCCGTTTCCCTCCCTCAATCAAGTCCGCACGCTGTGTGTCGCTGGAAATGGTCATTAGATGCCGAGCGCCGTATTGATATCGGCTGCAATTGGTTCTCGCGCTCGTTCGCCGTCAATTTCGATCAACATGCCCTTGCTCCGGAACATTTCAATGACCGGTTCAGTATATTCGCGATATTCCTTCAGGCGCTCATCAACCGCATTATCATCGACGCGCCCCTCGATATCTTTCCGCAACGCGAGACGATGTTTGATCTCTTCATCCGATACCTTCAAGTGTATGACCGAGAATACGCGGTCAAGCCACGCGAGCGATTCCACGGCGAGTTCCGCTTCGGGAAGTTTCCGGCTGAATCCGTCAAAAATGATGCTTTCATTTTCCGCGAGCGAAAAAAGATTCTTCAAAAAAAGATAGGTAGCAAACCAGTGCGGCGCGAGAAGCCCCGCATTTATTTCCGACTTCACCTTCCGCCCAACGGGCGTATCCTCGGTCGCAATCATGCGAAATCCATCCCCGCTTGAAAGGATTTCCCAGCCGGTCTTAGCGGAGAGAAGTTTTGTCTGATCGCCCTTCCCGCAGCCCGGCTTCCCTATGAAAAATATCGTGCGCGTTTCCATTCCTATTACTTTACCATTCATTAAGAGTTCGTTCAAAAACTTTAGATGCGCGGCGCGGACGAGCACCGAACCGAGCCGTACTGAAGGGTACGGTGAGGGAGGAGCGGAGTCCGCACCACATAGAGTACTTCAGAAAACATAGTCGTGAGTACACTCCTTGTTTTCTTGGTCGCAACAAAGCAGATGAAGTTTTTGGACGGGCTCTAATATTCGCGGAGCGAAACTTGAGCATCAATCTTGTGAGCAAGATCAAGTGCGACCTGCACGGCAATAAGAAGCGCTGTGCCGCCGAGCACCAGCGTGGTGACGCCCGTGAGTCCCTGAATGATTGATGGGGAGATGGCGATAAGACCGAGAAAACAAGCGCCGGGAAGCGTGACACGATTCACGACCTTGCCGATGTAGTCCTCCGTCTCGCGGCCGGGGCGAACTCCAGGAACGAAGGCACCGGTCTTCTGGAGATTCTCCGCAACACGATGCGGCTCAAAGGTAACGGCGGTGTAGAAGTAGGTGAAGAGCACCACAAGAAGGAAATATGCCGCCCCGTATTGCCATGGATTGGAAAGGAATGAGGAGTACCAAAGCGCCGCACTTGAGGCAAAGGATATCTTCAGAGCACCGAGCATCGAGAGCGCCATCTGGGGCAAAAGCAGGAGCGACAATGCAAAGATGATCGGAATAACGCCTGCCTGCAAGAGACGTATCGGAAGATACGTCGCGGCACCCTGCGACATCGCTGCGCCGCGCACCGCGCGCGCATACGCAATCGGGATGGAACGTTCCGCGTCCGACACGACGACGACCGCGTAGATCATTGCGAGTGCAAGTGCGATGAATGCGACGTATGCGGGGATGTTCGCAGCGGATGCGGCAAACAAAGTCTGCGAAATGCTCGAGGGCACGCTTGCGAGGATGCCCGCAAGAATGACGAGCGATACGCCGTTGCCGATACCGAACTCCGTCACGAGCTCGCCGAGCCACATAAGAAGCATGGAACCGGAGGCGATAATGGCAATATTTGCGATGAGAGCGATCGTGCTCAAGTGAGCAATGACACCCTGGCTCTCGAGAAGAAGCAAGAAACCGATGCCCTGCAATACGGCGATAGGAATGGTGAGCAGGCGGCTCCATTCGATGAATTTTGCGCGGCCGGCTTCGCCTTCTTCAAAATACGCCTGCTTGACCTGCGGAAAGATGATAGTACCGAGCTGCATGATGATGGATGCGGTGATGTACGGGCCGACGCCGAGCATCACGATGGAAAGCGAAGAGAGCCCGCCGCCGGAGAAGATATTCAGAAGCCCGAAGAATTGATTATTCGAAAAAAACGCCGCAAGCGCGTTCTTATCAACACCCGGTATCGGGATAGAGGCAAGAAGACGGAACAACACGAGCGCACCAATGAGGAAGAGGATTCGGGAACGTATCTCGGAAGCGCCGAAAGCAAGTTTGAGCTTGTGAATGAAGGAATTAAGCATGGATGGTCCCGCCGGCTGCAGTGATCGCAGCGCGTGCAGTAACGGAAAGTGTACAACCTTTTATAACAAGTGCTTTTGCAAGCGTGCCGGTGCCGAGTATCTTCACAATCGGTGCACGTCCTTTTGCGCGACGTACAAGACCTTTCGCGACCAGCGATGCAGGCGAGACGGTCTCGCCTGCCTTGTAGGCGGCTTCAAGCGCCGCGAGATTCACCGCGGAAACCGCGATGCGGTTGACCTTCACGGAGCGAGCTCGGTTCTTGCCGTGTCCGCGGCGCTTTGGGAGCTTCTTGATAAGGTCGCGCACTTCCGGGCGGATGTGGTGACCCGCGCGTGCCGTCTGCCCCTTCCCTCCGCGACCGGAAGTCTTTCCGCGCTTGCCACCGCGACCGACTGGCGCGTTCTTTTTATTTTTAGTGCGTGGTGAAATGGTGTTGAGTTGCATACCCCGTATGATTATTTGCCGCAATTGCGGTCGCTGATAAATCGCACAAATTTTTGCTTACGAGAGATGTGTTGAGTAATCATACGGGGCATACAAAAATGATTATGCGCTACGAAGCTTCTTCAACGCCGTGATCGTTGCGCGCGCAATGGTGAGCTTATTCTTCGTGCGCGTGTGGATCTTCGTCACGACGTCGGTCACGCCCGCGAGGTCGAGCACGGTGCGCATCGCCGAACCGGCGACGAGCCCGCGCCCCTTGGACGGAATGATTTCTACGATGGAAGAAGCGTACTTTGCTTTCACCTGATGCGGAATGGAACCTGACTTTGTTCGAGCAACGGTGAAGAGATGCTTCTTCGCATCCCGAGTCGCTTTATCGATTGCGAGCGCAGTGTCCGCAGCTTTGCCGAGGCCGACCCCCACACGACCCTTCTTATCGCCGATGACGACGACGAGGCTGAAATTGAAGCGGCGACCGCCGGCCATAACACGGGCCACGCGGCGCGCATCGATGGTCACCTGGTCGAACTCGCCGCGCTCACGCGGCGGCCGACCGCGGCCGCCGCCGCGCGGAGCGCGGCCGCGCATAGCACCACGGCCGCCGCCGCGCTGCGCGGCGGCGGGAGCTGCTGGAGCGACTTCTGCCGCAGCAACTTCAACAACCGCCTCGGGCGCGGTTACTTCCTCCACTTCCTGTATGATCTCCGGCTTAAGGGGTGTAGTCATAGTATTTAAAAAGTAAGTCCTCCTTCGCGCGCGGCATCGGCAAGCGCTTTCACCTGGCCGGCGTAGCGATAGCCACCGCGATCAAACACGATTGTCGTGATGCCTTTCGCTTTTGCCGCCTTGGCGACCGCGCTACCCACCGCCTTTGCCTGCACCGACTGAGCGCCTTTGAATTCGCGTCCGTGCGAAGCGGCGATGGTCTTCCCCGCCACGTCATCAATGAGTTGTGCGGAAACGAAACGGTTACTGCGAAAAACGGCGAGACGCGGGCGCTCCGCGGTACCCTTCACCGTCGCACGCACGCGCGCATGGCGGCGCTTGCGCAATTCACTGGTAGTAGTGGGTTTGTGATTCATATACGCTTAGACGGCCTTTTTGCCCTGCTTGCGGCGGATGACTTCGCCTTCATAGTGAATGCCTTTGCCGAGGTATGGCTCCGGTGGCTTGATGCGACGCACATTTGCGGCGAACTGCCCGACCGATTCCTTGTTCACGCTTTCGAGCGTCATCACGTTCTTCTCAACCTTTGCCGAAACATCTTCCGGTATCGTGAGCGGGACCGTGTGCGAGAAGCCGACCGTGAGCACGACCTCCTTTCCTCTCACTTCCATCTTGTAGCCGACGCCGTCCATGACGAGCTTTTTCACATAGGGCGTCTCGACACCCTGCACCATATTCTTCACGTGCGATGCATAGGTGCCGGTAAGCGCTTTCGAAAGGCGGGAGCCGTCCTTCGGCGTGATTATGACACCCTCCGGAGAGACAGCGATATCCACGGTGGGATGCACACGCTTGGTAAGCGTGCCCTTAGTACCTTTCACGGTGAGCGTACCGCCCGCCACCGACACGGCGGTCTTTCCTACTGAAATCGGCTTTTTTGCGAGGCGTGACATATAAAAATAATTACCAGATCTCGAAGAGGTCCTCGCCGCCGACCCTATTCTTACGCGCCTCGGCATCCGTGATGATGCCGAGCGATGACGAAAGAATGCGCGCGCCGGTGCCGCCCTTCACTTTGTGTGCGGCAGTGTGCGGCGCGTACAGCCGGCGGCCCGGCTTACTGATGCGCTTCACGCCGCGAAGCTTCGCTTCTCCGCGCTCGTTGTAGGCGAGTTCTACGATAATATTTTTCTTCACACTTCCCTCTTCTTTTTCTTTCACTTCAACACGAGAAACAAAACCCAGCTCGCGAAGTTTCTTCGCGATAGTGAGCAGATGTTCCGAATACGGTAGAGAAACTTCTTTCTTGCCGATCATCGCGGCATTCTGCAAACGAATTATGAAATCTCCGACGCGGTCAGTTACCATGACGCTTTCTTTACGCCCGGTATCTTCCCCTCGCGTGCGAGCTCGCGGAACTGGATGCGCGAAAGACCGAAAGTGCGCATATAACCGCGAGAGCGACCGCTGATGGCACAGCGATTTTTCAGCCGAACAGGAGACGAATTCCTCGGAAGGGCTTGAAGGCCAGCAGAGTCACCGGCGGCTTTGAGGGCCGCGCGCTTGACTGCATATTTCGCTACGAGTTTCGTCTTTTTGACGAGTCGCGCGAGCTGGGATTTCTTTGCCATGTAAAAAATAAAGCCCCGAAGAGCGTGCAAGTAATGTATCACCTAGCTCCTACCCCGTCAAACCGACTGCTTTAGAAAACGGAAATCGCTCGGGTGGAGCAGTTTCCGCCGAGCGACTTGCTTTTTAGCCATCTAGGTTTGACATGCACGCAGCCCAGCTCGCCTGTCGCCGAGCAGGTTCGCCCAGTTCGAGAACTTCGCTACCTATCGTGGTTTCGTATTCGTAGCCAGCGAGCTGTTCAAGTTCAAGGAGTGGGATGACCTCCTCGTTGATCGCCTTCAAGATCTCTGCAGGAATGGGCTTCCCTACTCCCTGAAAAATTACTGTCTCTTTCCCGCAACTGATCGTGCGATGCATTGTTACAGTCATGGTTTCAAGCTCAGTCGAGATGCCATTCTGTTTCAGAATGGCAAAGAACTTTCGATTGCTTCCCAACATGATTTCCTCCTTTTCAGGAAAAATATTGATACCGATTCACCATTGAATCCGAACCCAACCAATAGTAGACCGATAGGCGAAAAAAGTAAAATTACCATTATCCCCATTTTGACCCGGTCGGGTCATTATTGGGATACGTGGTTTAGTATGATTAAGCGATGGGGACAGTTGAAGTGGGGGCAAAAATAAAAAGAAGAAAGAGAGATCTGCGGAGTGCAGCGCTCATCACCATCGGTTTGGCCGGGACTATCGCCGTCGCCGCCGTTGCACCAAACATGTTCCAGCTCCTCGGAAAGACCGGTCTACTTACCCGTCTTAAGTATCGCAGTAAGGGAGTACTCGCTCGATTGAAGTACAAAGGCGAGATCGAATTTGTAGAAAAGAACGGGAAGAAATATGTACGACTAACCGACAAGGGTGAAAAAATGTTGGATCTCAATCGCGAGAAATTAAATCTAACGAACAAGAAACCGAAAAGGTGGGATCGCCGATACCGGCTGGTCATGTTCGATATACCGGAGAAACGGAACAACATCCGCAAGCTCTTACGTTTTGAGATGCGGGAGATCGGTTTCTTGCGTATACAGGACAGCGTCTGGGTCTACCCTTTTGATTGCGAAGAGTTCATCACACTCCTTAAGGCGGACTTGCGGGTTGGTAAGGATATTCTCTACGCAGTTGTAGAAGAAATAGAAAACGACAAGTGGATCCGCAAACACTTTAATCTACCCCTTAAATAACTATCCCCATTTTGACCCGGTCGGGTCATTATTGGGATACATTAGTGGTTTGTATTAAAATAAAACTACTTTTTCGGAGCTTCGACGATAAGAGGGAGACCCAAGTGACGGAAGAAAGCCTCGGCCTCGGCCTTCGATTTTGCGGTCGTAACCACGGTCATAGCGAGCCCGAACACGTCCTTCAGGTCCTCGTCGGAAGTTTCCGGAAAGATGGTGTGTTCCTTGATGCCGATGGTGATATTGCCCATGTCATCAATGGCTTTTGCTGAGAGGCCGCGGAAGTCACGAGTGCGCGGGAGAGCGATGTGGATGAGTTTGTCGAGGAAGTCATACATCCGGGCGCCGCGGAGCGTCACCTGGAGCCCAACGGTATCGCCTTCGCGCACCTTGAAGGATGCGATGGATTGTTTCGCGGCGCGCGGTGCCGGTTTCTGCCCAGTGATCTTTCCAAGACGATTCTCAATAAGTTCGATCTGCTTCTTGTCGCGCTTCTTGCCGACGCCGGTGGAGACAACGACTTTCATAATGCGCGGGCCCTGCATCGGGCTCGTGTAGCCGAAATCCTTCGCGAGGGCGAGGTAGGCGGTCTGTTGGCGTTCTTTGGTAATAGACATAATTGCAATATTATTTTGCGCCTGCGGCTGGCTTAGCAGTCTTCTTCGCCTTTTTAACCGGCGCATCGAGTGCCGACTGTATCTTCACCGCTTCAACGCGAGCGACATTTGATGCATCAATGGCGCGCGGACGCTCCGCGATGCTGCCGACCTTCCCTTGGCCGCCCTTCAGGTGGCGCTTGTAGAGCGCAACGCCTTCGATGACGACTTTATTCTCGCGCGGTAGTGCGCGCAGAATGACGCCGGACTTACCTTTGTCCTTGCCTGCGATGACTTTCACTTTGTCTCCTTTTTTTACGTGCATATGCAATGTATTAAACGACTTCAGGCGCCAAAGCGACAATGTTGTGCCAGCCCTTCTCGGAAAGCTCGCGCGGGACCGGACCGAAAATGCGGTTCCCCTTCGGGCCCATTTCCTTGCCCTGCTTCTCAATGAGTACGACCGCATTCTCATCGAAGCGAATATATGAACCGTCCTTGCGCGCGAACGGATTGACCTGGCGCACCACGACCGCGCGGAAGATATCTTTCTTCTTCACCGCCTTTCGTGGAGCCGCCGTCTGAATAGAGACGACCACCGTGTCGCCGATACCCGCGTAGCGGCGCTTGCTGCCGCCGAGTATTTTGAAAATACGCGCGACTTGGCCGCCGGAATTATCTGCAACTGTAACGATGGATTGAGCCTGCAACATATTATTCAGCCGAGGTAACTCCTCGCTTCGAGGTGTTTCCTCGATCCTTATCAGTGACTCCTTGCTTCAAGGTGTCTCCTTGATCCTCATAATCAGCGGATACGGTCTTCGTCGGATCAATGGCGAACCGCTTCAGTTTGGAAATAGGACGTGTCGCAACGATGGTCACCGTGTCGCCGACTTTCACGGTGTTGCCGGGATCATGCGCGAGATACTTCTTGGAGCGCACGAAATACTTCTTGTATTTCGCATTCTTCACGTAGCGGTCCACTTTGACCGTGGCCGTATCTTTCATCGCCGTCTTCACGACGGTGCCGACGAACGTTTGGGGGCGGAGGGTTTTTGTTTCCATAGTATTATGCGGCCTTCAATTGGCGCGCACGCTGCTCAGTGAGCGCGCGGGCGATGACCTTGCGAAGCTTGCTCGGCGCATTGCTCTCCTTGGCGCGAGCGCCGGCAGCCGAAAAGCGCTCGGTGCGGAGCGTTTCGCGCGTCTCAATGAGAAGCTTCACGAGCTCCTGATCAGTCTTTGATGCCATTGTTTCTTTTTTTGTCATAGAAATGAAGGAAAAGCAAGGAATTAGCTTCGAGTGACGATGGTCGTCTTCACCGGGAGCTTCATGCCCGCTTGTCGCATGTGAGCACGAGCGATCTTCTCGTCGACGCCGTCCATCTCGAAAAGAATGCGGCCCGGGCGCACCTGAAAGACGTAATGTTTCGGATCGCCCTTTCCGGAACCCATGCCCACTTCCGCCGGCTTTGCGGTCACCGGTCGGTCGGGGAAAATGCGGATCCAGAGCTTGCCGGTCTTCGCCGTTGCGCGCGTGAGCACCTTGCGAGCCGCTTCGATCTGGTTGCTCGTCACGCGAGCTGCAGTGAGCGCCTTGAGTCCGTACGAACCGAACGCCACAGTGATGCCGCGCGTATCAGGACGATTGAGATGCTTCTCGCTCATGCGCTGCGTCTGCCACTTGCGATGTTTTACTTTTTTGGGGAACAACATATGCAACTAATTAGCGAGCAGATGCCTCGGGCATGCGTACCGGTGCTTTCTTGTCCTGGTAGACATTGCCGCGGAAGATCCACACCTTGATGCCGATGACGCCGTACGGCAATTGCGCCTCGTCGTGCGCGAAGTCGATGTCGGCACGGAAGGTTTGGAGCGGAATACGACCTTTCTTTATCTCCTCTTTGCGGCTCATTTCTGCGCCGCCCAAGCGTCCCGCGAGCGCGATGCGCACACCCTCGACCTCGCGCACGGCGATGACCTTCTCGACGGTCGACTTCAGCACGCGGCGGAACGGCATGCGCTTCTCGAGCCCTTCCGCGATCATGTACGCAACGACTGCCGCATCCGTTTCCGGTTGGCGGACTTCATTGATATCAAATTTGACCTGTTTGCCGGCGGGAAGCGCATTCGGGGAGGCCTTTCGCGCTACTTCAGTCAATTCCGCACGCAGTTTCGCGGCGTTCTCGCCGGAACGGCCGATGACGAGGCCTGGGCGCGCGGTGGAAAGAATGACGCGCAGTTCACCGGCGGAACGCTCTATCTCGACGCCGCTCGTGTAGGTCCCGCGCAAGCGCTTCTTGAGAAAGCGGCGAATGGTCTCGTCTACCTTGATGTTGTCGCGATAGACCTTTTTATCGCTGGCGAACCAACGGCTCTTCCAATCCCGGATGATGCCGAGACGATGTGCGTAAGGATGTACGATGTGTGTCATATAAATTTAATCGTCGAGGGTCTCTACGGTCTCTACGCTCTTTTTTGTCGAGCCTGAAGAAAGCTTCACGATCACTCGGCTCTTGCGGCGGCGTATCATGGAAGCGCGACCGAACGCGCGCGGCATGTACTTCTTCAACATGCCGGCATTCTCCACGATGATGGACTGCACGACGAGGTCGTCCACGTTCTCCCCGCGATCTTTTGCATTTGCGGCCGCGCTCTTGATGAGCTTCGCGATGGTCTCCGAAGCGCGCTTCGGCAAAAATTCAAGCGCTGCGAGCGCAGCCGGCACCTTCTTGCCTTTCACAAGCTCGGTCACCAGACGGACCTTGCGCGGCGTTTGATTATGGCTCTTGAGTGTTGCGTTTGCCATATATTATTTCTTTGCGGGCGCGGCGGCGGTAGACTCCTTCGCCGACTTCGCAGATGCGATCTCAGCTTCAGCCTTTTTCGCCTCCATCTCCTTCTGCATCTTGCCGCCGTGGCGGAGGAACTTCTTGGTCGGGGAAAATTCGCCGAGACGGTGTCCGACCATATCCTCATTCACGAGGACTTCAATATGAGACTTGCCGTTATGTACACCGAAGGTGAAGCCGATCATTTCTGGGCTTATCTGGCTGCGACGCGCCCAGGTCTTCACCACGCCCGCAGTGGCGGGTTTGAGGTTTTGGACTTTCTTGAGGAGTTTGGCGTCCACGAAGGGTCCTTTCTTTATCGAGCGTGACATAAAAGTAATGAAAAGCCCGCACTGCGGGATAGCTCAAAGATACAGGAAGTCATTTGCAAAGTCAAACGTACCGTTCCAAAACACCCGCATAAATCCTAATCCGTTCCAGAACCTTGACAATTTCCAAAATGTGCACGTATTTTGCATTTCGTCGCGTGTTTGTTTTTTCTGTGCAATGGAGTACCCTCTACCTCGGACCCATTTGAGGAGGAACCGCAGATGAAAATGAAGTACAAATTGGTATATATGCAGCCCCTGCCGCTGGAAGACGGCCAGAAACAGCCCAAGTATGAACGGAAGCAGGAGATCTTTGAAGTTGAGCCTGAGGAAGCGGAGGAGAAAAAAAGAAAGTTTCTCGGGGAAGAGTCGGTGACGTTCGGCTTCGTTACGTTCAGCCGAGAACAAATTACCTTCATGCCCACGCTCGTGTAGGCAACCCGCCCACCGATGAACGAAAAGCCCGCCAAAACTTAGGCGGGCTTTATTTATTTTCGCTAAACGTTAGCCCTTCCGCTTCTTGCCGACCTTGCGGCGGGAGACGATGAAGACGTTTGAGTATTTCTTGGGAGTCCTCGTCTTCTGACCCTTGCCGGTGGGCTTGCCCCATTTGCTCTTGGCGCGGCGCAGACCGCGGCCCTGCTTGCCTTCGCCGCCGCCGTGCGGATGGTCTACCGGATTCATGGCGGTGCCGCGGACCGTCGGACGAATGCCGAGCCAGCGCGAACGACCAGCCTTGCCGATGACGACAAGATTGTATTCTTCGTTGCCCACCGCACCAATGGAGGCGTAACAGAGATCGGACACCTTGCGGATCTCGGTCGAAGGAAGCTTGATCTGCGCATAGCCGGCATCATGCGCGACTACCTCGGCATAATTGCCTGCACTGCGAACGAGAATGGCGCCTGCGGCCGGCTGGAGCTCGATGTTGTACACAAACGTACCGACGGGAATTTTCCCAAGCGGCATGCGGTTGCCGACCGTGAGCGGTGCATCTTCTCCGACGACGAAGGTGGAGCCGACTTTCATTTCTTTCGGGACGATAACGTAGCGGCGTTCGCCGTCGCGATAGAGCGCGAGGCCGATAAATGCCGATCGGAACGGATCATACTCTACCGTTTCTATCTTCGCGGGAATGTTCTTCTTGTTGTAGGAAAAATCCACTTCGCGGAAACGCTTCTTGTGTCCGCCTCCCTGATGGCGTGTGGTGATGCGGCCGAAGCCGTTTCGCCCACCCTGGCTCGACTTCTTCTTGAGCAAAGGCTTGTGCGGTGCGTCACCCGAAAGAAGCTCCTTGTACGGAAGCGTGGTCATGTGGCGACGGCTCTTGCTGGTAGGTTTGTAGGTTTTCATACTGGTTTATGAGAACTGGATGGTGTCGCCAGCATTGAGATACACGTACGCTTTTCGGCGCGATGCACGATGGCCGACACCGCGCTTGGTGCGCATCGTCTTCGGTTTGCCCGGAAGATTCACGATACGTATCTTGCGAGGTTCCACTTTGTAGATCTCCTTAATGGCGCTCGCGATGGAAGCCTTCGTTGCGCGCTCGGATACGTCGAATGTGTAAATGCCCTTCTCGGTCACGATAAGCGCCTTTTCGGAGAACCACGGTGCGCGGATGATCTCGTGTGCGACACCGTTTGCGGTGGCCGTGGAGCGCGTGCGATGACGGACAACAACTTTGTCCCTCTTAGCTTTCGCTTTCGTGCTCGTATTCTTAGTGGTGCCGAAGAGTGCCATAAATAATTATTTAGATTTTGCGCGGGTAGCGAGCATTTTGAATGCCGCTTCCGGATTCTCTATGACGAGATACTTGTGACTCATCACTTCGACCGGATTCAAGCTCCGCATTTCCTCGGTCATCACGTTGCCGAAATTGTGGAAACTCTTTATCGCATTCACGTTGTACGAAGCGAGCGCGAAGAGCGCAGCGTTCTTTTTCTTCGTCACAAGCTGTCCCGCATCCGCACCCTTCGCAAGATTTGCGAGCGAAGTTTTTGCGATCGCTGTTTTCGGAGCGGCAAAACTGAATTGGTCGACAAAAATGATCTCGTCGTCTTTCGCTTTGCGCGAGAGCACCGAGAGCAAAGCACCGATGCGCATCTTCTTGTTGATTTTCTCGCTGTAGTCGCGCGTGGAACGCGGACCGAACGTGATGCCGCCGTGGCGCCAGATCGGCGAGCGTGTGGAGCTGTGGCGCGCCTGGCCGGTACCCTTCTGTGCCCACGGCTTCTTGCCGCCGCCCGAGACTTCCGAGCGGTCTTTGGTGTGTGCTCGGTTCTGGCGAAGGTTCGCCTGCATGCCGGTGGTCACCTGGTGCACGAGGTCAGATCGCCATGGCACGCCGAAGATGCTCTCCGGAAGAGAAATGGTCCCGACTTTCTTGCCGTCCATGGAGAAGATAGGCGCCTCGATAGCCACGTACGCTGCCTTTGCTTTCTTTGTTACTTTCTTCGCAACCTTTTTTTCAGGAGTAGTCATGGTATTAAAATTATGCGGAGACTACTTCAAGCAATGTGCCGCGGCGACCCGGAACGGCGCCGCTGACGATGATCTTTCCCTCTTTCGCATCGACCACGAGCACCTTGAGGTTCGTCACCGTGACGCGATCAGAACCCATGCGACCGGCCATGCGGATGCCCTTTGCGACACGACCGCCCGCGCGACCACCCGAACCGCCGATAGAGCCCGGAGAGCGCTCGGTGTGCTTCTGGCCGTGAGAACGCGGGCCGCCGTGGAAGCCATGGCGCTTCACCACGCCGGCGAAGCCCTTGCCTTTCGTGATGCCGGAAACTTGCACGACGTCGCCGACCGCAAAAATTGATGCATCGATCGTATCGCCAACGGCGGCAGCGTTGTCAGTGCGGAATTCGCGAATTGCTTCGTAGCCCTTGCCTTTCGTGTGTCCGAGGACTGGCTTAGAAATATTCTTCGTGCGGCGTTCGCCCTGGCCGACCTGAACCGCCGAATATTTATCCTTGCCGTCCGCCATCTTCACTTGCGTGACGGTAATCGGCTCGGCCAAGAGAACAGTCCCCGCATGCGCAAGGCCATCCGCCGTAAAGATACGGGTCATTTTTTCTTTCTTAGCGAGGATGAATTTCATTGTGTATGCAAATCGCGCCACAGCAATCGCTGGGCGCGATTTGCTGGAGGTCCCGCGGGGGACATAGCGATTTGAGCACTCTACACGAGCCTCTTAAAAGATGCAAATCACTATGCTAGGCTTACGTAATGGAAGATGGCCCGGAAAACAGAGCCCTCAGAAGCAAAAATGCGATTGATTTAGAAATTATGGGCTTGAGAATCAAGCTACAGCAACTCGAAACCAAAACCGCAATTGGGGGGTCTACTGAAATAAAAGCTTTGATTGAATCTGCAGGCAAAGACCAAGAGGTTCAAAGAATAGAAACGAAAATAGAGGAATTACGGCAGGAAAAGTCATCCTCAAAAGCGTAAGGTCGCGAGGTGTGGCTCGCGACCCGTAATTCTGTTGATATGGTGCGGTGCTACAAGTAGCCTTGCTGATGGCAGTGGACTGCGGCAGTGCTGTAAAGCGTCTGAAAAAACTGGGTGTACCACTCGTTCCCAAATCGCTTGGCAACGCGGAGGCCGTGCCGAGTACGCCGCCGAACAATCTTCCAGTCCTCAGGTGTAACACGAGTGCGCTCCGTAAAGCCGTTAACCTGCTCGTGCAATTCGCGCAGACGTAATTCCACCCGAGCCTCGATAGGAACAGTTCTCTCGGCTTGGCGCATGATCCACGCCATCTCCTGCGGACCAACCCGCCCCGTACATCCTGGTTTGCGCAGTGGCTTAATGCCAAGCGCCGCTAGATCCAAGTTTTTGCTCATTTCATACTCCTCGTTATGTAACCAGGCAGAGTAAAGCACATTCTCAAAAACACACAACCGCCTCTGCGGGCGGTTGTGTGTTTCTTGCTAATTACCATCGTGTTCGTTAATTCTAACGACCGTTGGAGATAACGAACATTGGTTACTCTACTAGCGGGAGATTAAAATGCTTGCGGAGTTTTTCGTCGTGTTCTATCTCATCAGCGACTATACAGAGAATACCGTGACCAAGTTTTAGATGCGTGCGCAAAAAGACAAGGAGTTTTTCACACGGATATGGATATGCCCATGCACTGTTCTGTACCTTAACGAAGCCGATTTCTCTGAGCGTCTCTCGTAATTCGTCACGCACTTCCCGTCGCCGCTCCCACACATCAAACATGATAATCCGCCACTTCTGATCCCATTTCTTCTGATTTTTAGGCCGCACTTCTTCGCGCTCTGCAAGTTCTTCGGCAATCTTCATCCCCTTCTCTGTTAGCTCTATATGAAAGCCGTTTTGCCCCTTCACTCGCCGAAATATACCCTGTTTAATCAGCTCAGAATATTTTTGACTCACGCGCCTCTTAAGACGAGGCGAAGGCCCAATGACTTTCTCTACATATTTGAGTAGTCTCACTGCGTTCGGCGCCATAACTATCAGACCTACTCCAATCGTGAGATACGCCGAGAGCAAAACAGCATTTTTAATTTTGGTGCGCTTTGTCCCGCGCTGAACCCTCTCCTCAATATTCAAGAGCCGTTTCTTTTTCTCCATGTTCGTTATTGTACACGGTCGTTGGACTTAACGAACATAGGATGTGTACAAATATGGGAGCGGAGCGTGGCCTCCTCTGCCCTACCCCGCCCAAAGATGCAAGAAAACAACCGGGGTCGCGAGTGATTTGCTCGCAACCCCGTATTTCAGCTGCATCCGTGCGGCGAAGGCCGACCAATCGGATGTTTCTCGATTTCATCACCCATTTCTGCCCAGTAACAATCGGCATGCACCGCAACCTTTTGACCTTCGACGACAATGTACTCCAACTCCCCTTCAATATGTGGTCCGTCGATTAAATCATGACATATGCCGCAATAAACCGAACTTAGATCCATGATTAAGCCCTCCTTTCTGCAGGCGAGTCTAGCATAAAACACACAACCGCCCGTGAGGGCGGTTGTGTGTTTCTTGGCTGTCTTTGGAATTCTAGCGGTTTCAAAACTACTGTAGATGCTAGGCGCGACGAGAGAATTTCTGGAGACGTACTCAAATGTACGGCGGAAGAAGTTCTCGAAGTCGCAACAACGCAGATGCAGTAGTTTTGGAAGCGCGCTACACCATTTTCACATCTATCGTCACTCCTGACGGAAGGTTGAGGTTCGTGAGGGCCTCGATGACCTTCGGCGAGGGGTTCATGATGTCGATGAGGCGCTTATGAATGCGCATCTCGAACTGTTCGCGTGCGTCTTTATGGACGAAGGTCGAACGGTTCACGGTCCAGCGCTTTATCTCGGTGGGAAGCGGAACCGGGCCCACGACGATCGCATCAAAGCGAGCGGCGGTGTCCATGATCTGCTTCACCGAGAGGTCCAATATCTTGTGCTCATAGGCACGGACGCGGATGCGGAGCTTGTGCTCCACCGGAGCCGACGCTACAGCTTTCTTCGCTGCGGCTTTCGCCCGCGGCGCTTTGGGCGCCGCGACTTTCTTTGCTTTAGGTTTCGCCGCTGTTGCCATATGAGTAGTAGATGAGTGCTTACGCAGTGATCTTGGTCACAACGCCTGCGCCAACGGTCTTACCGCCTTCGCGAATGGCGAAGTGCTGTTGTTCTTCGAGCGCAACCGGTGCGACGAGCTTCACCTTGAAGGTGACGGTGTCTCCCGGCATAACCATTTCCTTACCCTCGGCGAGCGTCACTTCTCCCGTGACGTCCGTCGTGCGGATGTAGAACTGAGGTTTGTAGCCCGAGAAGAATGGCGTGTGACGGCCACCTTCGTCCTTGCCGAGGATGTACACCTCTGCATCGAAGTCAGTGTGCGGCGTGACGGCACCGGTCTTGGAGAGCACCTGGCCGCGATGCACGTCTTCCTTCTTCGTACCGCGAAGAAGAATGCCCGCGTTGTCGCCTGCCTGACCGCTCTGAAGTTGCTTGTTGAACATTTCAATGCCGGTGACGGTCGTCTTGGCCGTGGCCTTGATGCCAACGATTTCGACTTCATCTCCGACCTTGACCTCGCCACGCTCGATGCGGCCGGTGACCACGGTCCCGCGACCTTCAATCGAGAAGATGTCCTCAATCGGCATGAGGAACGGCTTTGCGAGCTCGCGTTCCGGCATGTCGAAGTATGTGTCCATTGTGTCGACGAGTGTCTTCACTTTCTGGGCATACTCGTCACTTACGTCCTTCGCGTCGAGCGCCTTGAGGCCCGAACCGCGGATAATCGGCGTATTCACGCCGTCATAACCCTGCTTCGTGAGAAGCTCGCGGATTTCCTCTTCGACGAGGTCGATGAGGTCAGCTTCTGCGACCATGTCCACCTTGTTGAGGAAGACGATGAGTTTTTTGAGGCCCACTTGCTTCGCAAGGAGGATGTGCTCGCGCGTCTGAGGCATCACGCCGTCAGTTGCCGCGACCACGAGTACCGCTCCGTCCATTTGGGCGGCGCCAGTGATCATGTTCTTGATGTAGTCGGCGTGTCCCGGCGCATCGATGTGCGCATAGTGCCGATTCGGCGACTCGTACTCCGAGTGGTGGAGCGCAATAGTAATACCGCGCGCCTTTTCCTCAGGTGCGCTGTCGATCTTATCAACTCCCTCGACGCGTGCGCTATAGCCATCCGCCGTCAACATTGAGAGGACGTGGAGGATGCCGGCGGTGAGGGTCGTCTTCCCATGGTCCACGTGACCGATGGTGCCTACGTTCATGTGCGGCTTGCTGCGATTGAATTCTGCCATAACGGATAATTTAGGTGATTAATTCACGAATAAATATCCGACGCCTGCCCCGTAGCCAAGCATTCCGATGCTTGTGGTACTGGGGTGAGTCGGAACAAACTCCAAAGCTTGCCGACTCACAAAAGCAGACAAGCCAAAGAGCGACGCCAAGATGCGTTAGGTGAAAGATAGCACAAATGCCAGAGAAAGGTCAAGAAATCATTAGGGAAAACAAAAACGGGAGACAGAGTCTCCCGTGGTGGTGCGGCGCCGGTATCGACTTACGCTTTCTTCTCGGCTTTCTTCTCTTTGGCCTTCTTTGCCTTGTTTTTCTTGACCTTGGCTTTGGCGGTCTTAGCTTTGGCAGCCGGTTTGGCGGCATCGGGCTTGGCCTTGGTGTCGGCAGCGGCGAGCATCGTCTGGCCGGACTGGTTGGTCGGCGAGGCAGCAATGGCCGGCAGCGCGAGAGCGAAACACGCAATCATCGAACAGAACAAAAGGGCTATCTTTTTCACCTGAACCTCCTTCGGAAACCCAAGGATATGGGTGCTTCTGACACTACTCCCCTTTTATGTATTGTAAAGAACCCAACGTGCACAACAGCCGCCCTCCGGGCGGCTGTTGTGCCGAAAGTTAGGACACCCGGTGTCCTAACTTTTTACTTGCGAGATGCGATGATGTCGGCGGCAACGTTGTTCGGTGGTGTGCAACACCAGGTGTTGAACAAAATTATTTGCGGGATGCGATGATGTCGGCCGCGACGTTGGTGGGGACCACGTCGTAGTGATTGAACTCCATCGTCATACTGCCGCGGCCTTCGGTCATGGAGCGAAGCGTGGTGGCGTAGAAAGTCCGCTTTCTTGACGTGATATTATAAAGTTCAATGAATATCCTCATCGCAGTTCTCGGACTGTTTGCAATCGATTACTATGGGTTGCGTTCATATTTGAGTCAGCGTGGCAAACCTACGGAAGGTTTAACAAAAAATATCTTACTAGCCTATAAAGACACCGCCGCCTGCGGGATTGCAGTTTTGCTTATCTCACTACCATTCTTCCTCGTTGATACTGGTGCCCCACGACCCTATGCCGAGCTGCTTTCGATGGCTCTTTGGGGTGCGGGATTCGTCCTACCTCTACCCTTCTTCATAAAAAAGAGAGTTAATATTCCTTGGTTGACTGCGATTGGTTTTATCTTTGGTCCATTGGTTTTTATTTTGCCTGCACTGTACGCAACCTTTTAAACAACTGCAGCAAACTCAAACGGAAAGCGGCCGCCCTCTCGGGTGGCCGTTGTACTGGTGTGCAACACCAGGTGTTGAACAAAATTATTTGCGGGAGGCGATGATGTCCGCGGCCACATTAGTAGGAACTACATCGTAGTGGTCAAACTCCATCGTCATCGAGCCGCGGCCTTCGGTCATGGAGCGGAGAGTGGTGGTGTAGCCGAACATTTCGGAAAGCGGAACTTTCGCCTTCACGACTTTGTTGAGACCTCGTTCTTCCATTCCCTCGATTTGTCCGCGTTTGCCGGAGAGATTACCCGTGATGTCGCCCATGAATTGGTCCGGAATAATGACTTCCACTCGCATAATCGGCTCAAGGATGACGGCCTTTGCTTTGCTTGCCGCTTCTTGAAATGCCATGGATGCCGCGATTTTGAAAGCGATTTCTGAGGAGTCCACATCGTGGTATGAGCCGTCGTAAAGGTCGACTGAGATATCCACCATCGGGAAGCCGGCGAGGAAGCCTCGCGCCATGGCCTCGCGGAGACCTTTCTCGATTGGCGAGATGAATTCCTGAGGAATGACGCCGCCTTTGATGTTATTGATGAATTCGAAATGGTCTTCGCGCGTAATATTTTTCGCGACCTTCTTCTCCGAATCTACCGGTTCCATCTTCTTCATCTTGATCTTCACATGACCGTACTGGCCGCGGCCGCCGGTCTGCTTGATGTACTTCCCTTCCGCTTCCGAAGAACCCATAATCGTTTCGCGATATGCCACCTGCGGCTTTCCCACATCCGCAACGACGTTGAACTCGCGCTTCATGCGGTCCACGAGGATTTCGAGGTGCAATTCGCCCATGCCGGAAATAATCGTTTCATTCGTCTCTTCGTCGGTCTTGATGCGGAACGTCGGGTCTTCGTCGGAAAGTTTGCGGAGCGCAATGCCCATTTTCTCCTGGTCGGCTTTGGTCTTGGGCTCGATGCGGAGCGACACCACCGGTTCAGGGAATTTAATTTCCTCGAGCACGATAGGATTTGCCTCATCACAGAGCGTGTGCGAAGTTTTCGTATCTTTGAGACCCACTGCGGCCGCGATTTCTCCGGTAAACACCTGTGCGACTTCTTCGCGCTTGTCGGCTTGCAAGCGAACGATGCGGCCGACGCGTTCCTTGGAACCCGTCGTTGAGTTGTATACATACGAGCCGGCGGTGAGTGTGCCTGAATACACACGGAAGAAAGTCAGCGCGCCGACAAACGGATCGGTCTGGAGTTTGAATGCCATCGCGCAAAACGGTTCATCATCTGACGCATGACGCTCAACCGGTTCATTCGTCTTCGGGTTTATGCCGGTGACGGGCTTGAGGTCCAAGGGCGACGGGAGATAATCCACGACCGCATCAAGTACGAGCTGTGCGCCTTTATTCTTAAGGGCAGAACCGGTGTACACCGGGAACACTTCGTTCGCGATGACCGCCTTGCGCAAAATCGCCTTCAACTCATCGATGTTCGGCTCTTTGCCTTCGAGATACGCACCCATCGCCGCATCGTCTTGCTCCACAATGCGCTCAATGAGTTCGGCGCGGTACTTCTTCGCGTCTTCAAGGAGATTCGCGGGAATCTCGCCCTCTACCACCTCTTCGCCCATGTTGCCGGTAAAGGTGTATGCCTTCATCGTGAGCAGATCCACGCAACCTTCATGCTGTGCCTCTTCTCCGATAGGAATTTGCATGCGAATGGCCTTCGGCGAGAGCCGGTCCAAAATGCTTGCATAGGAACGCTCAAATGACGCTCCTATGCGATCCAATTTATTGATGAAGCAAACACGCGGCACCGCGGCTTCGTCGGCATAACGCCAGTTTGTTTCGGACTGCGGTTCCACGCCGGCCACGCCGTCAAAGACGACAACCGCACCGTCGAGCACGCGCATGGAGCGCTTCACTTCTGCCGTGAAGTCGATGTGTCCGGGGGTGTCGATGATATTGAAACGATATTTCTTGGAGATATCCTTCTTGTCTTTCTCAATCGTTTTTGTCCAGAAGCAGGTAATGGCGGCGGCGGTGATGGTGATGCCGCGCTCGCGCTCTTGTTCCATCCAGTCGGTGGTCGTTTCTCCTTCGTGCACTTCACCGATCTTGTGTTGGGAACCTGTATAGAAAAGGATGCGCTCGCTGACAGTGGTCTTGCCGGCGTCAATGTGCGCAATGATGCCGAAGTTCCTGACCTTCTCGAGTGGATAGTCTCTGTTCATATGTTAGTAGTAAGCAGTTGCAGTGAGCAGGAGCAGTAAGTGGTAAAAAGAAAACGCGCGAGGGCGTTAAGTGAAGAATAGCTGAAATGCAGGAAAATGCAAAGAGGCAGCTAGCCCATTAAGAAACAAACTGCACCTACTACAAGTATAATCGGGATATAAAATACAATCTCTAACCCTCCGCCTAAACCTAAATCGTTGATAAAATAGCCACCACCTGGAATTACAAAACCAATTAGGACGTAGAGAGAAACGATTAGCAACAGAAAAGCGCCGAATATTTTCAATCCTGACCATTTCATATACGTAATGCTAGCACACAGCTAGCGAAGAACTACCACGCGAAGTGGGCGAAGGCCTTGTTGGCGTCGGCCATGCGATGCATCTCGTCCTTCTTTTTAATCGCGTCGCCCTCATTCTTTGAGGCGAGGAGGAGTTCGGCGGCGAGTTTCTCCGCCATCGGCTTTCCTTTCTTGTTGCGTGCGGCGTTAATGAGCCAGCGGAACGAGAGCGCGAGGCGGCGGTTCTGTGGAACTTCGCGAGGCACCTGATAGTTGGCACCGCCGACACGGCGAGAACGGACTTCCATCAAAGGCGACACGTTGCGGAGCGCGGATTCAAATGTCTCCAGAGGATTTGCGCCTCCCTTCTCAATCTCAGCGAGAGCATCGTACACCACGGCGCGTGCGGTATCTTTCTTGCCGCTCCACATCACTGCATTGATAAAACGCGTCAAAGTTTCCGAACCGTATTTGAGGTCGGGACGCCATTCGCGCTTCTTTTTAAGAGGTCGGCGCATACTTATTTAGCGGCAGACGGACGCTTCGCGCCGTAGCGAGAGCGCGCGGAGCGGCGCTTCTCCAATCCGCTCGTGTCGAGCTTGCCGCGTACTATCGTGTATTGCACGCCGATGTCCTTCACGCGGCCGCCGCGGAGCATCACCACCGAGTGTTCCTGGAGGTTGTGGCCTTCGCCCGGGATGTAGGCGGTGACTTCCATGCCGTTGGTGAGGCGGACGCGGGCGATCTTACGGATGGCGGAGTTCGGTTTGCGAGGGGTCTTCGTAGTCACCTTAGTGCAGACGCCGCGCTTGAAAGGCGACGGATAGAAGGTCGGACGATTTTTGAGCGCATTAAAACCGCGTGCCAGTGCCGGCACTTTTGATTTCGACGCTCTCGTCTTGCGTCCCTTCTTGGACAGCTGATTGATGGTGGACATTTAGTTAGAAAACCCGCGAACTGCGGGATAGGGACACTATATATAAGAGTGCGCTGGAATGCAACTAGTATGATATATCATACCAGTTGCTGACGACGCATTACTCAATCGGCTCGCGATAGGGGTCGGCGGAGTATGGCTTCACCGGAGCTTGAGGAACTTTTGGCGCGGAAGGAGCCGGTCGGGATGGAGGAATGATGTCCGGCGGAGGCATCGCGCCCGGAAGATTTCGCGGTGGAGGCAGCACCGTTCGCAATGCTTGCTGTAACGGAGTTTCTGCGGAAGAACTCGGCGTTTTGTTCTTATTCAGCTCGATATGCGGTTCCTCATGATCTTCAAGCAATTTGCTGCCGTCCATCGGTTTCGAAAATGACTGCGCATTCGGTCGCAAATTGGCTCCGACCGCACTTGGAAGCACTACTTTGGGCGGAAGCGGGGCAATGTTGGAAACCGGCGGACGTGGCGGCACCGGTATTTGTTGCACAGGCTTCGGTTCTGTATGTAACACATTAACGGAGCCCGGTTGCGCTCCGACCGGCGGCTGCGCCGGAATCGGTTTGATTGGTTGTTGCGACAATGCCGGAACCGGTGCATTCAAAGCCGACGCCGCAACGGGCACTTGTGCAGACGGTCGTGGAGGAATGGGGCGCACCGCGGCACTTTCTGCAGATCGCGGAGATGGCGGCAATTTATTTTCCAAATGAAAATGGCTTGTGGACTGTCCCGCGCCGGCTGCCGGCGCGGGTATCGGTGCAACAACCGGCTGGCGGGCAGGCGCGGCTGGCGGGATCTGTGGCGGTTTCTTTCCGAGCGCTTCCACGCCTTTCCGCATTTCCTCCCGCAAGGGCGAAAAAACCTGCGCATTCACATCTTGCACGATACTGCTGACCGTTTGCTGATTGAGATTCGCTTCGGTAACAAGCGCTTGATTGAATTCTTCAGGATTTTCGATGCCCATCAAGAGCAACATTATTTCTCGTTCGAGGACTCCTCCTTGGTCAACACGAAGACCATATTTAGCCGTCAAACTTTGAGCAACTGCCGTGTACTTACCTTGCGCGAGATAACTCCGCACCGGCGGCGGCAAAATTTGCATCACTTGCTTGATGCTCTGTTCGAGTGTCGGTTCCGGTTTTGTTTGGTCCATATGATCTCTCTATTGCTTCTCTGCTTCAGGTTTTGTTTCTGGTTTCGGTGCCTCTTCTGGCGGTTTTTCTTCTTCTTTTGCTAGATTTTTCATCAAATCAACCAATTTGTCCTTAGTCGGTTTTTCCTTCAAGGAACTTTTAATCTTTCGTGCTGCTGCTGCAGTATCCGGACCATATGCGACAAAGGTAATTGGGTTGAACGGATGATCAATGCCTTCGGCATATGCGATTTTACTTGCCTCTATATCCTTTTTCATTCTTGTTTCTGCCGCTGCCTTTGCGTTCTTCTCTGCTTCTCCAAGATTCTTGACGATATCATCCAATTTACCGAGAGCGTCTTTCAAGTCCGTTTGCTTCTTGGTACTCGCATCAAGAGCACTGCGCGCGGCCGCAAGCCGAGCGTCTCTGTCAGGAGTCATAATCTTTTCTTCCTCAATCCGCTTAAGCTCTGCTTGGCGGTCTTTCACCTCCTGAATTGCCGCTTCATGTTCTTTTCTTGTAACATCTCGTCCGGACACCGCTCTGTCGTACGTAGCCTTCGCCTCCTTGGCCTTCTTCTTATCCTCTTCGGTGCCTCCTTTAAAGGCTTCCTTGTGCGCTTCTTCAATTCTCTTCGCCTCTTCCTCGTGCGCCTTGATATTCTGTTTGCGCGCTTCTGTAAAACCGCCCTTCTGTGCCTCTCCAAGAGCAATAGTTGAAGCAAATGGAACATTCTTCAAAGCTCCGCTTGCACGCAAATCGAAACTTCCTGTTGCGACGCGATCGAGAGTTCCTGAGAGCGCGCGTCCAGTCATTGCATTTATTTTGTTAAACGTCGCGCTCTGTCGCAATCCTCGCGAGGCAAAGTACGCGCCTCGTCCGACCGTTCTATTCACTCCCCATGCGGTGACGCCGAATGTAAGTTTCCCTGCAGTTTTCGTCGCCCAATCACCGCCGAAGGCGGACCATCGTTTCGCATACACCGTGACAGCGAGCAGAAGTCCCATCGCAACGAGGAACGAAAGCAGTATGCCCGCGAAACCGGGAAGATTGGCGTTGTTCACGAATCCTGTCCACCATCCTCCGCTGACAGTATTTGCGCTATTCAAACCAAAACCGGTGAGGAATTGCACATCGGTGATGACCGCGAGCGCGATGTAGAGCATCAGAAGCAAAATGGGCGCGGTAATGGTTTGGTGAAAGAGCGTCGTCCAATAATCTTTTGCCCGCGCGGCAAATCCAGGTATCGCCAAGCCCGCGAAACCGATGGGCGCGACAATAATTAGAAAAACGAGCGCCACAAAACGCGCAATAAGCACGAACGCAAGCGAAAACATCACGAACGCCGTGACAATGAAAAGAATGATGCCCATGAAACCGATAAGCCACGGGTTGCCGCCTTGAAATATTTGTGAATTCGCGACGCCATTACCGTAGATGGTCGGGAGCCCCAATTTGGACATGATCGCGTTTGAGATGCCTTCATTTGCGGTAGTGAGCGTGGCACCCGACGCGGTAGTTAACAAGCCGGACGCTGATTGCGTCGGCAGGGTACCGCCGACGATTTGCTTATAAAATTGTGTCGCGAAGAGATTGCCGGTATCGATGATGGCTTCGGATATGAAAAGAGAGAAATTGAGGAAGACGGCGGCAACGAGCATCATCGGAAGCATTTTTTTACCGCCGCCATACCAATCCACGTTCAAAATGGTCGTGATGCCGACCGCGAGAAAACCGAATATGAGCATGATGTTGCCGATGTCGCGCAAGATGCGCCACGTGACGCCTATAGCGGAGAGATGGTTCACATAATTCCCCATCGTGACGACGGTGTAGTACGCCGCGTAATTGAGCGTGAGCGCGGCGACGCCCAGGAGCCACGCAAAAAGCTCCATGATCTTTATCATGATGAAGTTGTAGGGCGAGCTGGGGCTCGTATCACCTTTGTAGGTGGACGGCGTTTTGGCGGTTGCCGGATCCGTTGGTGAAGCCGCAACCGCGCCGTTCGGAACACAGAGTCCTGCGGCATTCAGTGTCCCGGGATTGCCGTCGGCATCACAAGAAACTCCCGTCGAAGCGTTATTGGGAACGCATAGCCCGCTCGCTTGTATCGTTCCTGCATTTCCATCAGCGTCGCAAGGATCACCGACTGCGGCTTGTGCAGCACCCGCCGCGCCCACAACGAGCGCGAGTAGTATAAGCAAAGATAAGGAAAAGCGTTTCATACCGTTAGCCGCCGGATGAATAGGTCGTGTCATACGTCACATACAAGGATGAGTTCGGATTGCAGACCGTGGTCTTGAGCGCCTCTGCATTGGTTTTGATGAGATTCATTCGGTCAACGATCGAGCTCCCTGCAACGGTGAGCGAACCGTCCGGGGTCGCCCTTGCTCCACCGAATGCTTGTGCATTTTCTTGTATCGTCGCAACATCGGCCGCCGTAGGAGGCATCGCTGAAAGCGTTTGCGTGTCGGCAGTGAGCGCATCTGTGGCGGCGGTGTTTACCGTGGTGAGAGAAGTTAACGCAAGCGCTTCCGACTCCACTTTGAGAGCGAACGCTTGTGTGGCGGAAACAGAACCGGGTGCTGCCAATGCTTGTATGAGCACGGGATCTATCAAAGTTGTGATCGCTTCATGCGCAGCCACGGCTTGCGCGCGACTCGCGTCAATGAAGACGGAATGGGTGCTGGCGATGGCCGCTGGCGATGGAGTTATGAAGACCGCACCTTCGGCTGTGTTCCCGGAGTTTATGAGCGCTTCCGCGGCAGTGTCGGCGGCAGCGACGCAGAACGTCGCCAAACCGGCGGCAGTCGTGGAAGCCGTATCCGCTGCTATAGCGATGGTATTCCACGCATCGACATAGGAAGTAACCTGTGCGGCCTTTGATTGCGCGATGGATGCGGCGGATGCGGACGCAGACGCATTATCCGCTGCGTAGTTCTGCAATTGCGTTGTAATCGGAGCGGCTCCGCTACTTGACGATTGCGACACGCCGAAAAGTCCCGTGCCACCAAGAACGTTCCTGATAAGAGTGGTCACGATTGCACCGAGCGCAGCGTCAAGATCTTGAGCATTCACAAGCTGGTCGATGCCCGAACCAAGCGTCTTCTGCGTGTATCCGAGAATGACTGAACCGGGAGTCTGAACTTTACCTGGCGTGTTGTCTTTATTGATACAGGAAACTCCAGGACTAACACCTGCGGCACCCGATGAAGAGGTCGTGTTGTCGACGCCGCACCACGAGAGGAACCCTCCCGATTGCATCAAATCTTGCCGCCGGTTGGTCTGGGCTTGATTCACCTGACTGCCTAGCTGGCTCTGCGCTACTTGATACAACGTGTAAGGATTGTTCTGGTCCTGAGTCGTCAGCGCGAACCACGCGGGGATACCACCCCCTTGCACCCAATTGCCGGTGAGAAAAGCCGTTTGATTCGGCGACGACTTCGCGAGTGTGGACTGATTTGCGGCAAAGAAGCCCGCCATGCTCGTCTGCTGGGAATAATTTTTCATCAGTGAGGAAGCGATAGCCGGCCCGAAAGGAGAATTGAAGCCGGCGGTGATCTGATTGATGAAAGGAATAGCAACCGCATTGCCGACGCTCTGCAAATGCAGTCCGAGATTCAGCACGAATGAGGGCTGGCCGGTCCCGTTCCCGCCATTGATCCAATTTATGGTGCTTGCGGTGATCTGTTGCAGGATCATGCGCGCGAGCGCGCGAGCGAGCGGCATGATGATGCTGGTAGTAATGCAGTCGGTCGCATTCGAACTCGCGGAGACCGAGGTGTTGGATTGCATCAACAGGTTGGTCACGGGAACTCCCGCAAGCGCGGTGACCGTGGAGGTGAGAGCGGTGCTGCCAATGCCGAGAAGACCGCCGACGCAACTCACCGCACCAAAGATGCCTCCTGCGGCACGTGCCTTTTGCGGTGCGGCAAAAAATGCGACAGGCACTATCAGTATGGTGATGAGTACTGTCGCAAGTGCACCAGCAAAAGGGTTTCTACTCATAGCTTGTTGGCCGCTGTAAGGAACAATGCGCCCGGTGTTCCCGCGGGAAGCGTGACACCGGCGGCGGCATACATATCCCCAATGTCGGCGAATGCTTTCCCGAGAGCTTGCGACGCCGGCAGATATTGTTGGAGCGCCAGCATCGCGGTTAGCGGATCGGCATTCACATGAGCGAAATCATTTATGACTTCACTGATGCGCATGAGCGCATTCACGAGTGCGAGATTTTGTGCCGCAAGCTCGCGCGGCACTGTGAGCGCCGAAAGCCCCGCAGCGCCGTTCCGATATGCTTTCGCTATCGCGGCGAGGTGCGTAAGTGCTACGGTGTCGTTATTGTCGACCGCGTATTGAAGATACACAAGCTCACTCGTTGTTGCGGTCGTACTGTTCTTGAGGAAAATCGCCTCGGCATCAACAGCAAATGCTTTGAGCGCCTCCGCTCCTCCGCCTGAGATCGTAAGATCCCGTAGAGATTTAAAATCCGGTGCGGGAGCGACGGAAGTCGTAAGGGCTTTGAGCGCTTGATTCTCGACGTCCTGTATTTGAGCATCGGTGAGATCGGCGCCGCCATTCGCTTGTTTCGCCGCAACGTAGAGCGAGAAGAAATTTTTAGAGAACGCGTCAGTGAGCGAGCCTTCGGTGGGTGCCGCGACCCCGTTCGCCGCGTAGTCAATGTTGCTACTGGTCGCTCCGGTCGATGTCACTGTCTGAATATCCGCGATCGCCTTCGGTACGATGAGGCCTTTCGCGACCGCTTCGCCGTCGGTCATGCCGAGATGAAAAGTGTCCGTCGCGTGAGGGTCGGCGCCGTAGAGCGCCTCTTCCCAATCAGGTAGCCCGTCGCTGTCGGAATCTTTCGACGCGATGGCCTGAAGAAGCGCGGTCTCGGTAGACGCTTGCGCAAGCGATGGGGATTCGATGCCGCGCGCGAGGATATATGCGCCAACAACCAGTACTGCCGAAAAAAGCGTTGCAGCTAGAACTCGCCAATGTGGAAGTATCCTTTCCCCCATAGTATCGCTCTAAAGTATAGCAGTCACACCCAGAAAAAGGAGTGGCAGTATCTGTATAAAGGTGCATTAGCAATGAATAGGTGCGTGGTACCCTGTATGCATGCGCATCTTGCTTTCTTCTTTTGCGGTCGCGCTTCTCGTGCTCTCATACGGGGCACTGGCCAGTGCGCAATCGAGTGTTCAAAACATGTTCACGACGAATCTCTCTCTGGGTTCTAGAGGAACACAGGTACTCCTGCTCCAACAAGTCCTCAATCGAGACCCGGATACGCGTATTGCAAATTCAGGCGTCGGCTCTCCGGGAAATGAAACAAGTTATTTCGGTTCGCTCACCAAAACAGCCGTCGTGCTGTTCCAGCAAAAATACGCACAGGATGTTTTGGCGCCCGCCGGACTCTTCCAAGGTAACGGATATGTCGGAGCGTATACGCGGGCAAAACTCAATGCACTTTCTTCACCGACAACGAACTCGGTTGGCGCGAGTGCGCAACCTGCGACTACATCAACCCTTCCCTCTCTCCCTTCTTCGCCGTCTTCAGCTTCGACACCTGCCGCTCAAAATTCGAATTCGCAGAATCTCGACATATTCCTGGCCGCCATCGACAAAGTTGGAACAAAACAAGGACTTTCCGCATCTGAACTCGCGACTATTAAAAAACAAATCGTGACAGAAGCCGCAACGACGACCGACCTGCGCGCCGAGTTCATGAAACAAGTAGGATATGCGCCTCGCCGATCAGCCACAAATGATTCGTTTGGCGGACAGGTGTTAGCGATCATCGAACACGCGTTCAGCAGTGTCTTCCTTCCGGAACATGCGCGCGCGGCTACAGGGGTCCCATTCGGCGGAGCTTTCGTCTATGCTTCTTATTGCACCTGCAGCCTCACGTGGATCCTTGGTATCACGCCTCTTCCTCCCACATTTGCCGTTCTTCTTACCTATGTTCCTTTTTCGCAGGCGTTCCTTTCTTACAATATCCCCGCTACTAAATGGCTCCTCGGTAACTACATACCCGGAGCGGGCGCATGTTCATATGTCATACCTTCCGGTTGCACACCGCCAATACCGAATGAAGGAATGATTACGCCAGTGGTCGGTTCCTCTCCGTTGTAATTTCGAGCCACGTTGAGAGCGAAAGGTCTTCCGCTCTCGCTTTTTCCGGAATATCACCGCTTGGAAGCTTCGCTTCCAAGAGATTTTTCCGGACGAATTTACGCTTATGCGCAAATCCGGCATGAATGAGTTCAAAAAATAGTTTTTCCTCTTTTTTCGTTGCAAAATTCTTCCGAGAAATATCGCGGATAGTGAGCACAGCGGAATCCACATTCGGTGCGGGATTGAATGCCCCGCGCGGTACATTGAATTCGCGTTTCGGCGTGCCGTACGCCTTCACTGAAAGCGAGAGGATGCTTTCCTTATCCCGAGCAACAACGCGTTCGGCCACTTCTTTCTGCACGAGAAGCGTCATCGCACTCGGCTGATTATCCGCCGTAAGAAACATTTTGAAAATTTCGCCGGTCAGGTAGTACGGAATATTCGCAACGAGCGCGTATCCCTTCGGAAGCGATGCGATATTGAATGAGCGAATGTCGCCGTGCACGAGCTTAAGATGTCCCGACAAAATCTCATCCGCAAAATCGTTTTGCAGTTTCTCAAATAATTCCGCATCGGCTTCAATGGCGATGACTTTCTTCGCGAGTTTCAATAACTCTCGTGTGAGCATTCCCGTTCCAGGGCCTATCTCAAACACCACAGACCTCGGCGTAAGCCCTGCGACAAGCGCGATGCGCTCCGCGATGCGCGCGTGCATGAGGAAGTTCTGTCCGAGGGATTTTTTTGCCTGCATACGTATAGGTGTACAATACTCGGTATATGACTGACCGTAAAATCACTGAAGGTGCTTTTAATAAAGGGCCGCTCCGCAAAATATTAAATAAGCAGGAGTACAATGCTCACCTCACCGCCGCAGGTAAGGAACGTGTTGAAGCTGCGATCAAGGCAGGCGTCCAAGCTGAAGCGAAGAAATTCCATCTACAATACGGTGTCGCCGGTACCCATGCTGATGCCATTGCAAAATTCTCAACGTCAAAAAAATACGGGCAAGAAGATCGACGTGCCTTAATGCGAAAACCGAAAGAACAGGAGGTTATTAAGGATTCTCTCGACATATTCTTCAAACGAAAGCCGGCTGCGCCCGTGATCGAGGAAAAAGTTGAGGCGCCGGCACCAAGAGTTGAACTTAAATCATTTGAGATCAAACCATCAAACCCGATGCCCGATGCGGCGAATGACGCTCATGACGGGGAACACGAAAAAGCGGCTTAAGCTTCAATAACAAATTCACCATCGGTCTCGTCGTAGAGCATTAGTGAGCCGTCGATATCGGCGAGAAATGACGATGGCTCCGATGCGAAATCGTTGCCGTATATCTTACGGACGCGCGCGAGCGTGAGAAAAAGCCGATTTTTTGCGCGCGTCATCGCCACATAAAAAAGACGTCGTTCTTCTTCCTCGTCGCGGTCGGTCTCATTCCCCATGCCCTGGTGCGGGAATAGTCCTTCTTCCATGCCGGTCACAAAAACCGTATCGAATTCAAGACCCTTTGCCGCGTGCACGGTCATGAGCGTCACTCCTCGCTTTTCTCCTTGATCCATCTCGTCCTGGTCGCTCGCAAGCGCCGCCTCGGCGAGGAATGTCGCAATGCCCTCCTTCCCCGGCATGGCATCATGCCGCGCGGCAACTGACGCAAGCTCTTCCACATTTTCAAATCGTTCGCGGTCCTCCGCACTTCCTTCGTCGAAAAGCGCGCGACGCATGCCACTCTTCTCGACGACGAGTCGCACGAACTCCGAAGGCATGAGTGCTTCTGCTGCGCGCGAAAGTTCATCGATAATCGCTTCAAATGCTTCCACTTTCACGAGTTCACCGGCGCGAAGCGCGGCGCGTTGCCCTGCGGCGAGTTTGCCGAGCGTCACTTTTCCGATGCCGCGCGACGGATTTGCCGCCGCGCGGAGCTTATCCACCTCGCGCGAAGAGTCCATCGCGAGACGCATCCACGCGAGAGCGTCCTTCACTTCTTTCCGCGCAAAGAATTTCGTACCGATGAGTTTGTACGGCACGCCCGCACGGAGGAGCCCTTCTTCAAGCGCACGTGATTGGAAATTGGTGCGGAAAAGTATTGCGACTTCTTCCGGCTTTTCTCCATTCCTCATTAATTCGCGTATTTTGAGCGCCACCCAGCGCGCTTCGTCCTCCGCACTCCGCGCCATGTGCACGACGATAGGAGCGCCGGCTAGTTTTTCGGTCGTAGAATATTTTTCTTTACGATTTTTATTTTTCTCAATGACGGCATTTGCGGCGTCCACCAGATTTTTCGTCGCCCGATAGTTCTGAGAAAGGATGATCGTCTGCGCCTCCGGATACGTTTTGTCGAATTCGAGCAGATTCTCTATCGTCGCCCCGCGCCACGTATAAATAGTCTGATCGATGTCGCCGACGACGAAGAGATTCCGATGTTTTGCGGCAAGCATATTCGCAAGGCGCCCCTGAAGTGCGTTGGTGTCCTGATATTCGTCGATGTGAATGTACTTCCAGCGGTCTTGCGCGAGCGCGCGGACGTCTTCGTGCTCTTCCAGGAGCTTCACCGGGAGCGCAATGAGGTCGTCGAAATCCAAAGACTTCTCTTCTTTCAATGTTTTTTCATAGCGGAGCCATGCTTCGGCGGCAATGCGGTTGCCGAAACCGGACCGGCCGTGCTTTTCATAAAATTCATGCGCTTGCATGCCTTCCCCTTTCGCTCGTGAGATGCGACCGAGGATTGCGCGCGGGGAAAACTCCTTTGCGCCGACATCGAGCGCCTTCAGTGCCGCGCCAATCGCTTTTTCGGAGTCGTCGCGGTCATACACACTGAAGAAACGCTGAATGCCGATCGCCTTCCCGTAGCTTTCAAGCAGTTCTCGACCGAGTCCGTGGAATGTGGCGATGAACGGGAGCCCCGAGGGGGCCCCTTCGGGGCGGCCGTCCTCGCCCAGCTGCCTCCGCACCCGCTCGCGCATCTCGCGGGCAGCTTTATTGGTGAAGGTGACGGCGAGTATCTCGCCCGCGGGCACGCCCGAGCGGACCAAATGAGAGATGCGCGTCGTGAGGACACGCGTTTTCCCGCTTCCGGCACCGGCCAAAACTGAAATCGGGCCGTCGGTAGCGAGCACCGCCTTTTTTTGGGCGTCATTCAATCCTTCGAGGTATTTCACTTACGAAATATACCCCATAAGATAACATTTATCCTAAACACAACATCAAGGGAGTACTTTATCTCACGGGGTATACCTTAAAACGCCCCGAAGGGGCCCCTTCGGGGCTCTCCACAGGTCACTTTTGGGGTGATTGACTCCCAAATCTGGGGGGCTATACTCCCAATATCGACTGATACGGATGAAATCAAGGAATGGCTTATATACGGCGTATGTAAGCCATTCTTGTATTAAGAAAGACCAACCGAACCCCCAAGTTTCCCATTAAATCCAACCAACAATTTCTCATACTCGGGCTCGTGGCTGTTCTGTCTGCCACGGCGCTCCTGCCGGACCACGCAAGTGCGTTCTGGCCTTTTTCTACAAATGCAGACGCCGCAACATCGGCTCTCATACCGAGCTCCTCGACGCCGACCCTTCGCGCCCCGCTCAACAGCAATCCGAACTCATCTGCGCCGATAGCGCTCGCCACCTCCGGCGGTTCAGCGCTCGTCTCATATAACGGACCGGACGGTACCGTGGCGGACGTCGCCGGTTCGGTCCAAACTGACCGAATCTCGGTGTATGTGGTGCGTAACGGCGATACCCTTTCCGAGATTTCTGATATGTTCGGCGTTTCAATAAATACCATCTTGTGGGCAAACAACTTGAAGAGTTCCCGTGATGTCCACCCAGGTGATATGCTCGTTATTCTTCCTATTTCAGGAGTTGAGCGCACGGTTATAAAGGGCGATACGCTCAAATCTCTGGCAAAGAAATACTCTGCAGATGCGGAAGAAATTGCGCAGTACAATGGTCTCGATCTGGAAGCGCCACTCGCAATCGGCACCACAATCATTATCCCGGGCGGAGAAATAGCTGCGCCTGCGCCGCGTCCGCAATCCTCCCCCGCCATCGTGAACAGCGGAGGTGGAACATTTATAGCCGGTTATTTCAGTAATCCAGTGCCCGGTGCCAGAGTCACACAAGGCATTCATGGCAAGAACGGCATTGACCTCGGCGGAGCGCGCGGCACGCCAGTACACGCCGCGGCGGACGGTATGATCATCATCGCGCGCGGCGGCGGCGCATGGAACGGAGGCTATGGCAATTATATCGTCATTACGCACAACAACGGTACTCAAACTCTCTATTCCCACTTGAAATCCGTGATTGTTTCCTCCGGACAACAAGTCTCTTCCGGACAAGTTATCGGGTACATGGGCTCAACCGGCAAGGTCACGGGCGTCCATCTCCACTTTGAAGTTCGCGGTGCGGCAAATCCTTTTCGTAATTGCTCGGTCGGTTCGGTTTGTTCTCCTCAATAACTTCTCATATTATTTAAGAGAGGGTTTCTTGTTCGCCAAGATTAACTTCTTGAGTCGAGCGTCCATGTCGCTGTGCAGGCTCAAGTGGCGAGGGAACAGGCCGTCATTTTCTATATCGTCGCTGTCACCGGGCAACACGTATACCATTCCGCTTTGCGGATTTTTGCCAAGAACTATTTTCATTCCGTGCAACTGTAGTCTCGCGACGCGTGCGTCAATTGGTGTCGTTGTATCTGGATAGTCCGGGTCCACTTCCTCTTCTCCCTTTTTCATCGTTTGGTAAGCTCCCTCATCGATGCCGAAAAATGGAAGTGCTTCGACTTGCTCACTCAACTCAACTGCAAGTCGTAGATATTCCGACTTCGTCATCCCCTCCTGATTTGGAATTCCTTCTGACATATGGCGACTATAGCACTCTGCTACTTCTCCTCAATGCATCAGTATCTTTTGCAGAACATCCCTCAGGATGGTTGGTATGCAAAAACAAAGAAATATCCTTATATTTATTACTTTCTGCGACTAAAAGCGACTCACTGTTATCAAAATACGTTTCTGCATATCCTACTGAATAATTGCCCCTCCGCCCTCACTTCCTATTTTTTGGACTTCTATATCCGTGAAGGGTGCATGTCTGTCGTACATAAGACTTTTAGAGGAAGGGGTGAGTCGTTTTTTTAGTTCATCTATATCAGAAATGCCGAGGACATGACACATGCGCATCGCGTAAGGATAGTCTTTTGCCTCATAAATAAAAGTTGGGGTATGGTCGAGGAACAATACACTTCGCGGATACCAGTCTCCACCATACTGCCCCCTCTCCCCTGGTCCGTATAGATGTAGGAAAAAATCAATATCGAGGAAGTCCCTGAATGGAAGTTCTCTTGAAAGTGGACCAACTTCATGTCTACCTCTCAGCAAGTCGGCATGCAGAGATTTCCGCTGTTTCTTCGGACTCTCATCTGCAAGGAGTGGGAGATGTTCGGAGAGTTCGGTCCAGCTTTGCTTAGAGGGTTCGTGCCGATTTCTAGACGGTCCTATTATTAAGGTTCCCTTCAGAAGTTCTTGTAGTGCATCCCACTTCTCCTCCTTGAAGAACGGCGCAATAAACGTAGTAAACATTTCGTGCCCAACAAACTTGTAGAAATCCCCATCGGCGTTCGTTCCTCGACCTTGCTCATTATGCGGAGGATTATATCGTTGTAGCAATTTACCGAACCACTGAAATATCTCCCTTGCCGATTCCATATCGTTCATTACAGCAACTGTTTCAGTGAGTCTTCCGAAGTCGGCTACGATATCGGCTGTTTTGGAGATTGCCGTCATTAGCTCCTCAGCACTCCCGCCATCAACTGCTTTTCGGGGCTCCAGTGTTTCAAGTTCGGTCAGTACCCCAGTAAGATGTTTCCTCAAGTGGATAATCTTAGCCGCTGGATTTTGTTCAATAATGTCGGTTATGGAGATGCGAGGTGTAGAGGGTTTTATTCCAGCGAAGCCGTCTAGCAGAGCTGCCTTTAAATCCTTTGTTAGGGAGGATTTTATAGTTGATTTATCCATTTCTACTTCCTTTGCTGTGTAGGTCAGGATACGCCGCATCTTCAAATCAAATGGGAGATCCGTTAGTTTTCCGTATGCTTCGTTGAAAATGAGTACCAGACCCTCATGCCCTTTTGCTTTAAGCGCGTACCCAAGCTCAATGAGTACATTCGGATTGGGAAATGCGCGTTTCTTTGTATTCGCGACGAATGAGATGTCCGCCACAAACAAGTCTGCACTGGCAATCTTTCCGAAAATTGTTGTGGCGATATCAGGTGCGCCAGCTGCCCCTTTCGTATCTCGATCAATGACAGGTTCAATGTCAATATTCTCGTCGCTCGCTATTGCTTTGGCTGCGTCCTGCAAAGCCGTCTCTATGAGAGTACGGTTAGTTGAGTTCGGGAGGTCGGACTGCCACGAGTAAAAAACTGTTCTTTTCATATATGGGTATTCTGCACGAGATTAAGATTTTATGCACTAAGGGGCATTTATATCAGTAGCGACTGAATTATATACTCACACTAATGCTTTCGGTAGATACATCCCTGGATTCGCTTTCATAATAGACGCCCTACGGTCTTTCTCTGAAACAGGGTGGGTGAGCAAGGGCTACCCTTGCTCAGATTATTCAAATCCGAAGAGGCCGCGGGGGCGGTATTGGAGGGCTTCGTGGACAAATGCGGGCGTGACGGCTTCAGTGCCGGCAAGGTCGGCGATGGTGCGTGCGACGCGCATCGTGCGGTGATAACTGCGCGGCGAGAGATTGAGGCGCGCGGCAGATCGGGTGAGTGTTTCTTTTGCTTCGGGCGTGAATCCGCTTTTTTCATCCAACTCGCGGCCGGTGAGCGCGGCGTTTGTCGCGTTTTTCTTGCCGGTGCGCTTCGTGGCGCGCGCACGCGCGGCAACCACGCGCTCGCGCACTCTTTCTGACGGTTCGCCGCTAGAAAGTTTCGCAAGCGTGCTATGCGGCACAAGCGGTACTTCTATCCAAAGATCAAGGCGGTCCACAATGGGCCGAGAGATCCTGCGTGCTTGCTTCTGTGCCGCGCGTATCGCCACGCGCGAATCATCAGAAAGCGTGTCGGCAGGATTCATTGCGGCAACTATCATGCAATCGGCCGGAAAAGTAACACTCGCGCGTGCGCGCGAGACGGTGACCACGCGATCTTCAAGCGGTTGGCGTAACGCCTCCAGTGTTCTTGAATCGAATTCCGGAAATTCGTCCAGAAACAAAACGCCTTTGTGCGCGAGCGTCACTTCTCCCGCTTTCGGAAACGCTCCGCCGCCCACCATCGCGACATGCGAGAGAGAATGGTGAGGCGAACGAAAGGGCGGCCAGTACACCGCCTCACCTTCGGAGAGCAATCCGGCCGTTGAATGTATCGCCGTCACTTCGAGCATATCGTCGTCGGTGAGTGGAGGCAGAATGCCGGCAAGCGCACGGGCGAGCATTGTTTTCCCGGTGCCGGGAGGTCCATAAAAAACGATATTATGCCTCCCCGCGGCGGCTATCTCCAAGGCGCGCTTCGCACTTTCCTGCCCTTTTACGTCAGAGAGGTCGAGCGCCGGCGGAGGTGTCGGCGCGCGCCTGTCGCGCACTTGTATAGGCAACGGTTTCTCTCCTTTCAAATGTTGTAAAAGTTCCGTAAGCGATGTTGGTGCATACACGGCGACGCCATCGGCGAGAAGCGCTTCGCGCGCATTTCCCTGTGGTACGAAAATCGTCTTTACTCCGCGGCGTTTCGCCGCAAGCACTTGCGGAAGCACTCCTCGCACTGCACGAAGTGTCCCATCGAGCGCAAGTTCTCCCGCAAAAAGCATTTCTTCGGTGAGTTCGGCAAGCTCTTCCGCAGCGATGAGATACGCGAGCGCAAGTGCGAGGTCGTAATGCGAGCCTTCTTTTTTCAGATCCGCAGGCGAAAGCGAAAGCACAATGAGCTTGTTCTGCTTCTTTGGCGACTTGATGCCGGAATGTCGAATTGCCGCACTCAAGCGATCTCGAGCCTCTTCAACTGCTTTATCCGCAAGACCAACAATGGAAAATGCATGGAGCCCACGTGTAATGTCTGCCTCAACGCTTACCATTTCCGCGGCAGAGCCGACCGGTTGTGCGGCAAATGTTTTCGCGTAGCCCTTTTTTTGTGCGACGCGTTTGGGAGAAGCAGGTTTTAAGCGTGCCACTGCCATGAATTACAAATCTTTCTTGCAGGTCGTTGCGGCCGGATCGGCCTCGAGCCGTTCTTCCTCCATCTTTTCGCCGCAGACTTCGCATATCCCGTACGTCTTCTTTTCGATACGAGAAAGCGCCGAAATGATAGAGTCATATCGAGCTTCGAGATCGGCAAGGATGGCGGTATTTGTCTCGCGACTTGTAACGGCGTCCGCCTGATCTATGAGGTCGGCTTCATTCCCGGTCTCGGACGGAATGGCTTCCCAGTCTCCGGGAACCGAAAGATTGGGGCGGCCGACGCTTCCCATTTCTGCTTCTAGTTTCGCCTTTTCGGCCTCAAGTTTTTTCCTAAAGTGTTCAGTCTTCATGCAAGGATAATAGCAGACTGGCGTCAGGGCGTACGGGAAGTCGCAAGACGCGCGATTATTTCGGAAAACGCCGCGGCGTCGCGCGCAATGATGAGCGTCGTTTGGTTCCAGTATCCGTAGAGCATCACCGTGCGACTATTACTGTCACGATAGACGCGCACATCATGATTTGCGACAGTGGCATCAAAAAACGACGGCACAGTCGTTGGTGCAGGCGACACAGGTTTGCCCGCCGGTACGCTCGGCGTTGTGACTCGAGGTGAACTGGTCGACACCGCTGAAGTGGTTGAGGCTATCGCAACCGTAGAGGTTGCCAGAGGTTGCACAATAACCGGTGACGGATAGGGTGGATACAATTTGGCAAGATCGCGCGGCATCGATTTTTCCCACAACAGCATACCAGCGAACGTATTGCTGTATGACGAGACGGAAAGTATGAAAAACGGGCTCTGCACGCCGCCCACATTCACAACACCGGCCATGCTTTGCGAAGCGTTGATGTTGCGCAACAGAGCGCCGGGCGCCGGCAATTGCAATGCGGAAAAGACGCTTGTGGAAGTCGCGTTTTCCAGATACAGAAGTCGCACATTCCCCACCGCAAGCTGGCTTGCAACCGATTGTTGTACGGCTTGCATGAGCGCCGTACCGGTGCCGGCCACCGGTTTTCTATCATCAACGAATATCGGAGCAATTGCGCCGGAAATCAGTACCACGGGTACGGATGAAGCGATGTATTGCGTATAGGCAAAGTATGCCCCCACCCCGCTCGCAATGATAAGTATTGCCCCGCCGATGCTGTACAGAATATTGCTGCGCGAAAATTTCGACGGCTGTACCTGCACAAGCATTGGGGCCGAATCTTGTTCGGCCGCAAGCACAGTCGCCGTCGAAGCCTGCATGGTATTCATGCGCTCGGTGAAGTCGCTCGCGTATGTTTGTATCGGCGACGCCTTCGGTTCCTCAACTGCAGGATGTTGTAGAACGAAACGTTCACCCGGAGCTATCGCGACGGTTCCCAAGGGAGTCGAAACAGGAAGGGGTTGTTCTGTGGGCGGTGAAACCGGTGCTTCCGGAACCACTGGTGCCGGGACCGGCGCTGATACAGGCGCGGAGACAGGGGCCGGTACCGGTTGTGCGGGCGCACCGCCTTTCTTTAAAAGTTCCAGATCGCCATGAAACGTGCGGATGTGCTGCTTCGGTTTTTCCGCATCAGCCGGCGCATTTAGTGGTGTGGGTAGTGTCGGCGGCATATCCATTCACCTCCAATTCTAGCAGGCTCTAGGCACTAGGCCCTAGGCACTAGCGGGGGAATAGCTAAAGCCTAGCGCCTGCTTCGCTGGCCTAACGGCTAGTTATGGTGAACTTCCGTGGATCGATGTCCATATCGGTAAATGCGTGCGCCGCTTCTTTCAATTTCGCGGACGAAGATTTGCCGAAAGAAATAACCTCCACCTGCATGCCGTGCATATCGAGATATTCGATGAGCGGCACGAAATCGCCATCGCCGGACGCGATGATGACGGTGTCGAGCTTGTCTGCGAGCTTTATCGCGTCTACCGCGAGTCCGACGTCCCAGTCGGCTTTCTTTGCGCCGTCGGCGAAGACCTGGAGGTCTTTCACTTTTGTTTCAATGCCGATCTTAGTGAGCGCCTCAAAGAAGTTCGTCTCTTCCCCGCTCTCCGTGGAGATGACGTAGGCGATGGCGCGCACGAGTATGCGGCCGCCGACTGCCTCTTCAAGGACTTTTGCGAAGTTCACGCGCGCTTTGTAGAGATGCTTGGCGCTGTGATAGAGATTTTGCGTGTCGATGAATACGCCCACACGCTGAGCTGGATGTTTGATAACTGCCATATAAACTAGTTAGTTAGGCGCTAGGCTCTAGGAACCTAGCAATTCATGTAAATGCGGCACTTGCCACTTCTTCATACTACCACTCTTTTTCTAGCGCCTAAGGCCTGTTATTTTTTCAAGCCTAGTTTCTTGATAAGCGCGTTGTAGCGGCGCTTGTCGTTGGTTTCGAGATAACGGAGGTGCGAGCGGCGATCGGCAACCATCTGCAAGAGACCCCGGCGAGAATGGAAATCCTTCGGGTTCTTCTTCAAATGCTTCGCGAGTTCGTCGATCTGCTTGGAAAGAAGCGCGACCTGCACATCCGGCGAGCCGGTGTCAGTATCGTGCCGGGCAGTGCTTTTCATCACTGCCGCCTTTTTCTTAGTAGTAAGCATGAGTAGGACTACCTTACCACGCCTTGCTTAAACGCGCAAGTGTCGCAGAATGAAGTGCGCACAATATTGTTATACTTTCCCTATGAATGCTGAGGCCGCAAAACGCCAATTCCTTGAATACATAGAGATAGAGCGCGGGCGCGCGGTGAAGACTATCGAGAATTACGACCGCTACCTCACTCGCTTTTTCGAACAGATGAAAATCAAGAATGTCGGGGACATCACCGAACAGAACGTCCGCGAATTCCGCCTCTGGCTCAACCGTCAGAAAGGCACGACGCACCCCAAAGGGGCCCCTTCGGGGATGAAGCGTCGCACCCAGAACTACTACATGATTGCGCTTCGCGCATTTCTCAAATTCCTCCGCAAACGCGATATCGAAGCCATTTCACCGGAAAAGATAGAGCTCGCGAAGCTCCCCGAACGCCAACTTGATCTCATCACGCCCGCGGAACTGGAACGGCTTATGAAAGCGCCCGGCGAAGCCTACAAGAAAGAGCCCGACGAGGATAAAAAGCTCCATTACCTGCGCGACAGCGCCATTCTTGAACTACTCTTCTCCACTGGCCTGCGCGTGTCCGAGCTCTGTGCGCTTAACTCTGATATGGACCTATCGCGCGATGAATTATCAGTACGAGGAAAAGGCGAGAAAGTGCGCGTTGTATTCCTCTCCCCTGCCGCGAAAGAAGCCGTGCGCGATTATTTGAAAGTCCGCAAAGATATGGAGGAAGCATTATTCGTGGACGGCCGGCCGAACGCGCCTCATCGCATAACTCCGCGCGACATCCAGCGACACTTAAAGGGCTACGTCGCCCGCGCCGGCATCACGAACGTCGTGACGCCTCACACGCTCCGCCACGCCTTCGCCACCGACTTGTTATCGAATGGTGCGGACATCCGCAGTGTCCAACAGCTCCTCGGCCACGCCTCCATCAACACCACGCAAATTTACACGCACATTACGGATAGTCATTTGCGAGAAATACACAAGAAGTTCCATGGTCGGAATCGTAGTTAGCGAGACCTGCCCCGTAAGCAAAGCTTTCTCTCTGCGCTCATTCGGGAATATTGAAGTCAGACTTCAATTTCTCCTCATTCGCTTGATAGTAGCCAAGCATTCTGATGCTTGTGGTACCGGGGTCCACAAAAAATTCCACGGGAAACATCGTGGCTGAATAAAAAGAACGCGGCGCTCTCGTGAGCGCCGCAGGTGGTTTGGGTTAATTCGCACTTTGTACCTTCGCTACCATCTCTTGAAGTTCTTCTCTATTGAGCACGCACCACCGAAATATCTCGTTTTTGTCGCGGCCCACGAGTAGAAAAGTTTCTTTGTCTTCCCACTCTGGGTATTCCTCGTCCTTTTTATCAAACACTTCGAGAAGCGAGACCCGCAGAATGTTCTCTCCGGCGATGAAGGCCTTGTTCCCCACCCAAAAATTGCATCCGTATTCGCATATTCCCCATTCGTCCCAGTTCACTTCTTTCGCTGGCCTCTTCAGATGATGTATGGGGTAGAAAACTGAAGATCCGGGGCTGGCATGTGTTGCAGGTATCGTAATGGTTCCATTCTTCTTAGCCACATCTTTCTCCTCATAAAGGGCAACCGTCAGGGAGTATAAACCCACATTCCACAAAAACAAAAGGCGACCGCGGTCGCCTTTTTACTTCATTGCGTGAAGTTTTGCTTTCACGTTGATCTGCCTCTGGCACCAGCGGATCACTTCCGGCGGGCAAGTCGACACATCGTGCAAGAACTTCAGGAATGCATCGCGTCTTTCTTGCGTATCGCCAAGCACCTCCGCAAAGATCTGGTACTCGCGAAAATTTGGCTTGCCTGACTTCTTAAAGTGCGCGATGGTTTCGTCAAACAAAAGATTTACTGCATTATGCTGTGTGTACATGGTCCGTCTCCCCTTTTCAATTACCCATCTCCTACAACTGCCGAGAAATAGTTTTTGTTGCAGTACCCTGCAAAATGATATTCTTGGGGAATGAACCCCATTAGAAAGCTCGATGACTCGCGTTCAAACGGGGCAAGAATAGTGTCGTGGAACGTGAACGGATTGCGATCGCTCGCCAATAATGGGTACTGGGAATCATTTTTGAACAGCGTTAAGCCCGACATCTTCTGTCTCCAAGAAACCAAGGCGAATCCCGACCAACTTACCGAGCAGTTCCTCTCCCCTGCCGGATATTCTGCCTTCTTTTCTTCCTGCCAAGTACGTAAGGGCTACAGTGGTGTCGCATTGTATTCGAAAACTGAACCCCTGAAAGTGATTTATGGCATGGGCATCCCGGAATTCGACCAGGAGGGCCGCCTCATCGGCGCAGAATATGACGACTTCTGGCTCATTAATGCCTACTTCCCCAATGGCGGTCAGGGTCCCGAGCGGCTCGACTACAAAATGCGTTTTTACGATGCCTTCCTCGCTTTTGCAGAAAAACTGCGCAAGCAAAAACCCGTTATTTTCTGCGGCGACGTAAACACCGCCCACGAAGAAATCGATCTCGCTCAGCCGAAGAAATATGAGAACAGTACCGGCTTTTTGCCCGATGAGCGGGCATGGATAGATGAAGTCGTGAGTGCCGGTTATATAGATTCATACCGTCATTTTCATCCGCATACCAAAGACGCCTATTCCTACTGGGACCTTTTCACCCGCGCGCGAGATCGTAATGATGGCTGGCGCATCGACTACTTCTTTGTCGCTAACGAATTCATGAAGCGCGTCAAAAGTGCCGAGATCCATCCCGATATTTACGGCTCCGACCACTGTCCTATCTCAGTAACTCTGAGATAGGAACTGTTCTCAGCCTCGAGTCTTCGAGAGGACTGATGCCCCGTAGCAAGTACTCCTGCGAAGTGGGTATCATTACTCTCTCATAATCTATAAAGGACACTTATCCACAGGGTGTCCTTTACAATGTCCTTTAGTAGACTATCCTCTACTCCAGAGGCAGCGGCTCGTTACTTCGGTGAGGAGTTGCTTCCTGCGGGTGTTCTTTCTTGGTCTTTCCATCGGCGCTCTGCCTTCTGTGCGAGGCGTCTGCCTGCGCTGCGGCGATCCGCTACACAAGCCATTCGGCATGACTTCCTTGTTTTCGGAAGTGCCAGTGTGCAAAATATCATCAATCGAAACAAGCCGCCCTCATTTCTCCGGCTCGAGCACCATTTACGCCCCTGCTCCTTTTACGCTCTAGCCACCATTGGGTGGCTTCGTTGTTTGTATTATATGAAAAGTGTTCCACGTGGAACACATGCTGTGTCAGCAAACGTGGTGGCGTTCCATTATCTGGCGTACTTCCTCATCTTCTGCCGCCTCTCGACGCTCTTTTCCTGATTCTCCAAGCTTTTTGAGCTCATCTTCAGTCATTTTGAGGAGTTCCTCGGTCCTTTTATCAAGGTATTCGCTTGTATTCTTGGCTGAATCATCAAGTATTTCCTCAAGAAGTGCGTTAAGCGTCCATCCGATACGAGGCCCGGGTTCCACGTGGAACATTTCCATGATGTGCTCGCCGTCGGTCTTTAGCATGCCCACAGAAATAGGGTCGCGAAGAGCCTGCTCCACCATCGCCTTATACTTACGAAATCTAAAGGGCTGTTCCTTAGGTCGACCAGTGCCTATACGGTCGCAAATGCGTAAATTCAAAAGGTCCCAGATGTTCTCCTCGCCAACGTTCTTTATCATCCGGCGGACAGCCGAGAGGGTAATTTGCTCTGGATCAGAGAAAAACATGTGCCATCTCACCAATTTGACTACCTTGTCTATAGTTTGCCTGGGAAAATGAAGGCCCTCAAGCGCCTTTTTTGTTACACGTGAACCAACGACTTCGTGACCATGGAAGCTCCATTCTCCTTTTTCGTTCTTTCGGCGGGTCTCGGGCTTAGACACATCGTGGAAGAGACCGGCCAGTCGAATGTCAAAATTCCAGTCCTTATCAGCTGCATGTTGCATGGTGCGCATAAGGTGCTCAAAGACGTCATAGCTATGGGCTTGATTTTGCTCGACGCCGATGCCGCGGATGAGGTCCGCATTGATGTACTTCAGTATGCCGAGCTGATTCGCGAGGACAAGCGCGTTCATCGGCTTGCTTGAGTTCAGAATCCGTATAAGCTCGTCGCGAACTCTTTCACGTGAAACGTGGCTTAAATGCTCACTATTTTGGCTAATTGCGCTTGCAGTATCGCCATCTATACCAAAATCGAGTTCGGCCACGAGACGAACGGCTCGCAACATGCGTAAAGCGTCTTCGTTGAGGCGCTCGTTGGCATTTCCAACGGCCCGCACCAGTTTGTCCTTTATGTCCTTTTGACCATCGTATGGGTCAATTAGCTGTCCTTTAGAGTCCTCCAGCGCGATGGCGTTGATGGTGAAGTCGCGTCGGGCGAGATCTTCCAATAGGGAAGTCCCGAATGTAACCGAGTCGGGGCGGCGTTTATCCGAGTATTCGGATTCGGTGCGATAAGGAGTCGCTTCTATGATTGAGATGCGCGGATCCTCGGACCCGGTCTTTATGCCGACTGTGCCGTAGTCATTTTCATAAAAAGAGTCGGGGAAGGCGGCCTGGATCTGCCCCGGCGTAGCATTGGTGGTTATGTCCCAATCCTTAGGTTCTAGGCCGATTATGAGGTCACGGACGCATCCGCCGACCAGGTATGACTCAAAGCCGGCCTTGCGGAGGCCGTCTCCCACTACTTTGATTTCAGATGGGATGCGAAATTGCATTTCCAAATCGTAGCACAGTGCCGTAAGCTCGCACGAGCTTTCTCCCCGCGCTTGCCTCGCACGAGCATGTGAAGACACGTGCTCGTGTCTCGACTCGCTTGGTAGTACTATAGAAGACACGCCCCGATGGTGAAACGGATATCACATCAGTCTTCGGAACTGACGGTCCAGGTTCGATTCCTGGTCGGGGCACCACTGGAAAGATAAGTGGGCGGCATGCTATCATGCTGCCTAGCGCGGGTATGGTTCAATGGTAGAACATTTGGTTGCCAATCAAATGATGGGAGTTCGATTCTCCCTACCCGCACAGCGAATGAGCGAACACCTGAAAGTCTGCTTTTAGGTGTTCCGAGAGAGCGAAGCGGGCAAGCTTGCTTACCCGCACCGAGAGAGGTCAAAAGAAAAGCACGAGCAAAACTCGTGCTTTTCTTTTGCGCCGAACGAGGTGCGGGTATGGGCATTTCCATACACGCACAAATTTGTGCGGGGAAAAGTGATTTCAAAACGACTTTTACAGGTGTGCAAAAGTCTGTGGACACTGGGGATAAAGGACAAATGACTTTCTGGGAGGTCCGTGAAATAGTAAGCAAATGAGCCATTTTTCTAAAAGCCGTGCCCGGTAGGACAACTTCGGATTGTTCCTTATCGCATAATGCACTGGTGCGATAGAAAGTCAGCGAATGCGGCAATCATACAGTTTATAATAACGATATGGAGAGGAACAAAGGCGATTATTCGAAGTTGTCCTCACTGGGCCGTGGATGTTTCTTCTAAGACCCGGAAAGAGGTTGGTGCCATCGGTGAAAAAGTGGCTGCCGAGTACCTCAAGCGGCACGGTTTCCGCATTCGGGACCGCAATGTCGCTCGCAAAACCGGTGAATTGGATATCATCGCAGAGTCGGAAGATACCCTGCATTTTGTTGAAGTGAAGACGATACTCACTGATGAGTTTCCCGATGAAAAATATTTCGGCGATGAGTACGATCCGTCGCTCAATCTGCATGAAATGAAGATACGGAAGGTGGCGCGGACAGGAGAGTGGTATGTCCTTGAAAAAGACTGGGAAGGGGAGTGGCAGGTGGACGGAATCCTTGTGTGGCTGCGCCGTCGCGACGGCATAGCGAAAGTCCGCTACCTGCCGCAAATCGTCTGATGGTGATATGGTAGAACGAACGGGCCGAAGTACGCCTGTCGTGTAGTGGTCAAAGCGAATTCGGGGTGTCGTATACCGGTAGTACGCTTGCTTTGGGAGCAAGATGACGGAGTCCGATTCTCCGCACCCCGACTAAGGTAATCCCGCAGTCACTATTTTTTCGAGCACTGGTATTTGCGGTGCAAAATCGGCAATTGAGATACTGGTCGGCTGTGCAAGAAGAAGATCGAGAGCTTTTCCGGTTTCGCTCGCATATTCGGCACGAATGTAGGACGCGGTGATTGCGTCGAGTGAACGTTTGTCGGTCGTACCGGTAACGGTGCTCGTGGTAATAGTGCCGATCATTTGGCCAGCCATATCGACCACGCCGCCTCCCGAAGAACCTTCTTGTGCAGCAGCGGAACCGCCAAGAGCAAACACGTCGATTGTGTTCGTATCGAATGTAAATACATCCTTCACTGAACCAAACACGATGGTGGGGAAGAGACTGGACTGGATTTGGCTGGCCTCAAGAAATTGCGCTCCGTAAGTCGCTATGGCCACTGGCGTTCCTATGTCTCGCGGCGTTGTCGCAAGCGGTAGTGCAGGAAATGACGCGGGGAGTGCGGAAGAGGTGATACTTTTCGTGACTGCGAGAAGGGCAAAATCATATTCTCCGGTTCCGATCGGTAAGGTTTCCGTAAGTACATTTGCATTCGCCTTGAGCCACGAGGGTGAAATGTACATGAGCGCTGCGTCATACGCGTCTGTGGCCGGACTACCGATGCGGATGAAACACCTCGCTCCTCTGTCTGCGAGGAGAAAGTACTGCGCTATATGCGCGTTGGTAAGAATGATACCTTTCGGGTCGATGAAAACGCCGCTGCCGGAAATAGAATGCAATCCGCTTTTTTCTGGGGCAAAACAAATGATATTTGCGAGAGCATCACGCAATGGGATTGCAGCAACATCGAGGGCTGCATTCGTTTGGTCAGCGGTGGGTGCGGCCGGTTTGGATGCCGGTACGGGAACGGGCGCGGGCGTTGATTTAGGCGCGAATTGTGCGGTCTTCTTCGAAGAGGGTGTTGAAGATGCGGCGTCGGTACTCGTTGCGGATCCAAGACTCGGCAATGTTATCGATGGCAACGCGAAGCCTTGTTCCACGGAAAGCGTCGACGAAGCAACAGGGATGCCGGAAGTGGCCGGCTGCGGAATAGGGGTTTCATTCGCGATGATCACAATGATCGCGAAAAAAGCGAAGGCGGCGACTATGCCGAGATAGGGCGCGAAGCGGGACATATTCATACGCTACTCTAAAACCGTATTGAAAGACAGTGTGTTTATATCGAACTGGCGTATATATATTGTGCAGATATATAATCTATATATGCATAGCCCATCAATTCGAGAAAAGGCTTTGGAATTAAGAAAGAGCGGATTTTCTTATAAGTACATTTCATTAAAGACTGGGCTTTCGAAAGCCACTTTGAGCGGATGGCTCACAGAAGTACCTTATACGCCGAATAAAGAGACTGTGCTGTCATTTGGAAAAGCCAGAGCTGCCGCAAGCGCCCGTCGGGCCGAGTTACGGCAAAAATCAATTCAAGAAATCAGAAAGACAGCTACGAAAGATATCGGAAAAATCGGCAAAAGAGATTTATTTATGCTTGGGCTTGGTCTATATATGGGAGAGGGGTGCAAAACAAATAGTCAGATTCGCGTCATGAATTCTGATCCATGTATCATTCGGACAATCATTGCGTGGTTTAGAATGCTTGGTGTAGAAAAAAGACAAATCAAGCTTCGTCTGCATTTATATCCAGATAGCGATGTGAAACAAAGTTTGCAATTTTGGTCTCATACCACTAGCATTCCATTATCCCAATTCCAAAAACATCAGATCGACAGGCGTACTGACAAAAAAGCGAAGATGCGACGGAAGCTTCCTTTTGGTACTGCTCAATTGACGATTCAAAGTAGAGGACGGAAGGAATATGGGGTCCTCTTTTTCCGAAAGATCCAGCTCTGGAATGAGGCGGTTTCATTGGGGATTCAAAATGCGGACGTGGTCTAATGGTATGACGGCTGCCTTCCAAGCAGTCAGCGCGGGTCCGATTCCCGCCGTCCGCACCAGGTGGTGATCTGATAAGTATCATTGGCTGATTAGAACAAACGGCCTTCAATTCGTGGCGGATAAAAACCCCACGGAGGAGTACCATAGGCGAATGGAACCACTTGCCGCACGAATACGCCCGAAAAAACTCGATGATGTGGTCGGGCAGGAGCACCTTGTGGGAGCAGGGAAACCGCTTCGTGTGGCGGTGGAGAAGAAACACCGGTTTTCGTTCGTGCTTTGGGGCGCGCCGGGAACGGGGAAGACGACCATTGCACGCATTTATGCGCGCGCGCTTGATGCGGAACTCTTTGAGCTCTCGGCGGTGTCGGCGGGAAAGGAAGATATCCGAAAAATAATTTCCGCGGATACAAAAGGAAAAAACAAAGTACTCTTCCTTGATGAGATACACCGTTTCAACAAAGCCCAGCAGGATTTCTTATTGCCCTATGTCGAGAGCGGGGAACTCACGCTCATCGGCGCAACGACTGAGAATCCGTCGTTCGAAATCATCGCGCCGCTGCTTTCACGCTGCCGAGTGTTCGTGCTTGAACCGCTTTCTGAAGAAGCACTTAGACAAATCGTCGATAAGGCATATAAGAAGCTCAACCTCGAGAAGATAAAGGCGAAGCCCGAAGGGCGAAGTCCCGTAGCGAAGGCCAGCAGGCCTTCTGGTACTGGGATGGGGAAGGACGCTTTCGATTGGCTCCTCGGCTATGCAAATGGCGACGCGCGCAAGGCGCTCGGGATGATGGAAGGCGCGGAAAGTTTGTATGGGAAGGTGACGCCGGAAACGCTCAGTAATGCCCTTGAATCGCCGCACCTGCGTTATGACAAGAAAGGCGAAGAACACTATGACACTATCTCGGCGTTTATTAAAAGTATGCGTGCGTCGCAGGCAGATGCAGCGATCTATTATCTCGCGCGGATGGTGGAAGCGGGGGAAGATCCGCTTTTCATAGCACGAAGGATGGTCATATTTGCGAGTGAGGACATCGGTCTCGCCCAACCGACCGCACTCGTCGTGGCAAATGCAGTGTTCCGCGCCTGCGAGACCATCGGTTATCCGGAATGCGCTATCAATCTCGTGCATGGCGTGGCGTACCTCTGCCAGGCGAAGAAAGACCGCTCTGTATACAACGCACTCCGCGCCGCCCAGAGCGATGTGCACGAATACGGCAACCTGCCGGTGCCGAAGAAACTCCGCAACGCAGTCACGAAGCTGATGAAAGAACTGGATTACGGAAAAGGATATGAAAAATACGAAGATACGGAGAGCTATTTACCAGACAAACTCAAGAATAAAAAATACCTCAAATAAGTATCCTTGCCCCGTTTGAACGCGAGTCTTCGAGCTTTCTAATGGGGTGCCCGACAAACTCAACAAAAAGAAGTATTTGAAACAGTCGTGATATGCTTGTTGGTATGGAAGGATACAAACTACAGAGTCGAGAGGAGAAGATTGCCGAGCTTGAGAGCATCATCGCCGAGGAGAAGAGGCTCATAGAGGCACTACAGGAAAGCGACTCATTGAAGCCGGAATGGAAGGAGAAGCAGATAGGTAGGGAGCAGGAGAAGAAACAAGAGGCCGAAGAGGCTCTGGCGAAGTTACAACAAAAAGGTGCGAATGACGACGAAATGCTAGAAGCCGCAGAAAGCTCTCGATAATCAAAAACCCCGCGAAATGCGGGTTTTTTGTTAGAGTCAAGTCCCTAAAGCCCAGTGCTCTTATTTAACTGCGTCCTTGAGTGCCTTCGCGGCACGGAACTTCGCGGTGCGAGAAGCATTGATGTGAATCGTCTCGCCCGTACGAGGATTGCGACCCTGGCGTGCCGGGCGCGCCTTCGTTGCGAAGATGCCGAGGCCGGCAATAGAGACTTCATCGCCGCCCTTGAGGCCGTGGACAATGGAGTCGATGACGGTCTCGACGGCGCGCTCTGCATCAGCTTTCGTTGTGCCGAGGACGCCGTGAACTTTGTCTACGATGTCTGCTTTGTTCATGAGTTTCTGTTATTTGTTAATTCCCACGACCTCATGGGGGTGGGTATGGGAGAAAGTATAGGAAATGCGCCATTTTACGCAATGGGGCTTTACTGGCATTGGGTACAGTGTTCAAATGAGCTTTTTGAAAGCTGTACCCAAAATTAAACTTGTGCGGCGGAGGCCGCATCCTTATCCAGCAAGCTACCCCGGTCCGCGCAACGGAATTTTTGTTGCGCGGTAGCTTACAACTCTGCGTGAATAACGTGAAATCAGCGGGCGAACTCAACCACCCTGTTTTCCCTGATGATATTTACTTTAATTTCGCCCGGATATTTAAGCTCTTCCTGGATGCGCTTCGCGATATCGCGCGCAAGTTTGTGCATCGCGAGGTCGTTCACCTTGCCGGGATTCACAAAAACGCGTATCTCGCGTCCTGCCGCAATGGCATACACCTTTTCCACGCCGGGGAAGGCGGTTGCGAGGCGTTCCAGGTCGCCGAGGCGCTCTAGATAACGGTCCACCGTGTCACGTCGCGCGCCGGGGCGGCTGCCCGAGATGGCGTCCGCCACCTGTACGATAACCGCCTCCGGTGTCTCATACGGATGTTCATCGTGATGCGATTGCATCGCAATGATTATTTTTTTATCCACGCCGAATTTCTCCAAGATGCGACGGCCGATCTCCACGTGCGTACCCTGCACTTCGTGATCAACCGCCTTTCCTATGTCATGGAGCAGAGCCGCCGAACGCGCGACCGCTGCGTCAGCGCCGAGCTCGGCCGCAAGCATATTTGCAAGGTGTGCCATCTCGATAGAGTGCTGCAGTACGTTCTGACCGAAACTCGTACGGAAGTGGAGACGCCCGAGAAGGGCCGTGAGTTTCGGATCAAGACCGATGACGCCGGCCTCATACGCCGCCGCTTCTCCTTTTTGCTTCACAATCTCAGCAATCTCTGCACGAGTTTTTTCAACCGTCCCTTCTATCTTCGCGGGCTGAATGCGGCCGTCAACGATAAGTTTCTCAAGTGCTATCTTCGCGATATGACGGCGCAATGGATCAAACGAGGAGAGCGTGATGCGATCCGGCACGTCATCAATGAGCACGTCAACGCCCGTGGCGCGCTCAAATGCTTTGATATTGCGGCCTTCTTTGCCGATGATCTTACCCTTCATCTCTTCCGAGGGAAGCGTGACCGAGAGCGACATCACTTCCGCATTCACGGCGTTCCCCAAACGGTGAATGGTGGTCGTGAGGATGTCACGTGCTTTGTCTTCAAGACGTTCACGCCCGTTTGCGGCGAGTTTCTGGAGACGCAAAAGTATGGCTTCCTCATATGCACGCTCTATTTCTGAAAAAAGTTCTTCACGCGCCTTGTCCTCGGAAAGATTCGCGACCTTTGCGAGTTCTTTCGAACGCTGGGCCGTTAGATTTTCCGCTTCATTCTTTGCGTGCAGTGCCTGTTGCTCGCGGCCACGCACCTCAACTTCCTTTTCATCCAAATCGCGCTGGCGAGAATCCAAAAATTCCTCGCGCGTGGCAAGACGTTCCTCTCGCGCGGTGATCTTCTCTTCACGCTCCTCCACCGGCGCCAGACGCTCGGTCTCCACGACCGCACTGCGGAATTCGGCATCGGCAATGATCTTCGCCGCCTGCTCCTTCGCGTGGAGCATTTTTTGCTTGATATCGAGCTCCAATGACCCGCGCTGGGCAAGGCCGATGAGCACGCGCAAAACGTACCCGAGCACGATGCCGCCGACGCCCGAAAGCGCAAGCATCAGCAATATGATTTTGAGTGACATAGCCCTCTGTAATTAATCCGTCACAGGACGGCTCCAGGTTCAATAAAGAGGAAAGACGGCGGGGCTTTCGTATCAGTCAATCAGTGGATCGGTATGATTGAAACATACCATAAATCCGATTCATTTGCGATATTCGAGCTATTGTGTCATAATCGCGCCGGGTTGGTCCATTCACTTGAATAGGGAGTTCGCGACATGAATAAATCACGTGCCTATGTTCGCAGGTTTATTGCCGCACACAGCATCATCATTACGCTTCTTTCTGTCCTGATCCTGCTGTTCGTAAAGAATTGGGACGGCCTAACGACCGTACTCATGCTGATCGCAGGTTTCGGTAATATCTGTTTCATCTTGTGGCTCATTGTCGATGCGGTAGTCGTTCGCCACCATATGAAAAAGATACGGATGGTCGTCGGGCAACCGGAGATGATATCGTTTGCCACGGCTTTCTTCGTTGAGGGAATGTCATGGGAATTGGCAAAAGAAGATGCTACTCGTGCCGAGAAAATGGTTCAGGAAATCCTGCAGCGGGCTGCACCGTTCCCGAAGCTCGATATAAAAAATATTCTCGCGACCGAAGGCTTAGACGCGGGGCGCATGTCGGTGGAACGCGCGGAGCGCCAGGCCGCTTCGGAGGCGAGAGCCGCTGAAGAGCGCCAGCAACGTGCCGCACGGAAAATCCGTGAGGCATCCAATCTGACCACCGAAGGCATCGCCCTCGGTATTGATGAGCAGGAAATGCACGAACTCCTGAAAGACATCGACCGTGCGCGCGCTGTTGTCGCAAAGAAAAAGCACGAGAGAGAACTTCTGGAGCGTGCCGGCCGCTACTCCTGTACTAGCATCGTTCAATGGCTCATACAGTCGGGCGCGATCGTAGAAGCAGATATCGTACTCGCAAAAACTGTGCAGGTTATTGAACGTGCGAGTGAGCTTGGCATAGAAGAGTCGGTGCGCAGTCACATCGCAGCGAACAATTTGTCGCTTGCGGAAGAAGCGATAGCCAAGGCTCAAAAGAAAAGTGCCTTCGAGGACCTGATCGAGAAGTTCGAAAAATGCGTTGAAGCCTTGCCGGCAGACAAGCCGCATAAAAGGATCAAAGCGCGTGCACTTCTGGAAAAACTGGCGAATGAGCAACAGGGGACCAGGACGTTCCGCAAAGTGCAGTACGAACTCGAGCAGAGCATCGCTTCCTAATTGAAGAGGGCGAGCCGCAATTCATCGCGGCTCGCCCTTCTTGTTTTCTTTTTGCTTTTTAGTTAAATACTTTGTCCACGAGGCCGTATTTCTTCGCTTCTTCGGACGTCATGAAGAAGTCGCGTTCCACGTCTTTCTCGATTTTTGCGAGCGGTTGGCCGGTGTTCTTCGAGAGTATCTTGTTCAGCACTGCGCGAAGTTTCAGAATCTGTTTCGCCGTAATTTCAATGTCGGTCGCCTGGCCTTCGGCGCCGCCGTGCGGCTGATGGATCATCACTTCGGCATTCGGAAGCGCATACCGTTTTCCTTTCTGGCCTGCAGAAAGCAGTATTGCAGCACCGGAAGCCGCCATACCGACGCATACGGTAGAGACATTCGGCTTCACGTGATTCATCGTGTCCACCATCGCGAGCGTTGCGGTGACCGAGCCGCCCGGGGAATTGATATAGAGCGAAATATCTTTCTTCGGATCCTCCGCTTCCAAAAAGAGAAGCTGGGCGATGACGAGATTCGCCACATCGTCATCAATAGGCCCGCCGAGGAATACGATGCGCTCTTTGAGCAAGCGCGAGTAAATGTCATAGGCGCGCTCGCCGAACTGGCTCTTCTCGATAACCATCGGGACAAGCATCGACGCACGCGGTTGGGTGTATTTCATAGGTAGAAAGTTAAACAGGTCATTGGGTGACTGAGGTTTCTATAATTCCGCGATTTTCTGCGATGCGCTGACCCCATGCGTAGAAGGCACCGATGATGATCATAAGCATGATGATAACGATAGAGATGACGACGCCCCACTGTTGCTGTTTTGCCGACGGTACGCCGGGCAAAGAAGCGGCGGGAGAAACGGTCTTTTCTTTGCTGATTTCCTCTTTTATTTCATCCAGTTTCTCCTCGATGCGCGCCTCCGCAACCTCCGGGGGAGGATTGAGATGCATTGTCGGTTCGCCCAAGGGGAGCATTTTTTCGTTTTCCATACTTATTTTTTATCAGCGTACATTTTCCGTGCTCGCTCAAATGCCGCTTCGGCCGCTGCCTTGCCTTCATATTCGCCGACCGTCACTTCTTTGTTTTGCAATTTCTTGTAGGTAACGAAGAAGTGCTCGATTTCCTTTAGGTTGTGCTTGTTGAGGTCCGCGAGATCCTTGATATCCGCAAAACGCGGGTCGTCCGCAGGAACCGCGATTACTTTCTCGTCCGCCTCGCCGCCATCCACCATCGGAAGAATGGCGACCGGACGGGCGCGCACGAGCACGCCGGGAAAGAGCGGTACGGTGGTGAGCACGACGACATCGAGTGCGTCGCCGTCGTCCCAAAGGGTCTGCGGCACGAATCCGTAGTCGAACGGATACGTCTGTGCCGTGTGCAAGACGCGGTCGAGCGCGATCATGCCGGTTTTCTTATCAATCTCGTACTTGTTCTGTGAGCCGTGCGGAATCTCGATGATAACATTCATCTCTTCCTTCGTACCCGGATCAATATCGTGCAGTAAGTTCATAGATATAAATTAGCAAAGTTAGGCGCTAGGCGCTAGGCTTTAGCGAATTCCAACTAGTGCCTAGCGCCTGTCCGAGTGCCTAGTTACTCGTCCGTTGCTTTGTCGCGGTCTTCCTCTTTGTCGGCGACGGTCTCGTCACTTGCGGGAAGTTCTGTAAGTTCCTCTTCAGCCGGAAGTTCAGTGACCTCTGGAGCCGCGTTCTCAACAGTTTCAATGCTCTCGGTCGGCATAACGCCAGCCTCTTCAGCGGGAGTTTCCTCGACCGGCGCCATCGCGACCGTCTCCCCGTCGGACTCCGCGACTTCTGAACCGCCGGTGGAGACGATGTCGATATTCCAACCGGTGAGCTTCGCCGCGAGCCGTACATTCTGTCCGCCACGACCAATGGCGAGCGATTGCTCGTCTTCGGCAACCGTTACTGTCGCGCGATGATCGGCTTCATCAAGCACCACTTCGATCGGCGTGGCGGGGGAGAGTGCTTCCTTCACGAACTCTTTTGCATCGTCGTTCCATTCAATGATGTCGATGCGCTCGCCGCCGAGCTCGCTCATAACCGTGGAGACGCGGACCCCGCGCTGGCCGACAAGAGAACCGACGGGGTCCACATGGGGATCGGTAGAAGCGAGAGCGATCTTTGTGCGACTGCCCGGTTCGCGCGCAAGCGCCTTCACTTCTATCGCGCCGCTCGCGAGTTCCGGTGCCTCCATTTCAAAAAGCTTCACGACGAACTTCGGATGCGCGCGGGAAAGGCGCAGGTACACGCCGCGGAAACCTTCGTCCACTGCATACAAGTACGCGCGAATGCGCTCGCCCATGCGATACCGCTCGCCCGGGATTTGCTCCTCGTAAGGAATGATGCCGGTCGTACGGCCGAGGTCCACGAATATCGCCCCGCGCTCCATGCGCTGCACGATGCCCGAGACTATCTGGCCTTTTTTCTCCCCGAATTCTTCCATCATAGAGAGCTTTTCAGCCTCACGAACCTTCTGGATGACCACTTGCTTTGCGGTTTGCGCCGCGATGCGGCCGAAATCATCTTGCGGTTCGAGCGGGAAAATAATTTCTTCACCCACGGTGGCGCCGCGCTTGATGAGTTTCGCGTTCTCAAGAAGGATGTGCTTTTCCGTGTCAAAACGGGGCAATTCTCCCTCGGCGAGCTGCTCTTCGTCCGTATGATAGCCGTGCGCGTGCGCGTGTTCTTCCGGAATTTCCTCGCCTTCGACAGGGAAACGCACCGTCGTGTCGTCCACAACGGTTTTTACTTGTTCAAAGGAGATGGTGCCGGTGTTGAGATCGAGCTTCGCATGAACGACTTGTCCGCGCTTGCCGTATTCGCGCTTGTAGGCAGTGGCCATTGCGCTTTCTATGGCTTCTATCATCGTGTCGCGGCTGATGCCCCGATCCTCGAACTCCCCGAGCACTGCATTGATTGTTTTGAGGTCTATCATATGGATTGTGTATGTCGCACTTTTATAAAGAAAGCCCCGAAAGGGCATCTGTGGGGGGAAGTATACCAGACACCCCCTGCTCGTCAATGGCGGATAAAAACGCCGCCCCCGAAGGAGCGGCTGTATAAGGCCTTCCGGCCGCTTACTGGCGGGACGCCGGTTCCGGATGCCTGAACCTTTCGACGTTCGGCAAGACGTCATCCGACATGGCAAAGGTGACGTCTCTGGTCCTGGTTTCGGCCCTCTTCACTTCGGCGGGATTGAAGAGATCGCCGTTCTTGGCTTCGACCTTTTCTCGGCCGATGGCCCAGCCCTTGTAGAATTTGTAGTCCGTGTGGCCGATGAGCTCGGGATACTGGATCCACACTTCAACGTTGAGGGTCGCCGTTATGACTTGCAGAATTTCGTTTTCCATCTGCCAGTACACGCTCTCCCTTCCGTTTTTTGCGGCGATCCGCTCGCAGTCCTCTTGTCCCATATGCTGCAGGGCGCGAAGGCGCCGAATCCTACTCAGAACCAATTCCTCGAGGACCTCGTCATTCGGTCCGCATTCCCGCAAAGGAACCCTGCTCAGATGTTCCTCGGTCATGGTTTTTCGGCGGTGATCTACTTCAGCCGTAACGCCGTACATCTGAATTCTATTCTTCATTTTCTTACCCTTTCCAAAAAGTTGAAGGATCTAGGCACGAACTGCACCTAAACTAGGTATAACGAGAGAATCATTCTTCTGCAAGTTTTCCAGCGATGTGTGTGAAATGCGCCGCCGAGGGCGCGTGGACGCGCTATACTAATGAACATATGCACGTTTCGGAAGGCGAGCTGAAAGAATTCATTATTGATTCCGGCCTCGTCGCCAAAAAAGAGATCGATGCGGCGGACGAGGAGGCGAAGAAGAAAGGGCAGTCGCTTGGCGACGTGCTCGTATCGCGCGGTTCGCTTACCGAGGATGCACTGCGGCGCATTCAAGCCTATGTGCTCGGTATTCCGTTCGTCAATTTGAAGGACCACCGCATTCCCGTGGATGTGCTTTCGCTCATTCCGGAACCGATCGCCCGCACGCACAACATCATCGCGTACAAAAAAAGTCCGGACTCGCTTGAAGTGGCGATGCTCGATGTGGAAGACCTTGCTTCCATTGATTCGGTGCGCAAAAAGACCGGTCTCAAAATCTTATCGCGCCTCACCGACACCGAGAGTATCAAGTACGCGCTTCTGCAATATCAAAAATCGCTCAAGGATGAATTCGGCGACATCATTTCGACCGAAGCGGGCAAAATAAAAGTCATCGCGGAAGGCAACAAGGACCTTTCGGGCGACGACCTCAAAAAAATGGCGGAAGATCTGCCCATCGTGCGCATCGTGGATACGCTCCTGCGCCACGCTATCGTGCAGGGCGCTTCGGACATTCATGTGGAACCGATGGAGAACGAAGTGGTCGTGCGGTATCGCATTGACGGCATTCTGCATGATGCGATGACCCTGCCAAAAGCCGCCGCCGCCGGTATTGTTGCGCGCATCAAAGTACTTTCCAATTTAAAACTCGACGAAAAACGCCTCCCGCAAGACGGCCGCTTCAAAATGGAAACGGAAGCGGATCGCGTGTCGTTCCGCGTGTCCATACTGCCGACGTTCTTCGGCGAGAAGACCGTGATGCGCCTTTTGCGCGAGACCGGCGAAGGCTTCACTCTCGATGTGCTCGGCCTCCACGGCGAAAATATGGAGCGCATCCATCATGCGCTCAAGCAGACCACCGGCATCATCCTCGTTTCCGGACCGACCGGTTCCGGAAAGACCACCACCCTGTACACGATGCTCGACATTCTCAACAAGCCGGACGTGAATATCTCGACCGTCGAAGATCCTATTGAATACCAAATGAAGCGCGTGAACCAAACGCAGGTGAATCCGCAGATAGGCTTCACGTTTGCGAACGGGCTCCGCTCGCTCGTGCGCCAGGACCCGGACATCATCATGGTCGGCGAAATACGTGATAGCGAGACCGCATCGCTCGCTATCAATGCCGCGCTCACCGGTCACCTTGTGCTTTCCACCATCCACACCAACAGCGCCGCTGGTGCGATTCCGCGCCTCATTGATATGGGAGTGGAGCCGTTCCTTCTTGTGTCCACCATCCGCGTCATCATCGGGCAGCGGCTCGTGCGAAAACTTTGCGAAGGAAAGGAAGCATATACGCTTGATGCGACCACACGCGCAAAAGTATCAAACGAAGAAAGTTTCAATTCTGCATTCAAGGCGCTCACGGATGAGAAGCTCGTGAAGGCGGGATCGACGCTTGATGATCTCTCATTCTATCGGCCGGTGCCGTCGCCTGAATGCGTTGACGGTTACAAGAGCCGCATCGGCATCCACGAAGTGCTCGCCGTGACGCCGACCATTCGCGACATCATTCTTCACTCAAGCACGAGTGACGCCATCGAAGCGCAGGCGAAGAAGGAAGGCATGCTCACGATGCTTGAGGACGGTCTCTACAAAGCCGCGCGCGGCATCACCAGCCTTGAAGAAGTGCTGCGCGCGATATCCGAATAACATGAAATTCCGCATTACGGTACGGAAAGAAGGGACGCCGGATGAAAAACGAACCATTGAGGCGTCATCGCGTTTTGATGTGTATGAGCAAGTGCGGAATGAGGGCGGGTTTGTCACGGCGATCGAAGAGCTGCGCGGTTTTGGCCTGGGCGCACTTTCCCGTTTCAACATTTCCATCGGCACCGGCATCAAGCGCATGGAGATCATCCGGACCGCAAAAAACCTCTCCGCTATGCTCTCCGCCGGGCTTTCTATTTCCCGCGCGCTCTCGGTCATCGAACGGCAGTCGAGCAACAAGCATTTGAAAGCGATCGCCGTCGGCCTCGCGGAATCGATCAAAAAAGGCTCGTCATTCCACGAGGCGCTTGCGTTGCATCCGGATGTATTCCCGGAAATATTCATCGCCATGGCGCGGGCAGGAGAGGAGTCGGGCTCTCTGGCGGACTCGCTCACCATTGTGGCACTCCAGATGGAACGCTCCGAAGAACTCATCCGCAAAATAAAAGGTGCGATGATCTATCCGGCTATCGTCATCACTGCGGTCATCCTCGTGGGCATCCTCATGCTCATTTATGTGGTGCCGACATTGACCAGCACGTTCACTTCTCTCGGGGTGAAGATTCCGCTTGCGACGCGCGTCATCGTGGCGCTTTCAAATTTTATGGTGTCGAATGTAACGCTCGTGTTTGTTTCTTTGCTTGCGATCGTGGTCGGCGGCATTCTCTTCGTTCGTTCAAAAATCGGGAATCGGATCGTTCTCGCCGTCGCGCTTCATCTGCCGGTCATCAATGAGCTCGTGCGCGAGACGTATACCGCGCGCGCTTCTCGTACGCTCTCCTCGCTTCTTTCCGCCGGCGTGCCGGTGCTTGATGCGCTTTCCATAACCAAAGCGGTCGTGCATGCCGAATCATTTGCGAAAGTCGTCGCTGAGGCGGAAGCGCATGTGAAAAAAGGGGAATTGCTTTCCACTGCGTTCAGTGAACATCCGAAGTTGTATCCGATCCTCATGAGCGACATGCTTGCGGTGGGGGAGGAGACCGGCAAAGTCGCCGAAATGCTGAAGCAGATAGCGGAATTTTACGAAGAGGATGTGGCACAAAAAACGAAAGACCTTTCAACCGTCATCGAACCGCTTCTTATGCTTGTTATCGGCGCGGCCGTCGGCATCTTTGCGGTCGCGGTGATCTCGCCTATTTATCAGCTTTCGTCGGCTATCTAGTATGCCCGGTAGTACAACATGGCATCGTTTTTTTACTCCAAACTCCCGGATACGTCCGGACAGTTTAAAAGTCTCCACTGGTCATAAACATCTCTTCGCATTAGACACAAGGAGTAATGACATGTTGTCCTCACCGGGCATGACCAGGCGCCTCGCTCGAGGATTCTCGCTCATCGAAGTCACCGTTGCTATCGGTATTATCGGCATGATGATACTTGCGACGAGCACGCTCTTGCAGCGGATTCCGGTAAGCGGGCGGGAAGTGCGCGATCAGGATCTCGCGCTCAAGATAGCGCGAAATGAGATAGAGACGCTGCGCGCCGGCGGCTATGACGTTTTGCCGGCAAGCGGTGCGTTCACGAATCCATTGTTGAATTCGCTCACCTCCGGTTCGGCATCCGTAACGATTGCTGTGTACGACGCGAAGACAAAGAGAGCCGATGTGAATGTGTCATGGACAGGAAACGGTTCCGTCACACGTTCGGTTTTGCTCACCACGCTTATCACGCAAAACTCCGGCCTATGATTAAGCGCGGATTCACTCTAATAGAGACGGTCGTCGTTATCGCCATAAGCGTGATCGCACTTGCCGCACTCGTGAATCTTTTTCTTATTTTTAATACCACGTATGGGAATCAGCAGGCATTTATGGCCGCCGCCGGCTCCGCCGGCGGCACAATGAACGCACTCGAAGCAGCGATCATGCCCGCGGACCACGTGCTCACTTCGCACAATTTCAGCGGGACCACATATTCCTCAAATGCATCGACCCTGGTACTCAGTCTTCCGGCAGTTAACAGCTCCGGAAATATCATTACGGGCACGGAGGACTACATCGTGTTTTATGCTTCTTCCGCCAATCTGTATCGTTTGATCCAAGCGGGTGCCGGCAGCTCTCGCGTCTCCGGACTGAAGCAATTAAGTACGACGTTGAGTGCTCTCTCATTCACGTATGACGACGCCGACTTTACGAAAGTCACGAACGTTACGGTCGATATCGTCACGCAGGCGCAATTCAAACAAGAAACGGTGCAAGGCCATCTGAATGAACAGATATATCTGCGTAACTTCCCCCTCACGCCATGAACCATTCTTTCTTCGTTCATTACAAAAAAGGCCAAATCATACTGCTCGCGCTCGTCCTCGCCGGAGTATTTGCGATGGTCTCCACTGCGCTCGTGGGATTCGTGAATTCGTACGGCCGCGCGGAGCGCGTAGCCGTCGCCTCTGCCCAAGCGCTCGCCATCGCCGAAGGCGCCCTGGAAAATACGATAGGGAAGTTGAACCAAAATCCCGCATACGCCGGAGAAACAAATACGGTACTCGGCGGCGGCACATTCACCGTTACGCTGACTACCATTGATACCCAGACGAAACGAGTGACCGTGACCGCTTCGGTACCGAATAACACTACGCCGATGGCGACCAAGGTCATAAAGGCAAATGTCGGCATCAATAATTCCGCCATTTCTTTCCATTACGGCATCCAATCCGGCAACGGGGGATTTTTCATGGATAACAGTTCTCTGGTCCGAGGAAATGTATTCTCGAGCGGTTCGGTTATCGGTACAAGTCAAAATATGATTTATGGTGACGTCATTTCCTCCGGCGCGAGCGGACTCGTGTACGGCATCCATGCAACCAGCTCGGTCTATGCCCATAGTATCGGGAATGCTTCTGAAAGCACTATCGTCGACAAAGATGCGTATTATGCCACCACCAAAACTAACACGACTGTGACGGGAACTTCGCATCCGGGCAGTCCCGATCAGCCGGTCGTAGACTTGCCAATATCGGACGATCAGATAAACCAGTGGGAGGAGACGGCGGCGGCCGGAGGAACAGTCACCTGTTCGGACGGTTCATACAATATTTCTTCCGGAAGTGAGAGCCTTGGTCCGGTGAAAATTCCCTGTGACCTCGATATTAGCGGCAGCGCTGTCGTGACGATACAGGGCCATATATGGGTGACCGGCAATATTGTAGTCCAAAATTCGGCTACGGTGAAAATGGATCCCGCCTTGGGAGCAACCAATGTGGCGATCATAGCCGACAACCCGGCCAACCGGCTCACGAGTAGCACTATAAAAGTAAAAAATACGGCGACATTCGAAGACTCCGGGACGCCCGGTTCATTCGTTTTCCTGATTTCCCAGAACAATAGTGCTGAGACCGGCGGGAGCGAAGAGGCCTTTGAGTTAAGCAATAGTGCTTCGGCGCTGGTTGCCTATGCGGCGCACGGGCTTATTCCGCTTGAGAATACCGTTTCTCTGAAAGAAGCCACTGCGTACAAGATTCGTCTGAAAAACTCAGCGAACGTAACCTACGACAGCGGCCTGCCGAGCGCGGTATTCCAAACGGGTCCGGGCGGAAGTTGGAGTTTTGTGCCGGGCAGCTACGCCATAACGAGATAGGCCAGAGATGCAGGCGCTAGGCTTTAGGCTCTAGGTCATTCCTACTAGTGCCTAGCGCCTGCCCGAGCGCCTAGTGCCTGCTACTATGTAGCAATGCTCATTATTGCTAATTGGAAGGCGCACGTGGAAGAATTTGCGAAAGCAAAAAAGCTTTTTGCGCTTGCGAAGCGCCTTGTAAGCGGAACAAATGTCTCCATCGTGCTCGCGCCGCCGGCGCCGCTTCTCGGCGCGCTTGCAGTACGGAATAGGTCGGCGGTCGCATTTTCCGCGCAGGATGTGTCTCTCACGACCGGCGGAGCCCACACGGGCGAAGTAACCGCGCAAGCGTATGCGGCGGCGGGTGCCTCGTACGCGATTCTCGGACACTCGGAACGGCGCGCAGCGGGAGACACCGACGCTATCGTCGCGGAAAAACTTGCCCATGCGCTTGCACATGGCCTTACTCCTATTCTTTGCGTCGGCGAGCAAGAACGGGATGGCGAAGGACGGTATCTCGCGGTGGTCCGTGAAGAACTGACGCTTGCATTCGGGTCTCTTACGCAAAAAGAGCGTTCAAAAATAATCGTCGCGTATGAACCGATTTGGGCGATAGGGAAGACCGCCGATGCCGCCATCAGACCGAATGACCTCGCTGAAATGGTGCTTTACATCCGCAAAGTGCTCGCGGAACTCTTGCCGGGGAAAAGTTCTTCGCATTCGCTCGTACTCTACGGCGGTTCGGTCGAACCGGAAAACATTCGCGCGCTCGCTGCGAGTTCAAGTGTCGACGGTTTTCTCGTCGGACATTCGGCGGATGATCCTCGTGTATTCTCACTGCTCGTAAAGCAGCTCGTCTGACAATGCGAACTATTCGCGACATAAAAGTTTTTGAAAATATTCCGATACTGGTGCGCGCGGCATTGAACGTGCCTATTGAAAACGGAAACGTGGTCAATGATTATCGCTTGCGCCGAGCGGTACCGACCATCGCGTATCTGCAAGCGCGAGGAGCAAAAGTAATTCTCATCAGCCACATCGGTGAACAGGGGACCGAGACGCTTGCGCCGGTTGCGGCGGCTCTCAAAGGACTCGTCCAAGGCATTTCATTTTTCCCTGAAACCGTCGGTGAGCGGGCGCGCGCCGCCATTCGCGAACTCGCGCCCGGGCAAGTCTTGATGTTGGAAAATTTACGGCGCGACAAGGGGGAAACGAGGAATGAGCCGGTATTTGCGAAAGAGCTCGCCGCACTCGCGGATGTGTTCGTGGAGGATTCTTTTGATACGTGCCATCGCTTGCACGCGTCCATCGTCGGCGTGCCCAAATTGCTCCCTTCCTATGCCGGCCTTTTGCTTGAGCAGGAAATCGAAGCCTTGTCGCAGGCGCTCACACCGAAACATCCGGCACTCGCCGTCATTGGTGGAGCGAAATTCAATACGAAGGAGGATGTTCTTTCCACCCTTCTCAAGGCATACGACCATGTGTTCGTCGGCGGTGCGCTCGCGAATGATTTTCTCAAGGCTTCGGGGCAGGAAGTCGGGGCTTCACTCGTTTCGAATGCCGAGGAGAACGCGATTAAAAAACTTCTCGCAAATCCAAAACTTGTGTTGCCGGTGGATTCCATTGTCATACCTTCAACTGCGGTCGGGACGATGAACGCACGCGCCGAAGCGCGCGTCGCGTCTTTGGGGCAAGTGCGCCCCAATGAAGTCATTCTCGACCACGGACCCGGCACTAACACGCTCTTGCACAATCTCGCCCATAAAGCGAAGACCATCCTCTGGAATGGTCCTTTGGGAAATTACGAGAACGGATTTATCGACGCGACCGATTCATTCGCGCGCGCCGTTGCCTCTTCCGGTGCACACTCAGTGGTCGGTGGTGGCGACACAGTCGCTTCCATTGAGGGCCTCGGACTTCTGCCGCGCTTCTCTTTTGTCTCCACCGGCGGCGGCGCGATGCTTGATTTCCTCGCCAAAGGCACGCTTCCCGGAATTGATGCCCTCGGCTAGCCGAGCGCCTGACGTATCTTTTCTGCGTTTTCTGACAAATTATTTTTATCTCCCTTTGCACCATTCTTGGGGAAAACCCAAATGTGTGCGTGTGCGACTTCGTCGCCGACGATTCTCGAGAGTATCCAGTCGGTATCGAACGCCTTTTGCTGCGCTTTGGCAATTTTTCTGACTACTTCAAAATATTCTCCGACATTCGGCACGTCCCAGACCCAGCGGTAGTGCGTCTTTGGAATAACTTGAGCATGTCCCGGAGCCTGTGGGTGAATGTCCAAAAAGGCGAGATAGTTCTCGTCTTCATATATTTTTGTCGCGGGAATCTCCCCGCTGACAATTTTGCAAAAAATACAGCCTGCCCCGTTTGAACGCGAGTCTTCGAGCTTTCTAATGGGGTCATCCATTGCGAAACAGTATACCCCGTAGTAGAGCTTTGCTTCACTACAGGGTATACAATGCTCTGCACATGTTCCCGCTCCATGATCCGCTCGATGACACAGTGCGCGCAGAACTTTCTGCATACGACGATTTAACCGCGGCGCTGCTTGCGCGCCGCGGCGTCGTGACGAAAGAAGATGCCGAGAAATTCCTCAATCCGTCATATGACCTGCATCTGCATGACCCGCTCCTGATGACGGACATGCGGAAAGCCGCGGAGAGATTTGCGCGCGCAATTCTCTCGCAAGAAAAAATTGCGGTGTGGAGCGACTATGATTGCGATGGCATCCCCGGCGGCGTGCTTCTCCACGATTTTTTGAAAAAAGTCGAAGCGAATTTTGAGAACTACATTCCGCATCGGCATGAAGAAGGATACGGAATGAATGTCGCGGGTATAGAAAAATTAGCGAAGGGCGGCGCGAAACTTATCGTCACCGTCGATTCTGGCATCACTGATATAGAGCCCATCGCGCGTGCAAAAGAACTTGGTATGGAGGTTATTGTCACTGATCATCACTTACCGGGAGAAAAATTGCCGGACGCATTCGCGATTCTGAATCCAAACGCACGAGAGGACGAAACATATCCGTTCAAAAGTCTGTGCGGCTCGGGCGTCGCGTGGAAGCTCGTCGTTGCAACGATACAAATTATGAAAGGCTTGCCCGGTACCAAATCAGATTTGGTACCGGGGTGGGAGAAGTGGCTCCTCGATATGGTAGGGCTCGCGACCATCGCCGATATGGTCCCGCTTGTGGGTGAAAATCGCCTGCTCGCTACCTACGGCCTTCTCGTGATGCGAAAGTCTCCGCGCATTGGATTGCAGAAATTGCTCCGGGGTATGCGCGTGAACCAGCGAAGTATTACCGAGGACGACATTGGTTTTATGATCGCCCCGCGCGTGAACGCCGCGAGCAGAATGGGAGAAGCACGCGACGCCTTTCAACTTTTTACGACGACCGATGAAAGCGAGGCCGATGCGCTTGCGAAGAAATTGGAAGCAGCAAACCGGCAACGAAAAGCTGCTGCGGGCGCCATCACGCGAGCAGTGCACACGCGACTCAAAGAGCGCGGGGAACCTCGCGCCATCATCGCACTCGGCGATCCGGAATGGCGACCATCATTGCTTGGGCTCGTCGCGGGCAATATTGCCGACGAATATGAGCGACCGGTGTTCCTTTGGGGAAGGGAAGGAAATATGAGTTTGAAGGGCTCATTCAGAAGCGGTGGGTTCACGCAGACGATGGAGCTTTTGCGCGCGACTGAAAACGTCTTTGCGCAGTTCGGCGGACACGCGGCCGCAGGGGGTTTCACTGTCCTTGATACTGAAGTGTTCTTCCTCGAAGACCGTTTGAATGCCACCTACGAGCAACTTGCCCCGTTAGAGCAGGACGACGACCTGTCTCTAATGGGGCGCGCCGATGCAATCATCACCCCACTCGAAGCGACGCTCGCGTATCTGAAAAAGGTCGAGCGTCTCGCTCCCTTCGGCATGAGCAATCCCAAACCGGTGTTCTTGCTCCGCGAGGTTGCCGTGCGCGAGGTTTCCCGCTTCGGAAAAGCACAGGAACATTTGAAATTGAAGATTGAGGTAAACGATGGCAATGAGAGTATCGATGCCGTCACCTTTTTCGTCAAAGGCGCAATCGCACGCACGGCTGATGCACTCGTACGCGGCAGCCGCGCAAACCTTCTCGCGCACCTCGAACGCGACACCTTCTCCCGCGGCAACCCGCCCCAAAGGGGCCCCTTCGGGGTCCGCCTGCGACTTTTGGATATTCGTCTAACATGAAAACAGAAACCGCTCGAACAGACGCGGTTTGTTCAAGCGATTGGCGGTGCAGTTCACTCTTGCCGGGATTCCGCAATGTCTGCCCCAAGTTGGGGGCGAATGCAAGCCACATTGATATGATTCCCCGGCGGCGTCCTTTCGATTAGAAAGACCCCCTCCTTCAGTAGTTCTTTGATTGCTGCAGCCATGTCGGCCTGGCAGTCATTACACATGCACCCGCGATTACCGTGTTCGGTGTACTGTAGTTGTCTAAAGATTGTCAGCAATCTTCTGCCACAATTCTTAATGTCATTGGACTCCATCGCGCTCTCCTTTCTCGGGAAACAGTCCCGTCTGATGCAACAGTACTTCCGTAAGGAGTAATGTCAAACTCTTGCTCGCTGGGGTATAGTACCGACATGCAATTCACCATCCACGCCGACGGCGGGTCGCGAGGGAACCCGGGACCCAGCGGCGCGGGTGCGATGATACGCGACCACTTGGGGAATTCGGTCGCGAGCGTTTCGCAATTCCTCGGTACCCGCACAAACAACTACGCCGAGTATGAGGCGGTCATTCTCGCATTTGAAACATTGGCGAAGCTCTTGAAAGGGAAGACGGGCTCGGTGGAGGTGGCCGTGAAGATGGACAGCCAGCTGGTCGTGAAGCAAATGAAAGGAGAATACAAAGTGAAGCATCCGGTGATGAAAGAACAGCAGGCGCGCCTCCTCCAAATCATCGGCGCATTCGGAAAAATATCTTTCACTCATGTGTTCCGCGAAGAAAACTCTGACGCCGACGCCCTCGCCAACGAAGCGATGGATAGGGGAGTATAGCCATGACCGACTTCTCAAAATTTTTAGTAAAGCAGTACAAACACTGGGGCGTCTATGTGCACGAGAATCAAAACTACCTCGGTCGGTGCGTCGTCTGGTGCGATCGTGCGGACGCGAAACATCTGACTGACGCCACAGAGGCGGAGCGCGACGAGCTATTCTCGATATTGAAAGAACTTCAGAACGCTTCGGCCGCCGCCTTCGGCGGCGAGTGGTTCAATTTTGCATTTCTTGGAAATGGAACGCCTCATCTGCATTGCCATTTCGTACCGCGCTACTCCGCAGAAAAAGAATTTGAGGGGGTGCTATTCAAGGATGAGCAGTGGGGGCACAATTACCGCACCGACCACTCTTTTGTGACGCCGCCAGAAGTGCTTGAGAAAATCAGAACGAAAATGGCTGACGCCCTCGCGAACGAAGCGATTGCTCGCAGCTAAGAATTTCATGGGGGTTGAGGAAATTTTTATGGAACAAGCGGATCTGATGCGATCTGCTGCGAATTTGCTGGAGGTCAGAAAGAAAAAAATTCCTCCTCAGGTACATGAAAAGCTCACGACGGAAGATATAACAGTGCGTATCTTCAAAGGAAGATCAATCCGGCTTTACGCGGATATTCTTAATTTTCTGGCTGGTGAGATTCAAAGAGGCGATGCTTATTCGCATTATTTCTTACTACCTCATACTCGTACTCTTTTGGATATTTTTTCGCGTTTTGTGCGTCTACAGGAATGTGACTCAGTAAAGCAAGCTTTGATTTGTATAGGATACCAACTAAAAACTTGCAGGTGGGAAATACCTCTGTACTCAAATGCCCTAAAGCTTTATGGCCCTTTTCTCTCAGAGAAAGGCGTTTTGTTTCCGCAAGATCCTGCTCTATTTGATGAGAGGGACCACATTTGGAAGAGAGATCTTTCGTTTGGTAAAATGAAGGATCTCCTTGAAATTCAGCGCGTTAAAGATCTTTCGATTTATACTCGGGATGTTTTTGTGGGTGGTGTGGTTGATAAAATGTATGGTCCTTTTTCAGAATTCGTGCATGGAAATCCATACCAATATACGGGAGAAAGTCACAACGAGCGTTTTTGGGTAGCCGCAACTACTATTTCGACAACCGCATATTTTATAGAACTTATCGATAGATATACACTAGATTGGCAAAAACCAGCAGACGCTCGAATGTGGCTCGGGGCTGCCAACAAAGCTAGGCTTAAACTAATCGATTTGTGGCGTTTGCAAATTGCCAAAAGACAACAGTCCACCTGAATGCATGTCTGCTCTCGTCATCATCGTTTCGGGATTTGCGAGCGGGGTGGGGGTAAGGTCAATTTTTTTGTTTAGCTGGGAGCCAGTGGCGTTTGTGTTGATTCTTGCGGCGCTGTTTGGCGGAGCAATACTTTTTGCAGAATCGCGACGGGTGTACTCACTCGCCGCGATGTTCTTGCTGTGCGTTGCGTTCGGGATGGTGCGTTCGGCAGTTGCCGACACTCCCGCACCGGAGGCGTTTACGCGCGACCTGAGACATCGCGTGCAATATGAGGGTGTGGTGGTGAGCGATCCTGATGTGCGCGAAAAGAATCAACGAATTGGGATTGAAGTGCAGGGCGTCGGCATGCTTGCGGTGATGCCGCTCTCAGCTGATGTAAAAGTCGGCGACCGCGTGCGCGTGTATGGCACACTCTCGCTCCCGCAAGCATTTGAGACCGACAATGGGAGAACATTCCGTTACGATAAATATCTGCAGGCGCGCGGTATCCGCTTCTTGATCCAATTCGGTTCAATTCATACAGTGGAACCGGCTCCGTGGCATTCACTCCCTGCCGCACTTGCGCGCGTGAAGCATGCATTCCTTGATGGGCTCAACCGCGCACTGCCGAAACCTGACTCGGCGCTCGCAGGCGGCATCGTCATCGGCGGGAAGCAGGGGCTCGGTTCTGCGCTTCAAGATGCGTTCACTCGCTCGGGGCTCGTGCAAATAATCGTGCTCTCCGGCTACAACGTGATGATAGTTGCCGAGTGGGTGATGATATTTCTCTCGCTCTTCGCACTCCCTCGCTGGCTCCGCTACGCCGCCGGCGGGGCAGGGCTCTTGCTCTTCGTCGGCATCGCCGGCATCTCTTCCACAGCCGTGCGCGCCGCTATTATGGCCGTCATCGCGCTTTATGCTCGTGCGACCGGGCGTTCTTACGCCGCGAGCCGTGCACTCCTCTTCGCCGTTCTCCTGATGCTCATTTGGAATCCTCTCTATCTCATTTTTGATCCCGGCTTCGGCCTCTCCGTCGCCGCGACGGCCGGTATCATTTGGCTCGCACCAATTATCGAATCGCGTCTCATGCGTCTCTGGCCATTCCTGCGCAACGTTCTCGCGACAACACTCGCGGCGCAAATTTCAGTGCTTCCGCTTTTGCTCTACAACATCGGCCTCTTCTCGCTCGTCGCGATACCCGCGAACCTGCTCGTCAATCCGCTTGTCCCGCTTGCGATGGCATTCGCGGCCGTTGCGGGCATCGTTGGTATGACCATCGGCTCGTTTGTTCCTCTTATCGCGACCGTTGTGGGATATCCCGCCTATCTTCTCACGCGCTATTTCATATTCATCGCAGAAAAAAGTTCCGCACTGCCATATGCAGCATTCAACTTGCCCTTATTTTCGTTCGGGCTCGTGCTCGCTGCCTACGCGATCCTTATTTATTTTGCGTCGTCAAAACGCTTTTCAACCACCGACCAATTCAAGTTGGCGAAGAAAGCGTCAATATAATTTTTCTTATCAGCGGGCACATAATCCACCATATAGGCGTGCTCCCAGAGGTCGAGTGCGAGCAGTATCGGCAATCCGGCGAGCTGACCGACTTCGTGATCCGCGACGAATGCCGTGTGGATGGTGTTTCCCTGCGTGTCTTTATAGACCACGACCCAGCCGATGCCGCGCGTGCTCGCGACTTCTCTAATGTGTGCCTCTAAACTTTTTTCTCCATACTTTTCTTTCACAGCATTTGAGAGTGCGCTCCCTGCCTCCAGCTCACTGCCTCCTGCCTCCAGCTGTGCGAAGTACAGCTCATGCATACGCATGCCGTCAAACTCAAATCCGAGCCGGCGACGAAGTTCCGAGATTGCGAGCTTATCGCCTTCGGTCGCCTTATCGCCATACGCCGCATAGCCCTTAAGTGTTTCCATAATAAGATTCACATTTTTCACATAGCCCTCATACAATGCGAGATGCACTTTAATTTGTTTCTCCGACAGCCCCGAGAGGGCAGAGAGGTTGAATGTTTTTGCGGTGTAGGTCATATGCTCAAAATGTATCACACCCGCCTCGCGGGTGTGATTAATTAAGGATTTACGAAACCCTTAATTTTAAATAGCTCCGGCTTTCTTGAGTGCGGCGAAAGCGCCATTCTTCTTGATGGTCTTGAGTCCCTTCACGGAGACGTCGACGATGACGGTCTTTTTGAGCTCGGGTACGTAAATGCGGCGCTTCTGGAGATTTGCCTTGCGGCGGACTTTGCCGGTGGGGTTGTATTGCGTCGCGCGGGTGCGATTAGAGTACCGCCCGCCGATTTGCGTGCTTTTGCCAGTGATTTCACAAGCGCGTGCCATAGTCCCCGCATGGTAGCATAAGAACTCAAACCAGCAAACATGCCCGGTAGGACTAAATGGCGTCATGCCTTGTGCTCCTGACATAGATTGCCCTTCTAATACAAAACATGCACTATATCCGTATGGAAAAATTTTATCCGTTTGGCATAAGGAGCAACGCCATTTTGTCCTAACCGGGTATGGCCACTATTCTAGCCCTCGTTGTCCTTATTCTCTCCATCATCGTCCACGAGGTGGCGCACGGCTACGCCGCCAATTCACTCGGTGACCCCACGGCGCGTCTTGCCGGCCGTCTCACTCTCAATCCCATTCCGCACATCGACCTTATGGGCTCTGTCGTTATTCCGGCACTTTTGGTGTTCACTCAATCACCGATCATGTTCGGTTGGGCAAAACCGGTGCCATACAATCCCTACAACCTCACGAATCACCGGTGGGGCGAGGCGCTTGTCGCGCTTGCCGGCAGTGCGACGAATATCCTGCTCGCTGTTATCTTCGGACTTATCGTGCGTTTTTCTTCAACGCTCGGACTCGACCAAACCGCGCTTTCGTTCGCCGCGACCATCGCATTCATCAATCTCTTCCTCGGCCTTTTCAACCTCATTCCGTTCCCGCCCTTGGACGGGTTCACCGCACTTCGCTCTGTGCTTCCGTGGCATCTCGCTTCCGGCTTGAACCGTTTTGAACAAAAGGTTCGCACGATGGGGGCCCTCTCGCTCATTCTTTTTTTGCTCGCCTTCTCCTACATCTTCGCCGGACCGTTCTTCAATTTAGTGGTATGGGTTTTTGGACTTATCGCGGGTGCAGGGATATAGTGCGCGTATGGACTTCAATAAAATACCTAAACAGTTTTGCGAGAACGTTGTCGCAGGTCATTCGCAAGAAAATTTCGTGATGCTGATGAGCGTCGGAGAAAATGCGCAAGCCTACGCGCTCACACCCGCTCATATGAAGCGCCTCGTGCAGAGCCTCTCGCACCAAGTGGAAGAATACGAAAAGAAATTCGGCCCTATTAATGCGAAGTGGTCTCCCGGCATCGAAAGCCCGCTGCAATCCAAAGACATAAAAGGGAGCGGGGCATAGATATAAAACGATGAAGCGATGAAGTGGTGCTAGCTTCATCGCCTCTAGAACCAGTTGTCGACTGGGCCTGAACTACATTTGACGCAAAGGACCTCTGTGACCATGGTAATAATCTGGTCATTAACCCGGACGTCCTGCGTTATCTCTCGCGTGCCAAAACCAGAAACGAACAGTCCGTGGCAATTACCGCATCGCAACTTTTGCCACTCTTGCTCTTTGGCTTGTCGTTCCGCCCGCTCTAAGAGCGAAAGTGTAAAACCGGATATCCTGTCCATAGTCTCTCCTCCCAAAGATCAAACCGCACAATAGAAGTATATAACTAACACCGCACGCGCTAGTCGTTGTGCACTACTGCTATACTGGGGGCAATGGAGTATCAGGTCCCGCAGTTCATTGAGGTTGAGGACAAGATTATAGGGCCTTTGACCTTGAAACAGTTCATTTACCTCGCCGGTGCAGCCGGGCTTTGTATCGTCTTTTTCGCGTATCTGCAAATCATATTGGCGATTTTCCTTTCCCTGCCAGTGGTAGCGTTCGCCGTGGCGCTCGCTTTTTACCGGTTGAACGGAAAACCATTCATTGAAGTGCTTGAAGCGGGTTTCAATTACTACGTCGGTGCGAAATTGTTCCTCTGGAAGCATCAGGTGCCGACGGCAGGGGAAACGAGCGCCGCGGCGGCCGCAGCGGCAGCCGCGGAGAGCGCCGCCCGCGTCCCGCGCGGCACTCCAAAGCTCACGCGCGGCAAACTTTCCGAACTCGCGTGGTCGCTTGATGTAAAACCGGTGGGAGGTTTGTCGCCGAATTCAAAATCCTGATATGGCAACGAAACCCGCAGGCGCAACACAGCAGTTCGTTCCGGTGAAAGAGATCCGGAACGGCGTCATTGTACTCAAGGACGGCGGGTATCGCGGCGTGCTCATCTGTTCTTCGGTGAACTTCGGACTGAAATCGGCCGATGAACAGCACGCCATCACGCTCGGTTTCCAGAATTTCCTCAATACGATAGATTTCTCGATCCAAATCGTCATCAATTCCCGTAAAATGGATTTGCGTCCGTATCTCGCGCTTCTCGAGGAGAAAGCTCCCGAACAAAAATCCGAACTCATGCGCATCCAATTGCATGAATACATCGAGTTCGTCCGTTCCTTCACCGACCAGGCGAATATCATGACGAAGTCGTTCTACATCGTCGTGCCGTACTCTCCTCATACCTCGATGACCAGTGCCACGAGTTTTTTGCGACGCGAAAGTTCGTCAGTAAAGAATGCTGCGGCGGAAACCTCATTCGAGGAAGATCGCGCCCAGCTCGAACAACGACTGTCGCTCGTTGCAGGGGGCCTTTCCGGCACGGGCGTGCGCGCAGTCCCGCTCGGCACCGAAGAGATCATCGAGCTTCTGTATCGTTCATTCAATCCGGGGGAGCTTGAAAATCCTATCCGCCTCGACAATTAATTATGGCCTTACTCGACTTCCTGAAGCGTAAGAACGAACAGACACCGACGGTCGTGCCGGTGCTTCCGCGAGATATTTACAAGCAGGGCGCTCTGGACCTTGTAGACACCATCGCGCCCACCGCGCTCAAGATCGGCTCGCGCGAGATTGAGCTCGGAGAAAAATTCGTACGCGCTTTCTACACGATTTCTTATCCGCGCTTCCTTTCCGACAGCTGGTTCTCGCCGGTCATCAATTTGGATAAGGTCCTTGATGCCTCTATATTCATCCACCCCATTGAGACCGAGCAGGCGCTCCGCAGTTTCCAGAAAAAAGTGGCCGAGGTGCAAAGCCAGATAAACGAGCGCGAATCGCGCGGACTCGTGCGCGACCCTCTTTTGGATACCGCCTACCAAGACCTGGAAAGCTTGCGTGACAGTCTGCAGCAGGCGCAAGAAAAACTCTTTGACGTGGGGCTCTACCTTGCGCTCTACGGCGACTCCAAGGAAGAGATCGACAAGACCGAAGGCGATATCCGCGGCATCCTCGATGCGAAACTTGTTTATACGAAACCTGCGTTGTTCCAACAAGAACAAGGATTTCGTTCGTGCCTCCCGCTTGGTACCGACGAACTCCTCGTTAATTCCAAATTGAATTCTTCGCCGCTCTCGTCCATCTTCCCGTTCGTGTCCTTCGACCTCACGAGCGACCGCGGCATTCTCTACGGCATCAATCGTCATAATTCCTCGCTCATTCTTTTCGATCGCTTCTCGCTCGAGAACTACAATTCGGTCGTGTTCGCAAAATCCGGTTCCGGTAAAAGCTACGCAACGAAGCTGGAGATACTTCGTTCACTTATGTTCGGCACGGACGTCATTGTCATCGACCCGGAACGCGAATACGAACAGCTCGCGGAAGCGACCGGCGGACGTTCGTTCCACATCTCACTCTCTTCCGATAATCACATCAATCCGTTCGACCTTCCGCCGGTGAAAGAGGATGAAGACCCAAAGGACATTTTGCGTTCCAACATCATCGCGCTCGTCGGACTCTTCCGCATCATGCTCTCCGGCCTTTCCCCGGAAGAGGACGCCATCATTGACCGTGCTATCAGCGAGACCTATGCGCTCAAAGACATCACCGGCGATGCGGACTTTACCGGCGCCGAGCCGCCGGTCCTTTCCGATTTCGAACAGGTGCTTTCCGGCATGGAAGGGAGCGAGTCTTTGGTCGAACGGCTGTCCAAATATACGCGCGGGACCTGGGCAGGATTCCTTAATCAGCCGACCAACATCGACATCAATCAGCAGTTTGTCGTTTTCTCCGTGCGTGATATGGAGGACGAGCTGAAACCGGTCGCCATGTACATCATCACGCACTACATCTGGAATGCCGTGCGTCATGAGATGAAGAAGCGCCTGCTCATCATCGATGAGGCGTGGTGGATGATGAAGAGCGAAGATACCGCATCGTTCCTTTACTCGGTCGCCAAGCGCGGACGTAAATATTTCCTCGGCGTGTGCACCATCACGCAGGACGTGGAAGATTTCTTGAAGAGTCCGTACGGGCGGCCTATCCTCACGAACTCATCCATTCAATTGCTCCTCAAGCAATCCCCGACGACGATCGATGTCCTTCAGCAGACATTCAATCTCACCGATGAAGAAAAATATCTTCTGCTTGAGGCCGGAGTGGGGGAGGGGCTTTTCTTCGCGGGACTGAAACATGTCGCCATCAAGGTTGTGGCAAGCTACACCGAGGACCAGATCATTACTTCCGACCCGTCGCAACTTCTCGCGATAAAACAGGAGAAGGCGCGCTATGCCGCAGAAAAAAATTAAGCCGGAACCGCCGATGATGACGCGGTCGAAGTCTATGCCGATCATCGTGGCTGCGGTTCTGTTCGATTTGATGCGTGGATTTTTTACTCTATTTTGGTTTTTCGGACCGGCGCTTGCCGCTCTATATTGCACGGTGAAAGGGGGCGAAATAGCATCCTCGGTGACCTTTGGATTACTCGGGACAAAAACTGCAGCTGCATTATGTTCTGCGGCCGCCATCACGGGAGGGACCGCTATTTCCGCATTCACCGCCCCGTTCGGCATTATCATGGCGGATGCGGTCGGCCTTTTCGGATTCCTCGTCCTCGGCATGTGGATCGTCATGACGAACATGCGCATTCTCAAAGCGGTCGAGACCGGGCCAATCCAGTTCGCGGGCGCTTTTGCAGTGGCTGAAATTCCTTTCCTCGGTGCACTTCCAGTATTTTCGTTCATTCTTTGGAGGTTGTATGGGGCTCAGATACGAACCGAAGAGGCCGCCCATAAGAAATGGGAGAAAGAAACTGCCGACGCCCGACTCCAGGAACGTAATCAACAACAATCACAACTCCTGCAGATCCAAGCGGCGCAGCAGATGCAATTCGCGCAACAAGAAGCCGCGAACGATGCGGTCTATGCTCAGGCGGCAAACGATGAAAGATACGCTGACGAGGAAATCCCCGAAAAGGTGCGTAAGGCCGCGTAATTCTCTCGTGCAGGTTATATACTGTGGGTATGCGTTTGGGCCTTTTTACGACTCTTTCCTTCGCCCTTCTACTGCCTCTCGCGGTATCGGCTCAGTCTTCGGGAAGTCTGTTTGGTGAGACGGGGAAAACATTCACCATCTCCGCAGCTCCGCAATACCCGGTTCCGCTTAGCACCGCGACGCTGTCGTTCTTCTCAAACTCACTCGACCTTGCGAACGCAACGCTCACCGTGAACGTGGATGGTAAGAGCATTTATCAAGGAGTCGTGCGACCGGTAGCCGTTGCTCTCGGAAAAACCGGGAGCATAACGAATGTGGCGGCAACGATAGTCGCCGGCGGTACGAATTACAAACAGACCCTAAGCATCCAACCGCAGGATGTCGCACTTGTTGCCGAACCCATTTCTTCGAGTCCGCCTCTCTATCCCGGGAAGTCCTCGGTACCTCTCGAGGGAGATGTACGTGTCGTGGCAGTGGCGAGCTTCAGGAACGTAAGCGGACAGGCTCTCAATCCTGCTGCGCTTTCGTACAGCTGGACGGTCGATGACATCAAGATCTCGAACTCTTCGGGAATCGGGAAAGAAGCGATCATGGTCGCTTCGCCGATCCAATACAGCGCACGCAACGTCTCGGTCGCGATCATGAGCTCGGACGGTAGTCTGGTGGGAGGAGCGTCAATTTCTCTTTTGCCCCTCGATCCTTCGGTGCGCATCTATGAGAACGACCCTCTGCTCGGTATCCGCTATGACCGCGCACTTTCCAACACGTACTCCATCAACGGAAGCGAAGCGACTCTGTATGCCGCACCCTTTTCCTTCCCGACGACGAACGGCTCGCCGCTTTTACAGTGGTTTCTCAACGGTTCCGCCGCCCAGACCGGCAACTTCATAACACTGCGTCCGACCGGAAGCGGGCAGGGGAGCGCCTCGCTCTCACTCGTCTCCTCGTCCGGTTCTTTTACGACAGCGACCACGAACCTCCTACTGTCCTTTGGCGAATCATCCGGCTTTAATTTATTTGGCTTATGAAAAAAATATTTCTTCTCTCTACCGTTTTGTTAGTCGTCCCTGTTGTTGCACTCGCCCAGGGGTTTGTTCCTCTCGCACCTATCCCCGGCCTCACGAGCGGTGAAGTGACGAGTGTCGTAAATTCAGCATCGCTCGCTACATTCTTTAACAATCTCTATAAATATTCCATCGGCCTTGCGGCGGCGCTCGCGATTATCCAGATCATTTGGGCCGGACTTGATATCGCTATCTTCCACAAAGATGCGGTGGGTGCGATAACAGACGACAAGGGGAAAATTTACAATGCCATCTTCGGACTTGTGCTCGTCCTCTCGCCCGTGCTTGTGTTCTCCATCATCAATCCGAGCATTCTGAACCTCTCGCTCAATCTTCCGGAACTCAAAACGGCATCGGGTCCTCCGACAACTTCGGGAACGGCACAAACAACAACGCCATACACACCTTCGGCCACAGAAGTGGCGGATCGGCCGGCCGGTACAAATGTTCTTTTTTCATTCGAGGTGGATCCGAATATCTCTCCTAACGCGGTAATTCAGATACTTAATGCAAAACTATCAGAATGTACTAATGCAACTGGAGGACCTGGTATCATATTGCCGGCTTCTTTACAAACCACATTGAGAAGATTCGTTTGTCAAACATGTGAGCCGGGTAGAACTGCCGCCCCGCGCTTAGCCTGCACCCGCCAAAACACCACGTTTGTGTGCGGGAATTGCAATTAAATATGAAACGCACCCTTATCATCACCGCCATCGTGATAGTCCTCGCCGGGCTCGGCGTCGTTGCATATTTCTACTTCTTCCAGGGTACTGCCGGCATTACGACCGCGCCTAGTCCCACGACGAGCGCTAATCTCCCGGTAGCAGGGCAGGGAACGCCTCCTGCGGGAGAAACAGCGGCGCCAGGAGAAGCTCCTACCGCCACCTCGGAAGCCCCGGGCGTAGCAACTCCGGTCACTGCGCGGCTGGTGAAGATAAGTGCGGGACCGGTCGTGCCGGGCGAGGTGGTGGTAAGCCGCGCGGCGAATGCAAGTTCCTCTCCAGAAGCCACTGTTAGTTTCGTTGAGCGCCAGAGCGGCAATGTTTTTACCTATAGCACGCTCACTCAAACGTTGGTGCGCACTTCCAATAAAACAATACCGGGGATTCAGTCCGCACAGTGGTCCCCGAATGCGTCAACCACGTTTGTACGTTATCTCTCCGGCGATGATTTCTCCACCATCAATACCTACGCGTTGCCGGCGAACGGCGCGACCGGTTTCTTTCTTCCTCAAAACCTCGCCGGCATAGATGTTTCTTCAGCCGGCATCCTCACCCTCGCGTCCGGCGTCAATGGATCCTCTGTTTCCGTGGCACGCCCCGACGGAACTCACTCTTCCGAGGTGTTCACAACCCCTCTTTCCTCTGTCCACGCATCGTTCGCAGGGAAAAATCAGTATCTCGTGTATACCAAGCCTTCAAGCACGCTTGATGGCGACGCGTTCCTTGTCGATAGTACGGGAAACTTCTCCCGCATTGCAGGACCGCTTCCCGGTCTCGTTGCGCGCGCAAGCCCGTCAGGGAAATGGGTGCTCGTGAGCTATGTGCTCAACAACATCATGCGCATGGAGCTCATCGAGACCGCGACCGGCAACGTACTTCCTCTTCCTGTCGCGACCATTGCCGACAAGTGCGTGTGGGCGAGCAACGACGCATCGGTGTATTGCGGCGTCCCCATGAACCCTTCTGCCGCTTTTAATTATCCTGATGACTGGTATCAGGGTGCGGTTCATTTCAGCGACCGCATCTGGAAAGTGGATACTGCCGGCCGATATGCACAGCTGGTCCTTGATTTCACCGCTGAAACAAAAGTCTCGTTGGATGTTGAATCGCCCGCAATCGACGCCTTACGTACAGCGCTCGTATTCGTCAATAAGAACGACGGCTCACTTTGGAGTTATTCCCTCTGAATCTTCTTTCACTATCGTGCGGCGCACGTGCCACTCCTGCAGCGAGCCCGCGAGGTTGGTGGTGATGAAGTAAAGAGCTATTGCGCCGGAGGTCGTGTAGGAGATGGTGCCAATGAGGAAAGGAAAAACATATTTCAACTGAAGCCCCATAACTCTTTGAAAATCGTTTTGCATACTTTTCTCCCCCGACGGTTTCATGGTTCCGGAGAGTGCTAAATGTGCTTGATAAAATTGCGTAATGCCGGCAAGTATCGCGAGTACCATACTCTTGCCCGCGACCGATATGAATCCGAGAAATTCAAGCGATATGGTATTCGGTGTCGGCGTAAGTGTATAGAGACGGGCGGCGTTAATCGTTGAGAATGGTTCGTTATAAAAAACCCAATACAACGCGAGGAGGACGGGTATCTGAATGAAAACGGTCAAAATGCTTGCGAATGGATTCACTTTGGCGTCGCGATAGAGCGCCAGGGTTTCGAGTGCCTCTTTTTCCTTATCGCCCTTGTGCTTTTCTTTCAATCCCTTGATCTTTGGTTCGAGAACTTTCATCGCGCGCTGTGTGCGCGCCGCGGAAAGAGAGAAGGGGAGAAGAATGAGCCGGATGATAATGGTGACGATAATGACCGCGACGCCGACGTCCCCCCCGGGAACGAGCGCAACGAGCGCAACGAGCGCATTGTAAATCGGATTATAAAAAACGGCGTTGAAGAAAGTTGAGATCACAGAAGTGTATTAGTAGTGTTTTTTGGAAAGTAAGGCGGCGAGTTCTGATTGAATGTCTTGATAGCTTACACTATTGACCGACGCTTTTGGAAATACGATGAGAGCTTGGGGGAGGTCAAGTGTACGGAGCGCGGCGAGCACCCGGCGTTTTATTTTGTGCCGTGTGACGGAAAGCCGTGCGATTTTTTTCGGCACAATGACCGCATACCCCCTTCCTTCTGCCGGGATAACAACGGAAAGATGCTCGGATGATATCCTCCTTCCATTTTTTAGCGCGGAAGGGAAGGTGTCCCGTGAAAGCCGTTTTCGGCGCGGAAACACAAGGGATTAGACCGCGAGGCGGGTACGGCCGGCACGACGACGTCCTTTGACGATCTTGCGGCCGGCGCTCGTCTTTGCCCTCGCAAGGAAACCATGGGTGGTCGCTCTCTTCTTCTTCTTCGGTTGATAGGTCATTTTTCCCATACAGGTAGAAAATTAGGTTGTACACACAATACTAACAGGTTCTCCCCGAAAAACCATAGTGTTTTCTTTTTCCCGGAAAGGTATACTCCAGAAACTATGGACAAAGGGAATCCTCGAGAATTGTGGGAATATGTACTCACTCAGGTCGAACTCTCCATATCTCCGGCAAATTTCAACACGTGGTTCCGTAATAGTTTTATTGTGAAGATAGGAGAGGATGGTGTTATCTATATCGGCGTACCAAGCCAGTTCTTCAAGGACTGGTACCTCAAAAAATTCCACTCTCTTCTTCTGAAGATCGTCCGGGACGTGTCGTATGAGTTCCGAAATATCGAATATCTTATCGTGAAGGACGAGCACCGCAAAATCCCCAAGGAAACCAAGAATGTGCGCGGTGCTATGGAACTTCCGCTGGATGAATTCTATATAAACAAGAGCGATAGTTTGAACCCGCGCTATACATTCGATACGTTCGTCATCGGATCATTCAACAATCTCGCGTATGCGGCGGCTCAAGCGGCGCTCACGCGCCCCGGCATCACCTACAACCCTCTTTTTATCTATGGGGACACCGGGAGAGGAAAGACACATCTTATTCAAGCCATCGGCAATCAATTTAAAAAACAATACCAGGGACGAAAAGTGTTTTATCTCACATCCGAGAAATTCGCAGTTGATTACACCGATTCGGTCCAGGCGGGAACGGCAAACCGTTTCAAGGATAAATACCGCCAATATGATCTTCTCATTATGGACGACGTACAATTCCTTTCCAAAAAGGAAAAAACCCAGGAGGAGCTCTTTCATCTTTTTAACGCTCTCCACGATACTAATAAACAGATTATTTTCTCCTCGGACCGGGCCCCTGCGGCTATCCCTGACATCGCCGAGCGCCTTAAGGGCCGTTTGGCGAGCGGTATGGCTGTGGATATTGGGGAGCCGGACCCGGAATCCCGTATGGCTATCGTCCAAAAGAAAGCTGCTTCTCATGGTGTCATTCTTTCGGATGAGGTTATAGAATATGTGGCAACCTCTATGTCCGGCTCAATACGAGAATTGGAAGGGATGGTCAACAGCATCATATGCCATGCTCAGGTGAAGGGTTTCGCTCCTGACATCGCCGAAGTGCGTCAGTCCCTCCGTTCTTTCACGCGACCCCAAAAAAATATTTCTGTTAAGAATGTGGTCGATAAGGTCGCTGAATATTACGGCATCGATGAGGAAAGTATTTATGAGAAGACACGAAGAAGGGAGGTGGTGCGCCCGCGGCAGGTGATTATGTATCTTTTGCGTGAAGATTTTAGTATTTCATATCCGACGATCGGGACCAAGCTTGGAGGTCGTGACCACACGACCGTTATCCACTCCTGTGAGAAGATAAAGCGCGAAGTGATTGTGGATAGTGAGTTGGCGAAAGAGATTCAAAACATTCGAACACTACTTGTATGACACTCTCTCCTATGTTATCAACACGTTCTGTTTTTTCTTCACAAAGAAATCCGCGGTATCTATATGACTATTCTGTACTTCTCCACCTATCAACAGTCCTAATAAAGAATGTATGAATATTTCAATAGAAAAAAAAGAATTCTCTGAAGCAGTACACATCGCATCTCGTTTTGCGGAAAGGAAAAGCGGAACACTCCCGGTCCTATCATCTATTCTGATCCTTGCCGGTGATGATGGTATAAAAATGCGCGCCACGAATCTTGAAACAGGTATCGATCTCAAGATCAAAGGTGAAGTGAAATCTAATGGGGTCGTCGCTATCCCGGCTGTCGTATTACAACAAATAGCCAGCTCTCTCACTCAAGAGGGAAATATCACTCTGGAACATACTGGGGATATTGTTTCTTTGGTAAGCGGTACCGGAAAAAGCTCCATAAAAACGGTCCCGTATGACGATTTTCCGTCGATTCCTTTCCCGGAGAATCCTAAAAACAGGATAGTGCTTCCCGGAGTGCTCCTCCGTACTCTTTTTACTACCGTTGCATCCTGCGCTTCGACCTCAACCGTTCGTCCGGAGCTCTCAAGTATTTATTTATCCATCGAAGGAGGGGTACTGACCGCAGTCGCAACAGATTCGTTCAGACTGGCGGAGAAAAAAATTCCACTCTCGAACAAAGGAACACAAGGAAAATTCCTTATACCGGCAAAGAATGCAATGGAAATAGCTCAAGCGTTGCCGGACGATGACATTATTATGTCGTTTGACGAACATCAATGTGCGTTCGTCGGAAATACCGGGATGCTTGTTTCGCGGCTCACGAACGCCACGTATCCGGACTACCGACAGATTATACCGAAAGAATCAATAGTAGAAGCAGTGGTGCTCAGAAAAGATTTTGAAACAGCCTTAAAAAGAACTACGGTCTTCTCGGATGCATTCCAGAAAGTTCGAGTCAGTTTTGATCCAAAAAAGAAAACACTATCACTTTTCGCTAAAAATACGGACATAGGAGAATCGACAGAAACACTCCCAGCTCAAATATCAGGGAGTGACCTCGACATTTCTTTCAACCATCGATATCTTTCCGCAGTACTGGCGCTTACTTCTGCAGAAAGCATCTCGATTCTTGCTGCAGGCATCGGCAGACCCCTCATCATAAAAGGAGTTGGAGACACCTCTCTTCTCTATCTTGTATCCCCAATGAATCAGTGATCAGGTAGTTGTCGCAACGGTAGGGGCCGACAAAGGAACAGGAAGCATCACTCCACCCGAAAAAAGGTCGGGATGATTGAAATACCACGAAGAAACCCCGTATTCCCAATACGCGAACTGAGGGTCTTGTGCCGGACTCAAAGGAGAAGGTCCTTGCGGATTATTCTTGTCGGTCCAATACAATAGGTCATGAGGAAAAATGTTTCCTTGCCCATCAGGGATGCGCCAGTTTCCTTGTAGCATGGGCGGGACAGTATTTAGGATAGGGCTCGGCTCTCCAAAATACATTTTCGGGTATTTTGAAAGGGCATAGGCCATGACCTCGTGCCACATCGGTGCAGCGATGAAGCCGGCGATGGATTTCACCATTTTTGAGTTGTCGTTATTTCCAACCCACACGCCGAGCGCGATGGATGGGGTATACCCGATCACCCACGCATCGCGCGTATCATCAGTCGTACCAGTTTTTACCGCGACATCGTACCCCTGGAACGAAAGGGGGGAATTAAGCGGATATTCTGGCAGGCGCGCATACGCATTAGAGAGCATCGCCGACATATCGTGCGCGATATTCTCAGGGAGTACTTGTGAGGGCTGGGGGGTGAATTGCGTGACGACATTCCCTCCAGCGTCAGTAACCTCCAAGATGCCCGTTGGAGGGTTTGTGATGCCACTGTTCGCAAAGACGGCATAAGCACCCGTGAGATCAAGTAACCGCACTTCGCCGCCGCCGAGCACGAGTGTGAGGCCGTACTGGTTCGGGTCGCCGAGGGTGGTAAGTCCGAATGATTTCGCGAGATTTATAGCGTTCTGGATACCGACCAAATAGAGAGTTTTAATAGCAGGGATGTTGATAGATTGGGCGAGTGCCGTCTCAAATGTCATGGGGCCGCGGAATTTTTCATCGTAATCGGAAGGCGCATAGCAAGGAGGGGTATTGTTGAAATTGTCGGACGGCTTGCACGATGTTGAAAATTGCGTCGGCGTGTCGAAGATGACCGTGTCGCGCGTATATCCGTGCATGAGCGCAAGAGAATAAATGAACGGCTTCATCGTCGAACCTGGTTGACGAAGAGAAAGAGTCGCATTGTATTGGCCGTCGATGGCTTTATCGAAGAAATCTCGAGAACCGACCATGGCGAGGATCTGCCCAGTGGGAGGATCGATGGCGACAAGAGAGGCGTTCGAAGCTCTGAAACTTTTTTCGTTTTGCAACGCATACGCATTCACAATAGATTCGGCTTTGACCTCAAGATCGGCGTCGAGTGTTGTTGTCACCCGCAGTCCTGACATAAGAGCATTCGGTCCGTACATCGTTTCAAGTTGGTTGAGGATGTAGAAAACGAAATGAGGAGCAATGATGGCGTTTTGTCCTGCGGGAGCGAACAATACCTGTTCGGAAGAAGATTTCGCGTAGGTCGCAGCGTCGATAAATCCAAGCGTCTGCATCCGCTCCAGCACAAGATTCTTTCGTGCATCAAGCTCAGCCCGATGAGAACCATACGGGGAATAATATGAAGGAGCCTGGATCATTGCCGTGAGATACGCGGCCTGAGCAAGGGAGAGATCTTTTGCCGGTATGCCGAAATAAGCCTCAGAGGCAGCCTCGATGCCATAGAGCGTGCCTCCATACGGGATGTTGTTGAGGTATGTCTCCAAAATTTGTTCTTTCGAATACACCTGTTCCAGTTTGATGGCGAGCACCCACTCATGGATCTTTCGGATGACGCTTTTTCGGCTCGTGAGAAGGGTGTTTTTTACCACCTGCTGGGTGATGGTGGAACCGCCTTGGGATAAAGATCCCCCCGCGGCATCGGCGAGTATGGCGCGGAAGATTGAGGTAAGACGGATTCCTCCGTGTTCATAGAAGCTTGAATCCTCAACCGCTATCGTGGCGTTGATGGTGTTCGGCGAAATATTGGTAATGGGCACAATTTCGCGCTTCGCATCGCGATTGTAGTCGTAGAGCAGAACCTGGCCGGTGCGGTCGTAGATCTTTGTCGACTGATCTACTTGCCGAGAGGCGAAGGAGCTGATGTCGGGTACCGGAGTTACGGCGACCGCCACAAAGATTCCGCCTGCCAGAAAAAAACCGAGCCCAAAGAGGGCGAGAACGGATGCGAGGAGCGTATGGCGCCATGGGGCGTGCCGACTAGCCATTCCGCGTATGGTACCACACGGCCCCGCTTTAGTGCGGGGCCGGCGGGCGCTCTATTTAGTTAGTATGTATCTTTTTCGTCTTCGTCTTCGAATTCTGGTTCGATGCCGGGGGTCATCTCTTCTTCACCATCGATGTCCTCATAAGGATTCGTATCACCCATATGGATAGATTTAGATTTAATCCCGCGAAGGGACGGTTACATTTGAACAAATTATTTCCCGTATGCAAGCATCTTTTGCTTATCCTGTGGATTACCGGCGCAAAAGGCCGGAAGCGAGCGCGGTAATGCCTATTGCTATGGCGTCCAACTCATCATCCAACCGTTTCTTTTTCGAAAGGGTGAGAAGTTGGGGGACCATTCGGGCGACCGCGCCTTTGTCCGCTCCGCCGTGGCCGGTGACCGCCAGTTTTACCTGTTGAGGAGAACACTCTATGACCGGAAGAAAAGCACTGCCGGCTGCGGCAAGTATTGCGCCGCGCGCTTCCGCGACGCCGAGTGCGGTTTTTTTGTTCACGCTGAAGAAAAGAGTTTCTATGGCGAGCGCGTCTGGTTTGTATTCCGTGATCGCATCGGTGACGCCGCCACTCACGCGCGCGAGGCGGTCTTCGCGCGCCCCTTTGTCGGGAATAATGCAATCGCTCCACAAGAGCGTCGGTCGCGACGGATCTCCTTCGATGACGGCGATGCCGAGCCGGTCGTAGCCCGGGTCAATCGCCAATATTCTCATACCCGCGAGCGTTGGTGAACACTTGCTGCACATCATCATGCTCGTCAAGCGCTTCGAGGATGGCGCCGAGACTCGTTTCATCATCGCCGCTGACTTCCATAAGCGGCTCATTCGGAATGTATTCGTTTCCTGTTTTTGTAAATGCCCAACTTGCGGCGCCGGGATTTGCGAGTTCAACGCCCTGCAGTATGAGCAAGTGTTTGATTTCTTGCGTCGTGCGGTTCTTGTTGTCGGTGAGGGCGTCGATTATGAGCGCGGTGCCGCCCGGACCGTACGCTTCATACACAACCTGTTCGAGATTCCCGGAATCTTTTGAAATGCCCTTTGCGATGGCGCGCTCAATATTATCTTTCGGCATATTTGCGGCTTTGGCGCGCGCGATGACGACGGTAAGGCCCGGGGCGGTGAGGATGCCGTTCGCTTTCTTCGATTCAAGCGCGATAAGACGTGCGTAACGCGAGAAGACGCGACTTTTCGCCGAATCGGTGACGGCTTTCTGCCGTTTTATCTGGGACCATTTGCTGTGACCGGACATAGCTAGAACATAGCACCGGCATCTTCACCGTTCAAATACGCACGACCTTGCTGTGTGAGAATACGCCCGCGCGGCGAGCGTTCGATGAAGCCAAGACGGAGCAGATAGGGCTCATAGACGTGCTCCACCGTGTCCGGATCCTCGTGCAGGCCGGATGCGATAGCGCGAACGCCCGCCGGGCCGCCGCGAAAACTTTTGAGAAGGGTTTCCAGATATCGGCGGTCGTCTTTAGTGAGCCCGCGCGCATCGATGCCGAACAATTCGCACGCCTCATCGCATAGTTCGGGGGAAAGTTTCCGGTCGTGGACTTCGGAGAAATCGCGCACGCGTTTCAGAAGAGCGTTCGCAACGCGCGGCGTCGCACGGCTTCGCGCCGCGATGCGCTCGATGACGTTCTCCGGAGCTTTAAGATCAAGGAGAAGTGCGGAGCGGCGGATGATGTCGCGTAAATCGTCGTCGTTATAAAAATCGAGCTGGAAGATGCCGCCGCCGAAACGAGAACGGAGCGGTCCTGAAAGTTCGGCGACGCGCGTTGTTGCGCCGATAAGTGTGAAAGGAGAAAGAGCGAGTTCTACCGTGCGTGCCGACGGCCCTTTCCCAAGCACGATATCAAGATGCCCGGATTCAAGTGCAGGATACAGAAGTTCTTCAATTTTTCGTGAGAGACGGTGAATTTCATCAATGAAGAGCACGGTACCCGGTTCAAGATTGGTGAGAATCGCGGCGAGGTCGCCTGCGCGCTCAATGGCAACACCCGAAGTACTCTTCATCGGTGCATCAAGGGTCGCAGCAACAAGGTGTGCGAGTGTCGTTTTGCCGACGCCCGGTGGTCCGTAGAAAAGAATGTGTTCCGGCATCCCGCCGCGCTTCTTCGCGGCATCAATAGAAATGCGCACGTTCGCTTTAACCTGCTTTTGGCCGACGTATTCGTCCCAATTACCGGGGCGTAGCGCCGCATCGAGCGATTTCGGTAGGGAAGCGAGGGGCGACGGTGCTCTTGACATAAAATTACTGTGTTGCTATTATCTTATCACACCCAGACAGTAAAAGACGGCGTTGCTCCTCTGTGTCAAATAATCAATTTTGCGCATCGAGTGCATCATGCACCCGGTGTGTGAGTTCGACAATAGGCAAGAGAGCAAAAATAACACCGTCTTTACATGCTGGGCATGGTTTTTTGTTCCTGTTCATACTCCTCTAGGCAAGGCTTGACGGCTTCGGGCGTTTCCCCAAGGATTTTCTGGTTTGGTACTCCGGTACCGATGCTGGGATGTTCCTCAGGTGCTACGTCCACCCCGCTTAATTGCGGGTTATTGCCTTGAGGACTATGGACGGGATTTTGTGTTTTTAGCGCGGAAGGTCGACGGTCGCGGCGACTTCGGAAAGAGAGGTGATGCCGGCGAGCGCTTTGATGATGCCGTCTTGCGCCATAGTGAGATAACCTTGTTTGGTAGCGAGTTTCGCAATTTCGTTTTCAGGCGGATTGTCGCGCAGGAACTCCGCGAGCTCGTCATCCATAAATATCGCTTCATATAAACCAATACGACCTTTGTAGCCGGTTTCTTCGTCATTCGCCGGAGCTGGTTCCCACACGGTCTCAATGTTCTCGGGTATCAAAGATTTATCGGCAAGCGGTTCAAACACTTTCGTAATCATTTTTTTCTCTTCCGCGGTGAGAGGGCGTTCTTTTTTCTTATTCGGGTCCAGCGTGCGAACGAGGCGCTGCGCCATGGAGACCGTGACGGCAGAACCAAACGACTTCGGGTCCGCGCCGAGATCCGCGAGGCGCGGGAAGGTGCCGGCGGCATCGTTCGTGTGGAGCGTGGAGAAGACGAAGTGGCCCGTGAGCGCCGCTTGGATGGCGATGTCTGCAGTCTCGCCGTCGCGAATTTCGCCGACCATGATGATGTCCGGGTCTTGGCGCACAATTGATTTCAAGCCTTCGGCGAATGTGTATTTCTTGCCCTCCACTTGCGTTTGTACGATACCCGGAAGATGGTACTCGATCGGATCCTCGATCGTGATGATCTTTATTTCCGGCGAATGGATTTCGCGGAGAAATGAATAGAGCGTCGTCGTTTTTCCGCTACCGGTAGGACCGGTGGTCAGCAGCATGCCGTGCGATTTCCGTATTTCTGCTTCAAGGCGGGCAAGAAGTTTTGGATGGATCCCTAATTCTTTATACGACACTTTGGTCGTCGCAGGATCAAGGATGCGCATCACGATGGACTCCCCGTAATTTCCCGGAATGAACGACACGCGCACTTCTACTTGGTAGTCTCCTTTTGCAACGCTGAACCGCCCGTCCTGCGGACGATTGGTTATGTTGAGCTTGGCTCCAGAAAGGAGTTTGATGCGCGAATTAAGCTGGTGATAGACCGCGGGATCGAAGTGATAGGTGTCGGAAAGAAGGCCGTCGATGCGCAAACGGAGGAGCGTGTTCTCTTCTCCCGGCTCAAGATGGACGTCCGAGGCGCGAAGTGCGAATGCACCGGCAAGGATGAGTTCAAATATGTGCGAGACACGGTCGAGGGATTTGACCGCAATAGCGGCATCAAGCCCTTGCGTGAGTGAGCTCCGCGTCTGGCTTTCGCTCGTAAGTTTTGCGAGCGTTTCCGGCGCAACGATAAAAACACCGGCTTTTGATTCGGATGCATAGGAGAGATCGCTGTAACGCGAGAAGACGCGCTCGAGACTTTTCTTTGATACGAGAAATTCCTTGAGCGCAAATCCGCGTGCAACGAGCTCTTCGCGAAGTTTCGCAAGCGCAGGATTATTCGGGTTCTGTACGGCGAGCGAAAGTACCTTCGCCGTTTTTGCGAACGCCGCCGCCTCGGCGAGGCGCGCTTCCTCTTCGGGAATGATGCGGAGCGCGTCGCCGTCTATCTCTTTCAGCGAAAGGTCGGCATACGAGAGACCGTATTTATCGGAGAGTATGCGCGCCACGTCCTCTTCCTCGCGCTCGTGTATGCCGGCGAGCTTCGCTTCTTCGCCGGCAGTATCAAACGGTGAATCCATATGCGCATTATTCTACCATCGCACTACACGCGGGAATGAACTGACGGATAGAAATACTGTGGTATACTGCAGATCAGAAGTCCCCCAGGAGTTGAACGGTTTAATTTTATGGAGGTACCAGGCTATGAGGTTCTTAATGGCAGTTGCAGTTCTTTTCGTCGCAAGCCTAGCAGCTTCGCCCGCGTACGCGGCCTGCAACATCATCAACGGCCAGCAATATTGCGACAACTCAGTATTGCCCGAGCCAGCCGTAACGCCCCAAACGCCGGCTGTCCCGCGACAGCCGCCGGTGGTATATGAAGCCCCTCGTCCGGCATGTCCGCCCGGAACGTATTCGAGCGGTCGGCTGGACCAGTATGGCAGGCTCATCTGCTATCGCCCCATCCAAGTCTACGCGCCGGCATATGTTCACCCGTATTACGCATATCCGTTTTACTACGGGCCAAGCATATACCTCGGATTCAGCGGCCACTTCCACGGTGGCGGGCACAACGGAAGGCATCATGGCATCCATCGCTAATGCTGCGCCGCAGGGCAGTAACCAGTGCGCCTATCACGAGGTAGGCGCACTTTCTTTTTGGGCGGTACAATGAACCCATTATGGGAAAGGCTGTCCAGGCACTGTCAGAATTTGAAGCCGAAGCCGCGCGTTTCGCGGGCTCACTTGCGCCGATTACGGGAAGTGCGACCCTCGTCACGCTTTCGGGCGAGCTCGGGGCGGGGAAGACTGCATTTACAAAAGCCGTTGCGAAAGCGCTCGGCGTTGAAGACACTGTGACCAGCCCGACGTTCGTACTCGAAAAGATATACTTACTTGGAGGCGAAGCCTCCAAGTTCAAGAGACTTATTCATATCGACGCATATCGTTTGGAAAAAGGAGACGATCTCGCACCACTCGGTTTCGATGAACTTATGAAGGATTCTGACAATCTTGTTCTATTTGAATGGCCGGAGAAGGTGGCGAGTGCGCTTCCGGTCCCCGCCGTACGAATATCATTTGTCGTGCAATCGAATGGGTCGCGCTTAATTTCATATGCCCGGTAGAACAACTTCAGATAGATTCTTTGTGCGTCAGGATTTCGCTCCAAAAACATGATATATGTGCCGTGGTAACGTTTACATGATGAATCATACGAAGAATCAAAACGCACAATCCGAAGTTGTGCTCACCGGGTATGACTAAAAAATCGACCGCGAAGAAACGCATTGTACTTCTGGATACGCATGCCATCATTCATCGTGCGTATCACGCACTCGCAGCGGCAGAACTGACGAGTCCCACCGGGGCTCCGACCGGAGCGCTTTATGGCCTTGTGTCCATGCTGCTCAAGATAATCGCGGATCTCAAACCCGATTACATCGCGGCATGCTACGACCTGCCGAAGCCGACCATTCGTCACGAAGCGTATGCCGAATACAAAGGCACGCGCGTGAAGACCGATGATGCACTCGCACTTCAGATACAGGAATCCAGAAAAGTATTCGAGGCATTTTCTATTCCAACCTATGAACGGGCCGGATTTGAAGCGGACGATCTGCTCGGCACCATTGCGCATGAGATGCGCGATGAGAAAGAGGTAGACGTCATCATCGCTTCGGGCGATATGGATACGCTCCAGCTCGTTGATAAAACGCGCGTCCGTGTGTACACCCTGAAGAAGGGCATCAACGACACGATTTTGTACGACGAAAAGGCGGTGGAGGCGCGGTTCGGCTTTCCGCCGGAACTTATCCCCGATTGGAAAGGGCTCCGCGGCGACCCGTCCGACAACATAAAAGGCATTCCCGGCATCGGCGAAAAAACCGCAACCGAACTCATTACCGGATTTGGCTCCATTGAAAAAATATACGCAACGCTTAAGAAAGGCGAAGCGGCTTTCGTGAAGAAGGGAATAAAAACTCGGATGATAGGTCTTTTGAAAGACCACGAAGAAGATGCTCGTTTTTCAAAATCGCTTGCGACGATACGTCTCGATGCTCCCATCGCATTCGGATTGCCCGAACATGAATGGAATGAGAACGTCGATCTCGCAAAAGTGCTCGCGCTTTTTGATGAATTCGGTTTTCGTTCACTCAGAGATCGTGCACGCACCGTGCTCGCGCATTCTCTCGGAGAAAAACATGTCCCGGAAGAGTCTTCCGCACCCGCTTCTGAGGAAGTGGATGCAACTCGTTTCGCCAAGGCGCAAGTGAAGCTTTGGCTTCTCGCTTCGGACTTTACGAATCCGACGCTTGACGACATTCTCGCCTACACGAAGAAAACGAAATTTGAAGAAGCGGACGCGGAGCTTTCTAAGTTCGTGCGCGAGACCGGCAAACTGCAAGAAGTGTATGAAAAAATAGAGGAGCCGCTCATTTCGGTCGTCGATAAGATGGAAAAGAGGGGAGTGCTCATTGATACGGCAGTATTGGATGAGCTCGCGAAGAAATATCGCACTGAGCTTGAAGCGCTCGAAAAACATATCTATAAGGACGCGGGGCACGAATTCAATATCAGCTCTCCCAAACAGCTCGGCGATGTATTGTTTGATGAATTAAAACTGGTTCCGGATCGGCACAAAAAGACGGCGGGCGGCCAACGCTCCACGCGCGAGAGTGAGCTCGAAAAGATTCGCGACATGCATCCGATCATCGGAGATATTCTGGAATACCGAGAATTGAAGAAATTACTCTCTACCTACATTGATAATCTCCCGCCTCTGCTCGATGAGAATCATCGCTTGCATGCCGAATTCCTGCAGACCGGCACCACCACCGGGCGCATGGCTTCACAGAATCCGAACTTGCAGAATATCCCGCTCCATTCTGAGCGCGGGCAGGCAATTCGCCACGCATTCATCGCGCCAAAGGGATTTGAACTCGTGTCGCTTGATTATTCGCAGATAGAACTGCGCCTCGCGGCCATTCTTTCGAGAGATGAAAAGTTGTGCGCGATATTCAAGGGCGGTCGTGATGTACATCAGGAAGTCGCGGCATTCGTATTCAACGTCGCACCTGAAGCAGTTGATAAAGAAATGCGGCGCCGGGCAAAAGTAATTAACTTCGGCATTCTCTATGGCATGGGTGTTAATGCGCTTCGAGCTCAGCTTGGCTCTACGACCGCCGAGGCGCATCAGTATCTTGAAGAATATTTCTCGACATTCAAAACGCTTTCCGAATATCTGGAAAGCACGCGCGGCTTCGCGCGCAAGCACGGCTACACTGAAACGCTCTTTGGCCGCCGCCGCCAATTCCCGGAGATGAAATCATCTCTGCCGTATGTACGCGCGCAGGCTGAACGCATGGCTATCAATGCGCCTTTACAAGGAACGCAGGCGGACATCATAAAGCTTGCGATGGTCCGCGTGGACGAGATGCTGTCGCAGGATCGCGCCCAGGAAGATGCATATTTGCTTCTTCAAGTGCACGATGAGCTAGTGTATGAGATACGCACCGAACGCGTCGACGCTTTGAGCTCGAAGATAAAAGAGATTATGGAGTCAGTGTTGCCGGCAAAAGAGACGCACGGCGTGCCTATCATTGCGACGATGAAATCCGGTCCAGATTGGGGTGCAATGCATTCGGTATGATCTACCTTTTCCACGGCTCCGATGTTGATAAAGTACGCTCGAAGGCGTTCGAGTGGGTTGCGAAGGCGCGCGCAAAAGAACCGAATCTCGCGTATGTGCGCCTTGCACGCGAGGAACTCACGAACGCAACGCTTGAAGATGCTGCGCTCTCTGGCGGGCTTTTCGTACAACGTCTCCTGATACTCATTGATGACCCATTCCCGGCCGCACGGGCGAAAAGCGAGGACGAGAACGGTGAAGAAGAGACCGTCGGCACTGTGCTTGAAGAACATATTGATAGTCTCGCCGCGTCTGATAATGCCATCGTCATCCTCGCACCGAAACTTGCCGCTACGAAAGCAAAGAAACTGATCGCCAAAGCAAAACTTGAATACAAATATAATGCAACAGCCGCGCGCGAGGATGCACGCGGATTCAATTCGAATCTCGTCAACGCACTTTCCGCGCGTTCGCGCGGAAAACTATGGCTGGAAGTAAATCGCGCGCTCTACGCGGGTGATGCGCCGGAAATGTTGCACGGCCTCCTCCACTGGAAAGCACGCGATCTGATGGAAAAGGGGAGCCGCGCATGGAAACCGCAGGAAGCGCGCTCACTTTCACTCGCGCTTATCGAACTCCTGCAGTCCTCTCGTCGTGGCGGGCTCGAACTCGACCTCGCGCTCGAGAAATTCGCGCTTTCAGTTTAGAATTCGGAGCATGCGGATCGTTTCTCTCAATACCTGGGGTGGAAGAGCAGGAAAGGAAGGGCTTTTGGCATTTTTCAAAATGCATGCGGATACCACGGATATTTTTTGTCTGCAGGAAATATGGTCTGCGCCGTATGAACATCTCGAAGGGCATCTTGCGGGCGGTTTGGAAATAGATAACGAACAAATAATGGTGTACGGCCTGCAAGAAATATCGGCAGCACTACCAAGCCATGTTGCATTTTTCCGCCCACATCATGGTGACCACTACGGTCTTCTGATGTTGGTGAACAAAAATCTTTCCGTCATAGAAGAGGGAGATGTGTTCGTATACAAAGAAAGGGGATATGTGCCTGACGGGGATGTGGGGAACCACGCACGCAATATTCAATATATAACCGCCGAGACGGCATCTGGTCTGATTACCGTCATAAATTTCCATGGATTATGGACTGGAGAAGGGCCTGGCAAAGGAAAGAAAGATAGTCCGGAACGCCTAGAGCAGTCGGAGAAGATACTTGAATTTACAAAACAACTTAAAAATCCATTTGTCCTATGCGGAGATTTTAATCTACTTCCCGACACTGAAAGCATACGAAAATTTGAAGATGCAGGACTGCGAAATCTTATTAAAGAATTTGGAGTTACCTCAACACGAACGAGTTTCTATACAAAACCGCAAAAATTTGCAGATTACGTTTTTATCAGCGGCGACGTAGACCTTAAGGATTTTAAAGTGTTGCCTAATGAGGTTTCAGACCATGCACCTCTCCTTATTGAGATATAAGACGGCCACGTAATGCGAGTCCCGCGATAATGGCGGAGCCGATGACCGTGTAGACGGGGAAGAGAAAGTTGTAGACAGTGAATGACTGTGTCGCAGCGACCTCTAGTGTCACTCCAATGACATACAAGACCCAAAGAGCCGCCGGTTCAGACGAAGGATCTTGGTAGGTTTTGATAATAGTCGGTACAGTTACGGAGAGGTCAGCAATCATACTCAAAACAAGAGCCGCCAGAGGCTCCTTCGTGATGGCCCAGAGAATGATTGCAAGGACAGCGAGCACAATGCAAATTCCGTCAGCACGCGTCCATACCGCGCGGCCCATATACAACGCGGTGAAGGCGATGATGGTCGTACTGATACTAGAAATGAAGGGAACGGCAAGAGACCAATCGATGCCTTTTGATGCTTGTGCGGCGGTGGCGATGATGAAAAGGGTCGCCCAGCCGAACCACGATACGGCACTCGGCCGCGTGGTGCTGGTCACAATGCTTCTGATATAGGGAACGATAAGAGCGAGCAATAAAATGCTTGCGGCGCTTCCGAGCACGATATGCCAGTCATAATTCATACGTGTATCTTAGCCTATTTATATACGCGACAGATATACGAACCTCCATGTGGTACTATATAAAGGGAGTCGTCTGAATGTGAGAGAAATGCTAGTGTGTCATAAGAAAATACATGCGCCCGTAGCTCAGCTGGTAGAGCAGCTCGCTTTTAACGAGAAGGTCGCAGGATCGAAGCCTGCCGGGCGCACATGAACGATTTCGAGGAGAAATGCATATCCTTGCGTAAGAGGGGCTATAGCATCATTGAAATCATGAAAGTAACAGGAAGAGCCAAAAGTTCTATCCATACGTATATAAAAGATATTCCCTTAAGCAAGGAACGTATGAAGCAGATTCGTGTGGCTTCTGGTAACCGGATTAGGAAATTTGCTATCGCTCGGAAAGGGAAAAGTACACGGTTGTTCAGGCCGTTTGAAGCATGGTCTGCCGATGCGGTGCTGCTGGTCGCGCACCTGCTTTTTGATGGAGAAATTGTCAGAGTGAGATGTGTCTATAACAATCGTAGTGAAGTGCTCATTGCGCGTGTGGCGAGGCTTATGCGTGAATGGTACGATTTCGAGCCGAAGCGGTATAAGAATCCATTAACGGGTGTTTATCGAATCAGTTATCACAATGTAGGTCTCGGTGCTTATATACAGACGAAATCAATCGAGCTACTGCGGCAAATTAAAAGAATGCCACTCGATTTAAAACGAGAGTTCGTGAGAGCATTTTTTGATGATGAAGGGTGTATAGATTACCGGCCAGAGGAAAATAGACGGAGCGTTCGCGGGTATCAAAAGGATGTGCGGATTCTGAAAATAATAAAATCGCTACTAGCTGATTTTGGTATCACGTCACGGATAGTGCTTCCTAACGAAGTGGTGATTGTAGGGAAAGAAAATCTGATGAAATTCGAACGAGAGATAAATTTCTCCCCCGGTGTGTATATGAACGGGAATCGCTCAAACAGCCGTTGGAAGAAGCACGTGGAGAAAAGGGAATTGCTCAAGCAAGCAATAAAATCCTTCAAGAGCTAGTAGCTAAACGTATCAACCGTTTTTCCCCGGTCGTCGAGAAGCTTCACGATTTCATACCGAGCGCGCCACAAATGGGACTTTCGGCCGAGATAAATGCGCCACGTGGTACCGTCAAAGTCCGAATCATTCCTATGCGTGTTGATACAGCCGTTGTAATTCAGGCGCGTCTCTAAGAAGCTTTGGCAGGAGTCTGAAAGAGCGCTCATTCGTGTCAGCGGAACCTGGCAGCGCGAGAGCGTATTTGTGTAATCGATGCAGGAAGGGTCGTGGATATACGGACCGTAGAAAGAAGAAAGTTCGTTCGATGCCGTCGGACAATTCTTGGGTAGCGACGGTGAGAATTTTTGGAAGGCGCTGAAATATCCGATGCATTTATTTTCGCGAAAAGATGCGCCGACTGGCGATTCGCCTGAAATGATGAGCGCACGCTCACCGGGTTCAAGCACGATATCCTCCGCCGCGTTCACCACGCCGGAAGTCGGAACGCGCGTCCCTTTAGGAATGAGTTCCGCTTTGTAGGTCGCTCCGCTCTCGAGCGTCCATCCGGTGATCTTCACCGATTGGTTCGAGTTTTGCGCAACAGAGATTTCAACATATTCTTTCTTTGGGTCTGATGAACTGGCGTTCGATACATAGTGACCCATCGAAACGAGATTGCCATACGCAGAAGGAGGGGAGAACGTACCGCTACCGCTACCACTACCGCCTGAGTAAGAAGAAGTAGGAGGAGCCTCGGTACTCGATTGAACACTCCCGCCGCCCGATGACGAACCCGGAAGGGAAATGTTCGTGCCGCCGACGCCGAACGGCGCCCGCGGGAACTGCAGATAGGTGCCGCCGCCGAGTTCTTGCGGTTCGGCGAGCCGCGGGCCGGTAAAGGCGATCGGGTGGAGTGGCCCACCGGTCGCTATCCAGATAAGGAATATAAAGACGAAAACGCCTATGAAAAACCACGCATCATGCATTTCCATAAAAGGATAATAGCAGGCACTAGGCACTAGGCGCTAGGCTTTAGTCCTGCTAGTGCCTAAGGCCTAGAGCCTAGTTTGGCGAGTTCTTCGCGAACAACACTCGCATCGCTCCACGGGGTTTTCGTTCCGTGGGGCCCCATGATGAATGGGTCAGTGCCCTTGCCGGAAATAAGAACAGCGTCTCCAGAACGCGCGGCGCGAAGCGCCGCGCGGATCGCTTCACGCCGGTCCATGATAATCTCCGGTGTGCGTTTCATTTCATGCATCATCGCATTCACGATTGCGCGCGGGTCTTCATCATACGGGTCTTCGTTCGTGAGGATGACTTTCTCGCATGCTTCATCCGCAATACGCCCCATCTCCGGCCGTTTCCACGTATCGCGACCGCCGCCGGTATTTCCGAGAACACAGATCTTTCGTTGCGTTCGGAATGCCTCATACAGTGCGCCGAGTGAGTCAGGCGTGTGTGCGTAGTCCACGACGACAATGAAATCCTGGCCGGCATCAATGCGTTCCACGCGGCCGCGCACGACCGGAAGCGCCGCTAGTGCTTCCGCGCAAGTGGGAAGAGGAATGTCGAACGCTTCGCAAAGCTTAATGGAGGCGAGCGCATTCATCGCATTGAACATTCCGGGAATGGGCAGTGAAAAATGCACATTGTGGTAATCAAACGTAGTACCTCGATCATTTTCCGACACATTTTCGAGTTCATGAGAACTGAATCTGACCGCCTTCGGCACGCGTACGGAGAGGAACGCATTACTTTCCGGGACATCTGCGTTCGTCACGAAAACCCGCTTGCGTTTTTCGGAGCGGACAAGCGCTTCTACAATGGCACGTTTTGCTTCAACGTAATTCGCGAACGAGCCGTGCCGTTCAATATGTTCGCGTTGGATATTGGTCACGATGAGCCCGTCAAGATACAGGAACAAATGCCGGTATTGCAGGACGCTCTCGGACGTTATTTCAATGACCAGGTGCGTGCACCCGGCATCGACCGCTTTACGCATGAATGCCTGCGCAAAGCCTCTCCCCGGAAGCGTCATTTTGAAAAGATTCCTTTCAGAATTATCTTCTATGGCGAACCGTATCGTTGAAAGGAGAGCTGTTTTGTATCCGGCTTTGCGGAGAATTGAAAAGACCATCTCGGCGGTCGTTGATTTTCCTTTTGTTCCCGTGATGCCGATGACGGTGAGTTCCCGAGCAGGGAAGCCATAGGTGAACGCCATCACCGAGGCGAGTACGCGATGGTAGAGCGGTCGTAATGGCCGCACCAACCACTCGGGCACTATTTTTTTCAGAATGCGAACGATGCGCTCGACAATCCCGTACATAATTATCCTGCGGAGAGCGCCGCCTTAAGTCGCGCATCTTTTCCGACCGTATCTTCCGGAATTGATTGCAATGCCTTGCGCGCTTCACGCTCGGTGTAACCGAGCGCGACGAGCGTATCGAAGACCTCGCCATCGGCGTTGTCGTGCGAGCGGGGACCGACCTTATCGGCGAGTTCCACAAGCATTTTCTCCGCACTTTTTTTACCGAGCCCCACGACCTTGGTGAGGTACACGAGGTCGCGTTTCCCGATGGCGCCTTCGAGCGCTTCGCGCGGTGCACGGCGGAGCACTGAAAGTGCGGTCTTCGGTCCCACGCCCGATACCGTAAGAACGAGTTCGAAAAAATCTCGGTCGGCCGTTTCAGGAAAGCCGTACAGTTCCATCCCGTCCTGTTTGACGGCAAGATGCGTCGCGAGCTGCGCATCACTTCCTACCGAAAGAGTGTCGGGAGTGCTCATGCGTACTTCAATACCGAAGCCGGCGACCTCAATAACCGCGCTTACGGGGCCGACCGAAAGAACCTTTCCTCGAATCTGTCGGATCATAGAACTATCGTACTACATTTGCGCTGAGATTTTTAAGGAGCAAAGCGACCTAGAAAACAAGGAGTGGAACGACTATGTTTTCGGAAGTGCCCTTGCGGTGCGACTATAAAAATCCAAGTGCACTTGGTAACCCAAGGTGCCCAGGCTATTGCGTATCTGGGGTATATGCATTACATTTGGCAGACATGGCAATCACCAGTTCCGCAAAGAAAGCGATCCGTGCCTCCGCAAGGAAGCATGTGTTCAATTTGCGCCGCAAGAACACCCTTACCGACACGACGAAGTCGCTTATGAAGGTGCTCGCCGCCAAAGATGTTTCAGCAGCCGAGAAGCTTCTCCCGGCCGCCTTCAAGGCGATAGATAAAGCGGCAAAGAGGGGAGTAATAAAAGCCAACACCGCCGCCCGCAAGAAGTCCCGCCTCGCCCTTGCTGTCGCTCGCACGAAGGCGTAGTGTGTTTTTTGACTGAATAAACACGAATCATAGCGGGGATTTTTTCCTCCGTATTTGCGGCTGTCTGAGACTGGCTCGGATGGCGACAACGTGTGGAGGAATCATGGGAACGAAGGCACCAAGACTGAAATTGAAGACTTTAAAGACGAGATCCTGCACATTACCGGAACTTCAGGCAGCGCTTGTGCATCTTATTGAGCTCCACGATGGAATGAATGCCGAAATAAACAGGATGATTTCCTCTGGTCGGATCAGGTCGGCACGCGATGTCGAGAGGGATATCTGGAATAGGCCTTTCGATATTTAGTGCGAACGCCAACTACATTCAACCTGTTCCTCCAACGCCGCGTACCCGCGGCGTTCTTTTTTATTCAGGTGCTCTCGGCCGGAATCGAACCGGCATTGGCCACTTCGGAGGCGGCTATCCTATCCGTTGAATGACGAGAGCGGCGTGTGGCCGTAACGCTTACGATACTACATCTTTATTCTTGGTGCTCCCGCCAGGAATCGAACCTGGATCTCTTCCTTCGCAGGGAAGTGTCCTATCCGTTGAACAACGGGAGCTGCTATATTTTCATTCTTTCCGAGAGTATCCTCCCAAGTGCAAGCAATTCTTCTCTCGCAGGGTTTGCCGGATACTTTACAAAGCAAATGCCTTGAAAGTTTTTGCGGAATCGCTTGCTCTTACTTCGTTTTTTAACATAAATCTTGCCGAATTGCGAGGCAGGGATTTGGAGCAGGTCGGACCAAAATGCGATCGCCTCTCGGTGCTTATGATAATAATGCAAATGAAGGCGCACACGGAAGCGGCTTTCGTCGAGCGGATATATTCTGCGCAGCAGAGAAATATACAAGCTCAGTAATTTCGAATCCGTATTTACGAATACCAGGCCGTATACTTTTTCATGTTTGGCTCCTTCTGCCCAGTACAGCATCGCGAGCAATGCCTTCAGAATGAGGATATTGGACAAAGGAAACCGGCCGGCCTCTTTCATGCCCGTTTGCTGTGCCTCGGCTATCCATGCCTGGCGGCGGTCCATGATAGTTTTTCTTGCTTTTTTCCTTATGTTTTCAAGATGAGCAAGTTGGCGTGTTCGATCCAATGTACGAGGTGAGTTAGCGCGTTTAAACCAAAATGAGAGAGTGCTTTTCGGAATAGGATATATCGCTCGTATTTGCGTATACGTTTTTCCCGAGAGGCCCATTTTCAAAACTCGCGCGTGGATTTCTTTTGAATGTCTTGCTCCGGCCATGTTTTCATTGTACCTCTTTTGACTACTAGAACTACTAATCTAGGTACAACATGTGGATAAATAAAAAAGAGACGTATATATCAGAATCCGAGCCACGCCGCCACCAAATCCGTAAACGTATGCCGATGTTCTCCCTCGTCAACATGCTGAAGGAAGTATGCGTAGACCGCGTCCGCATCAACACCTTCAAGCGGGATGATGAGGTGCGGTGAGAGCCAACTCTCGGTTTTGATGGAAATCATAGGAGGGAGCGTCCCCTCCACGTCTTCAAGAACGGAAAAAGAAAGCATCTTCTCGAACGGATGAAGTTCATCGCCGATGAGAATGCCCTGCTCGACGAGACGGAAACGATGCACCGGCGGTACTTTGGCGGCGTGGAGCGCGAGCGCGGCAGCAGCGATGATGACGAGCACCGCAAGCAGATAATTGCCAAACAAGAGAGAGGAGAGCGTACCGGCAACCGCGATGATACCGAGCGCCCAATACCAATCGGAGCTTTTCGGATTATGGTCGTATTCCCTCCCTTCCCATTCTGCGAGTGCGTCGCGAGGCATGAGAAAAGTATAACATCACAAATATGAATTCAATTGCGGGGGCTTGCCAATGCGCAACCCCACTTGGATTTTTATACTCACTTCGTTCGTTAAAAATCTCGGCGGAAGGGGTGGGACTCGAACCCACAAGGGCCTTACGGCCCGCCAGTTTTCAAGACTGGTTCCTTACCATTCGGAGCACCCTTCCCTTGTTCAACACCAGGTGTTGAACAGGTTGCTACGCCTGCGTTGATGAGTGGTGCGCAGGCGTATGCGCGTGATGAGAACTGGAAACCCCAGGGCGGAACCAAATGAGATACACGATCTCCAAGATGCCAAGCGTGTTGATAACGAGGAGCGCGATGAACCACCACTTTTGTTCGCCGCGGGCAGCGTGCCAGAGAGCGAACCCTTTAAGGACCAACGTCCAGAGGACAATGATCATCATAAACGGTATGAACGTCGCAAAAAGCGCGGGCTCGAATGGCGAATAAAACGGGGTGAATGGTTGCATATCCGCAAATTATACCACACACTCATTACTATGCGATATCTCGGCGTGGATTATGGGAGTTCGAAAATAGGCCTCGCGCTCTCTGATGAAGGAGGTGCGATGGGTTTCCCGCATGCCATCATTTCCAACACACCGCGGCTCGTGGATGAACTCTGTGCACTCGTTGCAAAAGAGAATGTCGGAGCAGTGGTCATCGGCGAGTCGCGCACACTAGAGGGTGGAGAGAATCCGATAGCGAAAGACGCCCGCTTGCTCGGTGAACAACTCACGGCGCGTGCGGGTGTGCCGGTGTTTTACGAATCGGAAGTGTTCACGAGCGCCGAGGCGCGCCGTGCGCCTGCGAAAGAGGCGAAGACTCGCGCGCCCCAAAAACGCGGACAGGTTGATGCATCGGCCGCCGCACTTATCCTTACTAGTTATCTTTCACGCACCGACCATGGACCCCATTAGAAATGCAGACAGTTCTAACGGGGCAAGTAAGCCCCGCATAACAATAGATGAATTTTCAAAAATCGAAATAAAAGTCGGCACGGTCCGAAGCGCCGAGCGTGTGCCGGAGACCGATAAACTGCTTCGCCTCATGGTGGACTTTGGAGAAGTTTCTCCCGAGGGAGAGAAGACCCCGCGCCAGATCATTTCCGGCATCGCTGCATACGTTCCGGAACCCGAGACGCTTGTCGGTCGCCAGCTCGCATTCGTCACGAATCTTGAGCCGCGCATGATACGCGGGTTTGAAAGCAATGGAATGCTATTTGCAGTCGGCTCTGATGAAACGTTCGCATTTCTCACTCCCGATAGGGAAGTTCCACCCGGCACGAGTGCACATTGAACTAGCTCGTTAGGCCCCAGGCACTTGGCATTAGCTTAATGCAACGCGAGCCCTAGGGTCTAGCGCCTGGAGCCTGTATTATGAATGCATGTCATCTGTTTTCGGTGAACGCTTGCGTGCTGCTTTCGCGCCGCCGCGCTATCTGGCGCCCACACTTTCCGGCATTGATATTTCTACGAGCGGGGTCAAGGTAGCTCGTCTTACGGAAGGCCCTCACGGACTCACACTCGCGCACTATGCGCAGGTGCGGTTGCCACTCGGCGTATTCACTGACGGTGAGATAATCGATCGCAAAGCCATAACTGAGGCGATCACGGCCGCCGCAAAGGCCGCCGGCATTTCATCGGCAAATGTCTCACTGTCGGAATCCAAGGCGTATCTTTTTGAAACCACGGCGCCGGGCATCCTTAAGGCCGATTGGCGCATTGCCATCGAGCAGCACCTCGATGAATTGGTGCCGCTGCCGCCGCAGGAGACCGTCTTCGACATCATCGGCGTAGGAAAAACGGAAACAGGCGACGAATCCATCGTCGGTATCGGTTTTGCGCGGCGCATGGTGGACGAAACACTCATGGTTTTCGATCAGGCGGGGATACCGGTGCGCGCGCTCGAAGAAGAAACTTTCGCGATGGTGCGCGCGCTTCTGCCGGCAGGGGACAACTCCACAACACTCATCATCGATGTCGGGAAAACGACGACGAAAATGGCCATCGTCACCAACCGCATACCGCACTTTGCAACAACGATAGGCATCGGTGGACACGCACTTACGCTCGCCGTGCAGAAACACTTCGGCGTGACGGAAGCCGAAGCGCGCAAGGTAAAAGCGGAACGTGGCATTGTTCCCGCTCCGGGGAATGAAGACTATCTTGCCGCGATGCTCTCGACCGTTTCCGCAATACGCGATGAGATTTCCCGTCGTCTCAGTTATTGGCAGGAAAAAGCAACGGAGAAAGGTCCCCATTTTCCAGTGACGCGCGCTGTTCTGGCTGGCGGTAACGCATCGTTGCGAGGGCTTCCGGAATATCTCGAAGGAGCGCTGCAAATACCAGTGACTGCCGGCGAGGTGTTTACGAATCTTGCGTCGCGCGATACGTGGATACCGACGCTCGATTACACGGAATCACTCGCATATGCAACGGCGGTCGGCCTCGCGCTTCGCGAACATGTCCCCTCCCATGGATAACGAACTGACCAATTTGCTTCCTCCGGAACGGCAGAGTGCACTGTCGCGGGAATATCTGTTGCGCCTCGGCGTGGTAGTTGCGGTGATGATAACCGCTCTCACATTCGCCGCCGCTCTTTTGCTGGTGCCGACATATATTTTTCTCAACCAGAGCGCTTCTGCAAAGGCGACCCGTCTTGCGAGCATAGAATCCACTCTTTCTTCATCAGAAGAAAAAACGCTTTCTGAGCAACTCGCAACACTTGCGCGCGACGCGGCGGCTTTAGTTGCGCTCGGCGATATTCCTTCCGCTAGCGGGATACTGCGCACCGCGCTCGCCGTTCCGCACCCCGGAATCGCGCTGTCCGGTTTGGCATATACCCCTGCGGAGGCAAAGGTTCCGGGAACGCTCGCCATAACGGGAATCGCGGCAACGCGTGATGCCCTACGCACCTACCAGCTCGCCGTGCAAAGCGCCCCGTTTGCTGCGGAGGCGAATCTTCCGGTTTCGGCGTACGCAAAAGATGCCAATATCACCTTCACGATCACCGTGACTCTTGCGCCATGAAATCTCCTTTTTCACACATTATGATCGCCGTTGCCGTGTGCATTGCCGCCATAGCCGGTTACGGTATGTGGTATGCCGCTATTTCTGCAAAGAGTGCGTCCGTTGCGGCTCTTCAAAATCAGATCGATACAAAGACCGAGACGGTAAATCGCATCGCGGCCGCGCGTGCTACGCTCGCAAACGTCGCGAGCGACGAATCGGTCGTACAAAATTATTTTGTGCCGGAAGCGGGCGTCGTTTCTTTCATCGATGCGCTCGAGACGAGCGGGAAGACGCTTGGATCCACGGTGAGCGTTCAGTCGGTCGGAACGAGCGGCACGCCCGCGAAACCTTCGCTTGAGCTCGCACTCTCGGTTAAGGGAACATTCGATGCGGTAATGCGAACGGTTGGATCCATCGAATATGCTCCCTATGACCTTTCTATTTCATCACTCACGATAACGCAGGATGACAAGAACATCTGGCACGCTGATCTTAAGATTGTTGTCGGTTCGGTACCGGTGGCAAAGTCGTCATCAGTCGCGCCGATACCGTCAACCGCATTCGCTCCTTCAATTTCCAGCCATGAATACTTTTAATTCCATCGGTTCTTTTTTTAAGAGAATGCGCTCCGGCGCGAGCGTAGATCCGATACGCGACTGGCTCATGTTATTTACTTTCGCACTTATCGCATTCGCAGGCATTGTTGTTTGGAATGTGTGGGCATTCGATACGGTCGCAGGCGGCGGAACTATCGGCGCGCCAACGATCAAGGCACCGCCGGCTTTCAATCCGGCCGCGCTGGACACCATCCGCACCATCTTTGCGAATCGCGCCGCCGAGGAAGCGAAGTACATGACCGGTGTCTACTCATTCACTGACCCTTCGCTTTGATGCTGAAATAGGTTAGATTTTCCATACGCCCCCATATCTTCTCAGACTCGATATGAGGGCTCGTTCGGAGAGAAAGAATGAGTGAAGACACTCCTTCTTTCTTCCTCTCTTCGCCCCCATAGCTTAATGGATAAAGTAGCGGACTTCTAAGCCGTTGATGTTGGTCCGATTCCAGCTGGGGGCACGGGCATGTGGCGGAATTGGTATACGCGCACGTCTCAGAAGCGTGTCCCGCAAGGGTTGAGGGTTCGAGTCCCTCCATGCCCACGGGCGATTAGCTCAGTTGGTAGAGCAACTTGCTTACACCAAGAAGGTCGCAGGTTCGAGTCCTGCATCGCCCACAAAATGAAATTGAAACAAAAAGCGTGTTATATAGGTTGATATGAGTATGAACGAAGCTTCTGCGGCGCCGGCGTGCATCGGCATCATCATGGACGGTAATCGCCGTTGGGCGAAGTCGAAGGGCTTGCCGGCATTTGAAGGTCATCGAGCTGGCAGTAAGACGCTTAAAGAAGCGGTCAGATGGGCCAAAGACGCAGGGGTGAGGCACGTCATTTTTTATACTTTCTCCACCGAAAATTGGAATCGCCCGGAAGAAGAAGTGTCCTACCTTCTCAATTTGATCACCGAGTTCATAGAAAAAGAATTGGATTATTTCAATACTGAAGGCGGTGTGTTGCATTACGTCGGCGACCTTTCAAAATTTTCTGCTGACCTCCAGAAGATTTTTAAAAAGTCCGAGGACATGACCGCCAATAATCCCGGCCCCCACGTCTACTTTGCTCTGAACTATGGCGGGCGTCAGGAGATCCTATCCGCGGTTCGTTCCATTGTTTCTGAAAAACCGCGCAGTGAAGATATCACTGACGCGTATTTCGCCGAACATCTACAGACCGGAGCAATGCCGGACCCAGACATCATCATCCGCACGTCCGGCGAAATGCGTTTGTCCGGATTTTTGCCTTGGCAATCGGTCTACAGCGAACTCTTTTTCACCAAAACATTGTGGCCCGACTTCTCAAAAGAAGAATTCGATTCAATTCTTGCCGAATTTGCGGAGCGCGAGCGCCGGCACGGGAAATAATCGAAAGTGCTACTGTGAAGTGATGGAATTGCCCATACTCTACGAAGACACAGATGTCGTTGCGGTCGCGAAGCCCGCAGGGCTTATCACCCATTCCGATGGGCGGACAAAGGAAGAAACCGCGGAAGATTGGTTCAAGAAAAAATATCAAGGCCTCGCCTTGCTAGAGCGACCATATGTGCATCGACTCGACCGCGATACGTCCGGTGTGCTCGTTTTTGCAAAGAACGCGGCAGCGTACGAATTTTTGCGCAAAGCATTTCATGATCACGAAGTGAAGAAGACGTATCTTGCATTCACCTACGGCGCACCGAAAGAGAAGGAAGGTGTTATCGATTTCGACATCGGACGTTCACGCCAAGACTTCCGTTTGCGGAGCGCCCAACCGAAAGCAAAAGGGCGTTTGCGTGAAGCGCTTACGCGCTATGAGGTAGTGGGGGAGTACGGGGAGTTCGCACTCATGAAGATGAGCCCCGAGACCGGCAGGACCCATCAATTGCGCGTGCACCTGAAGGCCATTCATCACCCTATCATTTGCGATCCGCTCTACGCGCCAAACCACAAGCCCGCTCTTGGCATTACGCGGCTCGGCCTGCATGCCTATATGCTCGACTTGCCGCTCCCGAAAGGTGGCCGCATGCTCATCCAGGCCCCCATTCCGGAAGACCTCGCTGCCGCCTACGCCCATTTCCCGGATGCGCCCTGAAAATTTCCCCGTAGTAGAATTTCGGTTCATCGGAAACGACGTGCCTATGGCACAAACCGAAATTTCACTACGGGGTTTGCTCTCTCGTAAAGTGCGTGCTACAGTCGCTCTCACATGAAGCGGGTGATAACTCCGGTCAATATCGAAGGGCGCGCGAATCTTGGTATTCGCGCGGGTGATACCGTGCGCGTGATTCAGAACATCGTGGAACTCAAGAAGGGTAAAGGAAACGACAAGAAGGAAAAGACGGTCAAAAATGCCCGCAAACAGACTTTCGAGGGGCTGGTGATTTCCACCAAACACGGTGCCGAAGCAGGAGGGATGTTCACCGTGCGCGCGACACTTTCGGGCGTCGGTGTGGAAAAGACCTTCCCGCTCTATTCGCCGGTCATCGATTCCATTGAGATAGTGAAGCGTTCAAAAGTTCGCCGCGCGAAGCTCTACTTCATTCGCGAGAAGGCGGCAAAGGCGGTCCGCCGCCAGCTCCGCAATGCGCGCATGATGCATATGAAGAGCGATGAGACGATTGTGTCCGAAGAAGTTCCGGAAGCTGAAATCGAGACGCCGGTTACCGAAGAGAAAGTAGAAGTCGCGGCATAAATTTTCAATAGCCAGAACAGAAAATCCGAGTTACCCACTCGGATTTTCTTTATCCACAATTGGTAGACGCTATATACTTGAGATCTAGTATTATAGAAAGATGAACAGACTCGGAATGAGAGGACCTAAACCAAAAGGGAAAGTGAAGATTCGATGGTCTCCTAAATTCGCGTACGCAATCGGATTACTGGTTTCTGACGGAAATCTGTCTCCTGACGGCAGACATATTATTTTTACGTCCAAGGATCTGGAATTGATAGAACTGTTTCAAAAATCGCTGAGCATAAAGATACATATTGGCAAAAAGGCCAGGGGGTTGTCACCAAAAGATAAGTCGTATTACGTAGCCCAATTCAGTGATGTCCTTTTTTATCAGTTTCTTATGGACATCGGTTTGATGCCGAATAAATCCAAGGTTATAGGAGAGGTAAAAATTCCAGCCAAATATTTTTTTGACTTTCTTCGTGGATCTTTTGATGGAGACGGCTGTACCTATTCGTATTTCGACCCGCGCTGGCGTTCAAGCTACATGTTCTATACCTGTTTTGTATCGGCAAGTCCTGCACACATAATTTGGTTGAGAGAGGAAATACACAGAAGGATTCATATTAAAGGGCATATACATATGAGTAACAAACGCTCTTTTAATCAACTTAAATATGCGAAAGCGGACTCATTAAAATTGCTTCGAGCGGTGTATTACTCACGGAATGTTTTATCGCTCACTAGAAAAAGATTGAAAATAATGAAGATGTTAGCTACAGTGGGTGAGAAGCTCTAAAGCTTCAAATGCCCGGGTGGCGCAATTGGTACCCGCGCAGCCTTGAGGTGGCTGTGGCCGTAAGGCCGTGGAGGTTCAAGTCCTCTCCCGGGCACAAAAGACACAAAACGCGCACTGCTGCGCGTTTTGAGCTTTTGTGCCTGGCGCAGCGATGTTTTGCGAGCACGCAAAACCGCGAGCCGGGGTAGCGGAAATCCGATTGCGACGGCAATCGGATTATCCGTGACCACAAAAGACACAACGCCGAACGAGCAAATTATTCCTGACCAAGCCTCTCCTGGGCACAAATTTGATTTCAGTATTGATGTCGTGCTAGCATCGCCGGTAGCTGTACAACCACAACAACGGAGGAATAAGAATGTGTCATCAGAGTTTGGCGGCAAGAGGCATCAAGGCAATCCGTTTCGTAAAGAAGGAAGAAACAACGAAGTCGATAACACCGTGGCGCGACAAAGAGGCGATTGCGAAAAAGAAAGCAAATCGACTCAAAGAGTCGCGACGGCGTGAAGCCAAAGAAAGCCGCGAACGGCGCAAGCAAGCCAAGACGGAAAAAACAGGGATGAAGAATTTACGCCACCAAGGGCTGATACACTGATCAGCCGAAAAAGGAAAAGCCCGGACGCATGCGCCGGGCTTTTTGTTTGGCCACAGTTACCGGGGGCGAAGTCCGAAGACCGTATCCCAATTAATGTCGAAGCAAAGGGCGACGAGGGCGACGAGGACAATGCCGATAAGTACCACGTCGTTCCGACTGATGTTGACGTGTATTACCAACTGTCCGATCTCCTCATCCCACCAGCTTTTGTGATAGGGATTCTTCTTCCAGTCAATGAACAGCATAAAGAATTCCTCTTCTGTTGTTTATACCCTTCTATAATAGCACTATTGCTATAAAAAGTCAATAGCTCCAAAATGGCCTGTATACTGGGGATATATGGCTCTTTACACAGGCAAGGGAGATACAGGGACCACAACAGCATTCGGTTGTAATCAGCAACGGATATCCAAATCGTCCGAACTGCCGGAAGCGCTCGGCGCGCTTGATGAGCTCAATGCGTATGTGGGATTCGTGAAGATGCGCGCGAGTACGGAACCGCGCATCATGGATACTTTGCGCGACGTGCAAGAGACGCTGTTCATCATTCAAGCGGAAGTCGCAGGCGCGGATAAAAAAGTGGGGGAGGATGCGGTAAAAAATATTGAGAACATAGTGAATGATATCGAAAAAGAGATTCCTCACCTCAAAGGATTCTCAATCGCGGGCGGAACGGAACTCTCCGCCTTGCTGGACGTCGCGCGGACGCTCGCACGGCGTGCCGAACGCCGTGTAATTGCGGTCAAAGAATTGCATTTGCGTGAACTCTCATCCGAAACAATGGCATATCTGAATCGTCTCTCCTCCCTCCTCTTTGCTCTCGCACGTTTCGCGAATCATCTCGCGGGCGTCGCGGAGGAAACTCCACGATATTAGGGCGCATTTTCGGTTTTCGTGTTATAAAAAATCTGTGCGAAACATGGTGGTCGTAGCTCAATTGGTAGAGCATCTGCTTGTGGAGCAGAAGGTTGTGGGATCGTGACCCATCGACCACCCCAGCGATTTAAATTCACGCGTGATATTATTCGCGCATGAAAAGCCTTCTTCTGGGTATTTTAGCCATCATTATCATAGGCATCGGCGGTTTGGTGTACCGAAATGCCGTTGAGCACCCGCTTCAGCCAATCACATGCCCGCTTGATGCAATGGTCTGTCCGGACGGCACGTCGGTCTCGCGTACTGGTACTTCTTGCACGTTCCCCGCGTGCCCGGCGCCAAATGTATCGCTCACCGATGTGGGTATCGCGTTTGCGATACCCACCGGTTTCGTTGTTGCGCAGATCCCCGATGCCGCAAGTATTGCCGCCTATGAAATGCCGACCGCTTCCACCACCGAGAATAACAGCATTGTCATTCGCCGTTTTCCGATTACCGCATCTTCCACCGCGCTCGCGACCATACAACAAACGGCCATCAGCGGTACCTCGGGCGCTCCGGTAAGCGTCACCTCGTTCACTTCCAAAGTTCTCGGGAATCATCGCTTTACCGTTGTATCAATAGAGCGGTTCGAGGGTGTGATAGACACGGCATATTATCTCGCGCGCGGAACCAATGTGCTGCGTTTTGATGCGATAGATAGAGGCACCGACTGGACCAATCCGAACCTCGACGTCTCGGCACTTCCGGCACATTCGGCACTGGCGAAATTGCTCACAACCCTGCAAGGAGGGAGTTGAACAAAAGAGTATACTGTTAGTACTACTACATAATCAATTTCACAATGAATAATCCTTTTTCGGAGATTTTTGAGAACGGCGGCGTACGCCTCGCTCTTATCGGCACGCTTTGCATTCTCGCGTTATTCCTTCTCGCAGAGACCATAACCATTGCGGCAAACTTCGGGCGGCCGGGCGTACCGGCAACCGACACCGTCACGGTGCAGGGTACCGGCCAAGCCACACTTCCACCTGACGTCGCGCGCGTTTCTTTCACCGTGCAGAATACGGCGGCAGCAGTGGCTGATGCACAAGCGGCAACGACGAAACAGGCGAATGCCGCGATAGACTTTGTGAAGAGCCAGGGCATTGCCGACAAAGATATAAAAACGCTCTCGTACAATATTTCCCCACAGTATTCCTATCCGAATCCCTGCCCGCGAGGAGCCCTTTGTCCGGATTACAGTAGTGCGCCGAAGATAACCGGCTACCAAGTGTCGGAGACGGTACAAGTGACCCTTCATGACCTCACGATAGTCGGCGCGATGCTTGGGGGACTTGGCAAGCAGGGTGTACAGAACTTGAACGGCCCGGACTTCGCACTCGATGATCCAACGGCCGGCTATGATGCCGCGCGCGCGGATGCCATCGCAAAGGCAAAAGCGCAAGCAGAACTCCTTGAGAAACAGCTCGGTGTTCACTTCGGAAAGATAGTGAACTTCTCCGAGTCATCAGGCGGGTACTCTTATCCAATGATGGCCTACGGTTTGGGCGGCGGTGAATCGAAAGCGTCTGTCGCACCAAGTGTTCCAACAGGTGAAAACACCTATAACGCTTCCGTCTCCATCACCTACGAAGTTCGGTAGAACTCACAAAAAGTCCCACCTGCTTCGTTGTAAACTCCGCTCCGCCCTCACCGTACCTCAAAGTACGGCTCGGCGCGGTGCTCGTTTACGCCTAGCATCTGAAGCTTTTTGTGGGTTCTACAACAGTCACTTGACGCATTCCTGCCTCTTGGTATACTGCCATTGTTGAAAGCCCGCAGGGCTTTTTTATTTCCCAGCGAGTGAGCAAAAGGGAGATTCTTATCTGTCTTTTGCGAGCGAGCGCCGGAAACAAGTTTACTTATTTGCCGAATGCCACTTACATGACCTCACCATTCACCTATCTGAAGCATGTTCGCGAAGAGTTCACCCACATCGTCTGGCCGAGCAACCGGACGGCGCTCGCGCATACGCTCGTCGTCATTTTCATCGCGCTTAGTATCGCGCTTATGGTCGGCCTTCTTGATTATGTGTTCGGCCTCGCGGTGAGTTACTTCGCCGGCGTCTAATTTCTTTTCTATGGACGAACAACACATGCACAGCGGAGAAATGGATTTGCCGGAAGAGATCGGCATGGCCGACATTGCGCCTGCGGTACACAAAGAAATTCGCGACGAAGTAGCCCCTAAACCGGAAGATGCGCGCTGGTACACCATCCACACCTACGCCGGCTATGAGAACGCAGTTGAACGCAACTTGAAACAGCGCATCGAATCACTCGGCATGGAAGGGAAGATCTTCGATGTCATCGTGCCGACCGAGAAGAAGATACGCGTGAAGGGCGGCAAGCGCATTGTGGAGGAAGAGAAGATCTATCCGGGATACATTCTCGTGCGCATGATCGTGGACGATGATTCGTGGTTCGTTGTGCGCAATACGCCGCGTGTGACCGGGTTTGTGGGCGCCGGCAACACGCCGGTCCCGATGGAGGAGTCCGAAGTCTCGTCCTTGATGAAGCGTATGACGGCGGAAGCGCCGAAGCATCGCATCGACCTCGTGAAGGACGACCCTATCGTCATCGCCGACGGTCCGTTCAAGGACCTTGAAGGCAAGGTGGGCGAGATAGATGAGGACCGCGGAAAGGTGAAGGTCATGGTCTCGATGTTCGGCCGCGAAACGCCGGTCGAGCTCGATTTCTTGCAGATACGTAAACTCTAGCGTAAAGTCACATTCATTATGGCAACCGTAGTAAAAAAGATAAAACTCCAGATCCCGGGCGGGAAAGCTACGCCTGCGCCTCCAGTTGGCACTGCGCTCGGTCCCGCCGGCGTGAACATCGGTCAGTTCGTGACCCAATTCAATGCGGCAACGCAGGATAAGCAGGGGACTATCATTCCTATCGAGCTTTCGGTCTACGACGACCGTTCGTTCACCTTCATCATGAAGAATCCGCCGGCATCGCGCCTTATTCTCAAGGCCGCTGGTCTTGAAAAGGGTTCGGGCAAGGCGAAGGAGACAAAGGTCGGCACCATCACGAAGCAACAGATCGCAGACATCGTCGCGGAAAAAATGCCGGATATGAACGCAAGTTCAGCTGAAGCGGCAGGCCGTACTATTGCAGGCACCGCGCGCTCGATGGGCATCGACGTGAAGTAGTTTTTTACAATGCAAACCGACGCGATGGCTCTGCCATCGCGTCGGTTTGCTTTTGGGCTTCTTCGCGCGTACAGTGCGCTCGGAAAGGTATTTGTCTACAACCGCAACTTCTTCTGGAGGACGTCATGAAAGAGATAGTGTTGGGCAAGTGGGATAACAACCCGAATGAAGCTGAATACCTGAATGCACTGCGCGACACTTTCATGTGCGGCGACGTAAGGAAAACTCGAAATGGCTATACACGAGCGATATACGCTCGGCAGGTGCGTTTCAAGATGGCGAGGAGTTTCCCAGCGCCTTCCACGAAACAACTTGCTTTTAATTCGATGTTGGCAGAACTTGTATGGTTCATCGACGCAGGCAAAGATTCACCCGTTCCGTATCGACTATCCATAGGCCGGCTCAATCGGTTGATGGGGCTTGCTGAGGATGCATATAACCCTCTGTGGTCTCACGACCAACAAAGATTCGCCGCCGCCGGCAAGGCTCAGTTTCCAGGCGATTGCGGTGTGATCTACGGTTCACAGTGGCGCAATTACAACGGAGAAGGTAAGGACCAACTGGCAGAAGTGATAGCGGCGCTCAAGAAAGATCCGTTCAGCCGCTACCACGTCATTACTTCGTGGAATCCGCTAAAGATAGGTGATATGTGCTTACCGCCATGCCATATGAAGATGCAGTTCTTCGTTCGGCACTCACGCCGGAGGGACGGGAAACTGTACCTCTGCATCGCGATGGACCAACGGTCGTGTGATATGTTCCTCGGCGTGCCGTTCAATATCGCGTCGTATGCCTTGCTTCTGCATATGGTCGCGCAGTGCGTCGATATGATTCCAGATGAGCTCATCATTACGCTGAACGATTGTCACATTTACAGCGCACACCTAAAGCCGGTGCAGACACAAATTGCACGAGATACGTACACGGCTCCAGAACTGTGGCTTAATTCGGCGATAACGCGCATTGAGGACTTCGGAATGAATGATGCCTTGCTGATGAAGTATAAGCACCAGGGACGCATCAAAGCAAAATTGCTGTGAATTCATCAGCAAGCAACACACTCGCGACGGTTTTGGCCGTCGCTTTCTTTTTATTTACGCTTGAGAATTTGGAGGCGGTGTAGCGGTTCGCCTGCGCCAGATCCATCTGAAACGATTTTGAAATTCTGTTCGTATGACGGGAAAAATGTATCGGCGCCAGCTTCGTCGTCGACGAGTGTGAGATACAAACGATTCGCATAGGGAAGCGCAGCGGCGTAGAGCTCACCGCCGCCGATAACGAACGTTTCGTTCGAGCCCGGAGCTCCTTCCGCAGACAGGAAGGCGTCTGATAGTCCGTCAACGACCGTCGCACCCGACGCTTCATATCCAACTTGCCGCGTCACAACGATGTTCGTGCGTCCCGGAAGTGGTCGGAACTTCTCTGGCAGGGACTCCCACGTTTTCCGGCCCATGATGACCGGATGCCCCGCGGTGAGTTCTTTGAATCGCCGCATATCGTCCGGCAGATGCCACAAAAGCTTCCCCTCGAAGCCAAGTTCTCTTTTCTTTCCGATAGCGGCAATGAGCGAAATGCGCCCCGAACTATATTCCGTGTCAATATCTGTACCTTTTGGCATTTCCCGTATACTAGCAGGATGTCAGTTATCGGCATCCACGAAGTCGTTCGAAGAATAAAAGAGGACGATCTCATTACCGGTCTCGCCGGCCGCGATCTTTCAAATCCGGAAGGTACCGGTATCGATCTCCGGCTCGGCGCCGTACACGAGATCAGCGAGGGCGGTGCGTACATTGAAGCCGACGGTCCCGCCGGTCTTGGAAAAAGAAATGGAGTAAAGACAAAAGAACTCTATCGCCTCAAAGAAGGCGAGGTGCAGGACGAACTCATCATTAAACCCGGCGAATACTATCTTGTGCAGACGGCTGAAACGGTGCACACGCCGCTTGATCTTATGCCGATGGTGTATCCGAGAAGCTCTCTCTTCCGTGCAGGGCTTCTCCTGCTCGCGACAAAGACCGATCCCGGGTACGAAGGCCAGCTCACGTTCGGTCTTACAAATTTGAGTTCCTTTCCCGTGAAGCTCCAGCTTGGCGCACGCATCTGCAACATCGTATTTCACAAGATAGAAGGTGATGTCATCGGGTACCGCGGACAGCATCAGGGCGGTCGCGTCTCGCATGGTGAGGAAACGCAAGTATAACTATGTTCCTCTCCGACGTAGACATTAAAAAGGGAATAAAGGATGGAAGCATCGTTGTTCGTCCTTTTGATCTGAAAAAACTGCAGCCGGTGAGTTACGATGTTACGCTTGGAAATGAATTTGAAGTGAACAATCGTCACGCGACGACTGCCATCGATCCGGTGAAAAAAATCTATCCGGAAACCCGCACAGTAAAAGTGAAAGATGGCGAAGCATTTATTCTACACCCCGGTGAAAGCGTTCTCGGGAAACAACGCGAATTCATTGGCGTTGACCGAAATCATCTCATTATCCTTTCGGGGAAATCATCGCTGGCGCGCATCGGGCTTGTGGTGCACAACACCGCCATGCTGTTCAACCCATGCCACTATTTCTATCCGACATTCGAGCTCGTCAATACGAACAACGTTCCGATAGTACTTCGACCCGGTATGACGATTGCACAGTTGCTGTTCGCACGGCTCACGAGCCCGGCGGGACGGACGTATAAACAAACGGGGCGGTACGGCGCGAAGAATTCAAATCATTTCGCCGAAGAAAGAGAGGTCATCGTGAAAAAGAAAACAGTGAAGAAGCGTGCGACGAAGAAAAAGAAATAATCATTTTTGTATGAAAAAACGCCACCCTGAATATCAGTACCTGGATCTGTTGAAAGACATCATGAAAAACGGGAGTGATAAGGAAGTGTTTTTTACTCCGGAAGTTCGGGCGCAGTACGCCGTCAAAGGGCAGAAACCGCCTTTTATCCGCAGCGTATTCGGACGACAGATACGTTTTGACCTGAAGGACGGGTTTCCGCTCATCACCACGAAGAAGACCTTTTTGCGGGGCATTATCGTCGAACTCCTTTGGTTCCTTCGCGGCGATTCAAATATAAAATATCTCGTTGATAATAATGTGCACATCTGGGATGAGTGGGCGTGGAAGAAATACAACAAACACTGTTTGAAAAATAAGATCCCCACCATGAGCCAGGAGGATTTCATCGCAAAGCTGAAGAAAGAACCTGCGAAGAGCGCTTTCGTAAAAAAATGGGGGGACATCATCACCGTGTATGGCAGAATGTGGCGCCGTTGGCCTGCGAGCAACGGAAGAGAGATCGATCAACTGGCCTGGGTCATTGAAGGCTTGAAAGAAGCGCCGTTCCGGAAATCATATGTCGTTTCGGCATGGAATCCGGACTTCATTTACGAAATGGCGTCCGAGAAAAATAAAAATGAAGTGCCGCCGTTCTGCCACACAACATTCCAGTTTGCCGTAACAGAAGGGAACAAACTTAATCTCGGCATGTATCAGCGAAGCGGGGACGTCTTCCTTGGCGTACCGTTCAATATCGCCAGCTACGCGCTCTTGCTGCAGATGGTCGCGCAAGTGACCGGGTTGCGAGCAGGGGAGTTCGTACATTCATTTGGCGACGTACACGCGTATTCGAATCATTTCGATCAAGTGAAAGAACAGATGGGACGGAAACCATTCCCGTTCCCGAAGATGAAGCTCAACAAGAAAAGAAAGAAAATTGATGACTTCGTGTTCGAAGACTTCACCCTCGAAGGGTATGAATCGTATCCGCCGCTCAAGGCGGAGATAGCGAATATTGGAGGATTTACCGAAAAGAAAGGCCGTAAGGTTGTAAAGAAAAAATAACATGTACCCATTCATTAAAAAACAGGACCCCAAGATCGAAGCGATACTGCGCGGGGAAGAGAAGCGACAGGCAGAGGGGTTGGAACTGATACCGAGTGAGAACTATGTCTCGCGCGCGGTGAAAGAAGCGATGGCGTCATCACTTACGAATAAGTATTCGGAAGGGTATCCAGGCAAGCGCTATTACGGCGGACAGGAATTTACCGATCAAGTGGAGACGCTCGCCATCGAGCGCGCAAAGAAGCTGTTTAAGGCGAAGTATACGAATGTGCAGCCTTTGGGCGGCGCGAACGCGAACATCGCGATGTATTTCGCCTTGCTCCAGCCGGGCGATACCGTGCTCGGCATGGACCTCTCGCACGGCGGGCACCTCACGCACGGCCATCCGGTGACCTACCTCACCAAGATATTCAATTTCATACGGTACAAGATGAAGGACGTGGAGACCGGCGAAATTGATTACGAAGAAATGCGTCGCACCGCGAAGAAGATAAAGCCAAAGATAATCCTTGCCGGCTTCTCGGCATACCCGCGCGAACTCGATTACAAAAAGTTCGTCAGCATCGCACGAGAGGTCGGCGCCATCTCCGTGATGGATATCGCACATATTGCTGGGCTCATCGCGGGGAAGGCTGCGAAGAATCCATTCGATTATGGGTTCGATATCATGACGACCACCACGCACAAGACGTTGCGCGGACCGCGCGGCGGGATGATACTCGTGCGCGAGAGCGAGGAACTCGCAAAAAAGATAGATAAGGCCGTATTCCCTGGCTTCCAGGGAGGCCCGCATATGCACCAGATAGCGGCAAAGGCGGTCGCCTTTGGTGAGGCGCTTCGCCCGTCGTTCAAAAAGTACGCGAAACAGATCATCAAGAATACGCACGCGATGGAAAAAGTGTTTAAGAAACACAAAGCGCGCATGCTCACCGGCGGTTCCGACAATCACCTCATCTTGCTCGATGTATGGAAATCTTTCGGCATTTCAGGCGGCGAAGCGGAAAAGCTACTCGACCGCGCGGGCATCACCTTGAACAAAAATGCGATAGCCGATGACGCGCGCAAGCCGATGGATCCTTCGGGTATCCGTTTCGGCACGCCGGCGATGACCACGCGCGGATTCAAAGAAAAAGATTGCGCACGAGTTGCAGAGATAATGATAGAAGTGCTTACAAAACGCACAAGCGCAGCAGTTCTGGAAGCGAAAAAAGAAGTGAAGAAACTCGCACTCACGCGTCCCATACCAGAGTCATTTGCGTGATTGCGCAATATTAAAAATATGGTAATTTAGCTCCCAGTCGCGAGGGAGGGGCCACGCCTCCGGGCAACATGTCGGGTTCTCCTCCCTGATCCGATGTGCGGTGAACCGGAACCGGGCAGCCAGATCTGATCTCCCTCGCGACGCCCGACCTGCTACGCAGGTCGTTTTTAATTGATATACTCGCGCGTATATGAAAGGTAGTATGATATATCATACCAGTAACGCACAATACTTATGCCGCATATCTCGAAGAAAAAGATTAAGAAAGAAGTCGCGACCGAACTCGCAGATCAGTTCCTCACATTCCTAGCCCTCGCACGTACTAAGAGTGAAGCGCGTATCCTCGCGAATGAACTTCTTTCTCAAACGGAACGAGTGATGCTCGCGAAACGTCTTGCTGTTGTTGTTCTGCTTGTCCGCGGCTACTCATTTACTCAAGTGGAAGACGCACTCGGTGTATCTCACCAGACGGTAGTGAGAATTTGGAAGGATACAAAATCAGGGAAGTACGTCAAGATAACCCGCTATGCGCGGGAACACACAGGGCATTTCAAACGAGAATCATTCCTGGAGGAGCTCATTCGAATCATACATTTCGGTATGCCGCCGCGTGCCGGCAAAGGCCGTTGGAAGTTCCTTAACAAGCTATCTGGGTCGCTAGTATGATATATCATACTAGTAACTCAAATCTGTTTCGAGTGAGTGCGGGCTGATATACTTCGGCGTATGGAAGAGAGGATACGGAAGGCGATCGGTGAGGCGCTCATACAAGCGGGAGCGCCTACCGTTCCGTTCTCAGTTGAACGGCCGGGCGATATCGCGCACGGGGATTATGCGACCAATGCCGCGCTCGCGGCGGCGAAAGCACTCGGTAAGAAACCGCATGAAATTGCGGACGAGCTTGCGCGCTCACTTATTGATGCTCTCGGCAAGGATATTGCGAGCCATGTCGCGGTTGCAGGGCCCGGCTTTGTGAACATCACTCTCGCACGCGAGGCGGTGTCGCTCGCAGTTGCCGAGGCGGATGCGAAAGGTACGGAGTGGGGGAAGGGGACGGATGAGAATGGAAAACGTGTCATCGTGGAATATTCGAACCCGAACGCATTCAAAGAAATGCATATTGGGCATTTGGTAGGCACTGTTGTCGGCGAAGCGATATCGCGATTGATCCAAAACTCCGGAGCGATGCTTGCGCGCGATACCTTCGGCGGGGACATAGGCCCGAACGTGGCGAAAGCGCTCTGGGGGCTTCGCAAAAATGGCGTGAATGAGCCGACGACGGCGAACGAGCTCGGGACGGCCTACACCGAAGGCTCGAATGCGTATGAGACGAGTCCGGAAGCAAAAGGAGAAATAGATGCGCTCAATCAGGCGGTATACGCCGGCACGGACAAAGAACTGATGGAACTCTGGCGCAAAGGACGCGAAGTCTCGATGGAAGAATTTCGTCGTATCTGGAAACTGCTTGGTACCCATTTTGATTTTGAATTCTTTGATAGCGATACAACTGAAACGGGTTTGCGCGTAGTGCATGACGGACTTGCTAAGGGCATATTCCAAAAGAGCGACGGCGCGATCATCTACAACGGCGAGGGGAAAGGGGTGCACACGATGGTATTCATCACCTCGCACGATACGCCCACCTACGAAGCAAAGGACATCGGGCTTGCGTTCCTCAAAGAAGAGCGATGGCCTTCCGACAAATCGATTGTCATTACCGGCAATGAACAAACAGGCCGCTTCAAGACCGTGCTTGCGGCGCTTGCCGATGTCGCGCCACTACTCGCCGAAAAAACAGCGCACCTCGCAACCGGTTTCCTAAAACTCGCTTCGGGGAAAATGTCATCGCGCGAAGGGAACGTTATCACGGCCGCTGATTTCATACGGGAAGTAATTTTGCTGGCAAACGATAAGAATACGGACCCACTCATTGCCGAGCAGGTCGCCATCGGCGCCATCAAGTATATGATCCTTCGGCAGGCGCCGGGTTCAGACATCATATTTGATGCGGAGAAATCGCTTTCGCTTGAAGGCGACTCAGGACCGTATCTGCAGTACGCACTCGTGCGCGCGAAGTCGGTGCTCACGCAAGCGGAAGAGAAGGGCGGCGCGCCGGCAGCCGGCGCGCCGGAAACTCCCTATCTAATAGAACGAATTATTTTGCACTTCCCGGAAGTTGCCGCACACGCGGAACGTGAATTCGCACCGAATCTACTCGTCACCTATCTCACCGAGCTTGCGGGCGAGTGGAATTCTTTTTATGCGAAGGAGCGCATTATCGGCGGAGACTACGAAGCGCACAAACGTATGCTCGCGCGTGCGTTCGTGCAGACGATGACAAACGGCCTCGCAATTCTTGGTGTTCCCACGCCGGAGAAAATGTGAGTTGCACCCACGGCAGACAGTGCTAGATTCTCTTGCAGATGCACATTTCGGCGCATTGCTAATGGAAAGGAGGGTTCCATGCTCACAAGAAAAGATGTCATCGCCGCCATAATTGCGGAGGCGATAAAAAAATGTGGGTGTCCGGAGGAGAAGTACATGGCCTGTGCCGCGGTATTCGGACAGACCGAAGGATCGGTCGACCACCTGACCCACTCGGCAGTACTCCATTTTTCTAGGTGGATGATGACGAGGAGCGCTCGGGAAATCGGGAACCGCATGTCTTGTTCCGGCGGTTCCGACAGAGTAAGCATCGTTTCGATTTAAGCTCCGAAGTGCAGGCTTCTCCAGCGAACAGCCGCAGGCAACTGCGGCTGTTTTTTATCCAGTTTTGGGAGAGCAAACCCTCGCCTTCAGGCGAACCTTTTAAGAGGTGTTAAAATCATTTTCAATGAAACTGTATCGAACCGGCCCCCACACGGTCTTCGATCTCAAATACCA
>Ga0172379_10000204_pt1 | contig 158814 bp, 132 predicted proteins | sample GrowelOW334metaG_FD_119756 | JGI IMG/M metagenome (GOLD analysis project Ga0172379, IMG submission 119756) | Groundwater microbial communities from an aquifer near a municipal landfill in Southern Ontario, Canada - Groundwater well OW334 metaG | ecosystem: Environmental > Aquatic > Deep...
TACCTCGGTATTCTGGCCATTGCAATACAGTGCAAGGGAATTGAAAACAAACAACAAAGTGGCAGCCCTTTTTAATATCGGTTTTTGAAGGATGATATATATTCCCATCTTTATTTTTTCTTTTAAATAACTGTATCGAATCTGATTAAAACCATTACTTACATCCCTGCAAAAATTATGGAGTACCCGATATTTTATATTGCTTTTCCTGTAAAATATACCCTTCCTCGTTTCTTGTCCTTATCAGCCGGCCAACTCCGTCGTATTCATAATATACCGTCCGGTTCGATGCATCTGTCTGTGAGGTGATACCCACTAAAGGAGTATAGGTTGAAGTGGTCATTTGGGCGACACTTGGGTGAAAACGGATGTCGTCGAGGTAACAAACGCCAGCGGTTTTATTAAATCCAAAGGATAATTTTATTTGAGAGGAAGTACCTAACCCGTTGGCTGTTTTAATCGCAGGTAGATCAATTTCAAATTCAACCAGTTGCCAAACATTGTTGGTATTTGTGAAGTTTTTGGATATTGTTCCTGTATAAGCAGCACCAGTTGTGGGATGATTGAATTGGCAATAAACACTTCCTGAAACCCCGCTTGTGGATTTTATCCAATAACTAAATTTAAATTTTTGATTGGAGTTGGTTGGGATGAAACTCCTCTGCGGAACATAATAGCCCGCAGCTAACTGATAACAATATTTTCCACTCCGTGGTGCAGTAATACTGGTATTAACAAATGCCCCAACTCCATTTATAAACCAATGGTTATTTTCATCTTCTGTGTCAAGGTAACTGGCACCCGATTCAAATCCTAAATAACCAACCTCGTCACCAATAACATTTCCGTTCTCCTTGGCATTTTCAATTTCAGCTACAGGATATCTATTTTTATACCCATAAATCACTGCATTGTTTTGTCCTAATTTATTTATTGAATTAATAGATTGACCATCAGAGTTATAGGCGATAGATCCGTCCAACACATACCCGGGACCTTTTATCATTTCAACTGTATTGGTACTAGAATTAATTTGAAAACTGCTCCAGGAAGTAGAAATATTAAATGCTATTGGAGTCAAAATTTCTTTTGTGTAACTACTTGATGGTTTTCCAATACCTCCAATAGGTGAATTAGAATAATAAAACAAACTAGCTCCAATCTGTTTTTCATTAGGATAATCTCCAACTGTAAAAATTGTTTCAACAGGTCTATCAAGTATGTTGTTGTCTATCATATATTTGATTGCCAAAGATTGAGAATCGCCATTTTCCGCGCTACTCAGTAAGGTATTTAAGTTCAAATAGTCACTTACATATTTGATGTATTGATGGCTCGAAGTACCGTCACTTTCTATGGTGCTTTTTTTGGTGATTTTTTGATGGAAACTATTATTATAATTAAGATATGTTTCTTTTGCAAACGCACCTTTGTTAGGTTTACTAATTTCGTTCCACACATAATCCAATGTAATTTTTTCGCAATCAAAATGATATGTTTTGGGTTTCATATGGACCCAAGGCTTAGCTGGAAAATACTGATTTCCTACTACAAACAATGGATTGTAACCAAAATCACCACTAAATGTCAAACCGTAATGGGTAGATAATATTTCTCTACTATATCCGTAAGAATATTCGGCTTGTAAATCTCCTCTAGCATCAAATACTTCCACGTTTTCTAATAAGCCATTCATTTTATCCGAATAAATCGGGGTATTTAAATTAGAATAGTCATAAACCATATTATGAAAATATTTGACAACCTTTCCTAGTTCAGTTTCATTATTGCCATTAAATGAAGTTACACAGTCGTAACCAATATAATTGGAACTAGCAAAAGGATAAATTGACATTCCATACCGGTGCAATTCTTCTTTTTGTTCCCAAACTTCATCAGTTGAAGGGGGATCAACTTCGTAATGGACTAAATAACTACCAACGTATCCATATTGGGTGGTTACAAGTGGTTTTACAATAAGTTTGCCTGAAGATAAATTTGGATTTTCAGGATTGCGATATAAATAGGTTGTTTGATTTATTTGTACATTGTTTTCATCAAAGTCCATTATTTTGGAAATACGCAAACCTCCAATGGCATTTAATTCAGCTTCATTATAGCAATCGTGAGCCTGAAATTCGAAAGTTGAGTATCCTTTAGTAGGATAGGTTATCTTGTTTAATACTTGAGCTTGCATATAGATAATATTAGCGTCCCTATCAGCAAAATCGTATTCATGTTCAATTAACCTATCTGCAATAAATTCAAAGTTATCCCATTCCGGTACCATATATAAACCATCTATATTTGTACAATTTTTGTACTTTGGGATTAAAGTTGTATTAAAAGACCCATTATAATAGCCCCATAAATCAACATTCAATGAAGATTTTGGTGGCAATATCGTGTCATTATAATCAAAAATATATGAATTTACTAATTTATTATCCTGAGGGTTAATGAAATCAATAGAATTCAGAAACCACCGGTACTTTATCGATTCATCCTTTAGCTCATTAATTACATAAGCAAAGGGATCTTTTACTGGTTTGGGGCCAACCCATCCTGTATTAGGATCTATATACTGTTCTGGATCTGGAATATACTTATATTCTTGAAAGTCATAATAATCCCATGTACTTTTGGTATTAGCCTCAGATTCATATGTGTTAAATACAAGTCTTTTAACCACATCGCCATTTTCATTTTTTACCTCAATTTTACTTAATAGGTTTCCACTATTAAAATAAAAATTAACACTGTTGCTGCCAAATGTTATCTTTGATATTATGGATTTAACCAGTTCTGATTTTTGAACTTGATTTTTTGTATCTACTGGATAATAACCAATAGCATCCAAATCATAAATCCATTTTTGAGTCGAACTATATGAAGTATTGTACATATAATTTCCAGAATAATCAATGTTTATTTCTTTATTGTTAGGACTCTTTATCTTTCGCAGGTCATATTCATTAAAATAAAACATTGTTCCAATTTCTTCATCTGCTAAATTAATTGTTTCCCATATTAATAGTTCTTCATCTACTAATTTACGAGTTTTATAAAACTCAGGTGAGTCTTGAGAATAATGATAACCACCGGTAAAAACATAGGTAGTGCCATCAGGAGTTATTATTTCTATTGTATAATGGTCAACTATATTTATCTTAATGGGAGTCCCGTCCAAGGTATGCGGTATACCATCCGTATCAATTAAAAACTGGCCAGAATATCCGGGAAACGAATAGGCAAAAATATCAGGCTCCAAATTTGATGACATGGGATGATCACCTATATATTTCTCCATTACTGTCCTAAAATCAATACTCCCTCCAGTATTAGACACAAAGTTACCATCTTGATCTAACGCACCATTAAGATCTGAACCTTCGCCATAACCTTTCACCGGTATCTCAAGAAGATCTTTCCATTTTTCACCTAAATCAGGTGCCCCTTTATTTATTCGGACAATCGAACCTCCAGCATTCAAATTCCATCCCTGCCCCACTAACCCAGACAGGTCGTCCACCCGGTTCCCCGTTGCACTATAGCTTACCGAAATGGGTACAACAATATCGCTATATTCAATGGTATAAAGAGGGATGTTAACCAACAGGGTGCCCGTATATTCGTTAACGTTTAATTCCTTTTGCGCAATTGCGGGTAAAAGGGGCCATAAGCATAAAATAAACAGGGCTCCCCTTAAATTGATTTTTTTTCTAACTTTCATGTATTTCATTTATATTCAATGTTTTGGTTTTTATCCTTTTCAAAATCATCAACCTTGAATTTTAATAATATCTTAAAAAATCATCCAATTCAATGCAGATGATTGGGGTTAAAACTCAAAAGACTTGCTGCAGTTGACCTGTTCGAATTTTACTTGTCAACAGTTTTGTTTACTTCCGCTTTTAGTGCATCAATCTCTTTTTGTTGGGCAATCATATATAGCGTAAGCTCTTCAATTTTCTGTAAAAGGATTGCATTCATTTCGCCCAAGCCAACACCGTTTTCTTTTACTTCTTTGGCGGTAGGAACTTCAGGCAAGTGTTGGTTTTCATTTACAAACTGTTCTAGTTCAGCCAAGGGGCGCAGGTTATAATCGGTGGCAAACACGTAATCGGGCCAAGGGGAAGTTCCTGCAATAGCAACCTGTATCTCTTGGGCCAATATTTTTCCGGCCACGGCTAGTTTAAATGCGGTATTTATGGTAGTCACTGAAGTCCCAATAAGCAATTGGCCGTTTGTATTGAGCAGCATTTTCTCACTGTTGTTTATCAAAAACCGGGTATCAGTATCTTTGGTCATTTTTATGCTCCAGGTTCCGTCGCCATCCAATAACCCAAAAGCACTGACTCCATCATGATAAACCATTCCCATTTGTTTGGTGCCCGCCTTATTATAAAATTGAAGCCCCCTATCAGACTTTATTCTCCAATAGTTTGCATCAATGGCTTGAAAATAGGTGCCATATGATTGGCTATAAAGTCCCGATTGTCCAGCAACCCTGAACCAGCCCGAACTTGCATAAATATCGCCGGCAACTTGCAACTTATATGATGGAGAAACCCCAATTCCAACATTTCCAGTTGTGAAATTACCTAATATCAAAGGTACACCTCCATATCCAATATATAATTGGTTGGTGATATTCTTCCCGAAATTCCCATAACCAATCAGTACCCCACTGCTCCCGATAATTGAATAATTGTCGGCGCCAAGTATCGTGTTATAACTTCCGGTCGATGATGCTCCACTCTTATAGCCAAGGTTAGCGTTTTTAATTCCTGCCCCACTACTGGCACCTGCCTGTTCTCCAGCAAATACACTGGTAGTACCTGTATTCATATATCCTGCATAGTAGCCCAAGTTCACATTTGTATTTTGTCCGAAAAGATGGGTAGTTATTGTAACTGATGCAATGGTTATTAAAATAAAATTAACTGTTTTTTGCATGACTTTTATTTTTGGGTTTATAACTTTTTATAAATTGGAGATTAAGGAATAGTTGAACTGTTGCGCAAACTCTTTCAGCAAACCGCTGCCATCGCTTCCCCTGTAGCTGTAACTTACTACTTTGCCGTTTACAGCTACTTCTAGTATGGTCAACTGACCACCCATCTTTAGGCTCAGTTTTGCTTGGTATCCATTTACAGTTGCAACCTCTTCCTTACTATCACTATCTGTACTGGCTTCTTCCATAAAAACCAGTTGTCCTTTCTGAATGGATATACTAATGACTTGATTTTTATTGTCGATAGCACCGTATGATTTATAGCAACCAGTAAGATCGATGTCAATAAAATCTGGTAACTGATTAATACTACTGTAAGTTAGTACTGTATCGGGTAAAAAGTTGTCCAGCATTGTTTTTACTGGGTTAATGGTCACCTCCATTGGAGGCACAGTGTTAGTAACTATTGTGGTATCAGCATCCTGTGCACTCAATTGGTTTGATATGGCACACAGGGTAAATAAGAAGGCAATGTGGAAAAGGTTTTTCATCTCTTTAGCTTTTAATAGTTTATTGTCAATACTAGATATTGTTATTTTGGGTTTATTTTTCATTTATCAATCCAATACAAATGGCAAAAGTTCTGCTACTGGCATAATTCGAATAAATATTTTGGATATAATTAATTTTATGGTTAACAATACAAGTATAAAACAAATATTTTTAATTCTTGTGCTTGTTTTCAACAAAAATGCGCCCCAAAAAAGGTAAATACTAGGATATCAATACATAACAAAACACAAAAAAATGCAATATAGAAGCGGTCTAAATAAAAAGGAAGCATTCAAGGGGATGGTTGATAGTCAATGAAAACTACAAACTGTTCAGCAAAATAGGGTAAATCTCTTCCAGCGAAGTAACCCCTTCGGAAAACAGGTTATATGCCCTAACGGATAAGGGAACAATGCCATCGGCTACCATGTTGTCGTGGATATCGTCTTTCCGGTCTTTTATATAAGTGGCGTATTCCTGGGTAATGGGGATAACCTCATACAAAGCGGTACGTCCACTGTAGCCGGTATAGTAACATTCGTGGCAACCGGTTGCTTTTTGTTGTGTTTGTACCACGTAAGGCGGCTTGTATCCAATAGGTAGGTTTTCTTGGTTTAGCGGTTCTTCGGTTTTGCAATGGGGACACAATTTCCGAATCAGTCGCTGGGCCACAGTCAATGTAAGGGTTCCGGCAATCAAATACGGTGGTACTCCCATATCCAATAACCTAGAAATGCTGCCCCAAGCTGAATTGGTATGGATGGTGGAAAGCACTAAGTGGCCTGTTAATGCTGCCCGTATGGCCATTTGGGCGGTTTCCCCGTCACGGATTTCGCCCAGCATAATTATATCAGGGTCTTGACGGAGAAAGGTGCGCAAAGCACTGGCAAAAGTAAGTCCAATACTTTCTTTCAATTGTACCTGATTTATTCCTTCCAGGGTATATTCAATGGGGTCTTCAATGGTAAGGATGTTGGTTTGATGGCTGTTCAGTATTTTAAGGGTAGCATACAATGTAGTGGTTTTACCACTTCCGGTGGGGCCACTTATGAGGATAATACCGTGAGGTTTTTTCACGCTCTGCAAAAAATCCTGCAATTGCCGCTCCGACATTCCCAAGGTAGCAATATCTATATTGGTGGCATCTTTGCTTAATAACCGCATCACCACTTTTTCACCGTAAAGGGTAGGCAATGAAGAAACCCGGATGTCGAACTTTTTCCCTCCTTCTTCAAAATAGATGCGTCCGTCCTGGGGCAACCGCTTTTCAGCAATATCGAGATTGGCCCGGATTTTTACTTTATTTACCAACGATGGGTATTCACTCATGGGAACCACATAGCGCTCCGAAAGCTTTCCGTCGATGCGGTAACGCACCCTTCCCGATTTTTCATAACTCTCGATGTGAATATCGCTGCAACCCATGGAATCGGCCTCATGTATGAGTTGAACCAGAAAATCGGACGAACTGTCGAGACTCAGCCTCTTGACCTTTTGATGTCCTTTTTGTTCGCGGCGATAATAAAAAGCAATGGACTTTTCAATTTCACTGTGGGGATGGGATATCAACTCCACCTTCTTTCCAAAAATAAGCTCCAACTCTTCCTTTACCTCGGGGATTGATTTTTTATCGGAAATGAGAAAGGTAAGGCTTTCGGCATTTGTGTGTTGGGGCAAAATCAAATAGGCCCAGGCTTGCGCCGGATTGATGCTTTGCAGTAGCTGGGTAGTAATTTTATTGGGCTGGTTTTGCGGGTTCATTGGTACCGGTTTATAAGTTCAATATACGGATTAAATGTCGCATTAAATTGTGAAATCCACAATAAAGGCATGTAACAAACAGCCATAATTCCGGCTAAGGGGATTGTTTTGGATTTGTGGTTCAGAAATAATCCTGCTATCAATGAGATTATTAATAGGCATATTAAAACCAACACAAAATTAAAGGGTGCGAAAGCCGCTGCCAATACCAGAAAGAAAAGGACATCGCCCAAACCCAGGTATTGTTTAAAAAAAGGAATACGAAGACTTCGGTGCTTTATTAAAAAGTAAGCATATAACACCGATAGTTGAATGCAAACTATACCCAAATTTAAAATGAAATTATAAAAAGCCTCCGAAATACCCAATGACTTAATAGCCATAGCCAATTGCAGAAGAAAGGCCATAGGTAATACCGGCCACCAAATGGCACGGTGTTTGAAATCCTGATAAATGATTATCAGAAGGAAAAGGGATAGCAGTATTTTAATCATCAACTCCATATTCCGAAATCAATAAAAATTTGTTTTTTAGTTTCTTAAGACCGCCTAAAAAGCAAGATATTGGGCTAAAGCCCATTTTGTGTATTGTTTTAAATTACCCCTGGCTTAAGCCAGGGGCAATTGAACCCAAAATTTGGCTTTAGCCAAACTAATCATCAATCTTTTTAAATCCATGCTTTTCTAGGAAATCATTGTATTCATCTTTAAAGGAGCGATCTTTGTGATGGTTCTCTTGATTTTTTATATAATTTCTTGTTGCATCAATCATTGATTCTGAAACAGATGCAACAAAATAATCGTTCTGCCAGTTAAATTGAGATTTACAAAAATCTTGTTTGTTTATCCAAAAGGAAGATTCCCCTTTTATCATTTGCGCCAAATCTTTAATTGTTTGATCTATTCCCATTGATACCAAACAGTGGCAATGGTCAATGTACCCTCCAATAAAATCAATGTAAATGCCTTTCTCTTTGGCATTTTCCAATATATGCTTCCATACTTTTTCTCTTAAATCAAGAGTTGTTAGGTAAGGGTGTCTATTTTTTGTACTCCACACAAAATGTATATAGACTTTTACATACGGCATAATTTATTGTTTTTATTTGTTAGCAAATTTGGATAAAGCCTTATTGTAAAATATTTAGTCCTTCAATCTTTAACCTTCTCTTTCAATTCCTTCTTTTCGTTAATTTCCCAAACATTGAATTTTCCATCGCCATCGAAGTCAACTACTGAGGTTGCGGTGGCAACAAATGTGGTGGCTGTGGCCTCTTTTATTTCTATTAAATAGTTGGCAGTTCCGTTTTCGGTTACCAGCTTTTCTTGCTCAAAATCAATATCTTCGAGCACGTTGGTATATTTTGAGTGCATATAAAAATAACTCCGTTCCAAGGTATGGATATGTCCCAGCTGCATTTGAGCTTCGGTACTTTTAGCTTTCGAAATTAGGGGCATCATGTTGGGCAATGCCAACAACACCAGAATGCCTATGATGACCAAAACCACCAACAATTCTGGCAAGGTGAATGCAGGTAAATAGGATTTTTGAGATTGTTTATTTGAGTCCATATAGTAATTAATTTTCATTGGATGGAAGTATTTGATCTTGTTGTTTTTCAATGGATTCATCAATTGTTTTTTTACCCCGGGTACGTTTTTTCTTAACGGGTTGCTCAACAGTCACTGAATCTGATGCCACCGTAGGTGCTGATATTGAATCGACCACAACAGGTTTTGGTTTTACAGGTTCTTCTGTTTCTACCGTATTTGGCACCGATTCTTTTTTATCATTGGTTTGAATGCCCCTTTTGTAAATAAGGATTTGTTTCTTTCCTTCAAAGTCATAAACCGCAACTTTACCATGCACCAATCCGTTTTTATATGGTTCTGCACGCAATAGGTTACCTTTATCGTCCCAATGTTTCCATTCACCCCATTTCAACCCATATCTAAAAGTCCCTTGTGCCATTAGGCAGTCCTTACGGTTATAACGGGTATAGGGTCCGTCCAATACATAACCGCCGATTCCGCCTTTGTTCGACATTATTTTACGGTTTGTGTACCAGTAGTAGGTATAATCAGCATCCGGCTTTAGGTGGATCTCATCTTCAATTATTTCGAAAATAACCACCGATGTATCGCTGTGGATTTTCAACGTCCGTTTGATATAGTTACGTTGCATCCATTGAGCCTGAACCCCTATGGAAAACATCAGTATAGCAATAATTAAGAAAGAAAGTTTTTTTATCATTTGCGATATGTTTTTATTTCATTACTAAAAGCTATCGTTATGGAATCGGTAAAGATTTCCTCAATCCGGAACCCATTATATTCTTTTCCTTGTGAAACAAGCAAGCGTTTTCCGTCAATTTCCAAAATAGCCAGTTGTTCGTTCTTACTTACAATTACCCCTTTAAAACCAATAAGCGGCCATGGAATGACCACTTTTGGTGGCTCCGGGTTATTGGCGAACAACGAGGCAAATTCATCGTTCTTGTTTTCTGCATCTATACTTACCGTTTCTTTAAGGAACGGATCGCGATAATCCAAGGTCAATGGAACCAGCTTGTTGTATGTCACCGAATCGGTGCGGATTGACCTTTTTGCAAAGGACTCAAAATCACCATCTACCGGACGGGTCATCTTAAAAACCCGGTATCCGATAAGCCCCCAGATTAAAGCAACCAAGGGCAACAGTAAATAAAGTGTCTTTTTCGATTTCACTTATTTCCTATTTTTTTTCCGTTACTTTTGGGGCCACAGCTTCTTCATAGAAGAAATACCGGAATGAGCTCCAGCTACTTTGATTGGTAGCTGCATCCACTGATTTCACTTTAAACCGGTACCATTTATTATTGGTCGCTCCCGAATAAGTATAAACAGTATCATTTATCGCTATGTTTAATATTTCTGTTTTACTAACACTGTCCATATAAACCAGTAAGCTGTCGGTAATTGGCGAACCTCCTGATAGCCCGCGTTTCCATGCCAAATTAAAACTACTTACCGTATCACCCGGAACAGGTTTTAATATCGATGGGGTTGAAGGTGCTATCCGGTCAACCATCAGATTTCTTTCCGGGGCATATTCCGAGTACCCTACTTCATTTTCCGACCGAACAGTCCAAGTATATTCCCCGTCTATCAGAAGAAGGTTCCCCAATACATTATCTGGATAATTTATGGTTGTTTCGTAAGTTATTTTATTTGATATTAAATCGGCACCTTCTTTTATCAAAATACGGTAATTGGTGGCATTGATTGCATTGTCCCAACTGAAAACCAACAAGCTATCATTAGTTATATAACCATTAAAAGGTTCTTGCAAAATCACTTCCTGTGGTCCTTCGGTACTATCGATATAAAAAGTCGCAAAAGCATACCGGGTTTCATAAGCAGGATTGAATGCGCTAACCCTCCATGCAAATGTATCGGGATAGAAGGTATAGATGAACTGGTTGGTTGTAACATTGGTATCAAGTACCAGTTTACGCACGTAACTAAAGGATGGGCTTACCACCTGAAGATTGTATCCACTGGCTCCTTGCACTTCATCCCACCACATAGTTTGTGTGTAATTCGTAGAATGATGCCCATCGGGTGGGGAGATAAGTAAAACAGATTCTCCATTAATGTCCTGCTCTAAAATACTTTGGCAAGCAACAGCCAATGAAAATAGGCAAATCACCCCAATTATCATTTTCAGGGAGACCTTTTGGATGGAATTAATATAATGATTCATACTGCCGTTTTTTTTGATTCAAAAAATTATTGTTTTTCCTGTAATGTTTGTATATAAATGCTTAAAATTAATTGCTTTTGTTTACTCTGTTTGTTTTCTTTTGTAAAAAAATGGGACGAAATGAGGTTCAACTTTTTTTGCGGTTTTTCAATTTCATACAATAGTTGCAGTAAATGGTGAAACGAACCGGCCACTTGAATATTGATGGTTTCAACCAAATAGTTGTTATCTACTGCATGAAACATGGGTGGCATCTCCTTTAGCAACAACCCTTTTTGGGTACAGATAGAACTTATTTCGTGGAGCACCCGGTTTTGAAAAGCATCTCCGGGTCCATCTTTTACCAATAGGTGATCGAGGAACTCCAACCGCTTTTCAACCAAGGCAATCTGTTCCGGGGTATTGCTTTCCACCATCACCAGTTTATCTTCAATTTCGGTTATTTGGCGGTGGGCTTCCACTGTTTTTTTTATAGCCAACTTCCAGGTAATGGGAAAGAACAGCACAGCTGCTACCACCAATGCATAAAACCTTACCCTATTTGAGCTAAGCAGGTTCATGGTAGGGTAGGATTAATTTGTTTACTGGAAAGGTGAAACGATACCAACAAGGTAAATACCGCCGGTTTATCGGTTACTTCCTGCTCCAGTTTCATTACCTCTACCGATGTTACCCAAGGGAATTGTTTGAGACTTTCAATCCAGCCGTAAAGTTTTACCCCATTGTTTAATTCACCGGATATTTGAATCATTTCAGCCTGAAACTGCGGGGTTTCCCGGTTTCGTTGCTTATCAATCAAAGGGTTAATGTCCATCGATGTTAAAGTGATATAGCTGGGAAGCGATGCCGCCAATTGGTCGGCTAGGTAGGAGAGTTGTTCCCTATCACCAAACCCAACTTTTTTGGCCAGGGCCTCTTTTTGCTTTAATTCTGTTGATAAGTTTTCTAACCGGTTAATGGTCTTCAGGCTCCCTTGATAGGACGCTTGGGTTAGGTTTAGTTTCTCGTTGTAATTGGTGAAAAGTAAATAATTCACCAACAATAAACCCAGATAAAAAATGAGTACCGAAACCCCCACTTTTTGAATCCGTTGTTTATAAATATATTGGTTCCGGTTTTGGGTAATGTCATCAAAATCGGTATTCAATCCATCGAACTGTGTAAGGGCAATCAAAGCATGGGTAAACGAAAGGATGTAGTCTGATTCAATCTCCTCGCCTCCTAAATTGAATCCAGTTAAAAATGGCGATTGGGCTGCCGAAAAAGCAGTTATTTTATTTTCTTCCCATTCAATTTTCCTAGTCGGTAAGTTCCACTCCAATGATTCATCGGCAACCAACGGTTTAGTCTTTTCAAGGATGAAAGGGCCAAACTGCAAATCGACAATTTCCAGTTTTTTATCGGTTAACTCCTTTAATATTGACTGCACCCAGGTTTTCCGACTAATGGCTACCCATAGTTTGCTTGGATTGGGATAAAGCATTAAATAAAAATCGTTGTAATTAGCCTGTGGAACCAGTTCCCGGAATATCTGCTTGGTATTGGTCCATTCGGGTTCACCCGTTTTGTAGAGAACCCCTTTTCCATCAAGAGTAAGAACTACCGGATATTTGGTAGGCAATTGGTTGCAAATTTCGGCCAACGTACCGGTAACCAATTTTTGTTCAATGCGGATTACCTTCCCTTTGGAGCGCGACATTATCACCCATTCAGCCCGGTATTGGTCGTCGGCATAACCCATCAGGTTTACCGCCAATACCGATTTCAAAGGAACCCAGATATCGGTATGCTTCGTTAGGTTCATTAGGGAATAATGGTGGGTTTAATAAAAACAGTCAGTTTCGATTTCGAATCTTTTTTCGAGCGGCTGCTAAAAAGCCATTTAATGATAGGTATCCTTGAAAGGACAGGCCATCCGCTCCAAGATTCCGATTTCTCTGCCTCTTCCAATCCTCCCAATAATATCATCTCCCCATTTTTAACCCGTATCAGTGATTCAAAACTTCGATCCACGGTATTGGGTGGGGCATATTTTGAAATTTTTTCGGTAAAATCGGATTGTTTCACGGCAATCTGCATCGTAATGTTCTCAGTCCCTGAAACAATGGGCAAAATGGTCACGCTCAAATCGGCTTTCACCGACTTAAAGGAGGTTGTGGTGTTGGTTTGTGGATTTTGTGTGCCAATAATCTGGGTTTGCTCTTCCTGATAGTATTCGGTATTACCAATCGACATTTTGGCTTCGTGCCCATTCAACGTACTTAACCGGGGAGTTGATTTAATATCCACAAAACCCGCTTCTTCCAACATTTTTAGATGCATGTAAAAGTTTGGATTCACAGTGCTCATGTTTAACACACCAAAACCATTGAAACTATTGATCATATTATTCAAGGTAGCCGCTCCTATATCCAAATCGACACCGGGGCTAATGCTCCCCTTAGTTGTGGTAGGTGTTTCACCAATCCCCATATTTATACCGGTTGAAATTCCTTTATTATCGTTCACATAAACAATCATTACCTCAATCAACAGTACGGGAACGGTTTGGTCAATTTCGGTAATAAAATGCTCAAAATCGTCCAACACTGTTTGATGACCATTTACCAAGATGCAGTTCATCTCAGGAAATTCTTTGGAGTCGATATCTTTTAACAGGTCTTTAGGCAACCCTTCCAATAGTTTGTCAACGGTACGGTTTTGTAAGGTTATTACCCGCGATTCTTTTATTTCCTGCGTAGTACGGTCTCCCATTACATAATACTGCTTGTTTTTTTTGAACATGTATTTGGTACCAGCGAACAGGTGGTCCAACAGTTCATCGTAAGTGGCATTCTCGATGCTGATATTTACCGGATCCTCCAATTTTGAGACAATGAAATAGTTCTTTTTTAAACTTTCAGATACTGTTTTGATAAGATCGGACATGGGATAGTTTTCGGCTACTAGGTTGATGTTCCCCAGGTTGTTTTTCTTGAAATCAATAGTACCTGCAATATCTTTCCCCTGCTTGCTTCCACTTTGGTTCTGTTGGCTGCGGTTACGCGTAGAGCGCACCTGTCCTGCTTCATCCGGAATAACCGGTTCTATTTCGTTGGCCTCTAATAAAAAATAGCCATCATCGGTTTTGCTCATTTTCAAATCGTTGGCAAAGGCCAGTTTATCCAAGGCACTTTCAATGGGTTTGTCCTGAATGTAGCTGGTAATCAGTTTATTGTTCAAACCGGGTGCCAATATGATGTTAGCCTTGGTAAGCCGGGTTATCTGTTCTGTTACCAGGACCAAGCTGTCGTTTTTAAAATTGAATGTTACTGTTTTAAGACTATCGCTATAAACTATATCTGCCTTTTTTGAAATGTATGGGTTATTGGCTTTGGAACTTTTTTTGATGCTGATGATATTACCCGTAAATTCTAAGGTAAGGTTGTATTGTTTGCAAATAAAAGCCAGCATATCTTTCACCGCTACCCCAGTAAAGTTGTTCACCACCTTATAATCGAGGTCATCGGCAATATCAAAGTTCAGTTTGTTGGAAACGGCTATAGCCCGAAGGAACTCATCAAGCGACACCTCCGATACCGATATCTCCAGTTTGCTGTTTAGGGCTTCGTATTGCTTGGCTTTATCGTTTAATAGGTTCTGTAACACCGTATCGGCAAGTCCTTGCCCGTAAATGGCAATTGATACCAGTAAACATAAAACCATTCCAACTAATCTATACATTGAATTTCATTTTTAGGATTCCAAAAATAACAATATAAATTAAAAACCAAGCGATTAAGATTAAGCCTGTTTGTTATTTAGAATGATGCTAAATACTTATTGAATAGCTAGTTTTAAGGAATTAATGAGTTTCTTTGACTCTATAAAAGTACAAAACGGAAATGACAAAAACAAACGTTTATAGCGTATAAGTAAAATAAACATAACAAAGTTCTTCTCAAGAGATATTTTACTTCAAAACATAATTTGAAAAATTGAGGTTCTTAACCATTTATTCCCCTTTATAATTTTGTTTATTTTATAACTCTCAGTTATACTTTTCATTAAATTTATAACATAAAAGTTTTTTAGGGGTCAAACAATAGGGGCTTTTCCAGCAATGGATTGGCCCTTTTCTATATAACTTACCGTTAAAACATAAAAACACAACTGGGTTTTTATGTTCATGTGTTTGATTTCTTATTTAAAAGCTATAAATTTAACAAGCCATTATCGAATTAATTAACTTAAGAACAAAATCCCTATTTAAGTTTAGAAGTATTTTATTTAAAAAAGAAGATTTTCCAATGAATAATAGTGCAATTAATAAATTTGTATCTTCTGACTAATAGTGAAATAAACGCCACTCGGGGAGTTTATTCAGTTGCTGTAGGTAATTTCAAACCAAGAATATAATGACACGATTACAGAAATTTAAGAGATTTATTGTAAAACGATATTTTCAAGATGTCATGGATTCATCTGCAAGAGTTTATATAGAATACAATAGAACTCCTACTAAAGGGCTTAAGGACCTTTTTAGCATTTCAAAAGTTCGAATAATTGAAAAGCTCGAAAATGAACTAAGAATTGGAAACACAACATCAACTCTTTTTAACCCGCTATATGACTTTTACACAGAACTTTTAGTTTATGATTTTAACACTTTAACAATAGGGATTGCTAGAGAAGTCTATGAAAAAATTAAGGAGTTTGAACAAACTAATCCTGCTCAACTTATAGATAAGGAAAAACTATACTTTCTTTTTGCCTTATTAAATACTACAACAGGTAACACAATTACTTCTACAGCATATTGGGAGTTAACATTAAAAGAGTCAAATAGAGTAAGTGGGCATGTAAATAATATTGGGAACATCATTAATCAAATGCCTATAAAGTTTACATCTCTGATAAATGCAGTTAAACTTAGACATGATAATAATCCTTTAATTCATTCAATACTCAGATATAGTTTTATTAATAACTACGAAACCAACTTAAATAGACTTACTAATCTTAATCTTTTAAGTTTCTTGGCATCGGGAATAAGGAATGTACATGTAAATACATTCTTTGATGAATATCAGCAAAATATTGATGTTGTTAAAATGTATGGACAAGAACTTGTTAGTAACTTAAGCATACTAAACGAAGCTGAGTTAAAGAATCACCCTTCTATTCAGTCAAATATTCTTCAACCGAACGACCGAATGATCGGTGCTATGATACAGTGCATTTCAAATTTTAATACAGGTGTGCATTCTATTTTAGGAAATCCATTTAATGAAAAGCGTCCATCAGGATTTAGAAAATCAGGACTTTATATAAATTCCAGATATGATTTTTCTACAGATATATTGTTTAATTCAAATTATCCGAATTTGATTAGTGATATAGTGTCTGGTAGTTTATCTGATCATGAATTGAAGGCGTACATTTTATATGGTATCCATGCGTTAAGGAATAGAGTCTTACATGACCTTAATCCCAACCTAATTTATTACAATGATATTGACCTTTTTATAAAAACAATTGGATTATTATTATCAGGAATTAGTGTTATGAAAAGTTTATAATAAAACTACCCATAATATGCTATATACGTTCATTTACAAGCCTTGCCGAAGGCGCAACAAAAGGCATGCAAACGTCTCATATAGTTAATCCGTAGTGGCAACATGAAAAAACAAAAATATGACTGTAGAGGAATTAACAGTAAGGTCAAGTGTTCAAATCTATCAAGCTGACAAGAATATTATGAAACCAGAAGGTTTCGGGACTGGTTGTATCGTTAGATATTTAGACCATACATTATTATTATCCGTTTCACACGTAACTAATGATGATGGATTAACAACGTTCCTTGAAACAAATCTTCCTCCAGATGGAAGAACAACTCCACTTAAACCAATTGGTGGACTTGTTTATTACGACGTTTTCAATGTTACTGAAGGAATGGACTTAACTGATTTTGTGAATCTCATTGAAGATAAAGCTGAAAGAATAGATATAACATTTGCAAAAATTACGGAGAAATTTGAACTGAAACAACCTGCCACAGATTTTGGATATTTTCAAGTTGAAGCAAGTGACAAACTAATCCTAAACCTTGACGATGCTGCGGTTCCTGATAAAGATAGGACTTATAGTTTTTATGGTAAAGTAAGACCAGATTATCAAGGTATTTACCTTAAAATGACACCAACACTAAAGAATGGTTTAAAATTTCACCGGACAAATGGATACTTTCATATGTTTCTTGCCCCAGAGGTAATAAAGCATAAAGACGATTATCGTGGTTGTAGTGGAGCTCCAATACTTGATTCTGAAGGACAAATTGTAGCGTTAGCTTGTAAAATAGTCGAAAACACAAAAGTTGTTTATGGATTTTCGATACAAGAATGTATGAAACTTATTAAGATGACAATTGACACAAACCAATTATGATAATAACAAGAAATGCAGCCGCAAACAAGCGGTATAGCCAATGGTAAGAAAACCGTTCCTTAGAGTTTTAGGTGATTATAAAATTAAAGACAAACAAGTCAACAAAACAGATAATGTCAAAATTAAATAACTTGAAAAAATAATAAATTATGAGTAAAATTTACAATTACTGTGCATTTTATGTGAGCGAACCATTTAGCGAATCAGCACTTGGAGCACATGCGTCTAAAGATTTTTGCTATTACAACATATTAAAAGCCTGGAAAGGTTCAGATAGTTCATTTCCGTTTAATAATGCTCATGACACAACTTATAATGTTCGTGATAATAGTGACTGGGAATCAACACTTAAACCAAGACTTCGAGAGAGACTAAGAAATTCTAAGAATATCATCTTATTTTTAAGTGATTATACAGTGAATTCAAAAGCAATAAGAGAAGAAATAGATTATGGAATTAATCCTCTGGAACTACCTAGAATTGTAATTTATCCCGATTTAAAAACGAACGAAGATTTACTTAACAACGGTAAAACTTGTTTTAATAATACCGTAAGAGCTTTATGGAACAAACTACCAATATTTAGAGATTCAAAATCGAACGTTCCGGTACTACATATTCCAATGAATAAAGAGACTATTCGAAAGGCATTAAATAATGCAGATTTCAGAGTTGGTTCTGGAAAAGAACCTAATGATTATTTTTATAACAATTAAGAATAATGAAAGTTGAATTTTTAGATAAAAACGTTAGAGACAATTTCTGGCTTTACTTTTCAGTAATTTCCGGAATATTATCATTTTTACTACTTTTTTACATTGTATCAGACGAATACAAAGATTGTTTAAGATACTTTGGATATCTAACGTTCGGAGTGTTGATTCTAATTTATTTAATCATTTGGTACAGAGCAAATAACCTAATAAATATTAATATTAATATAGCTGAAAGTAATGTAAATATTAAATGTGGCGATTTGTTTTTAGAAAACGGTTTGAAAACCATACCTTTTAACGAGTATTTTGACACTGTAGTAGATGATAAAATCATATCGAATAAATCCCTTAACGGAATTTTTATTAATCGTTTCTTTAAAGATAAAGTGCATGAACTTGATAATTTTATTGTTGAAAACTCTGACAATTCAGATATAATTAATAACCAATATTTAAGACCTCAAGGAGGAAAAAATGTAAAATTTAAGTTAAGCACAATATTCGTTTATGATGATTTCATAATTACTGCGTTTTCTAAGTTTGATGAACATAATAGAGCAACTTTAACCATGCCTGAATACATTGAATTTTTAATTAATTTTTGGGATAGGGTTAATCGTATTTATGCTCAAAAAAATGTTTCTGTGCCGATTTTTGGTTCTGGTATTACTCGAATAAAAGAACACAAAAATATTAGTGATGAAGATTTATTAAAGATAATGCTTTGGACCTTTAAACTAAGTGAAATGAAATTTAAATACCCTGCAAAGCTATCAATAGTGATACATGAAGATAAAATTGGTCAAATTAATTTGTTTACTCTTAAATCAATTGAATTAGGGTTCTAACTCATTTGAATAAAAAACCCGAATAAAATTTAGTTTAATTTAGTAGAAAACTAAACATATACTAGGTGAATTAAATAACCACTAGCTATAGCGAAAGTTCATTAAGTAAATCCATTGCTAAATTTGTATTGTACCATGAAATGCTTCATTTTGATTTTTCATTAAAACACTCTAAAGAATTTTGGGATCAAGAAAGGAAATATTCTGAATCAATATTACTTGATTCAATATTGGATAATTTAAGCCATGATTTTGAAATTCCTTTAAAAAATGTAGTAAGAGACTAATATGCCTATTTTTAAAATTATGCGGCACAGTTTTATTTAATTAATCTATTGTTTGTTTTGTTAAATAATAGATACATTCAAACTTAATCTTTTATCATGCTTAGCCATACCATTAAAGCTTTTAATAGAATATTTAAAAAAGAATCAATGAAATTCAAACCCCAACATTGGGAAGTTACGAAACATAATAATGCAACATTAAAGATTTTTAAACCAACTCTTGATTGTATTGAAGAAATTTCAATGGGTGGAAAATCAACAATAACTCTTGAGATTGAAAAATTAGATGGAACAACGGAAATTCATAAATATTTATCTTTAATAAAAAAACGTAGTGATGGTATTCCATTTTCTATACATATCCCGAAATTACTTCAGGATATTGGCTCCGTAGTAGAAAAAGAAACTTACGGGTTAACAAAAAAACTATTGTTAGAGAAAAATGGTAGACAATACGTAGTTGACAAAAATTCGGTTTTTGATTTTAAGACAATATACCCAAGACAACCACAATTTTTGGATGGCAAGTTTTCATGTATTCACAATCATCTAGATGATATTCAAGATTCATATCATCGGTTAGTTCTACCTACAGAGGACTTAGATGTTATTCATCCAACAGAGATTCTACAATTTGATGAGAATCATATGAAATTTGATTTTTCTGAATGGGATACTCAAGAGACTGATTTTGGCATAAGGTTTATGACTAAATTAGGAATGTATTCATTACTATCAATTCAGAGTATTGAATTTCATTATTATTTCATTAAGGATATTAATTCTATTATTATAGATTGTACTGAAAAGACATCATTAGAAAAGTTCAAAAAAATAACTGAAACAATTCAACTTTGCTTTGGGTTCTTATCTGGCAAATTCTATAAAGGTGAAATATTTTACTTGTCATCCACTTCACCAGATTTTACATCTATAGATAATTTTTTTTATCAGTCTAAAAGTGAATCACTTATAACCAATAATAGAATTATTAACTTTCAAATATTTAAAACGAAGTATGATGCGCTTAATGATGACCTGAAAGCATCATGGAAACAATATCATAAATCTTTTCCAACGAGCGTTTTTTCTAATTTGTGTGAAAATATTTATACGTCTACTGAATTAAAAAGGAGTGTAGAGCTTATTGTTAATGCAGGAATGTTAATTGATCCTATTCAAAAAGGGGCACTTTATTCAGTAAGCATTGAAACAATAACCGAGTATTTGTACGAAAAGGATAAGGAAAAATACAACCCAATAAAAGATAAAACTGTTTGGAAAGAACTATTAGACAAATTATTTCAAATCCTTGATAATTTTAATGAAAAAATTGATGAAGAAGGTATTACAATTCTCAAAGCAAAATTTAATAATTTAAACAGTCCAACAAACAGAGATAAATTAACAAAACCATTTAAACTAACTGGTATTGAATTATCTGAACAAGATTTATCTACATTGGAACAACGAAATAAGTATTTACATGGCATCGAGCCCGATAATATTAATTGGAGATTTGAACAAGATTTGATTGCCTTAAAACTTCATACCATTGTCAGTTCTCTAATCCTAAAACATTGTGGTTATGTAGGACACATAATAAATTCAGCAGGTTGGTATGTTTTGCATGAAGGTGAGATAAAATCTACAATGGATAAGCTTGATTTTGAAGAGCTTGGTAATATAATATTAAAACTTAAAAGTAAGGATTTCGAGAATATTGACCAAATTAATAGAGCTAAATTGATAGTTGATAATTTTGACAAATTCAATCGTGCAGCATTAGAAATTGAAAATTTGATAAGGATAATACAATAGTTCCCCATGCCCCACAGAAAACAAAATATTAAAACCGAGTTTCAAGGAGTTAACTATATTGCACAGGTTTTAAATAGTGCCAACTGTATATTTAATAAAATTGATGGGTCAAATGATATTGGTTTAGATGGTTATATTGAGTTTGTAGAAAATGAAAGTGCTACCGGTTTATGCATTGGAGTTCAAATAAAATCCGGGGAATCATACCAAAATGGCACAAAAAGTCAAGTTCTAATACCTTCAGATAAAAACCATCTTGGGTATTGGAAGAATCATTTACTTCCAATTATTGGTATTGTATATATTCCTTCTGAAAATCAAGCATATTGGATTGATATAACGAAATACCTTAATGGTATTAAAAATATAGACGCCATTGGTTCTTATACCATTTCAATTCCAAAAGATAATATTTTCTCTATTCAAGAATTTTCATCATTTTATAAAAGCATCTATAATTACAAAGTGGTTTTTAATAAAGACTGGAATTTCGGTAAGGCATTAAAATTACTTGTACCTGAAAATGGCATTAATGATCGAATATTTGCAATAAAATCTCTTTTCCATTTTCACCGGAATGACCGTGAAAGTTGGTTTTATTTGGTTAATCAATTTAGAATTGAAGCTGATTTCAAAATTCAAAAATTACTCATTTTTACGATTAGGCATTTAATCAGTCATGGTGATATTTTTTGGCATAAAGACAACATTTTATCTGAAGACATCACGAATTATGGACGCAAATTAATTAAAGACACTTTTAATGTTTCTGATATTGGAAAGCTACTAAATCACATTGATGAAGCTGGAATAACGAGAGGTAGCATGGGTCAGAATATCTATCCTTTAATTGATTTGGTTACAAATAAAGTAGATTGCCTTAAAGAAGTTATTATGAATGATGATACTTCTGATAATGCAAGAACTTGGGCTGGTGTTATTCTCATTAATGAATTTCAGCATTATGATATAGATAGGGCCATCAAGTTTGCTGATAGTATGCTTTTTAATTTCCCTGATGCTGATAATATAGAGCAATTTACACTTATAAAGGAAGCTCTTACTAATGATGGTTTTGTTGATTTTACCGGTTAGAATCTTAGACTTGTTATTTCTATTCAAATAATACTTGCTTTTGATAATTCTGTTCATTATATTTGAGTGTTCATTGTCAATGAACAACAAGTATTAATGAACAAACTCTTAAAGGATGTATAAAAACAGTGATTATATATACGATGCCATTGTTCAATTTGAACAAGTAACGGGTCTTCCTACTCAAATTGAAAGTAACCGGAAAGAGTATGATGGAATTATTGACATCAATGGATATTCTTTTACTATTGAGGCAAAAACGGAGTTGCGAAAAGAAAATAAAGGTTTTCTGCTTACCCGGTTGGATGAATTAAGAACCATGACAAATCGCCCTACCTTGGTAATAGGTAAGTATATTGCAACAGAAGTTGCCCGTGAACTGAAAGAAAATGAAATCAATTACCTGGATGTCGCCGGAAATTGCTTCATAAAGAATAAAAATTTGGTAATTTATGTGGCGGGCCAAAAAGTGCAACGTAAAGGGAAAACCAATCAAGCCAAAGCTTTTCAAGAAGCCGGTATAAAAATCATTTTTACCCTACTCTCTAATCCCGATAATCTACAACTTTCTTATAGGGAACTGGCTGAACTTGCCGATGTATCTATTGGTTCTGTAAGCAATGTGATGAAAGAACTGGAGGACCTAAACTTTATACTAAAAACCAAATTAAAACGGGTATTAAAGAATAAACCCATGCTGCTGGAACGATGGGTAGTTGCTTATCAGGACGTACTTCGCCCACGATTAGTAAAAAAACAAATGCGCTTTACAAAATTAGATTCAGCAAAAAACTGGCAGAAGATAGCATTGAACCAAGAAGAAATAACTACCCTTTGGGGAGGTGAACCGGCTGCTGCATACCTAACCAACCAATTAACCCCTGAGAAGTTTACCCTTTATACCGATGAAAGTTGGCAAAAATTAGGTCAGGATTTAGGATTAGTGACCGACAACGCTGGCACCATTGAAATACTACAACTCTTTTATCGGGTGAATGATAACAACAGGAATAGACAAACTGTACCTGCCCTTTTAGTTTATGCCGATTTAATAGGAAGTGGATACAGCAGAAATATTGAAACCGCAAAAATAATCTTGGAGAATGAGCTGCAACATATCAAGTGAAGGTTTTAATAACCCACTATTAAAAGAACTGTTGCAAAAATTGACCCAATATTTTGAATCAATTGATTCAGAGTTTTATGTAATTGGAGCCACAGCAAGGGATATAATTTTGAGTAGTATTCATAACCATCAATCGGCCAGAAGTACCGGCGATTTGGATATTGCCATAGCTATTCCCGATTGGAAAAAGTTTGAACAAATTTCAGACGGACTAGTTGCATTAGGATTTTATAAATCCACTCGTGAGAAGCAAGCATTTTGGTATAAAAAATATTTCAAGTTAGATATAGTTCCATTCGGTGAAGTTGCAAAAGCTGATGACAATATTTATTGGCCACCGGAAGAAGAATTTGCCATGTCTATTGTGGGTTTTACTGAGGTGGCAAAACACACCATTGAAGTCACTATTGATGAAGAATTCATCATCAAAGTGGCTTCCTTACCCGGAGTTTTTATTCTAAAACTAGCAGCTTTTAACGACAAAAAAGCAACAACCAATAAACATTCCGATGACCTGGCATTTATTATTAATAACTATCTGGAAATTAATCAGGATAGAGCAATAAGTGAACATTACGATCTGTATGAAGCTGAAAACTTTGACATTTTTATTTCCGGAGCCACACTGGTTGGAAGAGATGTGAAAAGGATAATTGCAGATAACACTAAAACACTTGAAACATTTGTTGAGATTCTTCACAATGAAATCGACTTAGAAGACGAGAGTATGCTTATAAATCAAATGCTGGAAACACATAAATATCTAAAATACGAAGAAACAATAGAAGCCTTAAAATGCATTCTGCAAGAGCTAAAATAGAAAAATATGAGCGAAGAAAATATAACCAATGCCACCAACGAGGAAGTGGTGCTCGAAGACAATCAGGTAATATGTGCCTTAACCGATTTAGTAAAACCAGCTAAAAGCAAAGAACTTACGCTGCAATCGCTTATTGCCATGCTCAATGAGGAATATGGCTTTGAAATGAACGATATGGAGCGCGATTTCAGTTTTTCATATACAGATTCTGAAGGCAAAACCAAAAGGATAAAATTGGATTTGGCTGTATTTGAAGCAGGTAAACCCCACGATGCCGATGGACTCATACGGATTTGTGTAGTAAACGATGATAAAACCAAATCGAAAGACAGCAAGAAGGGTGTGGAAGCTACGTTGCAAGCAGCTCTGGAAGCTGCTGATAAATGTGAATTCGGACTTTGGACAAATGGCGATGAATTTCACTTTCTGCAACGTGAAATGGATGAGTGGAGCCAAGTGAATTGCAACGACATTTCAGATTTCCCCGGTGCCGGACAAACTATGGAGGATTTGGAGAAATGGGCCGACCGGATTAAACCCCGTAAACCTGCCAATGATTCACTAATTCGCACTTTTAAACGATGCCACGACTATATTTATGGAAACGAAGGCATGAAAAAGACAGCCTTTTGGGAATTGCTTAACCTGATTTTTTGCAAGATTTACGATGAAAAACGCCGTTTTATACCTTCGCCCAATGGCGAAAGCTACCGCCGTAAATTCTGGGTCGGAGTAAAAGAACAAAACTCCGATGAAGGATTAAAAAGCATCTCCAAACGCATAAAAGGAATTTTTCAAGAGTTAAAAACGGATCCACTTTTTTCTGAAGTGTTTGATGGCAACGAACAGATTAACCTTTCTGAAAGAGGGTTGGCATTTGTAGCCGGGGAACTTGCCAAATACTCCTTTTTGGATGCCACCGTGGATGTGAAAGGAACTGCCTACGAAACCATTGTTTCGAATACCTTAAAACAGGAAGCCGGACAATTTTTTACACCCCGAAACCTAATACGTTGCATGGTGGAAATGATGGATCCAACCGAGAACATGCGTATTTTGGACCCTGCATGTGGTTCGGGTGGATTTCTCACCATTGTACTCGACCATGTTCGTAAGAAAATAACCGAAGAAATGTATCCTGAATTATCGGGACTATATCTTGCCGAAAAATTTAACTCACAGGAGGTTAACGACCGGGTGAAAGTATATGCCGAAAAAATGATTTTTGGTTTTGATTTTGACCCTGACCTAAAAAAAGCAGCCCGAATGAATATGGTAATGGCCGGTGATGGCCACGCCAATATATTCAATATCAATTCGCTCGATTATCCTAATGGTCCGAAAACCGATGAACTCCTAAAAATAAAAGAAACCATTCAACGCAGCATTGCCAAAAGCAACGACAAGAATATACCTTATGAAACCGACGATGCCCGTGAGAAATTTGACCTGATTTTTACAAACCCTCCGTTTGGCGCTAAGGTAGAAGTTGATTTTGAAATTTCGAAACGATATGAGCTAGGACATAACTGGAACAAAGATTCATTTGGCAATTATCAAATGGGCACCGTTAGCAGCAGTGAAGCACCTGAAGTGCTTTTCATTGAGCAATGTTACAACTATCTGAAACCGGGTGGACGTTTAGCCATTGTGCTGCCCGATGGAATTTTGGGAAATCCGAATACCGAATATGTTCGTGATTGGATTTTGAAACGATTTAAATTACTAGCGTCCATTGACCTTCCTGTTGAAACTTTTCTCCCTCAGGTGGGAGTGCAAGCATCCTTACTCTTCCTTCAAAAGAAAACTTCTGCTGAACGTGATGCTGCCGTAAATGGAGAAGATTATGAAGTATTTATGGCAATAGCTGAAAGTATTGGAAAAGATCGTCGAGGAGTACAAGTTTATAAACGGGATGAAGATGGTGCAGAACTTCTCTTTGACGAAAAAAAAGAAATCCTTTTTCATGATAATATTGGAAATGTAAAATTAAATAGCCGCAAAGTAAGAGTTAAACGATTAGATGATGACTTGCCTACTATAAGGACAGAATATTATAAATTTATAAAGACTGCAAAACAATGAAAACCATAATCGCTAAATATTCATGGCTTGCAGAAAGTGATTTGAGGTTGGATGCTTCATATCATTTGAGTGATACAAATAGAATTAAACACCTTTTTCGTAATTTGCCATATCAATTTTCAACTATTGAAAAACAGTCTAAAAGAATTTTTTCAGGAAATATTTTTAAAAGAACTTTTGTGTCTGATCCTCAAAGGGGGATTCCATACATTACAGGTTCGGATATGATTAAATCAGAAATAAATTCTGGTAAATTTATTTCAAGTAAACAAGCAATTGGACTAGAAAATCTTAAACTTGACAAAGGTTGGATATTAGTTTCTTGCTCTGGAACACTAGGAAAGACTGTTTTGACAAATGAATTGTTTATCAGTCGAATTGCCACTCATGATTTGATTCGTATAATTCCTAATAATAAAGACGTTAATGAAGGATTCTTATATGCATTTCTTTCTAGCAAATATGGATTTTCATTATTAACCCAATCATCTTATGGTGGTGTGGTAAAACACATTGAACCACATCATATTGCAAATATCCCAGTTCCAATACTTCCAATAGAAAACCAACAACTAATTCAAGAATTAATTACAAAATCTACTAATTTGAGGGTAGAAGCAAATAAGATGTTTGCAGAAATTTTAAATCAGATAAATAGTAAATATAATCTTTCACCACGGAAACAATATTACACCGTTAATATTAAAAGCATTTTACAAGGCGATAAGTATACAAAAGAATCCCGGATTGAAGCCGATTTTTATCAACCCCAAGCAGAAAATCTTAGAGACGAAATAAAAAAACAAGAATGGGCCTTTTTAGGAGATCTCACAAATGAAATTCGTTGTTCAGATTTGAGAGAACGACGTTTTGTTGAAATAGGTATACCTTTAATAACAGGTCAACATCTAAATCTCAATAAACTAAGTGAATTAAAAATGCTTTCTAAAAAATTCACAAGAAATATTGAAAAAAACACAACTAAACAAGGTGATATATTAATTTCAGTACTTGGAACAATTGGTAAAATTGAATATTCTTACAATAATATTTACCAAGGAGTATTCGCAAGTCAACAAATTACAAAAGTCTCAGTTAATCAAGAGTTAATCCACCCTGGCTATATTTATGCATTTTTAAAAAGCAAATTTGGTCAGATTCAACTTCAAAAATATAAGACTGGTAGTGTTATTGAGTGGATTATTGATAATAATATTGCTTCAATTGTAGTTCCAATACCAAGCGATAAAGGTTTAAAAATTGGAAGTATCGTAGATAAACTTACCCTAATGCGTCAAGATGCATATAGTTTTGAAGCTACTGCAATTCAATTAATTGAAACTGAAATAGAACAATGGCAAAACTAATCCAAGTCAAACATAGCAAAGGAGCAGTAAATGCTGGGGAAGAGCGTTTATTGAAATTTCTGGAGGTAAACTTACCGGACAATTATTACATTGTTTCCAATGTGGAGTTTGCCAATGCATCTCCACAAGGTCAAGTGCAGTATTTGGAGTACGATTGCATAGTGATTACCCCACACGCTTTGTACCATATTGAGAACAAAGATTGGGGAGGCCGCCTGGAAGGGGATGACAATACCTGGTACCTGAATGATAGCGAAAAGCCCAATCCACTCAAAACGGTTCGTTTTAAAACCTCGGTGTTGGCCAGCAAACTCAAAGCACACAATCCATCCTGGGCTACCGCATGGGTAGCCTCCATAGTTACGTTGTCGCACTCCCGTCAAAACAAAAAAGGCTTGTGGGGCGATTGTGAAAAAGCCACGTATTTGCTTGAAAATAAATTGATTGAGTTTATTTGCAACCCCAATGCTGTGAAGAAACCTGCCAATAGTATCGCCGATATTTATGTTCAAATAAGTAACTTTATTGCAGGTGTTTCAGCACCCCGTGAAGCCAAAGAACGTAAAGAAATTATTGGATACGATATTGTTGAAATTCTTGCTTTGGACAAGTGCTATTCCGAATTCCTTTGCAAAACTAAAGGAATGGTAACTACCAATAAATACCGGGTAAAAGAATACATACTCGATTTGGTGGGAATGAGTCCTGCTGAGAGAGAAAAGCGTGAGTTACAAATCAAAAATCAACAAAGGGCTCTTGCCAAGATGCAGCGCTGTCCGTTTATTCTTAATGCTCAGTTTATTCTCGATGATGAAAATCATCTGTTTTATGAAATTACCGACTTTTTGGATGAGAGTTCCCTTCGTGCTGAACTGCGTCGTAAAACCTTTACCCAGGAAGAAAAACTGGGTATCATTTTCAACCTCATTGAGGCTATTCGGGTAGCACACAAAGTTGACGTTTATCACCGTGATTTGAATCCTGAAAATATTTTTCTGACTAATGGATATGCAGCTCTGGCTAATTTTGGTAAAGCTTATTTTGCCGATCATAGCGAAATGGGTTACACGGTAGCCCCTACCCTGAACGAAAACAATGCCACCGCTTACCATGCACCTGAGCTTTTAGCAAAAGACGCTTCGCGTGCCAGCGATATTTATTCCATGGGAATGCTTATTTATGAGCTTTTTACCGGAACCCTTCCATTTAGCTCACCTTACGACTTAAATAAATTAGGTGGAAAGCTAACGGCTGAATTAATGCCTACAGCAATTAAAATAGGGTTGCCGGCATGGTTGGATGAAATGTGTGCCCATACCATTCTGTGGGATGACACAGAGCGTTGGGACAATATCGAGGAATTGGATAATTTTCTGAAATATCAGCTTTCAAATTCACATATTTCAGCCACTACTCAACAAACGGCACCCACAACTTTCGAAGAGTTAAAACCAGGATTGCGTATTGGCGATTTTACCTTGTACAATCAATTGGGCAAAGGTGGATTCTCAATCGTATTTAGAGCCAAACACAACATTCAAAGCAAAGATTACGCTATCAAAGTTTTTAATGAGAGCATAAGTATGCAAACAGTGGTGGACGAATACAATGCCCTTGCCGGACTTATCAATCCCCATATTGTGAAATTCAGCACCAATGGTACTTTACCAAATGGTCAGTTCTATACATTGATGGAATATCTCGATGGCGAAAACCTTCAAGAATATACCAAAGGTGATTTAAAATTGCCTTTACCAAAAATTTTCCAAGTAGCAAAAGAGATTTTGAGTGCTTTGGTTTGCATGCAAAGTCAGAAACCAACGCCCATTCTCCATCGTTATATAAAACCACAAAACATAGTTTGGGATAAACAAGAACGTTTTGTATTGATTGATTTTAATGTGGCTACGGCATTGGAAACCGACAAAAACTTTGTGGGTACTAACCCCTATCTTGCTCCCGACTTAATAAGTGGTACCCGTGTAAATTGGGATAGCAGTGCCGATACCTTTGCTTTAGGGATAACACTCTACGAATTAATTGGTCATTCCTATCCTTGGAGTGGTGGTTATAAAACTCCACGTATTGGAATTGAACCGGAACCACTACAAACTCATCAACCATTAATTTCAGATGCTTTTGCTGGTATTATTACCAAGGCAATTAATTGCAACCGTACCGAAAGATTTGATTCGGCACAAGCCATGTTAAATGCGTTATTGACAGTTGGGGAAGATAATCTGCTAAAAATAGAAAAGCCTACCACCTTGGGTGAAGTAGTATTGGTTGGAGACGAAGACAAAAGTTTCGTGGACTACTTGAATTCGTTATACAGCCAAAGTCGCTACGGAAATGCCGGCACAAGAGCCAGTTTCAAAGCCAACGCTTTTGATGAAGTTACCTATACTAAAACCAAACTGGATACGGAACTTTTAAAAGACATATTAACAGGTTCATATCGGCTGGTAATTATTACCGGAAACGCCGGTGATGGAAAGACTGCATTTATAAAACAAATTGAAGGGGAAGCTCCAGGCTTGGAAAGGCTTACCAACCGAAATGGGGCAAAATTCCAAATTAATGGAATCCCCTATCAAACGAATTACGACGGTTCACAGGACGAAGAAAACCGAGCGAACAACGAGGTATTATCTGATTTTTTTAAACCTTTTGAAAATGCAGTTGATTTTAATTCAGTAGGTGAAGGAAGAATTATTGCCATAAATGAAGGTCGATTGGTTGACTTTCTTCAATCATCAGGAAAATTTAATACGCTTACCGAAATAATTGATGAATATTTTTACAACAGCGGTCATGCCGAATTGCCCAAAGGTCTGATGATTATTAACCTGAATTTACGTTCAGTAACAGCAAAAAGCAATGGTGGAGAAAGTTTGTTTCGTTCACAGATTCGAAAACTTACACAACCCATGCTTTGGAGCAAATGTTCGTCATGTACCCATGCAGGTTATTGTTTTACCAAATACAATGTTGATACCCTTACCGACAGTGCAGCCGGTGATGAAGTAATAAACAGGCTTGAATGGCTGATGCGCACCATAAGTTATAAGCGTGAACTCCACATTACCATGCGCGATTTACGTTCGTTTATTGCATACATGATAAGCCGCGATTGCAAGTGTAGCGATATACCGGTATTGTATCAGAAATTTCAGGAACAACCTGAAAAATACTGGCAGTATTTTTATTTCAATATTACCTCACCCGATGCCGATGATTCAAATGATAGGCTAATCAGCCTCATGCGTGAGGCAGATCTTTCAGAAGTATCCATACCATCCATAGACCGTGATTTGTATTTTGGCTTACATCAAACCAAAGATTATCTCGACTTTTCAGACAGGCAAGTGGATTTACTGGATGTATTTAATGCAAACAAAATACTGATTCCTGCTTACGAAATGAAGGATGACATATTACAAAAACTCAAATTACGCCATCGGACATTTGTTCGTCACCAGTATTTTGAAGGCAAGTTTGAATTTAAAAAACGGTTACCTTATCAATCATTGGCTGAATTCCACAATTTACTTTCGGGAAATGGAAAAAGTGAAAATGCCATGTTGGATGCAAAACAAAGTTTAGCACAAGCCATTTCAATAAGTGAGGGATGCACAGAAACGAAACTTGCAAAGAATTATTTATTGTTGCGTTCATCAAGAGTCATAGACCCCATCAGCCAAAGTTTTCGCCGATTTTCAATCAATGATTTCGAGATGTTTGTAAACAAATCGGAGCATTTGGTGCAGTATATAGAATATGAAAGTGATAGTATTGTTTTTAGGAATATCGAAGAGCAAATTATATCACTTACCATTTCACTTGATTTGTATGAAATGCTATTCTTTATCAAACAAGGATTTAGCCCTTCAATCAATGATATGCGAGGGCGATTTATCGAGTTACAGGTTTTTAAAAACCTGCTCGAAAATAAGTCGTACGATGAGGTGCTTATAACAAAAAACAACAAATCGTTTTTTGTCATTTCATTGGAACAAAAATCAAACAAATTAACCATTGCACCCTTAAGTTTATAGAATTATGGCAATACGTTTAGATAAAAATGAAGTGGTCTTCCGCAACGAACTCATTTTAGCTGCCGATGCCAAGTCGGTAAACCTTGATAATACGCTTACCAATTTATTCATGCTTTTACGAAATAATGGAGCGAGAATAAATATGAGGGTAAAAAAAGAACATACATTCGCTTCAATGGTCGAATACCTTGAAAATCTAGAAAAACAAGGAAGTATAATTGGGCTTTCCGAGAATAAAGAAGCTGCTGAAGATTGGTTACGTTGCAATCTGGTAAACCTTGTTTATCGTGGTAATGTTGTAAAGGAAAAGATTTCATCCCTTCGTCCTGTGCATCTTGAAAGTTACCGCATCCGTAATATCGCTCAGACCCGTGATTACAATTCATCGGACCAGATATTTTTGATGTTACGCATGAAACCCGAGATTCTTGAAAGTTTGAAGGAATACCTGTCGAGAGGCTGGGATAATGTGGCCAAGAATATCTCGAAGAATCAGCAATTGGATGTTGATAGTGCTGGTATCCTTCAATTGATTAAAAACATTCAAATAGACCCAAAATCAACTGCGCAAGTAAAAAATGTGCGCCCTTTACTTGAAACCCAGGCTAATCTTTTTTGTGATGATATACTGCGGTTGCTGGTATATAAAGATTCCATTCCACGAAATGTTTTTATTTAATACTTGCGAACCCTTGTAGGATTTCACTTATCGCTTTATACTCAAAAAATTATTCATCTATTGCCCAAAATGGTCAAATCAGGAACCCGGAACATTGAGGATGATTTTTCGATTATAGTTGATGTTACAGACAATTTTGAAAGTAAAGTATCCCGCTTTGCTTGCGAAGATATGGAAAAAACCATCAACGGATTATATGGCTTTTTTAAGGCTGCGTTTGAAATAAATGCAGTACAAAAGAGGTATGAAACAAGTATGCCAAATGCGGAATCCATTGATGCACTTCTTTCGATTTTAAAAACCCCACCTGAAAATTTTGATGCTTTTTATGAGAATAAGTTTGTTGATATTCTGGGTCGGTTTAAAGAAGAGGAAGAAGATGATAAAAAAAACCTCTTGGAAAGTGTTCAATTTGAGGAAAGTTATTTCGATAAATATGTGATGACCCTTTTAAAAGCAAAAGGAGCCTATCAATATCAATATTTCCAGGGTTTTTTGGATTCTATCTCCATGAAGAATACTGACTATGGATTTATGGCAGATGGCCGGAGCCGCAAACATCCCCGAAGAGCTGTACTAGGTTCTCGATTACTTGAAACACTTGTTCAACTACTTGTATTAGAACCCAAAGAGGGTGTTGGTTTTAGCTCCCATTCCTTATCAATTGATGATTTAATATCCAAATTACGAAGTCGATATGGTATTGTAATAAATGGATTGAACGAACCAAGATTTTTTGAAGCTGATATAGAAACACATCAAGCATTTAAAGAAAATGTTGATGCCTTCAAGAATAAATTACGCCAGATTGGTTTTTACACCGATTTGAGTGATGCTTATATACTACAGAAAATCAGACCACGATATAAATTTCAAGCATAATGGAAATATCTCAATTATACTACCAATTACTTCTTTCGCTTATCATTGAAGAATATAAAGAAGCGTTTGTAAATGCGAAACCTGGTCATTGCATGAAAATAACCGGATTGGCAATGCGTGAACTTCAGCCTTTATGCGACGAAATAAGAGCTTTACCCGGTGAACTTAAAACGTTTATCCTTTCGGATGATTTGCTAGGGGATGCATACATAAGTGCTAATAAACTTATTGAATACCGCAATGATGAAAGTATTGCTTTGCTAGTTCTTATACCTTCAAATAGCAGGACTTCCACAGAAGATTCCTATGGCAATGCGACTTTTAAAAATTTGTCTATTGAACATCTTGATGGGAAATTGCTTCTAATCCTGAAAACGCAAATTCCTGCAACTATTAAAACTGTTGTTTCTGAAATATTTGAATACCTAAGACTACAAAATCTGCGGCCAATACAATATTTACAATATCTTTTGTATCTAAAATCGAATAATTGGGAAGAAAGTGCAATTGGCAATGGAATGGCATTTCTTAACTTGATTCCCGACAAAAGAATCAATGTTGAATATACTAAAATAAGGCAGCGACTATTATACAATTTAAAATGCGTGGATATTTTAGGTGACTTTTCCAAACCGGTTCCGGATAGAATCCGTGAGTTACCATTGGAATCGAACAGTATTCAGAAACAAATTACAGAATTCCTTAGAAAAGAAAACCAACTTAAAAATAAAAGTGAAATCTGTCAGGAAATATTGCTATCCTATGATGGATTGAACTTTAGCAATTGGAAGGTTCCTGATTTCGAAATAAGGAATGATTTACATGTTTTTGTAGATAAGATTACTTCAAATGATATTAGGACTTCCGATGGTGATCTAACTCTGACAATTCCACATGAGAAATCTTCAAAATTAAAAATTCGTGTTTCTACAAAGCCCGCACCAAAGGACTTTAAGGAATTGAAAAATTTTAATATCGTTCTCATGGCCATTGATGGTTGGTACCCGGTTAAAACTGTAAAAATGGCCAAGGTTACCGAAAACGCAAGGCCTTTCAGGGATATTACTATGTTACTACCTGAATCAATGTACGATGAAGGTTCCTACTTTCTGCGCGTAATTGCTGAAGATGAGAATGGGGGTGTATTGAATACTCAGGATGCATTTGTTCCTGCTGAATGGGAAGAAAAATGGAAGTTACAAAATGAAGAAAATCCAGAACTTACAAGAGATGAATTCGGTGAAACCTATCATATTAAAAGAACAAGTGATTCGGAAGATTTTTATTTAACTTTTGGAAAAGCAGATGAAGGTGGTGAAACACTATTCCATAGGAAAGATAAACTTGACAATGTACTTCAAGCATTTTTTCGCTATCGAATTGAGGCTTTACGCAATAACGATGAATTGACAATTCCAACCACAATTGAGGAAACTGGCCTGTGGTTAAAAGGCACTGATTCTGGACTTGTGGGGGTTTATCATATTAAATACTCAAGCAACCACAATTATCAAATAAGTATTTCAAATAAACTGCAAAAGTTACAAGCCTGTTTTCTTAAACATTGTGAATCTGTCGGTTCCATTGAAGCCAAGTTAACATCCAATCCAACTGATAATAATTATCAGTCCTATCGTTTTAATCCACTTTCTGATAAGGAATTAATTCCAGAAAGCTTACTCAGTTTACGAAAAGAATTATTTACACTGATAGCTCAATCAGCACCTAACAATTCAGGTGTTTTCGAAACATTTGATTTATTTAACTATATTGAACTTACCCGTAAATATGTATTGGAATACGAAAAATGGACTAAAGAAATCATGCGGCAAATTGAAACAGATTCGCTTCAATCTGCCAATCTTCAAAAAACATTGATTGATTTACAAAATCTTGATATTATTTCTATCAAGACAGAAATGCCCGATGGTCAAACGATTTATTTGAAGTTAATTTCGCCTTTACATCCGCTTAGATTGGCTTGGTTCGTCAATTTATTCGATTTATATAGCAAATGGGAAGAGGAAACAAGAATTACCTTTCCTCAATATAAAAGTGTTTGGTACAAAAATCTTGAAAATCTTTTTCTGGGCGATCTTATTCCAGAAACGGCCATGCCTGTATTAGCAGATGTAGCATTGTCAGATTATTTCCAGTATGTTGGAGAATTATCTTTTGGTTGGGGATTATATTCTAAACCGATTCAAAAAAACAACGATGCATTCTCCTCAATTTCACGGCAAATCAAAATTTATTTATCAAGCTTACTCAATATTGCAAATGAATATCGAATTGATACCGATGTAAATCAAGCATTGGTGAGTCGTCATATTCAAAATTATTTATCACAACACCCTTATGCAAATAAATTAATAATCAATTTATTTAATGCCGGAGATGCTTTTGTTTTTGCCAATGCTATGGTTGATATTGAGCGGCTTAACCAATACAAATCAATCAAATATGAAATCCGTCTGTTTGCCGATGATAAAATCATTATTCCAGGTGAAGCATTCCGGAATCTTATTAATCCCGAAAGTAATATTTCAGAAGACGCTGAAGCATTCTCACAAGCCTCAGGAAATCGCTTGTTTCCAAAACTTCGTTTTTCAATAAACAACATAGCTGATTTTATTAAAAATCCCAAAGACTATTTTGCTCATATTAGTTTTCTGATTAGTCCTTTCCCTGTAAAAACAACATTAGTGCGTCCTGATGACAAAAAACAATCATTCTACTTCAATGGTCTTATCAATCTGCATGTAATTAGTGTTACTCAAAAATCGGATGCAATAATTTGGAATAAGTATTACTCTGAAAATCCTGTTGAAAATGGAGTAAATGATTTTTGTAATTCTGGTATTTCATTATTTGCAAACATGCAATCATTTGTTGCAAATTCACTTTCACCAAATAGAGAACAATCAGTACCCGCCACCCGGTTAGAGTTGAATGAATCTGATAAAGTATTGTTATCTTTTATTCACGACATTTCCGATTGGGTTGTTACATTCGATAAGAATATGGGGCCTGAAGTTTATGACCTGCCCGGTGTTGAAGGGGAAATACCTTTCCTACTTGATTATGTTCCAGGCCAAGAGGTCTCAGGCATTTCATCCTATCTTACTACACGGCCAACGTCAGAAATTATTGGCTTACTGGGGCCTCATTTTGAAGAATTTGGTATTGATCTAAGAAATGATTCAGCGAAATTAAAAATTTTGCTTGAGGATATTCGTTCCATTAGCAGTTCCCTTATTTTGCAGTTCAATTCAACCAGCAATAAAGCATTTGAAGTTCTAGGAATGGCTTTTACAAAAAGGGTGTTGGAGAAAAAGGATATTCTTGAAGATTCGTTTTTGGTACCAATTGATTTACACAAAGAGCTATTTGAAAAACTGCCCAACGAAGAAAAAGAAAGAGCAGATATTTTGTTGGTTAAGATAAATCCGGATACCAAAGAAATATGTTTTACTGTAATTGAAGTAAAATGCCGTATGATCCTACATGAGTCAGATCGATTGGCTCTTATAGCTAAAATGGAAAGACAAATTGAAAATACGATTGAAGCGTTAAGGTTCCATTTTGATAATAATTATTCATTAAGGAATGATAGATTGGATCGTGAATTAAAAACACTTCAGTTAAAATCATTTCTCGAATTCTATATCAATCGTGCAGCTCGGTATAACCAACTATCCCATGAAGTTCAAGAAGTCTATATCCAATTATTGGACAATTTGAATTATGGATATTCAATTACATTCAAACGCTTAGGCATTATTTATGATTTTTCAGCAACTCAGCGCCACAAAAAGGACGTTTTCGATAACAATAGTACCTTCTTTACTTTTGGGAAAAATATCATTGGTGAAATTCTTGATCCGGATTCTAATCTGAATACACGGCGTTTGGAACATGTTATTGATGATGAACAGATTATTTCTTTCTTTGGTCAATCAACTTTGGATAATTTTAAACGAAAACATGCAACGAATCCTACTGCATCTGAGCCCAAAACAAGCTATGAAAATGAAGTCCAAAAAACGATAGAACCACCCATAGTAAATCCAAAAGAAGAAACTGAATTGCCAATTGCATTGGATGAAAAACCTATCCCCTTTATAGAACCAATTGTTGAACCAATTAAAGAAAAAGTGCCAGTTGTTGAACCAGTTATTTTGCCAACTTTAAAAGAAAAAATTGTTGAAGATAACTCCCAATATGAAGTGCCTAAATTTGAAATAATGGTAGGTAAAACTTCAACCAGTCAGCAATATGGCATACTAGGTAAAGTATTGGCTAATGGGCGACCCATTGCAATTGATTTAAGCGAAACAAATACCATAAGTTTATTTGGTGTTCAAGGGGGTGGTAAAAGTTATACCATTGGCACCATTACCGAAATGGTTCTAAAACAATTCAGCCATATTAATGAACTTCCTGCGCCTTTAGCTGGAGTAATATTCCATTATAGCGAAAGCATGGATTATGAACCGGAATTCACTTCTATGATTCGACCGAATGATATGGTTGAAGAATTGAGAATTTTGAAAGAAGAATTTGGAGCAACCCCAGGGAGTTTGTCTGATGTAATAATTCTTACTCCAAGGGCAAAGGTAAAGGAAAGGCGTGAGCAATTTCCTTCAATTGAAGTCCATCCAATAAACTTCAATTCTAATGAATTAAGTGTTCAGGATTGGATGTTTTTATTAGGTGCTATTGGCAACGATTCAACCTATATTAGGCAATTAAAAGCCATAATGCGAAACATTCGTGACAATATAAGTTTGCAAGGGTTACGAGCTGAAGTAGCAGATTCTCCACTATTATCAAATGCACAGAAAAATCTTGCTGCACAACGAATTCAATTTGCAGATGAATACATTGATGATACCTCGGCTATTCGTGATTTATTGAAACCAGGACGTTTAATTATTGTGGATTTACGGGATGAGTTTATTGAAAAGGATGAAGCTCTTGGATTATTTGTAGTAATGCTAAATATCTTTTCCGGGGTCAAGACTTTTGAATCAGTGCCCTTCAATAAATTCATTGTTTTCGATGAAGCCCACAAATACATGGATAATAAAGATTTGACAAGCAGTATAGTAACTTCCATACGCGAAATGAGGCATAAAGGGGTTTCAATTATGATAGCCAGTCAAGATCCATTAAGTTTACCCAATGAGATTATCGAATTAAGCTCCGTCGTATTGCTACATAAATTCAACAGTCCACAATGGGTAAAACATATCCAAAAATCAATCACCCAATTAGCCTTGCTTACACCATTAGAACTATCTTCACTTGCACCCGGTGAAGGTTATCTTTGGGCAACGAAATCAACAGATAGAGGCGTTATGAATAGGCCAGTTAAAATATTTACTCGCCCTCGAGTTACCAAACATGGAGGTGAAACAAAAAAAGCCATTTAATAATGAAGGTATATTCATACTCTGGAAAGGGTAATCGTGAAAAGAATGAAGACTATCTGATAAATATTCAACTCGATAGCCATAATTCACTTCACATTGTAGCCGATGGTATGGGCGGCTATTCCTATGGTGAAATAGCTTCAAAAGCGGCTACCGATGCATTGGTTGATTTTATTTTGCAAAACTATAAAGAGTCGGATATTGTTTCTACAATTCAAAAGGGAATCCTATTTGCAAATGAACAAATTGCATTGAAACGTACGGCATGGCTCACAAGATTAGGCACTACTATTGCCGGAGTTTTTATTAGAGAAAACTTTGCGTATGCATTCTGGGTGGGTGATGTTCAAATAAAGCACTTCAGACGAAACAATTTACTTTTTGTTTCCGAAAATCACTCCTTAGTTAATGAGATGAAAAGTAATGGGATTGTTTCAAGTAAAGATATTGATCGGTATAAACACATTGTCACTAAATCGCTGTCAGGTAATTTATTAGAAGAAAATCTTCCGATTATTGAAATTCACTTAAAACCTAACGATACCATTTTTATTTGTTCCGATGGTTTCTATAATTCCATTGAAACCTCACAATTAATATCAAAACCGGATTCCGAAATTGATGAAGAATTAAAGCAACTAGAAACTACCAATGAAGATAATTATACGATGGTGAAAATTGTTGTTTGAAGGATAAAGTATATTAAATATATTGCAATATATATCAGTTAGTTAACTCACAAGACAACTTGAATTTTACTTTCCACCTTATCGTCCTTCTTCTCAGGGATAATATCGTTTAATTCCGTATATATAGATGTTTTCTCTAAAATACGTTCACTTTTCCATTCCGCTAGTTTACTTGCTGTTTCTAATATTAGTTCCCCTTTTATAGTGAATCTTTTTTTAATGATTATATTCACTTTATTACTTGTAATAATTTTTCTCTTCTCTAAGAATTTAAAGACCATTAATAAATCTTTTAAACTCCCGTTCCAATCAATGAATGGGAAATCAGTATGTTTTGGGTTATAAAGGGATTCCAAATCCTTAGTACGATTTTTTTGAATAAATAATTTTTTCAAGCCGCAAAAAACATTTTTGAATTTGGTTTTATTTGTTTCTAATTTGGACCCAATGCCATATATAGCAAAAACCATAGAATCATCCTTTTCTTCTTTTTTAGTTGTAATAATAATTTTTCCTAAATCATCAGTTAACAACAATAATTTTTGCTCTATATCCTTATATTTTTTGTCATTTAATTCCTCGATATCCTTTGTGATACTATTAGTTTTCTGAATTTCATTGGCTTGCAATAAAATATTTTGGGTTATTTCTTCAAGGCTTGAAACTATATTTAGCATCGAACCTTCATTTATAGTTTTAATTGTTTCTTTTAGCTCATTTAAATCGGCGCTTATTTTAAGGATTGTTTGTTTATTCTTTGGATCACTAATGTGAGCAATAAGATTGTTTTCTAGGTTTTTTTGTTGGAAGATAATTTCATCCTTTGAATTTAAGACAGCTTTGTTTAATTCCTTAATTATTTCAATAATATTATGAAATAATTTTTCATTTGTTTTGTTATTTATGTTGGCTGTAATTTTGCTATTTAATTCATCAATTTTCGACAATAAATCTTCAGATGTCGTTTTGTTTGCTCCACTTATTCTTTTTTTCTTAAGAGCTTTAAAAATCTTACGATAATACTTATAGAATTTTATTAATTCTGTCATTACAGGTATCCCATCATTATTTCCGAATTTATGAGAACGTTGTTTGTTTAATTCTCTTTGAAAAATAGGTATTAATGCAATTTTTTTACTTTCCGATAGATCATTTAGAGGTCTCTTTGTATTTGAAATTGCTATGGTATATCTCAGTTTCGTTAAAACCGCCTCATTTCCATTACAAAGGGTGAATGAATCATAATCTAAATATTCTAGCCGTAATGTTTTATCAATCAAGCAAAAAAAGTTAGCATCCTGATCACCATACGATAATATGGGATGATTAATAAAGTGCTCGGTTAGCATAAAACTGTTACCAAGTAACTTTACAAAAGTATCCAATGATCTTTGATGTATTAGATTAACATTTTGGAGTAATGTTTTATGAATATTGAGTTTGTTGTTAAAAGTTGAATTGTAATCTTTAAGAAAATCCTTTTTCAGTAAAACTTTCATTAAATCCCAACGCAACAGCAATTTATCATCTTTGTATTTTATTAGGGTTGGAATGCGTTTTTCATAATGCGTTTTTTTCTTAAATTCATCAATAACCTTATCTATACTAAAGGGTAACTCATTATAAAAATTTGAGAAAAAATCGACTAATTCCCTTTTGATGTCTGATAAATCTCTGGCATTATGTTTTTGAAGCATTACTACTATTTCTTTAAGCTCCGTGTTTTGTAGCTCTTCAAACCATTCTCTGCTATATGGGATAACACTGGAAACTAATTTCATATTTAATTAAATTTGAGTAATTTACTTTGGAACTGTTCTCTAACTTCATCTTCAAAACTCCCTAGATAATTTTTAGTAGTACTTAAAAGCTGATGCCCCAAACCATCGCCAACGATCTCATCGCTTGCACCTAAATTCTTCATTATGGTAGCCCAGGTGTGACGAGAAACACCGAGAGTCAATTTTAACGGTAATCCCAATCTTTCACCAATTCGTTTAATGTACTTATTGTTGGTTTTTGCAGCTTGCTTTATTTTTACCCTTTGTAATTCCTCAGTTTCTGTTCCGTCAATAAAACCAAAGATATATTGGTCTGCATCAATTGGTTTAACTCCCCATTTGTTAATCATCTCAACAGTTTCGGGGATAAGGCTTATAATAACTGGCTGAATGTCCTTTTTTGTGGTCTTTTTCGTTTTATTTCTAATGAATATCAGTGAGTTTCCTCTAATATTTCGGTATTGAAACATTGCAATATCTTTGAAATTCGCTCCATTGAATAGATAGCTTAACAGCCATATATCACGGGCCTTGTTTTCTTCCTCTGACCTTGGTACATATTCAAAAATAAGCTGAATCTCCTTCATAGTAAGCGCTTTCTTTATATTTCGACCTGAAGGTATTTGATATTTCCACTTTCCAAAAGGATAAAACTCGCGGTTGAATAAACCATCGTTAATTGCTTTATTTATTATTGCCCGGAGATTCCTAAGGTAAACCCCAACCGTTGTAATGGATTCTTCTTCCGAAAGCATCCAATCCTCATAATCTTGAAGCCATTCAGGGGTAATATCACCAAAATTCAATTTTTTTCGCTTTTTCTCTTTTAAGAATAGGATAAAAGACGATTTTGAGCTTCCATAGCTTTCAGCAGTTCCAAACTGTTTGTTCTTTTTTAAGATCTTTATGTAATCATCAATAAGGGAAAATACGTCTTTGCTTAAATCTGATCTCTTATTGTAGGTTTTTTCGAATGCTTCAAATGAAAACGGCGATAATGTTCGGATAACCTCTATGGCATTTAATTCCGTTTTATTAAAAAGCAGTTTGTTTTTTTTGTATTTGCTTTTAGGCTTTTTCTCGTTTACCTCCTTCCAATCATCTTCCGATAAATGAATTCCTAATGGATAATATTTTGTAATTCTTTGATAAATTACTCGAAGCTTAATCGCATAGGTACCATCATTTCTTTTAATTCTTTTATCTTGAATTATTGCTGTAGTTACTCCAAACATTTTGCTATCTTTATTAGGTTGTTGAAATTTTATACCAACAGGATACAAACAAATTAGTCCATTTAGGTAAATTTAAGTCAATTCATATCCATTCACAAATATATAATAAATTGATTTAGAAACCTATAGAAAAAGAAGGAAAATAAAGTCAAAAGGCAGATTGTGACTCATAATCAGGGGGTCGCTGGTTCGAGCCCAGCTGGGCCCACCAATAAAATCAAGAGGTTACAGATTCAAAATCTGTATCCTCTTTTTATTTGCATACTTATTGCATACTTTGTGGGGAGTGGCAAGTTGCCAGCTGTTCCTTCTCAAGAGTGGCTGAGGGCAACCCTATGTAACTGTCCGTAATTAAATTAGTAGCTCTGCCACACAGCTTCTATATTGAACTGGGTTGAGGGAGAAGTTCTTTAGTTTCCTCTTCAATTAGAGGGCTACTATGTAAACCTGTCAAAATTTGATGAAAGTGATTATCCGAAATTTCACCAGAAAAGGTAACAGAATCAGAACTATACATTGTACGAAAAATGTACTAAAACAGATGCAATAATTTCAAAAACATTGTAAGACAATAACTTATAGAGATATAAAAATGAACAAAACGCTACACTATTTAATTTTTCTGCTTAGTAAAATTAAAAGGAGGTAGTATTAGCAATCCTAAACCAGCTTTGGCTGAAAGATTTGTTATGTGTTCACGAATATAAGGGAAGATTATCGCCGCCCCATTAACTCTGCCAAATTCTTCCATATCAAGTTTGGAATCACCGAATTTTTCAAATACACCTACCATTTTTACTGAGTATGAAACTTCTTCGACTTCAGCTAACATATCTTTAAGTGTAACCAGTTCCGTTACAAAGATGTTATTTTCGTTGATATTAACTTCAACGTCAACATTTATAACCTGTTTTTTATCAGGATTATTGAATGTAACATTTGAAATTCTTTTAAAATTACTTTCTAATAATAAAAGATTATTTATGCGGAATCCTGATTCTAATTGGTTATTTTGTTCCATACTAAGCAGCTAAAGGATAATATTCTTCATTATAACTTGGACTTTTGTTTTCAAAACAACCATTTGTATTATAAATATCAACTAGTGCTTGATGACGATTAAGATTAAAAGTAAAAGCAGATATTGGATTTACTGAAATAGAACCCAAACCGTTGAAAACGCTATAATTTGAAATGTATGATGTAGATTTTTGTTCGTTATAATTTACACTATCTGTTGGAATACAATTAAAATCATTATTAACTGAATATTCAACAAATTTTGAACCAACTAACTCAAACTGAATTTCATCAAGCCCAACTAAAGAATCATCGGAAATGAAACAAATATTTTGGTTGGGAAATTGAGAGACAAATAAATCATAAAATGCAGATTCCCAGGAAATGTATTCTTCATCTAAATGGTAAACTGAATTTGGAACTACTTCAATATAATGAGTTAATGCTGTTGAATCAAATTCGTAACGAACACGGGTTTGAGAAAATTTGCTTATGAAAACTTGCAAAGCAGATTTTATATATTCTTGAGATATCATATTATAGGCATTTTTTTAGAATTAATAAAGAATCTTTAGACAAAGTAATTGAGTTGTAACTTACAGTATTATCAATTTGGACGTCTTTATAATCGGCAATCACTCTAAGTTTCTTCAATTGACCCATTAGATTATTAAAAGTTCTAAAATCAATTGATTTATTTTTCATAAAGCCCCCTGTTTGGTTAATTAAGACTTCGTGAGAACCTTCTGTTGATGATTTGGTTAGCATTTCTAAATCCTGTTCGGTTTTATTCATTTTATGAAGCCAAATATGCTTCATAAGCTGAATGCAACTATAATATGAGCAATGAATTACAGAAGGATAATAGCTTTGTTTATGTAACAATTCTGCTGCTGCAAAGTTTAATTCTGATTTATTCTTTAAATTGCTCATAAAAAAGTTCACAAAGATAACCACTTTTCCAAATATATGAAAAAATAATTAAATATAACTATATAACCTTGTTCAACAGTTCAATCAACCCATTAGACCGCTGTAATTGTTTTTGTTGTAAAACAATAACTAGCAGTGGTGTGCACATTTAAATCGCATTTAATAGATTAGACAACGGTTTTTATCAAAGCTAAATTCCATTTCTTTTCGCTACTATTCAGTTTTCTTTCCATAACAAACGTATTATTGTATATTTGTAATTGGCAATAGTACCAACAACTTTCCGCACCTATGGAATATACTTCCATCCATCAAAAAGAGGATTTAAAAGAAATTATTTTTTACATTGAAAATATCCAAAATCCGGTATATTTTATTGAATGGTGTATATGCTTGAACGTTAAAGATCCCAATTTTCAGAAAGGTACAATGCCCTATGCAGGTTATTATCTAAAAACATGGAATATTTATGTTGAATGTGGTTTGCTCGAAATTAAGGCTCGAACATTTCATAACAGCAACCCCGGTTATGCTTATGGGGACGATTTCCATTTTTATGGCTCAGTTTTTTTTAATCAAGATATGGATACATACGGAGTTCATCTGGATGAAGATATTGACACTTTTATTGATGATGCTATAGATTTTCGAAACTATATCACAGAAAACTTATCCCAAATTGAAGTCAGTATTGAAATTTGGGGAAATTCATAAATGGAATAAATTAATTGGATAAAAAAGAAACGCCCAACCAATGGCCGGACGTCGGACTAAAGATGCTATCTTTAGTGATACAAATATATAAATAAAAGAATGAATAAATTATCAAAAATTGAAATTTGAGTAACCCATAAAATTTATAAAACCTGCAGAAATATAAGGCAAAATTATACCCTGATTGATGAAAGTGATAATTTCTCACTCTTTTTGAAGATGTCCAATTGGTATATAAATTACAAGGCCTTAAAAAACCGAAATACTAACTATGAAATATTTTAAGTAGGCTAAACAATTTTATTAGCAAGTGTTTACAAGTTGCTGGCGACATATATGTCGGGAGCAAAAAAGCAAATAAAATGAAAGATTTAACAAACTCAAACATCGAACGCCAAAACATACTTAATAATAAATACGCTATACAGCGAATTCAGGAATATGTTGGCATTGAAGGAATGCTGTTTGATGGTGAATACAAGTTTAATAAAACAATGGTAACTCAATTTTTTAATATTGATGAACGTACCCTCGAACGCTACCTTGAACAGTATCAGATGGAGTTAAAACACAATGGCTATATTTTAATGCGGGGTAAAGCTTTGAAGGAATTAAAGTTGCAGTTTGCTCCCGTCATTAATGTCGGGAGCAAAACTACTCAACTGGGTTTATTTAATTTCCGCTCGGTGCTGAACCTTGCTATGTTATTAAAAGAGAGCGATAACGCCCAATTGCTCCGTAGTAAAATGCTTGATATTGTTATTGACACCATCAACGAACGTACAGGTGGAGGCACAAAATTTATAAACCGCCGTGATGCAAATTATTTCCCTGCCGCAATGCAAGAAAGTAATTACCGAAAAGATTTTACTTCGGCGTTAAGCCAATGCGTTAATATGGGAAACTACAAATACTCTTTATATACCGATAAAATTTACCAATGTATTTTTAAAGAAAAGGCAAAAGAGTATAAACAAATTCTCAAACTTGCCGAAAACGATAATGCCCATGATACCATGTATGCTGAAGTATTAAATAGCATCGCATCCTTTGAAACAGGTTTAGCCCATGAATTGGAGAAACATAGCAAAGCCTCAAATAGAAAGTTAGACCCTGTTGAGGTAGATACGATTTTTAATGATTTTTCGCAGCACCCACAGCAACGTCCATACATTGAAGATGCACGGATCAAGATGGCCTCCAGAGACCTTCATTTTCGTGATGCACTACATTTAAAGCTTGAAGAGTATATACAGTCTGTTACACCTTCCGATTTTGAACGGTTCTTAGGTGAGCAAAGTGTAAATTTTGAAAAGCAATTGGAAGATGCTAAAGAGGTTATGAAACGCTTAAAGCAAAGCGAATAGTGGCATATATTTATTTTAAAAATATTGATGAGATTATCGCCATTCACAAAAAAACGATCGAAGCAAGTGGTGGTGGAACTGAAGGTATTCTTAACCTTAATTCATTGGAAAGTGCCATTGTACAAATTCAAAACGATGATTATTACCCTGAATTTGAAGATAAATTAACCCATCTTTTTTGGATAGCCAACAAAAGTCATTGTTTTCAATATGGCAACAAACGTATTGCTATCTCAATTTGTGGCATGTTTTTATCAATGAATGGTTTTATGGGAATAGTTGGTTCTTTCTTTTTTCGAATGGAGGCTATTAGTTTGCATGTAGCCGCCGGAAACATTGACAAGGAACTATTACATGAAATAATTACCTCCATTCTTTATGAAGCCGATTATAACGAGACTTTAAAGCTTAAAATTCTTGATGCTTTTTCGAAAAACAAAGTAGATACTGATGAGTGATGATGATAAAAGAGCGGTTAATTTAATCCAAATAACTGTTTAATATTTTCACCAATTAATTAGTTGTTGCCCGTTCAAGTTGCTAAAATATTGCACGGGCATTGAAAAAGCCATCAACAAAGCCGAAAACGATGTTTTTTTGCCATTTTCATATAGTTTTTACATTAAATCAACCCAGTTTCAAAGGACTTTTTATAAAATAGAGGTCAATATCCAGCAATTTTACTGGGTATTGACCTCTATTAAACGGTAAATGTTGACCGCTATTTAGTGAATAAGCGGTGAAAATAAACGGTTAAAAATTCTCCGTTTATGTTTGCGTTAATCGGTTATCGTATTGGATTAACCTGTTTTGGTAGAACCGGATTTGGTTATTTAACTCTTTTAAATCCATCCGAAGCTGTTCAATATGCTTTTGCTTTTCGTCAATCGTTTTGTTCAATATTGCCAGTTGGCTGTCAAATTGATTCATTTTCCGGTAAATCTCTTGTTTAAATTCCTCAATTTCATATTTCGTCTCAGGGCTTATGTATTTAAAGTCAAGTTCTGTTACCAATTTTAGCTTCTCAGTTACTTTCCCCTCTCGTTGGTCTTTTTTAAACGACTGACTTAGCATGTAGTTATATAAATCTAGTTCGGACAGTTCAACTAAATTGAGCAAATCAATTACCTCCACTTTTTCAATCTGTATGATTTGTTCGTTCATTTTAATAACGGTTTCAACGTTTACGGCAATCTGATTTGAGATAATATCAATACTCTCTTTAATCTCACTAATTTCCGTTTCACATTTTTGAATAGACAATTTAATATCGTCATAGCCTAAATCGCCGGATAACTTAACAGGTGACTGCGGAGTTACGGCTTGTAAGGTTTGGTTAACCATTTTCTGCTTAACGGGTGTATGCACAATTGCTTTACGTTTTTGATAATTTGCCATTGCCCGGCATTTCTCGGAACAATAATTGGCATCGGAACGGGTGGCACTAAATGATGTGCCACAGGATTGGCAGTTTCTTGTATTCAAAGTTGTAATTATTTATAAGTTTACTTGACACTTGACAAAGCAAAAAAACTTATATTATCCCTTGTTTGTCAATTGATTATGATATATTCTTATTTAAATAACTGTCAACTTCAAAATTGTATGGTAAATATATGGTTGACACTCTCTTTTAATTGATATTGGGGTTAAATAGCAATCAGGCAATCTATTATAGGTGTTTTCAAATTGTGTCAATTGTCAACTGTCAACAATAGGTGTAACCCATTTTCGAATGGTTTCGTGACTCACATTTAATATTTTACCAATATCACGATAGCTATAGCCATTTTTAAGATACAATTCATTGGCGAAAAGTTTCCGGTGTTCATTGGTCAGGGAAATGGGTTGAGTAATGGCATCAATTACCGGCTTGGCATTTTCGATATAATAGTTGTAAAGGATAATTGCACCATCCATTGCCTTTTCAGAAACTTTTGAATTATCCCCTTCTCCACAGGCCCAACATAACATTTGAAGGATTAACGCAAACCTGGCAACGTAAATATCCATTTTAGAGTAAAAACCCCGGAGCTTATGAGGTATAGTTCCACTGTTTAAAAGATCTTTATTCTGGTTAAAAAAGCTAATATATTTAGCTTGGGCAGAGCTTGAAAAGTTTAGAATTACTGAATTTACACCTCCATCTTCATCCAAACTAACGGGTAAATCAATCAAACGGTTAATTATCACCTCATAGTTAACGAAAACGGACATTGGAACATTGCTTTCCGGGAAAGGGCTTTTTGTAAGACCTTTTGGATTAGTAAATAAAATCCGCTCAACGAATCCATTCTTCTCCCTGTTGTCTTTAAACAAATCGGGTAACATTTGAGGTTGAATACCACCAATAAAACTGATATTCGGATTCGGTATTAAAATAGGTTTTGACGATACCCTATCGACACTAATGGATTTTCCAGACCATGTCATTAACCATTGTTCCTGTTCGCTACCGTTATTGTAGCGGTTCATATTGTTAAAAAATCCAATGATTTCATCAAAATAAACCCCTAACCCTTTTGGATTATTGGCATGAACTCGATAAATTGCATCGATGGTTGAATCCTCAATTACAATTTGCTTTCTTTTGGGTATAACGCTCTCGATACCCTTCTCTTTCAATTCTTTTGCGCCCAGAGCTTGTTCCAATTGGTACTGTTCATCTTTTAAGCACCATTCCTTGTAATATTGCAGATTCTTTTTAATAAGCGGTGCTAATGCAATTGAAATTGCCGGGGTTTTAGAAACCCCTGTTTCTCCAACAATTACCATAAAAAGGCTTGCTCTTTCATTCCAACCATTTCTAACCTTTACTTGATAGCTGTTCCCGATAGTGACCGAAGTTGCATATAAAATGGAGCTTAAAACAAACTCAATATTGAGATTCAATCCTTTAAACTATATAGCCATTCATAAACTTGTAAAATTTCTAATTGGTAATCAGGGGTTCGCTGGTTCGAGCCCGGCTGGGCGAGAAGTTTATGCCGGTGCATTTTTCAAACGACTGCAGGGAGTATTGAAAAAGCAATCGGTAAACCCAGCTGGGCCCACAAATATTTGAGGTTGTAGTTTTGTAGCTACAACCTTTTTTTATGTTCAAAATTAAACCGGCTGGGCGAGAAGTTTATGGATTACTTTGAATTTATGGTGAATTGAAAAATATTAACCAAATAAAAAACAAACTAAAGTCAATCCTACCTATTTAATAAAAGACCTCCTCGTCTGAATTAGTTTCCTTTTTATTATCAAAGAATTAATCTTTTATGTAATTTCGCCCCGCAAAACAATTGTTGTTGGCTTTTGTTTTAATACATACCAATTGCATCGGTTCCCCATAATGGCTTTGCCTTTTTTAGAAAACCGATTTGAAACATAAAAAAATGAACACGCAAGATACTTTACTAAACGACGTAACCGAAAGCGAATACAAATACGGCTTTGTGTCGGATATTGAAAGCGAATCCATTCCCAAAGGATTGAGCGAAGATGTGGTACGCCTTATCTCTAACAAGAAAGGTGAACCGGAATGGATGCTCGAATTCCGCCTGTCGGCCTACCGCAACTGGCTTACCATGGAAATGCCTAAATGGGCGCACCTCAAGTTACCGGACATCAATTATCAGGATATTATTTTCTATTCGGCCCCCAAGCAAAATGCCAAGTACGAAAGCCTGGATCAGGTGGACCCCGACCTGTTGGAAACCTTCAACAAACTGGGCATTCCCCTCGACGAACAAAAAATGCTGAGTGGAGTGGCCGTAGATGCGGTAATGGACAGCGTTTCGGTAAAAACCACTTTCCGTGAGGCTTTAGCCGAAAAAGGAATTATATTCTGTTCGTTCAGCGAAGCCGTTCGGGAACATCCCGATTTGGTCCGCCAACACATGGGATCCGTGGTACCAGCCAACGACAACTATTTTGCAGCCCTTAATTCGGCGGTTTTCTCTGATGGTTCGTTTTGCTACATACCCAAGGGTGTGCGTTGCCCCATGGAGCTTAGCACCTATTTCCGCATCAACGCGGCCAACACTGGGCAGTTCGAACGCACTTTGATTGTAGCCGAAGCCGACAGTTATGTTTCGTATCTGGAAGGTTGTACCGCCCCCATGCGCGACGAAAACCAGTTGCACGCTGCCATTGTGGAAATTATTTTAATGGAAAATGCCGAAGTAAAATATTCAACGGTACAAAACTGGTATCCCGGCGACAAAAACGGGAAAGGCGGTATTTATAACTTTGTAACCAAACGGGGTTTATGCCAGGGCAAAGGTTCAAAACTGCGCTGGAGCCAAGTGGAAACAGGCTCTGCCATAACCTGGAAATATCCCAGCACCGTTTTGTTGGGCGACAATTCCACTTCGGAATTCTATTCGGTGGCGGTTACCAACCATTATCAGCAAGCCGATACGGGAACCAAGATGATTCACATTGGAAAGAATACCAAAAGCACCATTGTAAGCAAAGGTATCAGTGCTGGAAAAAGCAACAACAGCTACCGGGGATTGGTGAAAATTGCCAAACGGGCCGACGGAGCCCGCAACTTTTCGCAATGCGATTCGCTTCTGTTAGGCGACCAATGCGGTGCCCACACGTTTCCTTACGTGGAATGTGAAAACAACACCGCCATTTTGGAACACGAAGCCACCACATCAAAAATTGGTGAAGACCAGATATTCTATTGCAATCAACGGGGCATTTCAACCCAAGATGCCATTGGCATGATAGTAAATGGATACGCCAAAGAGGTGTTGAACACACTCCCCATGGAATTTGCCGTGGAGGCGCAAAAGCTGTTGGCCATTACATTGGAAGGATCCGTTGGATAAGAAGTATTTAGAATATTTAAAGTACTTAAAGTATTTAGAGTTATTGAAATTAAAAATTATTAAACAATGACGTTTAGTTAGCGATTCCCCCCTATAATCCACCCAGGGGGATACTTCCTCCGTAGCAGCAATGCTAGTCCTCCCTAGAGGGATTCCGATAAATATCGGAACGAAGGGTGGAGGGTGAAAAACCTTAACTAAACGGCATTAAGTTTTTAAATCTAAAATAAACGTATTGAATCTAGCATCTAATTTCTAAGATCTAAATTCTAAAATCTAATAGTCGAATAAAAATGTTAAGCATCAAAAATTTAAAGGCCAGTGTTGATGGCAAAGAGATATTAAAGGGAATCAACCTTGAAGTAAAAGCCGGCGAAGTGCATGCCATTATGGGACCCAATGGTTCCGGAAAAAGCACCCTTGCCGGGGTTTTGGCCGGAAACAGCCGGTTCGATGTTACCGGCGGTACAGTATCGTTTAATGATAAGGATTTATTATCGTTGGCTCCCGAAGACCGGGCCCGTGAAGGGTTGTTCCTGAGTTTTCAATATCCTGTGGAGATTCCGGGTGTAAGCATGGTGAATTTTATGAAAACCGCCGTAAATGAGCACCGCAAATACCTAGGAAAAGATGCCATGAGTGCCGGCGACTTTTTAAAAATGCTGCGCGATAAAAAACAGGTAGTGGAAATTGACGACCGGTTGACTTCGCGTTCAGTGAACGAAGGTTTTTCGGGTGGCGAGAAAAAGAAAAACGAGATTTTCCAGATGGCCATGCTCGAACCCAAATTGTCCATTTTGGACGAGACCGATTCCGGACTTGATATTGATGCGCTGCGCATTGTTGCCAATGGGGTGAACAAGCTTAAAACAGCCGAAAACGCTACCATTGTGATAACGCACTACCAGCGGCTGCTCGATTATATTGTGCCCGATGTGGTGCACATCCTGTATCAAGGGCAAATTGTAAAAACCGGAGGCAAGGAATTAGCTCTGGAACTGGAAGCAAAAGGATACGACTGGATTAAAGAGGAAGTGAAGGTATAATATGAGTGATTCTATCGACAACAATACCATGAAATACAAGCTGATAAATCTGTATCAGCAAAACAAATCCGTCATTAGCGAAGGGCTTCCCGAAAACATGAACAAATACCGGGAACCGGCCATGCGCGAGTTCGACCGGTTGGGGATTCCCGAAAAAGGGGACGAAAAATACAAATACACCGATTTGATGCGCGCTTTTGGCAAAGGGTATGGTTATACCTTTAAAGCTACCAACATTGCCGTGGACTCAAAAACATTGTTCCGATGCTCGGTGCCGGAATTGGATACGCATACTTTGTTGCTCGAAAACGGTTGGTACTACCAAAAGAATCAGGAACACGCCCAATTGCCTAGTGAAATTGTGGCTTGCAGCATCCGCGAAGCAGCGGTGAGTTATGCCGGATTATTCGAAAAACACTACAACCAACAAGCCGCTAAGCATCCCGAAGGTATTTCAACTTTTAACGCCGCATTTGCCCAAGATGGCCTGTTTTTATATATTCCTGATGGATTTGTTTTGGATAAACCCATTCAGATTATAAACCTGATGCGGGGAGGCAATCCTTTACTTGTAAACCAGCGGAATCTGATTGTGGCCGGAAAAAACAGCCAGGTAAAAGTAATTGTATGCGATCACACCTTAACCCAACACCATTTCTTATCTAACACGGTTACCGAGGTTTTTGTGGATGAAAATGCTGTATTCGATTTTTACAACATCCAGAACCAGCATAACGAGTCGGCGCAATTAACGTCGTTGTACATTCAGCAAATGAAGGGCAGCAATACCTTAACCAACACCCTCACTTTGCACGGTGGTTTTGTGCGGAACAACATTTATGTAAAACTGGCCGGAGAACATGCCGAGGCTCACGTTTACGGATTGGCATTAATTGATGGCAAACAGCATATAGATAATTTCACGTTTATCGACCACGCGGTTCCCAACTGCCAAAGCACTGAAATGTACAAAAACGTGCTCGACGATGAGGCTACCGGAGCTTTCAACGGCAGGATTTTGGTGCGCCGCGATGCACAAAAAACACAGGCTTTTCAGTCGAACAAAAATATTTGCTTATCCCCAACGGCCCGTTTTTTTACCAAACCCCAGTTGGAAATTTATGCCGATGACGTAAAATGCAGCCACGGCGCCACCATTGGCCAAATTGACGAAGAGGCGTTGTTTTATCTGCAATCGAGGGGCATTGGTGGACGCGAAGCCCGCATGATGCTCATGTATGCCTTTGCTTATGAGGTAAGCCGCAACATTAGGGTTCCGGTGCTCACCGAACGCTATGGCGAGCTGGTAGAGAAACGCCTGCGCGGCGAACTCAGCCGATGCGAGGGCTGTTTTGTGCATTGCAATTAGATATGAGATATGAGATGTGAGACGTGAGACTTTGAGGTGTGAGAGATTAGAATTTAGAGTTTAGAAAATGAGATTGTGCTAACTTGGTAACTCGTAGCTCAAAGGGAACTCGTAGCACCTGTAGCGAGGAAAGAAAGCGTAACTAATCTAAAATGAATTTAGCCATGAATTCTTACCAATTAAGCACGAAGACATGGTAAACTGCTTGAAACGCCCCTTTTTCTGCCGCAGCAGACATTTTCCCCGGTGGATTTTGGTAACCCCGGTGTAAAGCACCGTTTTGTTCTTGTTGGTAGCAATATAAACTGGTAGATGCCTAGAGAAGGGGTGGGTGAGGTTTTATTATACCACTAATATACAGAATTGGAATTGAATTTCATAATTGTAAAAACATTATAGTTAACCACTAACAACAAAAACCATTAGTAAAGAAAACCAAAAAGCCAAAGGGGTATTTTATTTACAAAACCAAATTCAATATCATCAGCTGCAATAAAGGCATCGGGTAAGTCCTTAATTTGCTTATTATCCTTGTCTTTACCTCCAATTTCAAAAGTAAAAGCACTATCAATAATAAAATCACCCTTGGGGGCATATTGCATTTGATGACTTTGTTTCAATTGATTGGCAAAAAATGTTTCTCTGAGATGCCCTTTATTAACCGCATAATGCGAAAGAGCATACATTAAGTTAGTATTCTCAAGATATACTTTATCGGGTTTTTGTAATTTGCTGATTCCAAATGCACTTTTATGCAAGTTCATGGTAAGATTACTTTCATTCAAGGCATGCAAATAAATTAGTAATGAATTACGCGTAATGCCTATGCGTTCGCTAAGCTTGGTTATATTGGGTACAAAAGGAACCGATTCGGCAATTATTTGAAGCAGCTGCTTCACTTTGGGCACAAAAGTAACATCAACCCCTCGCAATAAAGGCAATTCAATTTCGAGTACCAGGCTAACAATTTCGTTTATTTGTTGGTAATAATTTTGCGTTACCTCATCATAAAAAGGATAGTATCCTAGTTGTAAATAAGTGTCGAAATGTTCAAATACTTTTAATTGCGAAGTAAATTGGTTGGAGAGTTCCGTATGTGACTCTAATATTTGTTTAAGCGTAACCTTATTAAAAGTACTTCCTGCATTTTTATTTAGGTATTCACGAAATGAAAAACCCTGCATTTCATAAATAACGGCACGACGACTTAAATCGGCCTTGGCATTTAGAATTTCAAGTAACGACGAACCGGTAAAAACCACCTTTAGTTCAGCAAAATCGTCGTAAACATTCTTTATTTCTTGTGACCAGTTGGGGTATTTGTGAACTTCATCGAGCAATAATACTTTGCCCCCCCGTTTTACAAAAGCATCGGCTAAATGATAAAGTTTATGCTCGGCAAAATATATATTATCGAGACTAACAAATAGAGCGGGTAAATTGGGTTTTAACCGACACTTTATGTATTGAAGCAGCAAGGTTGTTTTACCCACCCCCCGGGCGCCCTTTATTCCTATTAAGCGAGCATCCCAGTTAATTTCATCCATTAAACCACGAATAAAATGGGTAGGTGTGTTTTTTAAACGCTGATGCGACCGCTCTATTAAACTTTCCATGTATGTTGTTTTAAATTCATACAAAGATAACCAAATTGTTTATTGCAGTAAACGTTTATTCCGTTATTTGTTAATTGTAGTAAACATTTTGAGGGATTACTTCGCTTTGAATTAAGGGTAGTGGAACTCGTGGCGGATTACTTCGTCACTCCCTGCGGTCGTTTCTCGTAATGACAGTTCCAATTGGAATGGTCATTACGAGCGCAGCGAAGTAATCTGTTGTTATTACGTTCAGCTTTTTAGTAATGGTGCATTACTAATTGTTCATTACAAATTACTAATTGTTAATTGCCAATTGCCAACTTTTCTCATAGCCTGTCCCGATTATTCATCGGGAACCGAAGGGAATAATTACTCATTGCTAATTGTTTTTCCCCGGTACACCAGCAAAATAAACAACCCCAAGGCTACTCCCAACAAATTGAAAGTCAAATCGTAAACATCGAACTTACGGTGGCCATGGGTAAAATAGGCTTGCAGCAACTCAATGAGTAACCCCAGGCAGAATGTGATGAGGGAAATTTTAAATAGCGAGAGGTTTTTAAAAAGAAGTTTGGTAACCACCATAAACAGGGCGAACAGTACCAAATGAAAATGTTTGTCCTGGTCAACCCACCACGATTTTACCACACCGGTTAAATCAAGTAAGGAGGTGGCGATTATGAGGCTAATAATAAGCAACCAAAGTACCAGTTTGTTGTGGATTTTTGTCATTTCAAGTGCATTAAAAAGGCATTTATTTTTATGGTAGCAAATCAATAATAGGGTTGCTCATAAACTACTCATCTCCCAAAAAACTAAAACAAAAAATGTTCAATACCAAACAAACAAACAATTATCAATTTTCAAGGATTCGGGTTTACAAAATGCTTGTTTATCCAATTTTTTTACTTGTTCATTGTATATTGTGCATTTGACATTGTTCATTATTTAACTTCTTTTTACCCCTCCCCGAGTTCTCGGGGCACCTCCCCTGCGAGCAAGGGAGAGCGTTTTGAACTGGCAGTAGTGGTTATTTAATTATTTCAATTTGTTGCCCATTTTAATTATTGGTACTACCCTGCTCCCTCCTTTTCAAGGGAGGGTTGGGGTGGGTAAATTACATTTCAAACTTTTTCATTTTCCCTTTTTTACTTGTTCATTGTATATTGTGCATTTGACATTGTTCATTTTTTCTAACTACCGTTTGTTATTTGAAGCGGTGTAGTTACAAAAATTAAGGGTATTGGGTCTAATTTGGTTTTAACTTGGTCTTATTATATCTCATTCTAAGTAGGAGGTTGGGTATGCAGGTAATTATGAGAGGGATAATTAATATTAAAATGCCAAATGTTTGGGCACGAAGGTTCGACAACACTAGCGATAGCAAAATAAATAGAATGGAAACCACTGAAAGTAAACCCGTCGCCTGAGTATGGTTTAACCCCAACTCCAACAGCAGGTGATGGATGTGACGTTTATCGGGATGAAAAGGAGAAGTGCGATTGTATAAACGTATCACAAATACTTTTAACATATCAACCAACGGCAAGGCCAGAAAACCCATAGCCACAACCGGTGAAGTATTAATTCCATACGAGCCATGATCGGTGCTGTTTATTTCAATGAATTCAATGGCTAAAAAGGCCAATATTACGCCCAACAGCAGGGAACCGGTATCGCCCATGAATATTTTTGCAGGGGTAATGTTATAGCGCAAAAAGGCTAACAAAGCCCCCATTAAAGCGGCAATAAGAATGGCTAATTGCAGGCTTACTTCATTGCCCACCAGAAAAAACCAAACACCAAAGGCAATGCTTGAAATAAGCGAGGTGGCGGTGCATAAACCATTGATGCCATCAATTAAATTAACGGCATTTACAATGGTTAAAAAAGTAAAGATGGAAAATACTATACTCCAAAAATAGGAAAGGGAACCGATTCCTAATAATTGGTAAAAACTTGTTATTCGCACATCGCCCAATATTACGAGTACTGAAACTCCAATTAATAAACCCATAAATTTTTTACTGGGAGCTAAGGCAATTACATCGTCCTTCATCCCCAGAAAAAAACCTATAAGCATTACAAACAAAAAGTATTGCAGACTTGGGAAAAGTTTAAAGTTGGTAAACAGGGTAACTGAAAGTATAAAACCAATAAAAATACCTAATCCACCCAAGGTGGGAATTGATTTACTATGCGAGGTCCGCTCATTGGGTTTATCAACCAAGTGTTTAAGTTCGGCAATATGTATAATAACTGGAATCACCCCGTAAGTAATTATAAAGGAGACCGCAAAAGCAGCTAAAAGTAACAACCAGATATTTTCGAAAACAAACATAACCCATTTATTTATTTAAAGAACTGTGGTACTTTGGTAACATTCTTCAAAAATAGGGAATAAATTCCACCTACATTATTTTTTCTTAACGCTTTTAAGTCTTCTTTCATTTTGTTAATCAAATTTTTGAACGCATTGCTTTTACCACCCACCCGCATTTTTACTAAATATACGGGAACAAAACAGGCCGAAATGCCTCCTGAGAAAACACGCAACATAAAATCGTAATCGGCCGCTATGTGAAAGGTAACATCGAAGAGACCAAATTTGTTATAAACTTCCCTTTTTAAATACAAGGTAGGGTGGGGGGGCATCCATCCTTTTTTCAACTTTTTAAGGGTGAATTCATTGCTCACCCAATTCCGGATAACCGTATCGGTATTGTCTTTGCTTACATATTGCAGGTTGCCATATACCCCATCGCACGGTTGGCGTTGAAAGGCATTCGCAATGGTTTCAAGTGCCGTATTGGAATAAAACAGATCGTCGGCATGTAAAAAACCTACCATGTCGCCGGTAGCTAACTGGATGCCTTTATTCAACGCATCGTAAATTCCGTTATCGGGTTCTGAAATTAATTTTACTGAGATGTGAGATGTGAGATGTGAGATGTGAGATTGAATAATTTCAAGGGTTCCATCGGTTGATGCACCATCAATAATTATATGCTCGATGTTTTTGTAACTTTGGCTTGCTACCGATTGTAGCGTTTGTTCAAGGGTAGCGGCATTGTTGAAGCAGGCGGTTATTATCGAAATTTTAAGCATGAGCTATTCTAAATTTAAAATAAAATCCATTACCGATTGGTGCATAATCCCTTTATATTGGCTACCTGTTAGTGCATCCATCGACAACACATATTTAGGGTACTGATCGTTTATTTTAAGCAAGTTACCAAACTCGCGTTCATGTACCTTATCGTCGGGAATCAGGTAGGCTACTTGTATATAAATCCGCTGATTGTTCCGTGTGGCAACAAAATCAATCTCGCGGCCTTGCTGCCAGCCAATTTTCACATCGAACCCGGCAATTTTTAAATGCAAATGCACCACATTTTCAAGTATTTTATTGATATCATTTTGCCGATACTCAATAAGGGAGTGCCTGATGCCTAAATCCTCAAAATAGTACTTTTGCCCTATCTCAAATACTTTCTTCCCTTCTAAATCAGACCGATCGACCTTGAAAATAAAAAACGAGGCTGCCAGATAACCCAGGTAATCCATTACAATGTTGGGCGATATATTTACTTTTTGAGACTTTAAAAAATCGCTGATTTTTTTTGCTGAAATGATACATCCCGTGTTATCGGCTACATATTTTACCAAACTCTCCAGAAAGTTAATGTTGCGTACCTTATACCGCTTTACCACATCTTTCAGCAATATGGTTGCATAAATATTCCTTAAGTATTCATACACCAAATTTTCGTTAAGACCAATGCTAACCAAACCCGGCAGCCCTCCATATTGGAGGTATTTCATGAAGTTTGCCTGATTTGAATCAAGCTTGTGAAATGTTAAAAACTCGCTGAGCGACAAACTAAATACTTTAATTTCAACATAACGTCCACTTAAATAGGATGCCAAATCGCCCGACAGCATTTCGGAATTACTTCCTGTGATATACAAATCGGCGCGGCCTTCGGCCAGCAAGCTTCGTAAACATTTCTCAAAGCCCGATATATCCTGAATTTCATCAATAATAAAGTAATTTGATTTACCGGCGGCATAGTGTTCATTAAAATAATTATACAAATCATTGTAATCGCGGATATGATCGAACTGATACAATTCTTTGTTTATATAAATTATGTTTGCTTGGGTATCGGTGGCATTTATTTCATCAATCAACTGATAACACAAATAGCTTTTACCTACCCGGCGTTGGCCTGTAAATACTTTAATCAGGTTTTTACCCATAAATGGTTTTACCTGATTTATATAACTATTCCGTTTTATGTATGTTTTTGTGTTCAAATTTATTTAACTATACTTAAACTTTAGGATGTAAATATAATATATTATAGTTATACTTAAAACATTATTTGCATTACGAGTAAGTTTTAAGTATAATTAAAAGTATGTGCTTGATAATTGCAATTTTTTTTTCATTGTAAAAATTTCATGATAGCTTACTTCGCTTTGAATTAAGGGCAGTGGAACTGTTGAGGGATTACTTCGTCACTCCCTGCGGTCGTTCCTCGTAATGACAGTTCCAATCGGAGAAGTCATTACGAAGGAGGCACGACTGAAGTAAGCCGTTGTTATTACGTTCCGCTTTATAGTAAAAGAACGACCAAAGTAATCCGGCACTTTTTATTTTTCAAGACGTTTTATTATTTCATCAGCCGCTAACTCCATTTTTGAAAAAGCAAACCATTTCTTCCCCAAATCTTTTAGCGAAGCTCCAATGTGATAAACTATTTTATTATCAATTATTAGAAACCGATCGTGCGATTTGTTGAATGTTTTTAATTCAACGGACTGATATTGTGCATTGAATTTTTGTAAATCGAATTGCAACTGTTTTGAAATTTTAGGAGTGTAAATGGTTGCCGAAACCTGTTTTCCTCGTTTAGAGAGGAGCATTAAAACACTCTCGTCAACATAATTGTCGATAAGTACAATTGATGTTTGTGCACTTTTAATAAGCGAAGACACAAAGGTGTAGGCATCGAATATTTGACCATCATAGAAAATACCCTGATTTGGAGGCAATGAAGTTTTCAATATAAGGTCGAATGTTTGGTCGTGTTCAAATAGCTTTTTTTCAATTCTTTCAAACCGATGGTGTATAGCATAACCCTTTAATAAATATTCTTTTAATACTTTGTTTGCCCAAATTCGGAACTGAGTTGCATTTATTGAATTAACTCTATACCCAATCGATAGAATGGCATCAAGATTATAATATTGGGTTTTATATTTTTGAATACCACTTTTACCCATGTGTTCCAAAATGGAACATGTGCTTTGTTCCAATAATTCACCTGATTTATAAATATTAGTGAGATGTTTTGTAATAGCCGGTCGTTTTGTTCCAAACAACAAGGCTATCTGCGCCTGTGTTAGCCATACCGTATCGTTTTCAATCCTTACCTCAAATTGGGTAACCGTATTATCAGGTTGGTACAATATTATTTCTCCTTGGTTCATAAACTATGGTTAAGCATTTAGCTAAAATAAGCAATAAAATGATTATGCCATGGGGGTAAGGTTTTTTTATTAACAGCTTACTTTGTTCTGAATTAAGGGTGGTGCAACTGTATTACTTCGCTTTGAATTAAGGGCAGTGCAACTTTTAGGGATTACTTCGTCACTCCCTGCGGTCGTTTCTCGTAATGTCTGTTCCAATAGGAGGGGTCATTCAAGGAATTGCACTTCAAAATAGTTAAGCTACTTCGTAGCTAATACCGTTAGGTTGCTTCATTTTTTTTGATGCATCCAATACTTCAATACCAACAATATTCCCCATGGCATCGTAATCGATAATTACTCCCGGTTTTTGCTCATCACTTTCGGTAATTTCGCCATCGGTCAATTTTATGTAAATAATGTCAACCTCTTTATCAAACCTGATAACCATATTTTTCGATTTTAGATGTTTTATACACTGTTATTATCATAGGAGGTGTTTTGTTTTCATTAACAAACACCCGGTATAAATATGTTTTAGACTCTTCAACCAGCAGTTTTGAATAAATTTTTGTTTTATAATCTTGTGTTATAATTGAATCGGGATTCTGAATAATCAACTCAACAATTTTTGAATAGATGCTTCTGAGTCTCATTTGATTAACTGAATGCTTTGAGAACTCAATTTCCATGCCTATTAGTGTATTTGCAGTTTTTATAATTGTAAATGTAAACAATTTGTTGAAAAAGTACAAAGCAATTGTTTTACTCTGTTGTATTAAGCACCATATTGTTCTTGTTGGTGGCAATGTAAACTTGGTAAGTGCGGTAGGGCATAGGGGTAAGGTTTTTTATTAACAGCTTACTTTGTTCTGAATTAAGGGCGGAGTAACTGTATTACTTCGCTTTGAATTAAGGGCAGTGCAACTTTTGAGGGATTACTTCGTCACTCCCTGCGGTCGTTCCTCGTAATGACAGCTCCGATTGGAACTGTCATTACGAAGGAGGCACGACTGAAGTAATCTGTTGTTATTACGTTCCGCTTTATAGTAAAATAACGACGACTATACTTGTTTCTATGATTATTCTACAATTACCCGTTCCCTCACTTTTACTGCCGGATTTCCTTGGTAAATTCCGTTTGCATCCAAATTTTTGGTAGCCACCGAACCCACAACCAATATTGCATGTGAACCCACAGTAACACCCGGACAAACAACTGATTTAGCGCCAACCCAACAGCCTTGTTTTAACGTAATATCACCCACTAGTAAATCAAAGGTGGTTTTTTTATAATTGTGGTTGCCACACAGCAACAGAGCACCCTGCGAAATGCATACATTATCTTCAATTACTACATTACCTAAATTATCTATCCAAACCCCTTCGCCTAACCAAACATTATTACCAATGGTTAACCGCCAGGGGTATTTTATGTTTATACCCGGTTTAATATTAATACCTTTACCAAGTTGGGCACCAAAGGTTCTTAAAACCATTACTTTAATACCGGAAACCGGCACCCAGCGGTTCTTTACTATAAGCAAATTGGCATAATACCAAAGCAGTTGTTTCAATTTTCCAGCTCCCGGCTTATACCAGGAGTTGTTGAAGGTATTTAATTCTATTGTGCTCATGAAAATTTAAAGTTAAAATCTTCTTCAATTACCTGTTTTACTGAACGTTTGGTGGTTCGTGCCAAAAAGTTAATCTGATAAATTTTTGCATCTACCAGGAAACGGTACCAAAACCCTTGAAGGAAATGCCAGATTAGCCCTTTTTTGCCATCCAAAAAACCAAGCAGGATAAAATAACGGTAAAAAAAGTAAAAAAAGGGACGTACAAATAGGGGAATTCGATTGTAAATGTTATTCTTCAACCAACGGACTCTTGAATCTTGGGTTTTACTTAAGGTAGCACCTATCGTTTTTTCAATAAAAAAATGGTGCTGTTTATTTAATATATCAATAGCTTCACGGGTGGCATAGCTGTTATGTTTTTCGGTCCACCAGCTAAGGTTGTTTAAGTTGGCATCAACAATATCGTGCTTAAATTCAACGGAAGTACCCTCATGTAAAACTATGTGTTCGTCCATCCAGCGGGCTTCGATAGTACCTTTACCATGGCGCCAAATACGCAATAACTTAACCGGGTAATACCCACCAAAACGAATCCATTTATTCATAAAATGAACCTGCCGTTTCAGTATAATGCCATTAACTCCGGTGGGCAAAGTATGCAATTTTTCCTTTATTTCGAGTGCCAACTCCGGTAAAACGTATTCATCAGCATCCATGCGCATCACCCATTCGGTAGTTATGGGGCAATTATCCAAACCCCATTGAAACTGGGTTGCATAATTTAGCCAAGGATTCTGAAACACTTTGGCTCCCAACGAAACCGCCAATTCCACTGTATTGTCTGTTGAATAACAATCAATTATAAAAACATGCTTAGCAAAGGGCGATAGTGAACGCAAGCAACGTTCCAAATGTAAGTTTTCATTTTTGGTTAATATGATAACACTAACGCTCATTATATTATGGCTTTTATAAACATGCTTTTCCAAAGATAGGGTATTCTTCCACTTCCTTTAAATTCAGTTACCTTAAACCCTTGTTCGGTTAACAATTGGGTTAATGTTTTGCGCGACCAAAATTTAATGTGGCCACCATCCCACAAAGCGGTGAAATGATTGTCTAAAGTTCCACTGGCAGCCATTACCAGATTCTTTAAATATCCATGGTATGGAGTTGAAAGAATTAATTCACCACCGCCATTTTTTTCCAATACGTTTTTGCAAAAAGCAATGTATTTACGTGGGTCATATAAGTGTTCCACTACTTCGGTGGATATGATGGTATCAAAATTAATGGCAGAAAGTTCGCTGGGTAACTCATCTTTGGTTAAATCTTGTACAAAAAAACGGTTTGCATGGGTTTTCCGTGCTTGCTCAATGCCTGTTACCGAAGCATCGGTGCTATAAACAGTATAGCCATTTTCAATTAAAAAACTGGCCATCGAACCATTTCCACAACCTACATCGAGCAGCGTTTTGTTTTTCCCTTTGTTTAGCATCCTCAATAAGGAGCCCGCTAAATAGGAATGTGCGCAAGCCCCTTTGTTGCTTTTGTATCCGTAGTCTTTATATTCACTCATAATATTTTTATATAATCGGGAACTAAAATTCAATAATTAATACCATATTTTTAAACTTTTATATATTCAGAGATGTAATTTTTTGCTAAATTTTTTGAGTTGAAATCACTGTAAATGGTCGTTTGAATCAATGGGTAGTTTACGTAGAGCTTTTCCTTTAAAATTTCATTTAGCATCTTAATCAAATCATCCTCTTTTAATGGGATTACCCACCCAAATTTATTACTAAATATATAATTTGCCAAACCAACTTTGTCGCTTACCAAAACAGGTAGGTTATAACACATAGCTTCAATTAGTGCATTGCCAAAATTCTCAGTTTTTGACATTAATATAAAAAAATGCCCTCGCCGTAATATTTCATCTTTTTCATTATCTTTTTTCCAACCATGCCAAATTACTTTATTTTCAATTTTCAATTCAACCGTTAAATTTCTTAGTGATTGCTCATATAATTTATCACCTGAACCAATAATCTCAAAAATAAAATCAGCCTTTATTTGGGATAATACCTGAAAAACAAATTCTATATTTTTAACAGGATGCAGGCGTGCCATTGTAACTATTCGCGTAGGCTTTGTTTCTAGAATTGTGTTAACATTAAATATCGGAAGAGGAATTAAATTGGGTATCACAAAACATTTATTTAGAGTAACAACTTCTTTTATTTCATCAAGTTCTTTTTCGGTTGTGGCATGTACAATCGTTCTTTTAATAAGCTGTTTACCAAGCAAATTGTGAAACAGTGCTTTTGTTGAAGTTTTACGTGTCCGAAATGTATAGGCACTTAACGAACCTCTAATAGATAAAACAGGATGAACCCCACGTAGAAGACAAAGTAGGGTTGAAAAAACAGCAACTAGATTCCACCAAGAATGAATGTGTACAATATCATATTTTTTGCAGTTTTGCCAAACAGCCTTTAGTAAAGAAGGTGAAAAATGGGTGTGGTCTTTGGTTAATCGTTTAAAGAATTTGACAGGAACTTCATCAATGATTTGTATTACACTCCTAGGGAACAAGAGCTCTTTATTACCATTTGCTAATGTAGTTAAAACAAAAACGTCATGGCCTAGTTTTACCTGATTTTCACAGAGCATACTTATCGAGATAGTAGGACCACCGTAAATAAAAGCGGGTTTATAAGAAGGCGTGATATGTAGTATTTTCATTGTTTAAAAGAGTATTGTTCAATACTTTGAATTGCATTATGCCATGTTTGATACGAAAAATTTTCATTAGCATAATTTTCAACATCTTGCGATAACTTAATCAATTCAGCAATTGGTTTTTTTGCAATAGTTTCAATGCATTTTTTTAGTTCAGCAGTTTGAAATCCGCAAACATAATACATGGAATCGTCAATAGTGGAATAAGCTTTGGTAGATACCACGATTTTACCTGCTAAAAAATATTCAATAATTTTTGAAGGAAAGTTAAACTCATTCTCTCTTACATTGGTATCTCTAAGGCTTAGAACAATACTAATTGAATTTAAAACGTTGATATATTCATCAAATTTTAGGTAACCCAAATATTTTATGTTATGGTATTTCTTAGAATATTCTTCAATTAACTCCACATTTTTACCAATGCCTGTAATGATTAATTCATACTCTGGCATTAATGAAAAAGCATCCAAAGCTAGTTTTATTCCTTTGTGTGAATCCAAAACTCCTGAAAAAAGAATCCTCTTTGTGCTAAAAGAACTCGTTTTTTGATTTGTATTTACTAGCGAGTAAGTATTTATGATTCCTGGGATTACTATGAAGTTTTTAATTTTTGGTGTAATCTTTGCAAATTCTTGAGTTAGTGAAATTATACCATGAGCCCTTCTTAATAAAGGTTTTGAAAATTTATTCATGGTGAGCTCTGGATTATAATCAGCAACAAGAACAAAGCATTTTTTCATTGTTAAAAAGCGAAGCAAACAAAACAAAACAAAATTATGAACCATTACATTGTAAAACCAGATGTGTTTTTCGCCACTTTTTAAAATTCTTGTAAAAACTATAATGTTTTCTATCAAGGCATTAAAAAACCGGATTAACCCAACATGAGGAACTATTCGAACACAGATATAGTCAACATTTTTGTTTTGTTTAAAAAAGGGTTTTTTCTTTTTTTCGGAAATAAGTTGCAACGAATAGGTTTTACTAAATTCACCTGCAATCATAAAATTATGGCAAAAATTGTTGCCTGCCTGTGAAGCCCCTTTTATATTAACAACTTCTTCAAAAGGGAATATTTGTGTAATTAACACCGACATAAACTTAATTTATATTTTTAATTACTCTTGCTGGATTGCCAGCAGCTATCGAATTTGACGGAATCGATTTTGTAACCACTGAACCTGCGCCAATTACAGAGCCTTTCCCAATAGTAACTCCTTTCAAAACAATAGTGCGTGCACCAATAAATACATTGTCCTCAATAGTTATAGGGGTAGTTAATGTTTTTGAGGGGTCTTTTCTTTCTGAGGGTAAAATGGGATGAGAATCAGAATCACTAATAACACAACCTGATCCAATTAGAACATTATTGCCAATAGTGATTGCACTTAATGCACTTAATGTGCTACCAGATATCCCAACATTATTACCGATAGTCAGTTTTGCGCCTACGCCTAAATTGAAATAATTGGGCTGGATTATTCCGAAACTGTTTCTTGTAATCTTTGCTTGTAATAACAAAAAATCACCTATTTTTATATTCGGCTGAGTATGGAATCTATTTGGCCTTGCAATAAAGAATTTGCCATAAATTTGCCAGGTTTTATTAAATTTTAAACCAACTCTTAAACATTTAAAAAAGGTAATTAATTGCGCCTTTAATTTAACCAGAATTCTGTATATTTTTCTAAATGCAGTTATCATGATAAGTTTGTAATTAATTTTTTGATTCTTTCGACTATTATTCCCTATGAGGCAATACTTAACCTTGTTGTAAGCGGGTCTACTTTAAATACATTGGAGTGTTTCATTTGTTCCCCAAGACCTGTTATAAGGCCAACAAAAAGCCAAAAGAACATACTAGCGGCATGTGTAATTATTGAATGGCCTGTTAAACCAAATACTATAAAGGTGCTAAAAAGGCCAAGTGCTATAGCTTGAATATATTTGGGTAAATATTTTGAATAAACCAGCATTTTATTAATGACATAAAAAGAATAATAAAAAGGATGCTTCCATAAATAACCCCATAGTAGTAGAGCAATTGAATTAACGAATTGTGTGCTCCAAATGAAATGTCTTTTTCAGTTTTATTTACTGTTTCCAATTTTATCGTTTCTTTAGGCACTACAAAAAAAGGATTTGCTTTTTTTATCTCTTCCAGGTAACTTGTCCACACAAAAAAACGATCGCCATAAATTTTATTATAAAGCCTTCCGTCAAGTGTTGTTTTATCTTGTAATTTAATTTGCTGTTTTGGTACTGATATAATGAAACCTAAAAATAAGATGTAAAAAATAAATCCTATTTTAGGTAACATATCTCTGACCTTATAAGATAGTAGAGTGAATGAAAGAAAAGTAACTAAACCACTAACTAGTGGAATTAGCATTATTGTAAAAGTGTTATTAAAGGATCCCATAAAAATAGAAATAAGTAGGAGAGTAAACTTAATTTTGTTTTTTTCAAAGAGCAATACATAAACGGCAACTGCTGCGGCCACCCCCAAATATATAAAAAGGATATGGTTGTACATCAAACCAACAATTAGTAAAAAAGCAAGAACATAAATGTAATTCCTGGTTAATAGATAAAATACTCTTCTGATATCACGCTTTTTTAATAGGGCATACGAGTATCCAAAAAACATTACTGACAAACCGAATAAACATCTCAAAGCCATCATAGAGCCATTAACTCCTTTTGAAGCGGCTATAAAAAAACCAAATAGTGTTGGAACAAATGATAATGCAAATAGAATGATTAAAGGTTTTGGTAAACCGGTTAATAAAGAAGAATTATTAAAAAGAACAAATAAGAAATATGCAAAGAAAAACATGCTTACTATAAATAGAAGAGAAAGATCAAAAATTCCAACATTTAGATTGAAATAATACTCCGGCAGGATTAATATGGAAACGCCTCGTGCCTTATTATCAGGGCTCATTGCCTCAATATATTGAAAAGCAAATTCTGGAATAGAATTCAGCCCAGTGTATATATACATCAAAATAAAGAATATACCAATGGATTCAATCTTTTTCTGTATTAATTCGTGGATTATAAAAGCACTACCAACTATTATACTAAACCCAGCAATTTCTTTTCCTAAGAAAAAAGATATGAAAATTAAAAAAGAAAGTAATATTTTGAAGGTAATTGTATTTATCATATTAACTCGCTGTATATTTTCATAATTTGTTCAATATTTCTATTAGTAAACTTTTTAAGAGCTATGCTATAAGCATATTCCCCCATTTCTTTTGCTTTTATGGAATTCTTTGTTAAGTAATTAATCGCTTCTGCCAAAGCTTTTCCATCATTTTTTTTTACAAGCAAGCCCGTTTTATTATGCTCAATAATTTCGTTCATTCCATCTACATCGGTTCCTATGGCTGGTTTTTTATGTAAATAAGCTTCGATAACTGGACGTGCAAAGTGAGAGGTTGTATATGGAGAGACTAGGCAACAGGTTTCATTGAAATATTTGGTTACATCATATACCAGCCCAATTTCAATTGTTCTGGGATTTTGTCGCATTTTATTGATCGCCATCCTTTTTTTTCTATCGTAGCCAATAATTTTTTTTATTTTTAATTTAAATGAATTATTATCATTACCTGTATATTCACCTCCAAAATATACCTTGATATCAGAGGCTAAGTAATCCAAAGATTCGACCAATAAATAGAATCCTTTTATTTTTTGAGTTCCACCAAGGTATAGCACTTTATTTGAACAGTATGATTCATCATCAATATTTTCATTTACTATATCAGAAAAATTGTATATTACCTCTGTTTTATTTGGTAATCCTATCCTTCTAGCATTATCGTAACTTATGGCAATTATTTTATCGGTATATTTCTGCATTTGCCTTTTAAAAAAAGAATATCTAATGCCAAACGTTCCAATTGAAAGTGATTCCCTAACATGCATGATTACTTTTCCTTTAGCCTTACTTGGAGCCAGCCAATCGGTTATTTGAGAGGAGTTTAAATGTACAATATCAAAATCGAGATTCTTAAGTTCTCTTTTTGCAAAAAAATACCGTGACAACATCCATAAAATGGAAAGTTTAAGCATTTTAGGAAGATTATAGAAGGAAACAAAGTAAGGTGTCATGTGAACAAAAAAAGTGTAATATTTTTGGTAGAATTTACTTTTTGCTATGACATAATTTATTCCATTCTTTTCTAAATTATTCCGTACTATTGAGTCTTTTATTAACAAGACGGTAGCTTCATATTTGTTTTTGTCTAAAGCATTGATTGTTTTTATCATACTATTGGGAGCGCCTCCCCAACCTGCGGCATGATGTATGAAGAGGATTTTTGTTATTTTCATTATTCAAATCATTATTTTGTGCGTGTTGCAAATTTCATCTCTTCATCAAGATTAACTTCAGGTAAAAAGAAAGGAAATTTTACATCCAAAGTATAGTTGTTTGCAATAAATCTTTTCACGGTATCAATTTTAAACCTCATCCGATGATATTGTGTGTGATTTTCCTGGATGTATTTTGCGGCATTGTTTGCTCTTTGTCGCAATTCATCATCTTTTATTTTTAAAATTTCTTCAATTCTATCAATAAGCTTTTCAGTTTCCTCCACATAATAACAATGGTCATTTTCTTTATAAATATTTTTTATTCGTGGAGTCTCGAACATTATGGTAGGTGCACCGCTGGCAATTTGAAAAAGATGCCTATTGGAAGAGTAATAGTCGGAAAATGACCTTGGAGGAGCATCTATAGCAAACCTACCTTTGTTAAAGGTTTCTTGTTGCAAATCGAAATTTATAGCTCCTTGTGAATACTTTTTGTCCCAACCTTCTCCGTAAAGACCAAACTTTTCTTTAAATTGATGGTGTAATTCTTTAACTACATTAACCCTTTTTTTACCAGACCACCATATTTTAGAGATGGGATTAATTTTGCCAGACAAACCACTGTTTCCAATAAAAACGATTTCGAATTCTCTGCTTGCATTTACGTCTCTTGTATATGCTTTAAATCGTTTCTGACACATTCCAAGAGGTGAAAGCACAACATTTTTCGCCCCCCATTTTATCATTTTATCTGCAGCCTTCCCCATTTGACTACTAAAGGTAATATCTGCAAGTTTTGAAGCATCTTTAAAATATTCAGGATAATCAGGCATCATCCAATTTTCTGAAAATGGATCTCCCACGCTAGTAATAACCACAGGTCTTTTGGGGAGTTGTAAAATTTCTTCAATGCAGTGCTTCGGAGTTAATTGAATACTTTTCCCTTTATGAAAATGGTGAAAATAAACAAGATCAATAGCCTCCTCTTTACAAAGCCGAATTACCTCAATATAAAAAGCCTCCCATCCATATTTTTCTGCATACCCAAGAAATGGAATGTTTATAAATGAATCTATAAACTCTTCTGCTTTCAACTTTTCCAACGAATCATTCCATCCCGGATGGTCCTCAACTTTTTTACCTTGTGATAAAAACAATACTTTCATAACACCTATCAAATCGGTTAGATTAAACTCTTTTAACTATTTTTTTGAATGTCAGCATACGAATCAATTAACTTGCAAGCATCTCTTGCCCGCTGTAAAATAGCATCTTTTCCGTATTCACTTAAAATAATTTTTTGGTTATTAATTTTATCTTCGTTACTAAGGGGTATGAGTTCTTTATTTTCCTCGAGTAATTGTTCAATAGAAAAAACCTTTATTCCTATATTGGTAAGGTAGTTATATATAACATTATTTTTGCTCAGATAGATTTTTGTGCCTTGCATTATTAATGTTATAATATTACCCATAGCCTGCTGCCTTAAAAAATAAAAGAAAGCATATTCACATCTAGCTAGTAGCTCCTCATATTTTTGGATTGGCATAAAATTCACTATGGGTTCAAAGTTCGAACCAAACAGTTTATTTCCTTCATTTATAACCGCAGCTTTATATATTTCATCAGAACCATAACTTAGGGGGACAATTATTTTTTTATTATCAAGCTTTATTTTACTTAATATGTTAAATATATCGATATGATTATTCGTGTAAGTGGCAGAATTTCCCACAAGTATCTGCTGTTCATTTCTAATCAAATTTCGTTCATCCTCTTTTAAAAAAACATTGATATTATAATTAAAATGAATTTGTTTGGCATTAAAATAAGGTAGCGACTTTAGCCGCTCGAATTCCAAAGGTATGATGGTTGAGCAAAACGCAATTTTCTGAAGAACTAACCGATATTGTCTTCGTTTAAAAGGCAATTTGAATTTTCCATAAATGTTGCTTAGTTTATTTTTTATACCACGATTGGTATTTTTCAGAATAAACATTTCCGTTTTTGGGAGAAACAATTTAGGCGCCAAAACAAATTCATTGTATATATCTCCGCCCCAGGTGATTAAAAAAATTAGTTTGTTTGAGTTATAATTCCTTAGTGTTTTACAATGAAAGGGATTTAATGAATGGACAATTAACAGGTCAAAAACTGAATCTAATATCTGATTGTATTCAGGTTGCGAATAAGTAACTGTTATTTTATTTGATTGAACATATTTTAATGGTTCATTGCTTGCTTTAAATATTAAGTAAATGTTATTGTTTTGGTTTATTGTCTCAAATAAATCAATGGTAGAATCGGTAAACTTATCATCAGTTATTAGGTGTAAATATTTCATCGGTTTAAGTAATCAGGTATATACTTATTTTAAAATCTATTTTGGCAATAAGTTGGTCATTTCCCTTTTCCGGGGTTTCATAAACTTAGCAGGAACACCCGCATATATACTAAATTCTTTTAAACAACTTGTTATTAAACTCATAGCACCCACCGCAACACCTTCTTCAATAGTAATATTCGGCAAAATAACACAACCTGCTCCAATTTGGCTGTATTTTTTAATTGTTATTTTACCTCTTGTAACATTTGTATACTTAACATCAACCATTGGACCAATAAGAAATTCTCCACTAAAGTCATCGGAGGCAGAAAGCAATGTACAGCGCGGACTTAGCCCTGAATAATCATCCATTTCAATTCCACCACCTCCATATAACGCACAAAAGGCAGAAATATGAATATAATTTTTTAATGTGATATCTCCCGATAGTAAACAAAAATCATCGATACGTACATTATTGCCAATAGATATTAAATTGGGGCTATAAAAACGGGCAAAGCGGCTAATTTTAACATTATCTCCAATCATTTTAAACCCTAATTCTTTAAGTTCACTTTTAGTATAGAATGAATCAATCATATTTCTGAAAGATAATTGTTAATTAAATTGAACAGTTTTTAATTAAATAAGAAATGCTTTTCACCGTTTCCAAATCTAGATCTGGATAAATTGGCAAACACAATACCTCGTTTGCCAATTTAGATGCCACTGGCAAGTTCTCAATCTTAGCACTTGGTAAACCCTTATAAGGAGAAAATGAAGATATTAAAGGATAAAAATAGCGCCGTGAATAAATATTATTTGTTTTAAGATGTTCATATAATTCATCGCGGCTAATGCTAAAATGTTTGTCAATAAAAATAGGGAAATAAGAATAGTTGGGAGTAACCCCATCAATATCATAGAGTAAACGTAGCCCCTTAACACCTTCAAGTTGGTTTCGATAATGTTGAGTAATTGCTTTTCTTTTTGTAATAAGTTCGTCCATGTATTTTAATTGTAACAAACCAAATGCCGCCTGAACTTCGTTCATTTTGGCATTAATACCAGGAGCAACTACAGTTACCTCGTCATGAATTCCGAAGTTTTTTAAATCATCAATGCGTTTTTTGGTCACTTCGTTGTGACAGATAATGGCCCCACCTTCGAAGGTGTTGAATACTTTAGTTGCATGAAAACTTAGAATGGATAAATCGCCCCAGTTTAAAATACTTTGGCCGTCCTTACGCACATGGAAAGCATGTGCAGCATCATAAATAATTTTTAAATTATAGGTTTCAGCAATTTTTTGAATTCGATCATGTTCACATGGATTTCCATATACGTGAACTGGCATAATAGCTGTAGTTTGGGGAGTAATAGCTGCCTCAATGCAATCGGGATTCAGATTTCCATAAACTGGGTCAATATCAGCAAAAACCGGTTTTATGTTGTTCCACCAAAGAGAATGAGTAGTTGCCACAAAACTAAAGGGTGTAGTGATTACTTCGCCCTTAATTCGCAAGCATTGCAATGCAGTCATTAAAGCCAAAGCGCCATTGGTAAACAATGAAATATAGGGTACTCCCAAAAAAGCAGCCAATTCTTTTTCGAGTTGCTGATGAAATTCACCATTATTAGTTAACCATTTGTTCTCCCAAATTTTTTCCAGATAGCCCTTAAATTCCTCTAAAGCAGGCATAAAAGGTTGGGTTACATTTATTTTTTTTTGCATAAAGTTTTACTTTTTATTGCTTTCTCAGCCCTTTTATCATAACAGGAATTTCTCTAATTTCACCCATGTTAAATAACCATGCACTACCTATATAAAACACTAAACCTTCAAATAATCCCACAATGAGTTTAATCAAATTTGATTTAATAAATAGATTGGTGCCATATATAAGAACTCCCATAGCAAAACTTAACAAAAGAATTGGCAAAAGATCATACATCTGCTTCCAAAATCCATAATTAATAAGATTCTTGGTATAAAACAGATTTATGAATAATGCGATATAAGATGTAATGATTTGTCCTATGATCATTGCCTTTATTCCCAATGGAACACTAATGATCAAAACTATAACGATAAAAGCTTTCTTATATACTTCTATTTTTAAAAATAAATCTGATCTCCCCTTAACTTTCATAACATTTAAATTGATGGCATTTATAGGATACCACATCATGGCGAAACATAATAATTGAAGCATCCAAATACTTTCTCTCCATTTTTCAGTAAGAATGGTAATAATTGTTGGTTCAGCAAGTGCAGCAAGACCTAACATTAATGGAAATACAATCAATGCGGACATTTTAATAATTTTTTTGTACGCCTCTCTTAATTTCTCAGTGTTATCCTGTAGTTCACTTAATACAGGAAAAGTAACCCGACTAATTATCCCCGTTATATTTGTTGCAGGAAAGCTACTGAACTGACTTGCACGAGTAAAAAAACCTAATATATTTGCTGAAAATAGTTTACCTATTATTATTAAATAACTATTTGAATATAAAGTATTTATTAATTCTGACAATAATATTTTCGAGCTATATGAAAACATAACTTTTAATCGAGTAAAAGAAAATCCATAAATAGGCATCCATTTAGAAATGTGCCATAAAAAAAAATTGTTTATTAACCCTCTCAAAATGGCTTGAATTACCAAAGACCAGACACCAAATCCCATGTATGCTAAAGTAATCCCGATTATGCCTGAAACAATTATAGATAATACAGAAGCTTTTGTTTGTGACTTAAAATCAACTTCTATGGTAAATTTAGCAATCTGGATTACTCCTAATGCATTAATAATAATTGTTAAACCAATTATCCTGGTTAACAAAACAAGTTGGGGATTCTTAAAAAAAGTGGCTATTATAGGAGCAGTTAAGAAAAGTATAATATAAAAGAACAGTCCTATTATTATATTGAAATAGAAAATTGTTGAAAAATCTAAATCATCTCTTTTCTTTTTTTGTATTAATGCAGTACCAAAACCACTATCAATAAAAGTTTGGGAAATCGCAAGAAAAATTGTTAACATTCCTATTAAGCCATAATCAGAAGGTAATAAAAGCCTGGCTAATATAAGGCCCAAAACAAACTGAACCCCTTGAGCTGAAAACCTTTCAACAGAACTCCAAATGATTCCCTTTAATGTTTTTTGCTTTAGATTTGACATTTTATATTATTACTCATTACTTTATAATTTCTTTCCGGAGTTCTTAAAATCATTAATGTATTTTCCTGGCTATTAACCCATATCCAATAGTAAATGTATTTGATGTTCTCTTTAAGACCTTTTGCCCAATCGTCGTTTTTAAGAACACCCAATTTAGTTTTTGTAGTAAAATTGCAATTAACTTACCTATCTTTGGTATGTAACAAATTATTTTAGAAATAAAATCTGTCAACACCTCAATTGCCCCCCCAAGCTCCTCAATTATAATAATTTCAAAATTTGAGTTTTGAGCGAAATTTTGCAGAGCAAACCTGGTGTACCTAAAATAATCATAGGGTATTTCATGGATGCTATAATGAAATGGAACATTCATTATCAATACACCACCTGGTTTTAAAATACGGCTCATCTCATCCCATAATAAACTCGGATTCATAATATGTTCGAGTACATCCGAAAGAATAATTGTGTCAAATTCATTTTCACTAAAAGGCAAGGGTTTATTCAAATCAACAAACATATCAATGTGGATATTTTTATGGGTAGTATTCTCCCAGTCAACACAAATGCATTCCTTAACACTATTCTTGTAAACTTCAAATAAAGGTATTTTACCACAACCTAAATCTAACAACCTCCCATTAGAGTATTTATTAAGATGCAAATCATAAAATTGAGCAACGAGGTCAGCTGCTAATCTTGAAGGAATACCAACCTCATGTGGGTCTTGCGATGCTCTCAATTTCCCCTTTTTATATACAAACTTATTTGGTTTCCATTTATCTTTATATTTCATAAATTTCCCTTTTAAAAATCCATATTTTAACCATGCTTCTAATTCCTAATAAATAATTGATAAAAGATGGAGCTATATTTCACTGGAATTAAAAAATTGACCCCGATCCTGTAATCACAAGTAATTATATATTTAGTTTTTCAACTATTATTATCTCTTTAGTAGCTTATTGTCTATATGAACAGAATATTGCATGTTCTAATTAATTCTAATTAATTCTAATTAATTAGAATTAAATACAATCCATATTCTTTTTCAACAAGCACATTAAACCCATGCCTTATAAAAAAATCTTTATGCACCTCATAAACTGTTGCTGGAAGTTTAGGTAATATTATTTTGTCTATCGTTTGAGGTACCTTCCCTTCACTTATCATTTCAACTGGACTTGTGAAATAGTAATTATGGGTTGGGTTTCTGTAACCGCAACTCACATAAAGCAAATTGTTGCCTCTAACATAAACGGAAGAGCCCTCTTCAAAGACTGTTAAAGCTTCCTTCGTAAAATCAATTCCGTATGATTTATTTTCGATAACATTGGTTTTAAAATGATAATAAATAAGTTTTGGGGACATATAACATACTGTTGGTAAGGAAATGACAAAAAGGAATAATACTGAATGTCTTAAAATACCCTTAGTTTTGTTCTGTGCACTTTTTTTCCAATAATCATTTAGTAATACAGCCCATAACAAAATTGACCAAGGAATAACCAATTGAAAATAGTGGGAGTATTGTCTCACATAAATTGACACTAATGATAATAATCCTATTAAATATATTCCATCACTAACATTTGTAATATTATTTTCAATTTTATTATATTTTCTGTATATAGGATAAATTATAAATGGAATTAGTTCAATCATATGCAAACCGATTACTTTTGCCATTTCATAAATTTCAATTTTTAAAAAGGAGGGTTTATAAGCAATATAGGTATTAGCGGCTCCTCCAATAAATCCAAAGGATACTAAGCTATTATAAAAAGTAGCTTTTGTAATTAACACAAAAAGGAAATAGGGTAGTAGAACACCAAGACTCCAAATAGTTCCATTTATTAGTAGGTTTTTAAAATTAGTATTTCCTTTATAAAATTCAAGTAACATCCACAATCCAATTCCAACAGCAAATAAAGCGGAGTATTGCTTACACATTATGGAAATCCCCATAAAAATACCAGATAAGACAATCTTCGAAATAGAATTTTTGATGTCGGTTAAGAATATAAAAGAGAGTAATGCAAAAAACACTTGAAAAGGCTCTAAAAACACTTGAAATGCTGTTAATTGGAATAACGAAAATATATAAAGACAAATAAAAATCAATCTTCCTGTTAATGATAATTTAATTCTGTTTTTAAGCAAGTGATATAATAATAGACTATTTGCTAAAGAAAATAAAAACACTACAATAACAGCGGCGGTGTGATTTGTATTACTAAATATCCAGAAAAAAAATGCTAAAATATAATAAACAAAGGGTGTATATTCTGTATCCACATTATATGTAGGAACATATCCGTCCAATACATCCCATGCAATTGGGATGTAATAATTAGAATCAGAAGTTGGATGCGCAACAAGGCCCATATAAAGTAGAGCTGATGCTAGAATTCCAATAAAAACAAGTAAAACAACTATTGCTGTTTTTTTATTTAATAATGTTTGTATCATACCTTTTTTAATTACAGTTTATATCAAAAAAATTATGGTCATTTATATAAAAAGAAGTTACAGGCATTAGCCATTAATAAAAGCAACGTTAGTTTTATAACTTTATCTATTCTTTTTCTTAATAATATAGCCAGGTCTATTCTTAACCTCTTCATAAATGCGCCAAATATATTCAGCGATTATTCCGAGTGATAATAAAATTAATCCAGAAAAGAAGCATATAATTAGAACAGTGGAGGTCCAACCTGGAGGTGCAATACCCCAAAACTTATTATTACCAAAAAAAGTTATATATAAATAAAATATTATAGCGATAAAAGAGAAGGTTGAGAAAAACTGTCCAATATATTTAATCATTCTAATTGGAAATGTAGAACTAGAATAGAAGGTATCTTTAGCTAGTTTAACTTTTTTACGAAAAGACCAACGTGATTTGCCATTTTCGTTAAGACCTTGAGGTCTTGTATATGGGAAATAATAAGGTGAATACCCAAGGCGGAGCACTTCTGGAATCAATGCGGTATTAATGGGTTTAATTTTTGAAATTAAAATATCAATTACCTCTCTATCCGCAAAAAATAAATCAGCACCTCCAGGGGGGTATTTAATCTCTGATAAAGCGTTCATTATTTTGTAAAAGAGTAGTGAAAAATACTTTGAATAACCTTTTTCAATGCGTTGGTTCCTATAAGGGATTATCAATTTTTCACCATGCTCCCATAAACGATACATTTCTATAATACTTGAATAAGGTTGCTGTTCATCATCAGGAATTATTACAACACACTCACCATTGCAAACAGAAAGCCCAGCAAAGCCCGCATAATTACTCGAATAATTTTTACTCAGTTGATATGCAAATACATTTTCACATTTTATTTCAAGCTCTTCTGCTATGGCAAAAGACTCGTCTTCTGATCCATCATCAATTATAATTAATTCAAAAGGAATTTTCTCTAATTCAAATATTCTATTGATTTTCTCATATGCACTAATAATCCTTTTATTACTATAGTAAGATAGTAAAATAACTGAAAGTAATCTATTACTCATTTTAAGTAATTATTAATATTTTCAATAAACTTATGTATTTCCTCAAATGTAATTACTTGACTTATAGGGATACTTAATACCTCCTTATGGATTTGTTCTGTAATAATGAAACTCAAAGTATTCCATTCTTTAAAAGCATGCTGTTTATGTGGGGGAATTGGGTAGTGTATCAGTGTTTGTATTTCGTTATCTGTTAAGTATTGTTGTAAGTGGTCGCGGTTTTTGCAACGAATAACAAACAAATGCCATACATGCTCTTTGCAATTAACAATGGGTAATTGGCAATTAGCAATTAGGGGCAGAGTGATATTTGGATTTTTTATATTTTCACAATAGTATTGGGCAATATCTCGGCGGCGTTGGTTTTCGTCATCCAGGTATTTCAACTTTATGCTTAAAAAAGCTGCTTGCAATTCATCCATGCGGCTGTTTAGCCCTTGATATTCATTTTGATATTTCACCTTCGAACCATAGTTGGCCAATGTTCTCACCACATCAGCCAGCTTGGAATCTTTTGTAGTAATGGCTCCCGAATCACCCAGTGCACCCAGATTTTTACCGGGGTAAAAACTAAAACCGGCGGCATCGCCTAAATTTCCTGTTTTAATACCCTTCCATTCGGCACCAATCGCTTGGGCATTGTCTTCAATAATTTTTAAGTGGTATTTTTTTGCAAGCAGTTCCAATACTTCGCTCCAACAAACCCGGCCATACAAATGTACCACCAAAATGGCTTTGGTTTTGGGCGTAATGTGTTGTTCAATTAATGAAATATCGAGGTTATAGGTAAGTATATCAGGCTCCACCAATACCGGTTTTAATCGGTTATCGGTAACGGCTAATATGCTGGCTATGTAGGTATTGGCTGGAACAATCACTTCATCGCCTTCTTGCATAACACCCAATTCAAGATAGGCTTTTAGAATTAGCCGAAGGGCATCAAGCCCATTGGCAACGGCTATGGCATTTGGGCTATTTATATATTTTTTTAAGTCTTGTTCAAATTGCTTTGCTCTTTCACCCAGCAGGTACCATCCGCTATCAATTACATCGGCAGCCGCCTGTTTAAGCTCATTGGCATATTGGGCATTTATTTTTTGTAAGTCTAGGAATTTAATCATTTGAATTGCTTTTTAACCATTCATCATAATCTTTCATATTCCAGGGCATTCCCTTATCAAAATTATAAGGCCAAGGATAATGTTTTATTCCTTTAATCACAAAGTCTCTAATATTTGAAATAATTTTACCTGGTGAACCTATACAAACCGAATAATCAGGTACGTCCCTTGTTACTGTTGTAGAAGCTCCAATTAAACAATGTACTCCTATTTTTACACTAGGTAAAACAACACAATTTACTGCAATAAAAGTATAGTCTCCAATATTTGGTGAAATTCGATTGTTTGAAGGTGGTGTTAAATCATTCGTTAAAATTGTACCAGGTGAAATCCATACAAAATCTCCAATAACAGCATTTTCAACTACACAAACACTGCTGTGTAAATTAGAAAATTTTCCAATCATTACATTACCATGTAATTCGGTATAGTTACCAATTTTGCATTTTTCGCCAACATTATTATTTTCTCTTAACATTATTCTATGGCCAGTAGTGACTCCATTTCCAATAGTATTTCCACAATAAATTATTGCATGACTTCTAATCAAACAGTCCCTACCAATAATGGTTTGCTTATTCATATATTCTTTTGAGAAATAATAGTCTTGGCTAGGTTCTCCAATAATACTGTCATTACAAATTATTGTATTTTCACCGATTGTCACATTATCATAAATAGTAGTGTTATCCCCGAGTTTGACATTTTTTCCGATAATAACATTTTCTCCTATGCTTATATTATTATTATTAAACTTCATACTATTAATGTTTAGTTAAAAATGATTCATAATCTCGAATATAATCCTTTTCATTATAATTATGCGAGGTTAATACCAAGCAAATTGCTCCCGAAGAAAACCCTTGTTCGGCGGCCCAAATACCCGGAGGAATGTGCAACCCAAAATAGGGCCGGTTAAGGGTAACGGTACGTTTGTTTTTACCATCGTCCAAAACCACCTCAAAAGCGCCACTGGCAGCCACCAAAAACTGGTGACACTCTTTATGGGCATGGGCACCTCGGTCTTCACCCCCTGGTATATCATACAAGTAAAAAACCCGTTTTATTTCAAAGGGGATGTTTTCCAATCCATTAATAGGGGTAATGTTGCCTGCCCGGTTGTGAATTTTTGGGAGTTCCATTATGGAGCAATCGTACACGGTGGTTTTTTTCATGGTAACAGCCCTTCCTTTATTTGCCAAAAGCCACCTTTTGCAGCGCCATGGCGTACAATAATACCCAAATCTTTTAATTTTTTTATGTTCTCCATTTTTAACTAGGTCAATAAAACTAAATATCGGGTTAAGAAATCATAGATATTGCATACTCTAACATCACCTTTTATTAAAAAGTCATCACTATTTGGAGTAATTATAAAGTTTTGCTCAGCACCTAAATCTTCAAATGCCAGTGTTGTTCCCCGTGTATTTTTAGGTGCAGCAGTATACTTTATTTCAATAGCCATTAAAGGCTTTTGTGATTTTGTTATAACAAGGTCGCATTCTGAACCGTCATGGGTTCTGTAATAAAAATATTCATATTTGGCGGGTAATTGCTGTATTATTTGCTCAATAACAAACCCTTCCCAAGAATTTCCAATAATAGGATTTCCATACAAATCTTCTTTATCGTTTATATTATGCAAATAATGGAGTATGCCGCTATCGCGTATATAAACCTTGGGAGCTTTAACCAAGCGTTTCTTTAGGTTGATGCTAAAAGGTACCAGTAGCCTTACTAAAAAAGCATTCTCAAAAAAATTGATGTATTTTTTGATGGTATTAGAACTAACCCCAAGCGATTTTGATAGATTGTTATAATTTAAAATACTTCCATGTACATGCGAAAGCATTTGTAATAGCTTTATTAATAAGTTTTTGTCTACAGCCAATCCCAATCCCGGTAAATCGCGCTCAACATAGGTCTTAATATAATTTAGATACCAAACCGAAACTATTTCGGCGTCACTGGCAAGATAAGTGTCGGGAAACCCACCTTGTAACCATAATCGGTCCAAGGTGTTAGCTTCAATTTCTGTAAGATTAAATGTTGATAACTCAGTATATGCAATCCTTCCGGCTAAACTTTCTGATGAATCCCTAATTAAATCAGGACTTGCTGAGCCCAATAAAATAAATCTTCCGGGTATCCTGTTGGCATCAATCATCGATCGCAGCACCGGAAATAGCCGGGGCATGTTTTGAATCTCATCCAGAATTACACATCTATTCTGATTATCTTCAAAATATAGCACCGGATCATCAAGTTTGGCAATATCACGGGGATTTTCTAAGTCTAAATAAACGGACTCGTAATCGGTTTTTTGAATTATTATTTTAGCAAGCGTTGTTTTACCCACCTGCCTAGGCCCGATTATCCCTACTGCAGGAAAAAAACTTAATAGTTTGAGAATTTCCTTTTCTTTATTTCTACGAATCATGCTGTAAATGTAATCATTAATACCGATATAATGCAAAAAACATTAATATTTACGGTATTATTGATAAAATATGGTTTTCGCCTTCAATAAAGGTAAGGTTCCCGCGGTCGTCCAATATTTTTGGGAGTTCCATTACGGAGCAATGGTACACGGTGGTTTTTTTCATTTTTATAGTTCTACTTTAATAAACCAATAACCTCTTGTTCCACCAATGCGTTCAATCATACCTATTTGTTTAAGTTTATTCAGTTGTTTTTGTTTGGCCTAATCCTAATTAGCAAGCAACAATTATTTATGAGTGTATATGGCAGGCTGTATTTTATCAGGGTCAATTTCAATAATTTTACCATTTTTTGATGTAATCAATGGGCTTTTTTTGTACTTTTTAAATTCAATTAGTTTTTGAAATGCTTTTTCAAGCCCTTGAATTATTTTATCTCTGTTTTCCATAATTTATTTGTTATACGTGTTATTCAAATTAGCCCAGATAATTTTATTTTGAATATCTGATTTTATTGGATTTCCTTCAGCTACTATTTCATAGGGTTCACCCGAATTATCTATAAACATCCATTCGTCAACAATTGGTTTGAAAATGTTAAAAAAGCTATTCAGTCCATTTTCATATCTTCTTCTAATCACTTCTTCAGGAATATTATGCCCGCCTTCTTTTACTCGTATTTCAACTCTTTTTACAGCCAAATCAGGAGTGCGCAACCAAAAAAACAAAAGACTAACTTTATATCCATTTTTCTTTGCTTTTATTACGAAATTCTTGTAACTTTTGGTTGCTAATGTTGTTTCAAATGCAAAATCCTGTCCTGTTTCAATTAAAAAATTTATTCGGTCTAACATCAAACGTCCGGCTTGAATAGCCTCCTTTTCAGGCATAAATGGAGATAATCCTTTTGCAATCTCGTCAGCATTTACAAATTCATTACATTCAAGCATTTCAGGTAAAATTGTATATGAAGCAGTTGTCTTGCCTGCACCATTACTACCCGAAATGATATAAAGTCTTTTCAATTACTATTTGTTTTATGCAAAGGTAAGGTATTATATTTTTAGAAATTATTCCGCTACTAGGCTTCACTAATATTACTTACCGCTTGTGAATTTTTGGGAGTTCAATAATGCGTGCTTCAAAGGACATGTTTTGTAAAATTTTGGGTAAAGATAGTTGACAATTGGTAATTAGCAATGAACAATGTGCAATTGGCAATGTGTAATGTGTAATTGGTTACTGGTATCTGGTTACTGGTTTCTCGCTTCTAACTTCCGTCTTCTGTCTTCTGACTTCCGACCGTGCAGCTCTATCCGCCAATATAAACGGTGGTTTTTTTCATGGGTTTAGCCCTTCCATTATTTGCCAATAGCCACCTTTATCGGGTCCAACTCTTGTTAAACGGCCTTGCTTTTTAAGTTTATCCATCTCACGTGCAATGGTCATTCGGGTAACGTTTAATTTTTTAGCCAATTGCGAAGTGGTAATGCCAGGCGTTTCGATTATTAGTGATAAAATTTTATTGATTCGTCCTTCTGTAACATTATCTGTAACATTATCTATAACATTATCTGTAACATTATCTGTAACATTATCTGTAACATTATCTGTAACATTATCGGTATCATTATCGGTATCATTATCGGTATCATTATGTGCATCCATTGTTAATGGCACATTAACAACAAAAGTATTATCTTCAATAAAACTAATATTTTCGCTTCCCGAATATGCTTTTGAATACTTGTAAACATTTCTTAAACCCGTACCCAACTCCTCCGAACGTCCTAATTGGGTAAACAATTGGGCTAAATGCGGATTTTTTGGAAAGGGTTCAAAATTATTTGGAAGCAATTGCCCATAAAAATGAGGAATATTAGCATTTTTTGTTTCAACATACCTGTTATAAATAACAAAGGATGATGGAAAGGCGTTTGTATATTCGCGGTGAATAAGCATATTGGCCACGATTTCACGGAATATTTTGTCGCGCAACGAAATACGCTGGTCACCTTGCAGGTAAAACTTATCGGGCAGATGCTTTGCTACAAATCCCATAAGTTTGTCATACGCTTCAACAATATTACAACGAATATTTTCGCGGTCATCGTATCGGTCCGTATCTACTTTTCGAACCAGAGCATCAATTTTATAGTGAGGTATGGCACTTTGAATGGCTTCATCTTTGCCAAATAACAAAAGAGCTGCTAAAGTGAACCCCTCAGAACCGGAGGCAAAATCGTGCCGGAATAAACCGGCAGTACGAAAAAAATCGTTGTCTGAAAGTTCATTCCAAGGATGATCGGGTCTGTTAATTTTAATAATCTTACGAACCCTATCAACCAGGCCAGGAACAAAATCGGTTTGAGTAAGAAAGGGATAGATTAAATTCTCGGTATAGAGTGAATTTTTACGGATGTATAAGCTTTTAATTTGCTCATCATTTTTAAGTTCAAAATCACCATCGGTACTTCTATCGAAAACTTTACCATTACACCGGTGTACTTGCGATGACACGGGTACATAAATGAAAATGAGTGTTTTCCCTTTATATTCAATCACATTGGTTTCGAGCAAAAAAGAAGGAAAAAGTTATTGTGGATTGTTGCTGAGATTGCTAATATTTTTACACAAAGTATCAGCTATTTTGGGATCAATATCCCATAAGGTTTTATCATCGTCAACCCCTAATAAAATAGTACCTCCATTGCGGTTAAGAAAAGCACAAATGGTTTCAAATAACGAATCGGGAAGTTTTGAGTTGGCTCTTTTAAACTCAACCGAAATTCCTTCACCCTTTTCTAATATTTGAGGTATATTAATATTCATATTAGTTCATTTAACTACTTATGGGCATGTCCTCCGCGCTTTTTCCCGACCGGAATCTCGTAAATCCAGTAGGTACGTTCAATTTTAAAGGGTATGTGGTTTTCACCCTCAATAAAGGTAAGGTTCCCGCGGTTGTCGAGTATTTTTGGGAGTTCAATTATGTGTGCTTTAAAAGGCATGTTTTGTAAAATTTTGGGTAAAGATAGGTTACAATTAGCAATTGGCAATTAGTAATTAGCAATGAGTAATTGGTTACTGGATGCTGGTTTCTCGCTTCTAACTTCAATCTTCCAACTTCGGTCTTCTGACTTCCAGCTTCGGTATTCCAGCTTCCAACTTCTAATTTCTGTCTTCCAGCTTCCAACTAGCCAGCTCTATCCGCCATTATAAACGGTGGTTTTTTTCATGGGTTACATTCCTTCCTTTATTTGCCAATGGCCTCCTTTTGCAGCGCCATGGCGTACAATAATACCCAAATCTTTTAATTTTTTTATGTTCTCCTCAATTTTTCGAGGCGAAATACCCACTTTTTGAGCTAGTTGAGGTGCCGATATGGTGTTGTTTTCAATCATATACTTAATAATGAGGGTTTGATTTGCCGATAAGTTTTCCCCGACCTTTTCCCCGACCTTTTCCCCGACCTTTTCCCCGACCTTTTCTTTAAACAGGGTTACTGAAAAACCTTGTGAAAGTTCTTGAAAATGAGGTTCTTTTATCCCGTATTCTTTGCAAATTTTCCGTACTCTATAAATTCCGGACCCATACCGTTCAATCAAGCCAATTTCCTTAAAAGTTTTAGCAATAAGTTTATTCGTTGTCCGTGAAGCGTAATTTCCCGATAGCAAATCTTCCATGGTGATGCCTCCATATAAGTTTCCTGGGTTAGTAAACTCAATACGGTCGTCAAAAATTTTAATAATACTAGCTGAACTTTGCCGGTAATCGCGGTGAACGACCATATTAATTACAATCTCGCGGATGGCATCTAATGGATAATCAAAACGTTCGGTACGTTGAGGTTCGCCAGTAATTATGTATTCAACCATTAAATGCTTTTTAATAAACCCCAGTATTTCATCTACTTGGGTAAATAAATCGGTATGCAACGAAATTGAATAATAATAGTTGTTTCGCTCTTGAATCGACCTACTTGCAAATCGCTTATTAGACAGTAATCGTTGGCAAAAAGAAGGTATCCACCAAAGGTTAATTTACCATTGCGCACTATTTCCATTTTAGTAAGAAATTCGATGGGGGATAAGGCCTCTCTACTTTGGGTTTGTTGTGCAATTTTTTTTAGAAGGAGTTCTACTTTAGTTAATGATATATGGTTTACATCATGGTTTGGATCAGTATAATAATCCCAACTGGCATTTAATGTTTTAAGATGTTCATTTGCGATTTCATCAATGCTCATTAAGTGGTTGGAATTAGCTACTCTTTTAAAATATTTCCCTTTAAATGAAATGGGCTTTATAGGGTATTCAATAACTCTTATAATTGCAATAGTTTGTTTATTAATTATTTGTAATTCAATATCGGATATTATTGCCGGTATAGTCTTATTTTTTATTTCGTTTATCCAATTTTGTATGGTTTCATTTCCCAAATAAAGTCCTTTAATTTCCCCATTATCAGCAACACCTAAATAAATACTGCCCCCTTGCGAATTAGAAAAAGCAACCAGTGTTTCAACAACTTCATCATTAAACGAAGTTTTGAACTCTACCTTTTCATTTTCTCCTTGGGCGATTAACTCTAATATTTTTTTTTGATAGGTCAAATTAATCTGGTTTTTAACTAGAATTATTAATTGGCTTGTACAAAGAAACAAAATTTTGATGGATTGAGAATATTTTGCTTGCTTTCCGAGGTGTTGGGTATCCGCTATTCTTCCCCTCCCGGCACATCGTACAGGGAATAAACCCATTTTATTTCAAAGGGTATGTTTTCCAATCCATTAATAGGGGTAATGTTGCCTGCCCGGTTGTGAATTTTTGGGAGTTCAATTACGGAGCAATCGTAAACGGTGGTTTTTTTCATGGGTTACAGTCCTTCCTTTATTTGCCAATAGCCTCCCTTTTCGGGGCCAATACGTTGTATTATCCCTTTTTTCTTTAGTTTATTCAAGTCACATATTACGGTGCTTTTGCTAACATTCAATATTTCAGCTATTTTACTGGTTGTTATATGCCTATTTCCTTTAATTAGTATAAGCAAATTATTTATCCAAGAATATACTGCACTTCATTTATAATAAAATGTAGTTGATCTACATCTTCAAACAGAATGGTTTTCTTAAACGGCACTTCCAATAATGCTGCTTTAATTCTTTGTTTATTTATTTTTCCATAGGTAAACAGGCCAAAATCAACAGATCTCCGGTGGCCAATATACAAAGCAATTGATGTACCCCCAACTAAAAAATAAGTTCGTTTAAATTTATTAAGAAAAGGCAATAATTCATTTTGCCTTTCATTTAAAATATTGTTATACATACTTTGCAAAAAGATATGTGAAATAATTAATCGTGAGTTCCTGATAATTTCCTTTTGTACGGATATCAAATTGAGTAGCTTTTCTAAAGATTTGAGCAACCCTACCAATGCCCATAAAACCAATAAGTTCAATAACAGCTCGCTTATCGCCATAATTCAATATGGTCTCAACAAGCAACTCGTCACTGATATTCTCCTTTTTATTGGCTGGGGTGTACCAAAAAAGATCAGCGTGTTTATTTATAAATGACTTTATTTCGGGTGTATGATCGGCCATTTTATCAATTAATTATATTCAAACAAAAATAATAAATATATTCCTAATCATGGTGTAACATTCTATTTCCTTCAATTTGAACTGTTCGCATTTTCCGAACAGTTGCTTCTGCTTCTAATTCTTTTGATTGATAAATTAGCTTAATATGCTCACTTACATTTGCCTTACTGTTAGAAAATAGGGTAACAATTTGAACTTGAGTTAGCCAAACGGTGTCATCCTCAATTCGGACTTCAAATTGGGCAAAAGTATTATCGGGCTGGTACAATATTATTTCACTTTGATTCATAAAAAATGGTTGAGATTTTAGCCAAAGTAAGCAATAAAATGATGATGCTAAAAACGAACATGAGGCTCTTATTGTGATTTTACCCAATAAGCCACCAAAATAATTACATCAAAGAGCCACTGGCCGCAATAATAAACTGCTGCAGCTCTTTGTGGGCATGCCATCCCCGCTCTTCTCCTCCCGGCACATCGTACAGGTAATATACCCGTTTTATTTCAAAGGGCAGGTTTTCCAATCCATTAATGGGGGTAATGTTCCCTGCCCGGTTGTGTATTTTAGGGAGTTCCATTATGGAGCAATCGTAAACGGTGGTTTTTTTCATGGGTTACAGTCCTTCCATTATTTGCCAATAGCCACCCTTTTCACTACCGACTCTTTTAAGTTTATTATCCAACTTCAGTTTTTCTATATCACGTCTAACAGTCCTCTTCGTCACGTTAAGTTGTTCGGCAATTTCTTGTAATAAAACTTTGTTGTTCTGTTTTATTAACCCCATTATTAACTCCAATCGCTTATCGGGGACATTATCGGGGACATCGGGGACATTATCGGGGACATCGGGGACATTATCAGTATGATTTAAAATATCAAAATTTTCATCATCAATAAATACCGTACATTTAAATACATCTTCTTCATGAAGTAAAGGTTTATGCACTGAATAAAGGTTGTAATACCTGTAAATATTCCGAACTCCTGAACCTAATTCGTCAGCACGTCCAATTTCTTTAAACACCCGTGCTATAACCGGGTTTTTGGGAAAGGGCGAAAACGTTTCGGGTTCAAGCTCAAGACCTCCATGGGCTTTATTTGCATTTTCGGTTTTTACTGAGTGCTGCTCAATTAGTAGTTTTGCCGGGTAAGGATTGGTGTACTCCCTATGAATTAAGGTATTAGCAATTATTTCCCTAAAAATAAGGTTACGTACACTAATGCGTATATCATCTTTTAAAACAAACTTGTCCGACAGATGCTTTTCAACAAAACGCATTAATCGATCATAACTTTCAATCAAATTGGTGCGGATATCATCCCGGTCATCATACCTATCTAAATTTTGAATTCGGCAAATAGCATCAGTTTTATGGAAGGGTAAAACGGATTGTATTACTTCATCCCTGCCAAATAATAAAATAGCTGCAAGGGTTAATCCTTCTTTACCCGTAGAATAATCGGTTTGATAAAGCTGTACACTACGGAGCAATTCCATATCGTTCAAACTCTCCCATGCATGAGCCGGTTGCCGGTTTACAGCCATTTGCCTTGCACGGCTTATAATGTCGGTGCGTAGCTCATTGATAGTAGCAAAGGGATAAATTTTATTTTCGGTAAAAGTAGTTTGTTTACGAATATACATGCTTGCCACTAAGTTCGTATGTGAACTTATATTGTAATCGCCATCTTCATTGCGGTCAAAAATTTTTCCACGGGTATTATGCACTTGTGAACTTTCGTGAACAGGAATAAAAAGAACTGTTTTTCCTTCTATTTCAATTACGTTAGGAATAATGTAAATGGGTGGATTAAGGATTTGGGGATTATTCAACGCATTAGCCAATTCTTTTTTGATTTTTTCAACATATTGGTTTTCGACTCCCACAACCTCGCCATTATCCTTAACACCCAGCAACAAAGAACCCCCCAAGCGATTTAAAAAAGCACATACCGTTTCGAAAATGCTTTGAGGCAATTCGTGCTGTGCAGTTTTAAACTCAACCGTTAAACCTTCGCCCTGGTGGATGAGTTGTTGGATTTGTGAGGGTTGCATTTTTTATTCTACTTGAGTTTGAAATGTATAGGTCACTTTTTCAGTTCTAATTTATTTGATGTCCTTAAGGTTTGGCCTAAATGGGTTAATAACGCATCATTTATTCAAAAAATTATAGGCATAAATATAGAAAAATATCAGTTAATAAGGATTAATAGTGACTAATATCAGGCATTAATGACTAATATCTTTTAATATTGAGACCATGTATTTCATCCAATATTAAAGGCAATTCATTTTACCATCTTATTAAATTGTTCGTAATCGCGGATGTAATCTGAGGCATCGTAAGCACCCGAGGCTAAAATGAGTGCTAATGAATTGGTGGAAAAATTCTCTACTTGTCGCCAAATCATTTTGGGCACATACAATCCATAATAAGAGCGGTTGAGGGAGAAGGTGCGTTTTTCGCGGCCATCGTCTAATACCACATCAAAACTACCCGAAAGGGCGACAATAAGTTCATTTAACTCTTTATAGGCATGTCCTCCGCGCTTTTCGCCTCCCGGCACATCGTAAATCCAGTAGGTACGTTCAATTTTGAAGGGTATGTGGTTTTCGCCTTCAATAAAGGTAAGGTTCCCGCGGTTGTCGAGTATTTTGGGGAGTTCAATTATGTGTGCTTCAAAAGGCATGCTTTGTAATATTTTTTGTAATATTTTGGGTAAAGATAGGTGACAATTAGTAATTAGCAATGAGTAATGAGTAATTGGTTGCTGGATGCTGGATGCTGGTAGCTGGTTTCTGGTTTCTCGCTTCTAACTTCTAATCTCTGGTAGCTGGTAGCTGGTTTATTCCCCAACGATAAAATAACCTCCCGTTTTTTTGCTTCCTCTACGTATTATATGGTTACTTTTTATTAAAATGCTTAATTGCCTTTCGATAGTTTTAATTGGTCTATTATTCAACAATATCGGTAAGTCTTTCGCTTGTATCCCTGGGTGTGAACGAATAACTTCGATCAAGGTTTTTAATCCCTCATTTAATCCCTCATTTAATCCCTAATTTAATCCCTCATTTAATCCCTCATTTAATCCCTCATTTTGCGTGGTGATATGAGCACCGGCTAACTCAAAAACAACTTTTACTACACCATGTTCTTCATAAAAATTGGGTTCCGGAATATTTGCCTTTTTACACTCCCCCACAATTTTAAGGGTACCTCTTCCCCAGCTTTCAATAAAACCAGCTTTGTAAAAAATGTCGGCTAACAATTTGTTTCGGGGTTTTGATAAATGTTCGCGCTTTAAATCGTCGAGGGTAATTTCGGGGGGCAGTTTACCTTCGTTTGATATGCTAAGGCTGTTGTTGTATATTTTTATTAAAATGGCCGAAGTGGTGTTGTAATCGCGATGGATAAGGGCATTAAAAATGGCTTCACGTAACGCTTCATAAGGATATTCCAATTTTTCGCGTCGGTGAATTCCTTCATAAGTAATGGGGCTTAGCAGGTATTTTGTTTTTAAAATGGCTAATGTATTTTCGGCTTGTTGAAACAAGTTCCCCGCAACAATATCGGACGAAACAATATCGGCGTCATTTAAAAAACGCCCTATTTTAATAACCGCTTGTGGAAAAAGGCGTTGCGGATTTTTATCAAATAACAGAAAGGCCGCATTGGTACATACTGATTTTGGGGCAAATAAATTCAATTTTTTTAACAATACTGTCATATCTTTTTCATCTCTCGCATAAGGTAATCTGTCAAACGAGAGTTTTTTAAAGAGTTCAAAAGCTGTCAAATCGGGTTCAAACTCCCACAATGAATTCGTTTGTAAAGCATCCCAAGTTATACCACTTTTTTTCAATAGAAAATCGCTAAGTTCACGCCCCTCTAATTCCAAAACTACGCTTCCGCTGAGCAAGAAATAATGCCCATTATATGAAATAGGTACCGATGAAGGATGAACGGTTATTTTTAGAATTAGTTTATCATCAATTTTCTCAGTGGCTATCAAAGGAATAATACCTGTTTTTTGATTGATAATATTAGGCAATGTTTCGAGTAATTTAGTTGCATTTTCAACACCAATCGGTATCGCTTTATCGTTTATGCCAATAAATAGAATGCCTCCTTCGGAATTAGCAAATGCACAGACGTTTTTTAAGAAGTCCTCTCTCCAATTCAGCTTAAACTCAATATGTTGACTTTCTTTTATAATCACAATTTTAATTTAGTAATGTATATTAATGTTCAACCCTTCCAACATTCTAATTAAACCTTGTTTTGCAGCCACAATGGGCTTGCTGTGGCAGCCATCAAAAGTAACAAATAAATTAAAATTGTTTTTCACACCACACGATATAATCGTGCGGGAGCGGGGCGGTTGGGTGTAATGCTGTTTTGTTATAACTGTTTTTGGGGTGGTATGGTTTTTTGGCACACGGGGTTCCGCCGTGTTTTTTTAATCCCCTCAGCCTTTTCCGCCGTGGAGAGAGAGGGAATAATGTTTTTTTTAATAACGATTTTTATTCCTTTGTTTTGGCAGTATTTTTTTTTTACTTTTCAAATCAAAGGTCGTTATTCGTAAATTTATTTTTTTATCCACGAATTTGTAGCAACCATTTCCACGCCGGGTATATTATAATGATGCAATTGTGTTGCACCAACGTTTCATCTCTATCCCATGTTATAAGATATAATTTACTGCAATTAAGTTCCAATGCTGCTTCAATCAATGCATCAATTTCACGTTTTAAGGTTTTAACATTCGAAATATCGTAACACACCTGTATAAGATGTTCAACAGTGTGCCCTTTACGGCATATAAAATCAATTTCTTTGTCATTACGTGTTCTATAATAAAAAATATCTTGTTCGGTACGATATCCAAGGCGCAGGAGTTCAATAAAAATGGCATTCTCCAACAACCTGCCGTAATTTGGTGAAATTTCGAACGAACGTGCCCGTATAAAACCATTGTCGATGATATAGGTTTTCTTAGAGGACTTTTGTTGCAGTTTTATTTTTTTATTGTAACGTGTTAAATTCAAAAACAGGTAGGGTTCTTCGAGATACCCCACAAATTTTTGCGTGGTGGTCACACTACTTAAGTTCAAATCGGCTTTTAATTGATTGTAAGAGTATAAATTACAATAGTTGGCTAACAAATAATTTGCCAATTGGTAAAGTTGTTGTGTTTGCCTTATTTTAAACCGCTTCATTATATCTTTGAGCAACACAGAATCAAAAAGAGACGACAAATAGTTTTTTAAAACCGAAGGATTGCATACCACCTCGGGAAAACCACCATTGGTAATATAATTATTAAGATTATTTAAAACCAAACCTTTGGCTTGTGGTGATAGTTCCACTTGCGAATGATCAACCCTAAAATAGTTAATAAACTCCTTAAAGCTAAACGGAAAAACGGCCAATTGAATGTATCTTCCGGTAAGCGAAGTAGCCATTTCGCTGGAAAGAAGTTTGGCATTTGAACCCGTTATAACTAAATTTACACCCCTGCGATATAATTTATTTACCCAAAGTTCCCAATTGGGTAAATTCTGTATTTCGTCTAAAAGTAAGTATTCATACCCCGCATATATCTCGTTCAAGGTTTCTACTACTGAGTTTTCATCAAAATTTTTAAGCAATAAATCATCATCAAAATTAAGGTAAGCAAAATTTGTTTTGTTAAGCAATTGCAAGGCCAAAACTGATTTTCCGGCGCGCCTCGGCCCTGTAATCAACTTTATTAAAGAGGTTGATAAATAATTGGTTGCAGATAAATTGTTTAAGCGTGGGATGTATTCCTGCGCTATCAAATTATCACGTTCTTGTTTTTGTTGAAATATTACTTTTTTAATCATTATTTTTACTATACTGAACAAATATAGTCATTTATATTCAATAGAAGCTGGTTTGTGAATGATTATTTTGATTTTCTGTGTGTTTCATGGTGTGTTTTTTGTTTCACATGGTTTCACGGTGTTATTCTTTTTGGGTACACAGAGTATCACAGTAAACTTTCATAGTGTTTCACAGTGTTTTTCTTTTACACCGTGTAATTATTCAACACCTCCGCTACTTTTTTTACCTCTTCATCAGTCATTACCGGGCTTATGGGAAAACTTAATACCTCGTTGTGAATTTTTTCTGTAGTGGGGCAAACGCAGTGAGTAAAATAAAGATACTATGCTTTTTTCATTTACAAGTAAAAGCTTTCGTGTTTTGGTATTTATTCCCATAATGTTTTTGTTTCACAGGGTATCACAACTTGTCCTGAGTCCTCGGGTGTGTTTTTTTTGCTTATTTTGTACGATATCCAAATTCATCATTTATATACCTAAAATTCTTCCATTAATAAAAAGTCGGCTATATGCAGGTGTTCAATTCCTTCAAAGGTGTTATGCCCATGTTCATCCATGGTAAGTATATACTTTGGGTAATTATCTTTAATATCCAAAAGGGGTTTATATTCACGCTCCATAGTTGCTTTTTCGGTCATTTTATAACTTACTTGTATGTATATTTTTTTATTGGCCTGCTCAGCAACAAAATCCACCTCGGTATGGTCGAGCTTACCTACATAAACCTCATACCCCCTGCGTTTTAGTTCAAGCATTACGATATTCTCGAGTATGCCTGAAATAAATCGTCCATTATAACCCATTACCGCATACAATAATGATTGGTCGCCAATAAAATATTTCTCATTTGTTTTGAGTATTTCCTTCCCTTTTATATCGTACCGTGGAATTCGATAGATAATAAAGGCACTTTCCAAGGCATTCAGGTAATTATATACCGTATTCAAATCTAACTTTCGGTTCTGACTTTTAAAATAATCGGCCACATTTTTTGCTGAAAATTTATTTCCAATGTTATCAAAAACGTATTTAACCACTCTTTCCAGTAATTCAATATCGCGTATCTTGTTACGTTGCACCACATCGCGTAGAATAACCGACGAGTAAATATCATGTACTATCTGATATGCCGATTCGCTTGAGTATGAAGTGTTATGGATGGCCGGAAACCCACCCAAACGTAAAAATGTTTCGAAATTGCTGTAAAAAGTAGCAGGTTCAAAATTGGGTTGCTCTGCTTTAAACAACAACATTTCCTTGAACGACAAGGTGTAAATTGGAAATTCAACATACCTGCCGGCTAAATAGGTAGCCAATTCGCCCGACAATAGTTTTGAATTTGATCCTGTAATATAAATATCTACATTAAAATCAACTGCAAAAGAATTTATGGCTTTTTCCCAATTCTGAACCTCCTGAATTTCGTCGAGCAAAACATAATGTTTTTCATCGTTTCGTATTTTTACTTTAACATAAGCATATAGCTCTTTTGCTACCAGAATTTCAGAAAACTCAAAACTTTCAAAATTCAAATAAATAATATTTTGTTCTTTAATACCCCGTTTTAGTAGCTCTTCTTTTAGCAACATTAATAGCGCCGATTTACCAGAACGTCTAATACCTGTAATAACTTTGATAAAGGGCTTATCAATAAACTCCTTTAGTTTTTTTAGATATAATTCTCTGTTTATCATCGGTGTTTTAGGATTATAACCGTAAAAATATAATTTATTTATTGCAATTTAGGGTTATAAGCTTAAATATACTTATTTTTCAGTTATTTTTATGGGTATAAGCTATATTTCTTAGGTGTTTAACCACTCCAACATTCTAACTAACCCTTGTTTTGCACCCACATTGGGTTTCCAGCCAATTAAGTTGGCAATTTTGGTGTTATCAGCCACAAACACCAAGTGGGGGCTTTCGTTTATTTTTTTACTTCTAAAATAAAAAATTGCTAATCGTTATTCATAAATAAATTTTTTTTGACAAAAATTTAAACTTTTCTATTTTTGCTCAGTGCGTCTCATTGTGCCTCAGCGGCTCTCATTGTAATCCTTTTTATTACTTCTGAAACCGAAAGTTTAAAAATTACTTTTTTAATCATTATTTACACTATACTGACCAAAATTGGTAATTTAGATTCAATAGAAGTTAATTTGTGAATGGTTATTCTAATTTGAAGGTGTTTCTCGTTTTTTTTGTGATACTGAGATTCCAGTGGCTGGATGCTGGTAGCTGGTTACTGGATGCTGGATGCTGGTAGCTGGTAGCTGGTCACTGGTTACTGGATGCTAGTTACTGGTAGCTGGTTTCTCGCTTCCGACTTCTAACTTCTGATTTCCGACTTCGGTCTTCGGTATTCTAACTTCCAATCTCTAAACTCTAATCTCTGATTTCTGCTAACTGGCTTCGTATTCATGGCTTCGCCCCCTCAGTCCCATTTGGGTGAGCAGGTTATCTAATTATGTAAAGAAACTATAATTTAATTACATCGCCCGCATTTACTTCTAACAGCAGAGAAAAACCAATATTGTTCAACCGGATTAAAAAATTTCTTTTATGCACCAACCGGATTAGTTCACCTTCAGCTCCTTTTATTGGTCCCGAAACCACTTTAACCATGTCACCAGGTTCAATGGTTTCATTGGTAATTTCAATTTCCAAGTTATTATCTACCGCCATTTTCATGGCTAGTATCTGATTTTCAGGAATGGGAGCTGCTTTTCCATCAAACGTTACATATTTTACTACGCCCGGTGTATTCAAAATGCTATAATAATCCCTTTCTGAAACATTAACAAACACGTAGGACGATATCAATGGTATTTCCACTTTTTGCTTGCGGTCGCTCCATTGACGTATTGTTTTTATTAATGGTAAGTAAACGGTGTACCCATATTTTTGCAGGTGTTCAGCTACTTTTTTTTCTTGGCGTGAACGCGTATAAACAGCATACCATTTGTATAGGTCCATTTTGTATTCCCTTTTCCCCAAAAATACTACATCAAAACAGTTATTGGCGCCATTTGATAATGGAAAAGGGGATTTATTTGATAAACAACCCGAAAATTGGAATAATTAAAAACTATTTTCTACCTGATAGCATTAGTAATGAGCTCATTTATGGTCGGTAAATAACAATAAAAAAGGCCACTCACAGAGCAGCCTTTTTGTAAGATTGTATTGTTGAGGTTAGATACCTAAGCTTTTTTTAAGTACATCAACATAATCTAATTTTTCCCAGGTAAATAGTTCCACTTCGAACTCTTTTTTCCCGGAGTAAGGCGATTCAAACACTTTTTTCACTTTACGGGGAGTTCTTCCCATGTGTCCATAAGCGGCAGTCTCCTCATAAATTGGATTGCGCAGTTTCAAACGGTCTTCAATAGCTGCAGGGCGAAGGTCGAATATGGCCTCAATCTTTTGAGCAATTTGTCCGTCGTTCAAATTTAAATTGGAAGTTCCATAAGTATTCACAAAAACCCCTACCGGTTTGGCAACACCAATGGCGTAGGCAATTTGTACCAAAACCTCATCAGCAACTCCGGCTGCCACCATGTTTTTGGCAATATGGCGTGCGGCATACGCTGCCGAACGGTCAACCTTCGATGGGTCTTTCCCTGAGAAAGCACCGCCTCCATGAGCTCCTTTGCCACCGTACGTATCCACAATAATTTTACGTCCGGTTAAACCGGTATCACCGTGAGGACCGCCAATAACAAACTTTCCGGTTGGGTTAACATGCAATATAAAATTATCGTCGAAAAGACTTTGAACCCTTGCCGAAAGCATTGCTTTAGTGCGGGGAATTAAGATGGTACGGACATCTTCTTTAATTTTTGCCAACATGGGTTCGTCTTTATCAAACTCATCGTGCTGGGTTGATACTACAATGGTGTGTACCCGTTTTGGTAAGTTGTTTTCGCCGTATTCAATGGTAACTTGGCTTTTTGCATCGGGGCGCAGGTAAGTCATTACTTTCCCTTCGCGGCGGATAACAGCCAGCTCCATCAACAATCGGTGCGATAACTCCAATGCAATAGGCATGTAATCGTCGGTTTCGCGGCAAGCGTAGCCAAACATCATACCTTGGTCGCCAGCTCCTTGGTTCATGCGGTCTTCGCGGTCCACTCCCCGGTTAATATCAGCCGATTGCTCATGAATGGCCGAAAGTACTCCGCAGGAATCGCCTTCAAAGCGGTATTCCCCTTTGGTGTAACCAATCCGGTTAATAACTTTGCGGGCCACTTCATGTACATCAACATAAGTTTGGGAACGGACTTCACCAGCCAAAACTACTTGTCCGGTGGTAACCAATGTTTCACAAGCTACTTTTGAATTGGAATCAAAAGCCAAAAAATTATCCAATAATGCATCAGAAATTTGATCGGCTACTTTATCAGGATGACCCTCAGGTACCGACTCGGAAGTAAATAGATATGCCATAATTAAAAATTTGAATTGTAAAATATAACAGGGAAAGACTGAGAATGTTATGTAGGAAGCAATACAATTTTAGCATTTTTTTCCGTGGTTGCAATCCGTTCAAATCTTTCCACAAACAGGGTGCAAATATAATACTTTATCTTTAATGCAGAAAACAAAATCGAATTTTAAACCTTTTACCGAAAAAAACGGTGCATTTACCGATTCCTTTTTGTTGATACTATAAGCTTACCCTACTTTTGGTTCGCAATTTATCTGGAAACAATAACGATTTAAAAATTATAATTATGGACTTCTCAAAAAACGAAAAATTCTCGAACAAACCTTACTGTTCCAAACCCGATGGGGTTCCTTTTATTGGAATTTTCCTGATTGGATTGGGATTGGTTTTTTTATTCGATCGAATGAATATTATTCCAGAGTATTGGAGAAATATCATTATTAGCTGGCAGATGCTTTTGATTTTTATCGGGGTAATCAATGTATTCCGGAATCACGCGCGGTTTCCCGGTATTATTTTAATATTGGTGGGTACGGCATTTCTTTTGCCTGAAATAATCCAAATCCCGTTTGAAACCCGACAACTTATTTGGCCTTTGGTACTTATTTTAATTGGGATTTTTATAGTATTTAAAACCAAGAACTTAAAAAAGCCTCATATTTTTAATACCTCATCGGAAACATTAGGTAGCGACGACCGCATTGATGAAGTGGCTATCTTTGGTGGAGGCAAACGCGTAATTTCCAGCCAAAACCTTAAAGGAGGGAATATTACCGCTATATTTGGGGGAGTTGAACTGGATCTTACTGATGCCGATTTATGCGAAGAAGGCGCCGTTATTGAATTGGCCTGCATTTTTGGGGGAGCCACCATTATTGTAAAACCCGAGTGGGATGTGCAGGTTCAGGTAACATCGGTTATGGGGGGTTTTACCGATAAACGGAAGGTTTACAAGCAGAGCGGAAATACTTCGTCGAAAAGACTTATCATTAAAGGGGCGGCCATTTTTGGTGGAGGCGAAATCAAGAGTTTTTAAGTTAAACGCAACAATTAAACAAGGCAAACCATCTCTTAGACTTATGAATTAATCCAAAAACGATAAATTAAGAAAAAATTAAGTTTGAGTTTGGCGGGTATTATTTTAAGCATTTTAACATTTGCCCAAGAAAAGACTGACGAATTCCGGACCATCTTTGGAAATGAAAAGGTAAATTTTAGTGGGATGGGGGTATTTGAAATGAATTTTTCATCATTCGACGGTCATTTTTCATACAGTACCGGAGGTGGAGGGGGTGTTGTTTTAAACAAATCGATCTTGTTTGGTGGCTATGGAATGGGCAATTACATCAACCGTAATGTAACCCTCGATAGCATTGATTACAGCAGTGTCAATTTTGGACATGGTGGATTTTGGTTGGGATATATTTTCAAAGGTAATGCAGCCATTCATCCTTCTGCTGGCTTGAAATTAGGTTGGGGAGGTATTTCACAGAATTATGATCATCATGAATACGCAATGAATGATAATGCTTTTGTTATAACCCCTTCGGTAGAAATGGAAATAAACATTACCCGTTATTTCCGAATAGCAGTGGGAGGAAATTATCAAGTGGTTACAGGGTTGACCAGCATAAATGGTCTTTCAAACAAAGATTTTAGTGGCCCTGGAGCAAACCTTTCTTTTCGGTTCGGATGGTTTTAACGTTATAAATAATCCATGAAGCACCCAATTGCACAAAAGATACAGTACATATTTATATATGCAGGTTTTTGGACTGTGGTTTTGGGGCTACATATTGCCACATTAATCTTGCTCTATAAAATCGATTGGTGGAGTGCAAGCATCGATGGACTGGTATTCAACACCTTGTTTGCTTTAATGGGAGTAGCGCTGTGGTATCCGGTATTTTATAATGATCTGGAAAAGCAATCCATTTCCATGCTGCTCATCAATCACCTGAGTATTATGGTGCTTACACTGGCATTTTGGGTGAGTTCGGGAGTTTTTATTTGCAAGCAGTTATTGCAAGATTACCCGGAATACCTTCAGTTTGTGGATGACGGCATTCCCTGGAGGATTTATACAGGAATCTTTTTTTATTTTTCCATTGTATTGGTGTATTACTTGCTCATATATGGCTTCAGTTTGCGCGAGCATATGCTACAGGAATCAAGGTTACGCGAAAAAATAAATGAGGCCGAATTACAAAGCCTGAAATCGCAGATTAACCCACACTTTTTATTCAATAGTTTAAATTCCATCAGTTCCTTAACCATTACCAATCCCGAAAAGGCGCATGAAATGATTATTAACCTTTCGGGCTTTTTACGATATTCCTTAGCCCACGATCCAACCAATTTAATACCCTTTAAGCAGGAGATTGAAAATATGGAGGCATATATTGCTGTTGAAAAAATACGTTTTGGCGACAAACTGGTATTTGTAACGAAAATATGCGAGCCTTGTTACCATCACAAAGTTCCTTTTTTAATATTGCAACCTCTGATTGAAGACGCCATAAAACATGGGGTTTACGAAAGTACGGAACCGGTAACGGTTGTAGTGGAATGTGAACAACTTCCCGACCAATCCATTAAAATTACGGTTGGCAACAATTTCGATCCGGAAGCAGTTTCCCGGAAAGGTACCGGTACCGGGATTAAAAATATAACCGAGCGCTTGAAAATTATCTATCAATTGAACGATTTGTTTACCATTGTAAAGACAAAGGATTACTTTTCCGTTCAATTGATTTTACCCAATAAACCTGCATTTACAAATACCAATAATCTGTAAATTAATTCGCCATGAAAGTAGTAATCATTGAAGATGAGGCCCCAGCCCGTGAAATTGTAAAAGCCTTTTTACAGCATCATGTCGATGTGGAAATTGTTGGCGAGTTTTCCGATGGTTTTTCGGGTATCAAGGGGATTAAAGAATTGAAACCTGACCTGGTTTTCCTTGATGTTCAAATGCCCAAAATTACCGGTTTTGAGATGTTGGAATTGCTGGAGGAACATCCTGAAATAATTTTTACCACCGCTTATGACCAATACGCGATTAAAGCCTTTGAAATGAATGCGGTTGATTATCTGCTCAAACCATTTTCAAAAGAACGGTTCAATCAGGCGTTGGAAAAAGCAAGAACCAAGGTAGAACATTCAATTACCGATAAACCGGCTGATCCAATAAAACAGGTAATGGAAGCATTGGACGAAAAACCTGAAAACCTATTCCGTGTGGTGGTAAAAAAAGGGGGCGATATTCACATGATTGCCGTTGAAGACATTCTATATATTGAGGCTAAAGACGATTATGTGATGCTTTATACCGAAAAGAGCCGGTACCTGAAAGAGAAAACCATGCGATTTTACGAGAACCATTTAGACCCGAACCATTTTGTTCGGGTGCACCGTTCATTTATTGTCCGTATCGATCAGGTTAAACGGCTGGAACCTTACGGAAAATCATCGTATTTGGCTATTTTAGGACAAGGCCAAAAAATTAACGTAAGCTTGGCAGGATACAAAAAACTCAAGGAAGTGCTGAGTTTTTAATACATATACCAGATATCTTGATCAACCGTTTCCCCCTGGGAATAACTCTCTGGGGAAATTCTTTTATAGAAAACACGATTACCTGTTTTAAGGCTGAACTTAGCGAAGCGATCTCAACGAAGTTAAAGCCTTTAATCAACAGCATAGGGCAACGCCTTATAGCCGTCAGGCTAACATTCATATAATATTGTTTATCAATTAAATAAGGACAAGCTATTAAAAACCTACCCACCCCTGCCCCTCCCTTGAAATGGAGGGGTGCGCTCCGAATAAGCAGTAATGCTTAATTGGAAAACCCTCCCCTCTCTTGAAAGAGAGGGGAAAGAGGGGTGAGTATTTTAAATCGTATTATATCATTCATTTCCTTAAACTTACACATTTAAGCCTGACGGCTATGGGGCAACGCCCTATGTATATGGTAATTATTATTTTGTCAGGCTGAAAGCCTGATAGCTTTCTTCTTTCAGGCTTTCAGCCTGAGTATCTTCCACTATTATTTCATAGGGCTCCCGATAGCTATCGGGACTATGCTATTGCTAATTGCCTTTCAGTCAAAAATTGAAAACTAAAACTTACCTTTAGAATTCGAAAAAGAAGCCTTTTTTATTCACCAACCTAATTCTCAACATAGAGTCAATTAATTTTTCGTCAACTCCTGAAAAACTTCCTCCAGCGATTTCTCTTTTCGCTGCATGGAGAGAATCAAATAACCCTTTTCAACGGCAAAATTAAAAACATCTTGTCGGATGTCTTTTTCCGTAGTAGCTTCAATTACCCAATGCAGTTCCTTTATTTTTCTTGCATTTAATACCCCTGTAATTGAAATCAGTTCAGTTAGGTTTGGTTCAATATTAAACTCTACCAATACAACTTGGGTATCCGCATCCAATCCGTGTTGAATATTATCCGTAAGGTCGTTGGCAACAATAACTCCGTTTTTAATAATAATAATACGGTTACAAATGGCTTTAACCTCTTGCATAATATGGGTTGACAGCAAAATAGTTTTTTCTTTGGCAAAGGAAGTTATCAAATTCCGTATCTCCACAATCTGATTGGGGTCTAAACCGGAAGTGGGTTCATCAAGTATGAGAACTTTAGGGTCATGAATAAGCGCTTGAGCCAGTCCCACCCGCTGGCGATAACCTTTCGATAGTGCTCCAATTTTTTTATGCTGTTCAATGGAAAGTCCGGTAAGTTCCACCATTTCCTGAACCCGTTTTTTAATGTGTTTTAACTGATAAATTCCACCTACGTATTCCAGATACTCTTTTACATACATTTCTAAATACAGGGGGTTATTCTCCGGTAAATAACCAATCAGTTTTTTTACCTCCATCGAATGTTCCACGGTATCAAGTCCTTCAACAAATACCTCTCCTGAAGTGGGTGGAATAAAACCGGTAATAATTTTCATGAGGGTTGATTTACCGGCACCATTCGGGCCCAGAAATCCCAATACTTCCCCTGACTGAACATCAAATGATACGTTGTTCAGTGCCCTTTGCTCGCCATATAGTTTAACTACCTGTTTTACTTCTATCGACATGATGCATTCAGTACTTCAAAAATTGCTATTCTACAGTTACCGATTTGGCCAAGTTCCTCGGTTGATCTACGTTGCAGCCTCTCATTACGGCAATATAATACGACAGCAATTGGAGAGGTACTACTGAAATTAAAGAAGCCAGATATTCTGGAGTTTCCGGAACCTCAATCACATGGTTGGCCATTTTTTTAATAGTACTGTCGCCTTCAGTAACTACGGCAATAACAATTCCGTTCCGGGCTTTTACCTCTTGAATGTTTGAAACAATTTTTTCGTAGGAACTGTCTTTGGTTGCAATTACTACCACCGGCATATTTTCATCAATCAATGCAATAGGGCCGTGCTTCATCTCAGCCGCCGGATATCCTTCAGCGTGGATGTAGGAAATTTCTTTTAGTTTTAATGCACCTTCTAAAGCTACCGGAAACAGGAATCCACGACCTAAATAAAGGGCGTTGTTCCGGTCTTTATAAAGCTTCGATATGGCTTTAATATGTTCGCTCGAACCCAATGCTTTTTCAATTTTTTCAGGAATCAACGACAGTTCTTTAATCATTTGATGGTATTTGTCATCGCTTATTTGAAATTTATTGTGGGCTAATTTCAGAGCCATCATGGTAAGAACGGTAACTTGGGCCGAGAATGCTTTTGTTGATGCCACACCAATTTCCGGTCCGGCATGGGTGTAAACTCCGGCATCGGTTTCGCGGGGAATGCTGCTACCAACCACATTACAAATCCCCAGCACCTTGGCACCGGCTTGCTTTGCCAGTTTAATAGCGGCCAAGGTATCGGCTGTTTCACCGCTTTGGCTAATGGCAATCACCACATCGTCGCTATAAATTATCGGTTTCCGATATCGGAATTCTGAACCATACTCCACTTCAACCGGAACACGGGCGAATTCTTCAAACAGATATTCTCCAACCAATCCGGCATGCCAGGAGGTGCCACAGCCAATAATAATAATCCTCCGGGCTTTTTCAAGATCGGGCCAAACGGCATGTAACCCACCTAAATGAATGTGTTGATGGTCAGGAGTTATTCTACCTCTAAACGTATCGGTAATGGCTTTGGGTTGTTCGTAAATTTCTTTCAGCATAAAATGGTCGAATCCCATTTTATCAATTTCGCCAATGTCGAGCGATAATTCCTGAATGTTAGGTATTAAAGCCTCGTCGTTTATAGTTTTAAGTTGTAATTCATTTTTCATAATTACCGCCACATCACCATCATTCATGTAAATCACACTTTTTGTGTATTCTACAATGGGAGTGGCATCGCTGGCCAGAAAGTATTCACCTTTTCCGATACCAATTACCAAAGGGCTTCCTTTACGGGCGGCTATTAGCTTATCGGGTTCGTCTTTACACATTACTACCAAGCCATAAGCTCCCACAACTTTTGAAAGTGCTAAACGAACGGCTAACTCAGCCGTCATTTTATCCGACAGGTAAATATATTCTATTAGGTTAGCCAATACTTCGGTATCGGTTTCACTTTTAAATTGATACCCTTGCTTTAAAAGTTTGTCTTTTAAAGGGGAGTAGTTTTCAATAATTCCATTGTGGATAACAATAAATTTATCATGAAACGATGCATGAGGGTGCGCATTCACATCATTGGGCTCACCATGTGTTGCCCATCGGGTATGACCCATTCCAATATTTCCGGCAACCGATTTTGATCCAATAAATTGCTCCAAATCGGATACTTTACCTTTGCGTTTATATAATAGCGTTTGTCCATTGAGTAGGGCTACTCCGGCAGAATCGTATCCCCGGTATTCCAACCTTTTTAGTCCTTTTATCAGAATGGGGAATGCTTCTTTATCGCCAATATATCCAACAATTCCGCACATATTAGTTTAGTTTAGTATAAGTAATTTTTAATATGGGTTTCTTAACATTTTTAGACCCTTTTAATATCATCCGGTTCGCTGATGTGGCTTCATTTGTTGAGGTAAACACCAAACTTAAGGTATCTTCTCGTGCCTGCATGGTATTAAAAAGTTCCTGGGTAAGTTTAATGTAATAGGCATTTGTTGCTGTATCGTACGCTGCCGTTCCACTTTGCCCGGTACTCGAATCGTAATAATCCGAAATAATGTTTTTTGTAAAGTCATCCCCCAGTTTATATATCCCAAGGCTCATGCCTGGAAATGTTTGTTCTTCAATGGTGTCGGTATAATCGGCATAAACCGTTAAATACGCTTTATTTATTGCCACATATCCTGAATCGGCCCACTGTTTAAGTCCGGTAATATCAATTCGGTTATCGGAACCATAATTACTTTTAACATAACACAGTTCTTGCTCTAAGGCTTCAGTAGGTTCTGTTTGATAAGGGACAAGGTTAATATTTGGATTGAACGACCGCTGAAACAAATTGCATTTGTCGGTTGAGGAATTAATTAAAAAGGGATAACTTAAAGTATCTTCATCATTATGATAATACATTTGTATAAAAGTGGAGTCGCTGATACTGAAACTGCAAGTTGCTCCTCCATTCACCAAGGGTTTCGCTATTAAATAGATTCCCCTAAACACATTTGAACTAAAATTTGGAACGGTATCATAGTACTTAAAGTTACTGGTATCCATAAGCTTTTGTGCCAGTAATTCAGGAAGTTTAAAACGTAAAACCGTTATGGTATCTTTGGGCGTAAAAGTATAGCTGCCTAAGAATTTGTTGGCATCATAATATTGATTTATTATGGCATCGTTGTTTGGTAAACTATCAATATTTCCTAACGGTAAATTGGTGTTAAGTTCATACATGGCAAAGGTTTGTGGCGTTGTTTTATCGCCATACGCCGAAACATATTTCAGAAAAAGAATAACTGAATCAGGTACCGGATTGGTTCCAAAATCTGGCTTTTCCCCTAATGTGGCCACTTCGGCCATAAAATTATTTTGAAAAACACCAATTCTTTCATCCACTAGGTAACCAAGCATTAAATACGATTTATTAATTAGAATTAATTCTTCGAGTTGGGTAGTATAAGCATGAATGGTTGACAACGTGTCGTGGTAAACAAATACTTGGTTTGTTGGGCTAATTTCAAGACCCACATCATTCAAATCATCGGTGCATGAAAATAATAACAAGCTTACAAAGAAAAAACCTGCCCATTGGAAGGTTTTTAGCGAAACGGGAGTATTCAAGATAAAGATATTTTGTGGTTTTTACTAGGATAAAAGTTCATCATAAAATGCAGCATAAGCATCAATGTAATTGTCGGTGTTATTGAAAGGAAGTACCGGCTTTTTGCTATCTGAAACATAGTTATCAATGGTTGTATTTATTTGAGGGCTACCCATAATCAGACCATCGGAATTATCAACGGCAAGTTTGGTTAAATTCTCAAAACTTGGAGTGGCTAATAGTTCAACGTCTTTTTTAGTTATGCCATCGTATAAAAGTTTAGTTTTAAAATTTTTATCTAATTCCTTGTCAAAGCCATCCTCATAAATTGAATAAACCAATTTTGCATCGGAAAAAAGGGGATTATCTTTAAACGATTTTTTTACATAAAGAGGAATTAATGCAGTAAACCAGCCATGGCAATGGATAATATCCGGCGACCAACGCAATTTTTGAACGGTTTCCAGCACTCCTCTGGCAAAAAATATGGCTCTTTCGTCATTGTCTTTATAAAAAGTATCATTTTTATCTTGCAAAACGTATTTTCGTTGAAAATAGTCTTCGTTATCGATAAAATAAACTTGCATGCGTGCTGCTTGAATCGAAGCAACCTTAATAATTAATGGGTGGTCGGTATCGTCAATGATAAGATTCATACCTGAAAGACGGATCACTTCATGCAATTGGTTCCTTCGCTCATTTATACTGCCAAACCGGGGCATAAATGTCCTAATTTCTTTGCCTCTTTCTTGAATTCCTTGGGGTAATTCTCTGCCTATCTTTGCAATTTCACTTTCAGGCAGGTAGGGGGTAATTTCCTGAGAAATAAACAAGATCTTCTTCTTTTCCATCTATTGTGTGATTATTTTAACCGGGCAAAGGTAGTAAAAATATTGCACAAATTAAATGGAATACTTCTTATGCAATGATATATAAGCCATTAAAAGAGGGAGACTTTATACAAATATTCGGGATTGATTAACGGACTCCTGACGATGGAAACAGGCTTGCAGGCTGGGATTTGTAGCATAGTCAAGGGATGAGTTATAAGCATCCTGATAGGATTTCGGTTTCTTGCTCTTTGGAGGTTAAGTAAAATAGACCAACAAAAAACACGTCCGCATATGTGTGGGGAAGTTCATCCTTTTTTTCTCCTTTTTTTTTGAAATGATACATTTTTAAACTTCATTTGCAGCCTATTTGGGCTTTTCTATTGAATGATGCAAGTTTTTTACACAAAGAAGGAGCTGACCGCGTTTATTGAAGAAATAAAAAGTCAGCATAAAAGAATTGGATTTGTTCCTACCATGGGAGCATTGCACGTTGGTCATCTTTCATTAATTGAGTATTCGCAAAAAAGTAGTGACATCACAATTGCCAGCATCTTTGTGAATCCAACACAATTTAACGATAAGAACGACTTAAAAAACTACCCGCGAAACATAGCTTTGGATATTGAAAAACTAGAACAGTTAAGCTGTGATGTTGTTTTTGCTCCCGGCGAAAACGAAATGTATCCTGAGACGGATAACCGAATTTTTTCATTTGATGGAATGGATTCCCTAATGGAAGGGGAGCATCGACCCGGACATTTTAACGGAGTAGCCCAAATTGTTAGCAAACTTTTTGAGTTGGTTCAACCCGATAAAGCATTTTTCGGGCAGAAAGATTTTCAACAAGTGGCCATTATCAAAAAAATGGTGGAAAAAATGAAGCTACCCATCGAAATTGTTGCTTGTCCAATAATAAGAGAGTCCGATGGTTTAGCCATGAGTTCACGTAATGTATTGCTAACTCCCCAACACAGAGAAGCGGCGCCTTTGATCCACAAAACGCTATTGCTTGCGGTTGAAAAAGCTCAAACACTTCCTCTGGAAAAAATTAAAACATGGGTGGTTGAGCAAATTAATACCTCTGAGTATTTGAAAGTCGAGTATTTTGATATTGTTGATGAAAATAAGTTAACTTCATTAAAAAGTCTCCAGATTGGGAAAAAGCAGGTTGGATGTATCGCTGTTTGGGCTGGTAATGTTCGGTTAATAGATAATATCGTTTTTAATTTGTAATTTTGTGCAATAAATGCGTGCATAATGAATATTGAAGTAATCAAATCGAAAATTCATAAAGTAAGAGTAACAGAAGCAAACCTGCATTATGTTGGCAGTGTTACCATTGACGAAGATCTTATGGATGCAGCAAACCTTATTGTGCACGAAAAAGTTCAGGTTGTAAACATTAATAACGGTGAACGATTTGAAACGTATGTTATTAAAGGCGAGCGGGGTTCCGGATCAATTTGTTTAAACGGACCGGCTGCCCGTAAAGTGATAGTTGGCGATATTGTAATTATTATGTCGTATGCCACCATGGATTTTGAAGAAGCAAAATCGTTTAAACCGAGGTTTATTTTTCCTGATTCGGCCTCAAATTCTATCGTTTAATAAACGACCCATGAAACCCCCATGCAGGAAACTGCACAAAAACGTATGTAAGTTTACATAGGGTGTTCCATTCGTACGAAACAATTGACATTCATCGAACTAATATTTATTTACGGATGAAAACCATTGAAAAACTGGAATTAAAACAAGTAAGTCCGGATCAATTGGATCGGCTTCTTTCGTTTTGGCGGTTTAAAAAAGAAAAATTGGTGTTTACCAATGGTTGCTTTGATGTGCTTCATTTGGGACATTTGCAATATCTTGCTGCTGCCGCCGATTTGGGCACAAAGCTTATAATTGGGCTGAATTCCGACCATTCGGTAACCCGATTAAAAGGAACAGGAAGGCCAATAAACAACGAATTGGCCCGTTCAATGGTTTTAGCCGGCTTTTCCTTTATTGATGCAGTGGTTATTTTCGGTGAAGATACTCCGTACAATTTAATTACTCAGGTTCAACCCGATGTGTTGGTTAAAGGTGGGGACTATAAACCCGAAGATATTGTTGGATACGATGTAGTAACAAAGAAAGGAGGATTAGTGGAAACCATAACGTTTGTGGAAGGGTTTTCATCTTCCGCCATCATAAAAAAAAGTGGATTAGCGTAATTTTTTTTTGACCCTGAATTTAAATTAGTATTTTTACCTCAATCATTTGTAAACTACAGACTTATTAGCACATAAAATGAAAAAGATACCATTTATTACCTTTTTGCTGCTCTTAATTGCCCTGCTTTTTAGTTGTCGCGGAAGCCAACAAGATAAGTTACTTGGCGATTGGGAGCGAATTCCATTTACGGAACCAACCGAAATTAAAAACTACTGGCGATTCTATTCCGGTAGTGCAATAGAGATATTTACACTCGATAATGGTGTTCTTTATGGGGATACCCTAAAATACACTTATTCTATCGATGGAAAGACATTTTCCATTTTTGGTGATGGGGGTTACGATGCTGCTGCTGGAGATATAAGAGGTAAATATTGGGTTGATGAATTAAGCGACAGTTATTTAAAGTTAACAAAGACAGATCATCCGGTGGATCCATCCGGAAATAATTGGGGTGATACTGTTAAAGTATATGCCTATATAAGGATTGAATTGGCTAAACGTTAATAGTTATGGCTAAAGCCAAAGCTATTTACGTATGTCAAAATTGTGGGGCGAATTCTTCAAAATGGATCGGTCGTTGTCCTTCGTGCAATGAGTGGAACACTTACAGCGAGGAAGTAGTATTGGTTTCCACTAAAAGCCCCGCACTTACCAGCAGTTTTGCCACTGGGAACAAACCCATTCTACTTAATGAAATAAAGGAATCAGCCAGTAAGCGAATTTCTACATCAAGTAAAGAATTTGATAGAGTATTGGGAGGTGGATTAGTTCCTGGAGCGGTGGTATTAATAGGTGGTGAACCGGGAATTGGTAAGTCCACCTTACTTCTTCAAATTGCTCAACAGTTCAGTGGAAAAACATTATATGTGTCGGGTGAGGAAAGTGCAGAACAAATAAAAATGCGGGCCGACAGGCTGGGTTCAACAAAAAACAAGGTCTATTTTTTAGCTGAGGTTCTTACCGAAGCGGTTATCAATCAATCAAAGCAACTAGTTCCTGATTTGCTCATCATCGATTCCATTCAAACCCTTCGAACAGAACAAGTGGAATCATCGCCCGGAACGGTTACGCAAATACGCGAAAGTGCCACACAGTTGCTTCATTATGCCAAAGAGACTAATTTACCCGTTATTTTGGTGGGACATATAACTAAAGATGGGTCATTGGCCGGGCCAAAAGTTTTGGAGCACGTGGTAGATACGGTGCTTCAGTTTGAAGGCGACAATCATTTTATGTACCGCATCCTTAGGGCAAATAAAAACCGTTTCGGATCAACCTCTGAAATAGGAATTTTTGAAATGCTACAAAGTGGGTTGCGCGAAGTGGAGAATCCGTCGGAGTTTTTACTTTCGCATCATCAGGAATCATACAGTGGTATATCTACTTGTTCGACTATTGAAGGAGTGCGTCCCTTCCTAATTGAAGTACAGGCATTGGTTAGTTCAGCAGTATATGGTACCCCGCAACGCACTTCCACCGGATTTGATACCAAACGGTTAAATATGTTGCTGGCGGTGCTTGAAAAGCGGATAGGGTTTAAACTTTCAACCAAAGATGTTTTTTTGAATATTGCCGGGGGATTAAAAGTAGCGGATACGGCCATCGATTTAGCGGTTATTTGTGCTATTCTTTCATCCGATGTTGATAGGCCAATACCCAAGGGAAACTGCTTTGCCGGTGAAGTGGGTTTATCAGGTGAAATAAGGCTTACCGGGCGTTTAGATCAACGGATTGCTGAGGCAGCTAAATTGGGTTACAAACGTATTTTTGTACCCTCACAAAAAAACAACACCTCAAAAACTTCAGGTATTGAAGTGGTTGAGGTGCAAAAAGTAGAACAAGTTTTTGCTAAACTATTTTCTTAGTACTGGTACCTTTGGAGAATTTTTTTTTGAGGTACTGAGAATATCTACCTTCCTATTAAATATTTCCATGTCAAATTTCATGTAGGCTATCCTTCTCAAATGTCAGCTAAGAACGGTGCGGTGGCCTGACAAAACTGCGGGTTGGCGGTGGGGTGAATGCCAAATGGTTAGCCCCAAGTGCTAGGGCGCTTGCGTTTTGAAACGGAAATTTTTCATTAAAATGTTTTGCTGGGAGAAATATTCAAAAAATTGAGTTTCATTTACCTTGCCGTGGGGCTTACTGTTTGGCAGAGCGGGTGGAAGCATTGTTTTGTCTAGTCCCGATAGCTATCGGGATTGTTACTTTTTCATCATGGAAAAAGTATAGAAGAATTTTTATTAGATTACCTCACTCTACAAATTTATCTTTGGATGAGATTAAACAGAGTCTCAATTAATATTTTTTTCTTCGTTCTTTTCCTAGATGAAAAGAACCAACTTAGCCAAAGGCGTTTTCACGAACACCAAAAAATATAATAATTGTGAGTAACAATCACCGCGATTTCCGAATTTAGCGTTTTATACCCACAAACCCACCCTGCTTAGCTATAAAACGTTAAATTCCGCACCATATCGCGGGGAGCCTACGTGCGCGGCGATCGGTATAAACTTCAGAAAATATTGAAAATTTGTAATTTAAATAAACTGCACCTTAAAATTTACTTTAACCATACCTTTGTTTATTACATAATTTCTTCGGGTACTTCCGTTTCATCTGAGTTTGTACCATCCTGAACATCAATACAATCAAAATCTCCGGCATAGTCAGCAGGTTTTTCAAACAAATCATCCTGGGTTACCCCTAAGGTACCATCTTTATAAACTTTGTTCATAAAAATGCCCCAAATTGGCAATGCCATGTTACCTCCTGCTCCTAAAGTTAGACCATCGAAATGGGCTGCACGGTCTTCGGCTCCGATCCAAACACCAGCAACTAAATTGGGTGTAATGCCCATGAACCAGCCATCGGATTGGTTTTGCGTAGTACCCGTTTTTGCAGCTATTTCAGCATGTATGTTATAATATTCGCCCCTAAGGCGTATGGCTGTTCCCCTATTAACAACTCCCTTTAACATTTCAATCATTAAGTAGGCTGTTTTTTCATTTAACGCTTCATTTTTTGTGGGCAAAAAGGTGGCCAACAAGTTTCCGTTTTTATCTTCAATCCTTGTTACAAAAATGGGTTGAGTATAAACCCCTTTATTGGCGAAAGTACTGTAGGCTCCAACCATTTCATAAAGGGTTAAATCAGCCGTTCCAAGGGCTATCGACAATACTTCGGGTATCTCACTTTTAACCCCCATATTTTTAGCAATATCAATAACAGCAGCAGGGCCAAACTGTCCCATTAACCAAGCAGTAATATTGTTTAGCGATTTGCTCAATCCAAAACGAAGCGAAACCATTTTCCTTTCATACTCTTCGCGTCCTCCGCCCTTTGGAGTCCATGGAATACCGGTTGAAGGGTCGGTTAAAGTGATGGGTACATTGGGAACTAACCGGCACGGGGAATAGCCATCGCGCATGGCTAACGTATATAAAAAGGGTTTAAAGGTTGACCCAATCTGCCGTTTAGCTTGCACCACATGGTCGTACTGAAAATGGCGGTAATCAATTCCTCCTACGTAGGACTTCACATATCCGGTATGAGGATCCATTGCCATAAAACCCGAAAGCAAGAAATGTTTGTAATACCGGATAGAATCCATTGGCGTCATAATGGTATCAATATCTCCATTCCAACTAAAAACAGTCATTTCAGTGCGTGTTTTAAAATTAAGAAGAATGGAATCCATAGGCATATTTTGGCTCTTTAACACCCGATAACGCTCTGACCTTTTCATGGCTGTTGTCATGATACTCTTAACCTCTTCGTTGGTAAGGTCTTCAGAAATGGAGAGGTTGCCTGAGTTGATTTTTCAATATCAAACGAAACCTGCAAATTATATTTCAGATGGTCGTGTATAGCCTCTTCGGCATATTGTTGCATTTTTGAATTAACTGTAGTATAGATGCGTATTCCATCTTTATATAAATCGTAAGGGGTACCATCGGGTTTCTTATTTTTATTACACCACCCATACAATGGATTTGTTTCCCATTCAACGGAATCTTCTTTAAAACTTGCCGGATTGTTATAATTATCGGAATTTGGTTTTGTGGCGTTTAGTGCGGTACGTAAATATTCTCTAAAATAAGTGGCCGTTCCCATTTTATGGTCAACCTTTTGAAACCGGAGTTCCAAAGGAATCATTTTAAGAGAATCATACGCAGCCTGAGTTATTTTATTATTCCGCAGCATTTGAAACAGCACCACATTCCGCCGATGCAATGCTTGTTCCGGACGTCGAAGGGGATTAAACAGTGAAGGATTTTTGGCCATTCCAACCAATAGGGCGGCCTGCTCTATTTTCAGATCTTTTGGGGTGCAACTGAAATAAACCGTTGAGGCTGTTTTGATGCCAACGGCTAGGTTCAAAAAGTCGAACTGATTGAAATACATGGCAATAATCTCGTCTTTGGTATAGCTCCGTTCCAGTTTTACGGCAATAACCCACTCACGCAATTTACGGATGACTTTTTTAATGGGGTTGCTGAATTCTTCGCGGGGGAAAAGCATTTTGGCTAATTGCTGGGTGATAGTACTTCCGCCACCGGAACTTTGATCGCCTGATAAAACAGTCTTCACAAAAACCCGTCCCAACCCTTTAAAATCAACACCCGAATGGCTCCTAAACCGCTCATCTTCTGTGGCAATCAAGGCATCGGTCAAGTAGGGCGAAAGTTCAGAATAGGCTGTTTGTGAACGGTTTTCTTTGTACCAGGTTCCTAAAAGGATCCCATCTTCACTATAAATCTCTGTGGCTAAATTACTATTTGGGTTTTCTAACTCTTCAAACGAGGGCATAAATCCTAAATGTCCGGAGGATATTTGATAAAAAAGGAAAAATATTAAAAAGATAGGTATCAGAATGATGGACCAAATTAAGAATTGCTTTTTGAAATATACGGTGGTGGTCTTTTCCATAGTTGTTGATTTACCAATTAAAAGCTCAAAAATACAAATCAAAGAGAGAAAAAAGTGTCTATTCGTAAAATATTTAAAAAGGGGGATAAAAAAAAATCAAACTCTATTATTCATAAGGTTTTAAGGTTGATTTTTTTGTACTTATCGGCTCCCGTTTTATTCTTTGAGATGAAATAATTTTGAACATCTATTTATAAATGATTTAATTTGCGGAAATTTTAAAGAATTAATCCTGGCAGTATGGTTGAAAATTTAGTAATTGTTGAATCACCGGCAAAAGCCAAAACCATTGAAAAGTTTTTAGGTAAAGGGTACGTTGTCACCTCAAGTTTTGGTCATATCCGCGATTTGTCGAAAAAAGACTTTGGAATTGACATTACCAATAATTATACGCCAAATTACCAAATATCGGCCGACAAGAAGAAGGTGGTAACGGAATTAAAGAAACTTGCTAAAGAAGCAAAAACCGTATGGCTGGCTTCCGATGAGGACCGCGAGGGAGAAGCCATTGCTTGGCATTTGTATGAAGTGCTTCAATTGGACGAAAAAAACACCCGGCGTATTGTTTTTCATGAAATAACTAAAGAAGCCATTCTTAAAGCCATTGAGAACCCAAGGAAAATTGATACCAATTTGGTTAATGCACAGCAGGCCCGAAGGGTTTTGGATCGTTTGGTTGGTTTTGAGTTATCACCGGTACTTTGGAAAAAAGTGAAACCATCACTTTCAGCCGGTAGGGTTCAATCAGTAGCAGTTAGGATATTGGTGGAAAGGGAGCGTGAAATTATTGCTTTTAATCCTAAATCAGCTTTTAGGGTTTTGGCTCAATTTAATAAAGCCGATGGCAAAACCATTGATTTAAAAGCGGAATTGAATACCCGTTTCGATGAATCAAAAGAGGCGGAATCGTTTTTAACTATCTGCAAACAGGCGGCTTATAAAGTAAGTGACATTTCAAAAAAGCCCACCAAAAGAACACCTGCTCCACCTTTCACTACTTCAACACTTCAACAAGAGGCCAGCCGGAAATTTGGATTCTCAGTATCGCAAACCATGACTTTGGCCCAAAGGCTTTATGAGGCTGGTAAAATTACCTATATGAGAACCGACTCCGTTAACTTATCGGATGCCGCAATAGGTGCCATCTCAAATGAAATTACCACAGAATTTGGCGAAAATTACCTAAAAGTTAGGCGGTTTAAAACCAAAAGTAAAGGAGCACAAGAAGCACATGAGGCCATCCGTCCTGCATATATTAATAAGGCATCCATTACTGGGAACGTCAATGAAAAAAAACTATATGAATTAATATGGAAACGGACCATTGCTTCACAAATGAGTGATGCAGAGCTTGAAAAAACCACCATTCTCATTGATATTGAGGGAAGCAAACATCAATTTGTAGCCCAAGGTGAAATGATTAAATTCGATGGATTTCTTAAGGTTTATATGGAGTCAACCGATGATGAGGAAGAAGATTCCGGGAAAAATTTATTACCCATTATTCAATCCGGTCAAAAGTTGGATTACCAAACCATAACGGCAACCCAGAAATACACGCTGAATCCGCCGCGATATACCGAGGCAAGCTTAGTTCGCAAACTCGAAGAACTTGGAATTGGCCGTCCCTCTACTTATGCTCCAACTATTTCGACCATTCAAAACAGAGGATATGTTGTAAAAGAAGACCGAACAGGAAAAGAGAGGGTTTTTCAGCAAATTACATTAAAAGAGAATAAAATAACCAAACTGGAAAAAACAGAGATTTTTGGAAATGAAAAAAGCAAACTGTTTCCAACGGATATAGGTATGGTTGTAAACGATTATTTGCTTGAACACTTTCCAAACATTATGGATCTTAATTTTACAGCCGAAGTTGAAAAACAATTCGACGATATTGCAGAAGGGGAGATGGTTTGGTATCAAATGATTGATGAATTTTACCGTCCATTCCACGAACGCATCGATGGAGCACTGGAAATTGTTGGACGAAAAAGCGGAGAGCGTCAATTGGGAACAGACCCAAAAACAGGCAAACCAATTATCGTAAAAATTGGGCGGTATGGCCCCATGGCTCAAATTGGCGACAATGAAGATACTGAAAAGCCACAATATGCGGCATTACGTCGCGATCAGCATATTGAAACCATTACCATTGAAGAAGCGTTGGAGTTATTCAAATTACCCCGCGATTTGGGAATGTTTGAAGACAAAAAAGTGGACACCTCCATTGGCCGTTTTGGCCCTTATGTACGGCACAATAACAAGTTTTATTCCCTCAAAAAAGGGGTGGATGATCCCTATACAGTTGAACTGGCTCGGGCTATTGAATTAATTGAAGAAAAACGCATAACCGACCAAAATAAAAGCATCGCTGTTTTTCCGGGACCTGATGGTGAAATTCAGTTGCTCAATGGCCGTTTTGGGGCATATATTGCTTACAACAAGCAAAACTACCGCATACCTAAAGATAAAATTGCCAAGGAGCTTACTCTGGAACAATGTCTTGAAATTATTAAAAACACCAGCGTTAAGCCTGCCCGAAAAAAAGGTAAATAATATATATGGAGGATATAAAAGATTATTTCAATCCCATAAATAAGGAAAGTTTCAACCAAAGTTTTTTAAAGGAAGGTTCCTATGGCTACGCCTTATTAAATAATTCAAAACCTCTTTTATCAAACAATGCAGCGATTGCGATAATTGGCATAACTGAAACCAGAAATTCATATCCACAAAAATATTCCGTCTCCATTGATGCGGTGCGGGAATATTTTTACAAACTTTCTGAAATTAACCGGATTAATGTTATCGATCTGGGGAATTTGAAACCCGGTCAACAAGTTAAAGACACTTATGCTTCCATTACCCATATATCCAATGTATTAATTTCAAACGGTATTATACCTCTTTTTATTGGGGGATCGCAGGATACAACCCTACCAATTTTATCAGGAATTACTCAGCAAATCAAGGAACCTGAATTGGCTCTTATTGATTCTTTTCTTGATATCGACAATGAAGATTTTCATTCAAAAAGCTATTTTCATACGTTATTAAATCAATTCGGAAATAAACTACTCGTTTCTATCATTGGTTATCAAACCTACTTCGCGGTGCCTAATCAATTAAGGTTTTTAGCCGATAATCATATTGAAGCAGTGCGTTTGGGAAATGTTCGCAACAGCATGACTCAAGCAGAACCCATCCTTCGCGATGCCGATTTAGTATCCTTTGATCTGTCTTCCGTCCGGCAACCCGATTGCCCGGCTTCAACATCACCAGGCCCTAACGGGTTTTATAGCGAAGAAGCCTGCCAATTGGCCAACCTGTCAGGATTAAGCGATAAGTTGAAAGCTTTTGCAATTTGTGAATACCAATCGGATAAAGACACCAACGGGCAATCGGCACATTTGGTGGCTCAACTTATGTGGCATTTTATTTTTGGGATATCTCAACGAAAAGGCGATTTTCCGGCAAAAGATCTTTCAACCTATAAAAAAATATATGTTCGATTCGACAAAACCGACTCGGATCTTGTATTTTATCAAAACGAACTAAACAATCGTTTTTGGGTTGAAATTCCTATAAATGCTACCGGCAATAAGCGCATTATTTCCTGCTCAGAGCGCGACTACCTTGATATCTGTAACAATGAAATACCCGATCGTATTTGGAAAAATATCTCCAAGTATCTTAAATAAATGAAAAATATTTATAATACCTTTACCGTTAAAGCGTTTAATAATTGCAAATTATTTATTAATCTTGCTCTACGATAGTTTTTTTGTTTATTTTTACCACCAAAACTGCGAAAAATTAAGTTTTGATATATTCAAATGCCAAATAAATTTACATTAGTTGCACTATTTTTTGTTTTATCGATAAATATATTCGGGCAAATAACCAATTATTCAAGCCTGAACATGTTTAACCAAATGTATTATAACCCCGGTTATGCCGGCGATGGCAATGATATTGAAGCAAAAATACTGGTGCGTAACCAATGGATGGGTTTTCCCGGACAACCCAATACTCAAACGTTTAATATAGATGCTCCATTCAAACTTTTTAACCAGCAACACGGCGCCGGGTTATCAATAATTAATGATAAAATTGGAAATTATAGTAACGTTGGGTTAAATATTTCGTATGCATACCGACGTTCTTTGGTTCAAGGCAATTTGGGTATAGGGATTGGCCTTAATATGACAAGCAGTGGTTTAGATGGAACTTGGGTGAAAAATGAAGAAACCGACCCATCAATACCCGAGTTAGGAGGTAATAAACCCTTTATTTTTGATTTAAATTTGGGAGTATTTTACCGGGCTGACAATCTTTATTTAAGCATTTCATCCATGAATTTAAGTCAAACCCGTATTAAATATATTGAGGAGGGTACAGGTAATACAGCTTCAAACACTTCATTTTTTGGTAGAAGTGTATATATAAGCACCGGATACGATTATCAATTAGCAAATCCTTTGTTTTCAATACAACCGGGAGCATTTATAGCTTCTGATTTTGCTTCCACCCAATTAAGTATTTCCAGTTTAATAACGTATAACAAAAGATTTTTTGGTGGGTTATCGTATAAAGTGACAGATGCATTTATTTTTATTGCTGGGGTTGATTTACCCAGCGGGATTCAAGTTGCCGTTTCGTATGACATTAACACATCAAGAATAATAAAAAGTAGTTTTGGATCGTTTGAATTTATGGTGGGTTACAAATTTAACCTTGATATGGATAAAGATAATCGAAAGTTTAAAAGTGTTCGGTTTCTTTAATTTGGTTTTTTAAATTATTTTGTTCATTTTTATAATTCTAAAATATTTACCGATAGACTATGAAAAAACTAGCATTTTTCAGTGCCACATTAATAATTCTAGCAGGTTGTGGTACAAGTAATGAAAGTGGTGAATTAACCGGCGTTCAAGATAGAGCGCCATGGTACAGTGCACCTCCTTCAGGTATGGTCTTTGTTCCAAGTGGCAGTTACCGGATTGGTCCGAATGATCAAGATGTACCTTGGGCTTCCACTGCACAATCGAAAACTGTTTCCATTGCCGCTTTTTATATGGATCAAACTGAAATTACTAATAACGAATATCGACAGTTTGTATATTGGGTTAGAGATTCACTTGCCTATCGGATGCTTGGTGAGCAAATTGACCAATATTTGATATCTGAAGATGAATTTGGCGAAGCCATTGACCCACCGTATATCAATTGGGAAATGGAGATACTTTGGGATGGCCAGGAAGAGAATGAGATTTTACAAGACTTATTCTATCCAGAGCATGAACGTTTTTATCGCCAAAAAACAATTGATCCACGTAAGCTGAATTATGAATATTTTTGGATTGATTACAAACAAGCCGCTCAAAAATTTACTTTTGAAAATGAAAACCGCAGGCATTACAATTACAAAACAGGACAATACGATGGGGAAATTGTTGGTCTGGATGGTAAAAAAACTCCAATTAAAGATCGTAGTTCATTTATTATGCGTGATATGGTAAATGTATATCCCGATACATTATGTTGGATCAGCGATTTTTCTTATTCATACAATGAGCCAATGGCAAACATGTATTTCTGGCATGCAGCATTCGATAATTATCCAGTGGTTGGAGTAAGTTGGAAGCAAGCCACTGCTTTTTCAATTTGGAGGACTTCATTTCATAATTCTTATTTAGCATCTAACGGTGAATTCTTTGTTCAAGATTACCGGTTACCGATGGAAGGAGAATGGGAGTATGGTGCCCGTGGTGGATCAGATCTTGCCGTTTTTCCTTGGGGAGGACCCTATACCAGAAATGATATGGGATGTTTTTTAGCAAACTTTAAACCCATGAGGGGCAATTATATATTGGATGGTGGTTTGCACACATTAGAAGTAGCAGTATATGAAGCAAATGATTTTGGTTTGTATGATATGGCGGGTAATGTAAGTGAATGGACCAATAATGCCTTCGATGAAAGTGCCTATAGCTTTACCCATGATTTGAATCCTGATTATTCATACAACGCATTACCCGACGATCCCCCTTCAGTAAAAAGGAAAGTAGTTCGTGGTGGTTCGTGGAAAGATATTGGTTACTATATGCAAAATGCAACCCGTACTTATGAATATCAAGATACTGCTAAAGCATATATTGGATTCCGCTGCGTAAGATCATATTTAGGTTCTGATGAAGGCGGTGCTAAGTCGAATGTATATTAATAAGAAGCCTGAACAAATAAAAAGTTAAGCCATGAATATTAGTGAATTAGTTGAGAGTAAAGGGTATAAAAACTTTATGAAGTACGTCTATGGATGGGGTGCTTCTGTTGTATTGATAGGTGCTCTTTTTAAAATTCTTCACCTTCCCGGGTCATCCATTATGCTTGGCGTTGGATTAATTGTAGAAGCACTTATTTTCTTCTTTTCAGGTTTCGAGCCGTTGCATGAAGAATTGGACTGGACCTTAGTTTATCCTGAATTGGCAGGGTTGAATGATGAGTTTGATGATGAGGATACACAAGTTAGACGATTTGACCGGGCCAATGAAATTCCACAAGGGGTTGGAGGTAGTGTTATAATTGGTGGTGGAGTGGTTGGTGGAGCAATAGCTGGCGATGGTGCTGCAAAAGGCGTTCCTGCCGCATCCGGTTCTGGACAAGTTATTAGCTACGGTGGTGGTAGTCCATCAGCCCTATTAAAATTTGATGAAATGCTCATGAAGGCAGATATTGGTCCTGAAATTTTTGACAAATTGGGACAAGGGCTCAATAATTTAAGCAATACAGCCGCTAAATTAGCCGATATTTCTGATGCAGGATTAGCTACAAAAGATTTTGTTAGCAAAATGCAAAATGCCACATCATCCGTTGGAAAACTGGATGAAGTATATCAGAAATCGTCGGAAGCATTGAAGGAATCGGTAAATACGTTATCAGAAACCTATTCAAACTCTGCGCAAACATTTAATCAAACCAATGCAGTATTAGCGGAGTCGTATTCTAATTTTGCCAATAAGATTACTGAAGAAATTAGTACCATTGGAAATGAAGGCAGTAAGTATTCTGAAAAGCTAGGATCGCTCAACTCGAATCTTTCTTCACTGAATGCAGTATATGAACTACAGATTAAAAATCTAAATAATCAGGTGGAATCTTCCACCGAATATTTTAAAGGATTGAATGGAATGGTTGATAATATCCATCAAACGGTGGAGCATACTACTAAATTGAACGAAGGAGTTAAGGAACTTGAGAAAAATATTTCCTCGTTGAATAGCATCTATGGAAATATGCTTTCCTCAGTTAATTTTAATAAATAATAAAGAAACTATAATAATATGGGCCACGGTAAGGAAACACCCAGGCAGAAGATGATAGGACTTATGTACCTGTTTCTTACTGCTTTAATGGCGCTTAACGTTTCGAAGGATGTTTTAAATTCTTTTGTTCTTGTGGGTGAAAGTTTGGAGAAGACAATAAGCAACTATGAGTCGAAGAACGAAAAAATGTATTCAGAATTTGATTTACAAAATACATTGAATGCGGATAAAGTGGGTCCATGGAAAAAAAAGTCAGATCAAGTGAGAGAGAAGGCTACCGCTTTATTTACAGTATTGGAAAATCATAAATTTGGACTGGCGAAATATGCTGAAGGGGAAGAAACGAAAACCATTGTTGATGGAAAATTTGATATAAAGCTTTTAGAACAGAAAGATAATATCGATAAAGGGGGAGAATATTTTGGAGCCTTAGGATTTAGGCATGGGGTTGAAATTAGGGATCAGTTAGCTGAATATCGTGAAGTATTGCTTTCTATTGTTCCTGAAAATGTGACGGAATTAAGAAAGAATATTGAAGAAACCCTTGAGACAAATGATCACGAGGGGAAAAAGGACGAAGCCAAAATTAAGTGGGAAAGCCATAATTTTGAGCATATCCCTTTAATTGCCGATTTTGTAATGCTTACCAAAATACAAACCGACGTCAAAAACATGGAAACCGATGTGCTGAATTATTTGTATAACCAAATAACCGCTAACGATTTTAAGGTAAACAAAATGGTAGCCACCGTTATTCCAACATCGAATTATGTTACAAAAGGGGGTGAATATAAAGCGAAAGTGTTTTTAGCAGCTTATGATTCAACACAAGCTCCTGAAATATTAGTGGGTGACTATCGATTGAATGCTTCCGGTAAATATGAAATGGTAGGAAATCCTCTACCTTTAAAAGTAGAAAATGGAAAAGGAGATTATACTGTTTCCGCAAATACGGCAGGTGATAGAAAATGGCGGGGATTAATTAAAATTAAATCACCCAACGGAGATGAAAACATGTATCCTTTTGATGAAGAATATCAAGTGGCGGAGCCAAATTTGGTTATTTCACCTACAAAAATGAACGTTTTCTATTACGGAATCGAAAACCCAGTTGATATTTCAGTACCGGGATACCCAGCCAATAAAACATTTCCGCGTATTGTGGAAGGAGCATCAATAACTAAAGTTGCCGATGGATATGAGGTGAAGCCTACCAAAAAGAATGGTACAGTATCCATTCAAGTAGATGTTGAAATTGAAGGCAAACGAAAAAGTATGGGGACTAAAGAATTTAGGATTCGGACAGTTCCTGAACCTAAAGCAAAAGTTATGGGACAAGCTAGTGGATCTTCAATTTCCATTGCTATGTTATCGCAAGCTCCAGGTGTTTATGCTGAATTGGAAGACTTTGTTTTTGAATTGAAGTTCCAAATCACACAATTTTCTGTAGTTTTTCAGGAAGGGATTATTTCAAATTCAATACAAACAAAAGGAAGTGCCTTTTCAAAAGAACAACAAAATGCTATTAAAGGAGCAAAAAAGGGAAGCCGTATTACTATTGAAGATATTATAGCACGTGGGCCTGATGGTCAGGAAAAACCATTAGCACCCATTGTATTCAAATTAAAATAAGCAGACTATTAAAAAATTATTTTTTATTTCAGTTATATCATTAGCTTTTATCTTGATTGCTCCATGGGGTGCGGATGCTCAGGTATTGGATGGCATTTACGTTAAAGAGCATGTTCCTGCCCGAAAACCAGTACCTTACAAATTTCTTCGCGAAGGAGATGTTATGTGGACGAAACGAATTTGGAGGGTTATTGATTTACGGGAAAAAATTAATCATACATTGTATTATCCAAAAACTAAGATTGGCGATAGGATGAGCTTAATTGATTTAATTATTTGGGGTATCAATACTGAAGGTATTACTCCTTATAGTAAAGATGATGATCGGTTTTCGCAACCCATTACAAGAGCTCAAATTGATGTTGAATTTGGTGCTGTGGAAAAGCCTATTACTTATACCGATGAATCAGGTAATGAAGTTACAAAAAACGTGAAAGAGGAGATGAATACCTCTGAGATACAGCAATATTGGTTAAAGGAAGATTGGTTCTTTGATCGTCAACATTCCATTATGGATGTACGTATTGTGGGTATTTGCCCGGTACGTTTTTTCACCAGAGAGGATCAGGCTGGTGCTGAAGGCGAAGAAGCAGAGGTTCGAATTTCGCAGGTTTTTTGGATATATTTTCCTGAGGCAAGAAGAATTTTAGCCAATCATGAAGTTTTTAATGAATTCAATGATGCCGAACGCAGAACTTTTGACGATATATTCTTTAAGAGAATGTTCAATAGTTATATATTTCGTGAAACAAATGTTCACGATGACCGTCAAATTAGCCGGTATTCAATTGGATTACAAAGCCTGTTAGAAGGGGAGAGTATTAAAAAGAAAATTACGGACTACGAACAGGATTTATGGAACTATTAAAAAAAAGGCTGAACATTTAGTTCAGCCTTTTTTTTAATAGTTTTAAAGAGTACGATTTGATTCTAAACAAATTTTTCACCTTTTTGCACTTTAATATCATTTACAAACAAGCGAATTTGTTGTTCATCTTTCTTGTTACATATCAATAGCGCATCTTTTGTATCAACAACTATAAAATCTTTTAATCCTTGCACTACAACCAGTTTACCCTCCGGAACTTTTATAACGGAATCGCTGGTATTATAAGTAAGTACATTTCCTGTAAGTGCATTGTTATCAGAATTTTTTTCTGAGTTTTCGAACAAAGAGGTCCAGGTGCCTAAGTCGGACCAACCAAACTGCGATTGCAAAACATAGGAATTGGACGCTTTTTCCATTATACCGTAGTCAATTGAAATATTGCGGCAGGCAGGATATATTTCTTCAATTGCTTTTGCTTCTTCAACGGTTCCAAATACAGTTTCTTTTTCTTTAAAAGCGGTATAAATATCATCTAAGTACATTGAAAAAGCCTCTTGAATAGCCGACAAGGACCAAATAAATATTCCTGAATTCCAATAAAATTCGCCGCTGGCAACAAAGAATTTTGCCAGTTCAAGATCCGGTTTTTCAGTAAAAGTTTTAACTTTTTTTAATTTTTCAGAAAAGGACACTTCCTCTTCTTTATTTATTTGGATATAGCCGTATCCGGTATCTGGGCGGGTAGGTTGAATTCCTAAAGTAAGTAAATTATTTTGCTGACTAATAAAATCAAAACCCAGTTGAATGGTTTCAATAAATTTGTCTTCATTCATTATTAAATGGTCCGAAGGGGCAACAACAATCTTTGCATTGGGATTGATGCTCTGGATTCTAAAATTTGCATAGGCTATACAAGGAGCTGTATTTCTACGGGCTGGTTCTAGCAACACTTGTGATTCCGAAATATCTTTCAATTGTTCAAGAGTTATATTCTTGTACTCGGCACTGGTTACAATAAAAATGTTTTCCTTTGGGCATATTTGTGCAAAACGCGAAAATGTTTGTTGTAACAAGGTTTGTCCCGTTCCTAATATGTCGATAAATTGTTTTGGAAGAGTAGTACGGCTAATTGGCCAAAAACGGGTTCCTGCACCACCTGCCATTATTACACAATATTGGTCTTTGTTCATAATCAAGCACTTTGAATTTGAAGGTTATATTTAGTTTCAATAATTTCAGTGTGCTAAGATAAGAAATTTATTTACCTATTCTTTTTTTGATAATTGGCTAGGTTTTTAATATTTTGCAACGTATTTAATCCCTTATAAAAATGAATCCCATAATACATATTGGAAGGTATTTTGTGTTTTTAGCCAAAGTATTTTCGCGACCTGAAAAATATGGTGTTTGGTTTCGGCAGTATATAAAAGAAATACAAAAACTTGGAATGAGTTCTGTGGGTATAATAATTCTGGTTTCATTGTTTATTGGAGCGGCCATAACTATTCAAATGGCCTATAATATTCAAAACCCGTTAGTCCCTGATTTTGTTATAAGTTTAACAACCCGTGATACCATGTTGTTAGAATTTTCATCAACCATAATATGTTTGGTATTAGCGGGCAAAGTAGGTTCAAACATAGCTTCAGAACTAGGAACCATGAGAGTTACAGAGCAAATTGACGCCTTAGAGATCATGGGAATTAATTCCTGTGCTTTTTTAGTACTTCCAAAGCTATTTGCTTTTGTAATGTTTATTCCTATTCTGGTTATAATAAGCATGTTTGTTGGTATTGGTGGGGGTTGGCTTTCCACAATTACCATCGGTGCTATTTCTCCACAAGATTATATTACTGGAATACAAATTGCTTTTGAGCCGTATTATGTAACGTACTCTATTATTAAATCGCTCTTTTTTGCTTTTTTAATTGTATCCATATCAGCTTATCAAGGATATTATGTTTCAGGGGGTGCCTTGGAAGTTGGAAAAGCAAGCACCCGGGCGGTAGTTTATAGTATTGTAATGGTTCTTTTATTCGATTTACTATTAACCCAATTACTACTTTCATGATAGTTGTAAACAATGTAAGTAAAACTTTTCAGGATAAATTGGTACTCAACGATGTTTCGGCCACTTTTTTGCCTGGGAAGGTTAATATGGTGATTGGTAGAAGTGGATCCGGAAAAACGGTTTTATTAAAATCACTGGTTGGGTTACACGAGGTGGATAGTGGTTCAATTATGTTTAATGAAAGAGATTTTACTAAAATGAACCAAAAAGCCAGAATTAGCATTCGACAAGAAGTAGGCATGTTGTTTCAAGGTGGTGCCTTGTTTGATTCGGCAACCATTGAGGAGAATGTAATTTTTCCGTTAGATATGTTTACCGATTTTACAACCAAGGAAAAGTTAAAAAGAGCCAACTTTTGTTTGGAGCGGGTTCAACTCAAAGGAGTGAATCAATTACTTCCATCGGAACTGAGTGGTGGGATGCAAAAAAGAGCTGCCATTGCCAGAGCCATTGCATTGAATCCAAAATACTTATTTTGCGATGAACCGAATTCAGGTTTAGACCCACAAACAGCGATGGTAATAGATAAACTTATTCAGGAAATTACTATCGAATATAACATTACAACGGTAGTAAACACCCACGATTTGAATTCTGTTATTGGAATAGCTGACAGTATTGTTTTTATTTATGAAGGAAAAACCTGGTGGACCGGTTACCGGGATGCATTGTTAACCATTAAAAACCAAGAATTGAATGAATTCCTATATTCATCGGAAATAATGCAACGGTTAAAGGCTACAACCGGGCAATAAACAGATTCTAACCATTCTTTTTTTTATGGTGCAATTAAAAGGAATTATGTTCACACTTTGAAAAATGTGGAAAACCAATCCTCAATGGAGCGGACAGGGAAAGCGAAACGCTCCGCCACAGCGGGGCAGCTGCATCGCTTTTTGTATTATCTCGCAGCTGGCGCTGCAAGTTCCATCGACTGAATGTAAGTTAGTAGAATCAAAAAATCTCAATTGTTTCGTACCATTTTTACTACAACCATTCTCCCTTGCTAGCAGGGGAGATGTCGACAGACAGAGGGGTACAATAAAATACCGACAGCCTAACCGGCATGTCGGTGATCTGATGATTATATTTAAAATGACAAGTTGCCATTTTGAATTGATTAAACCAAAAACCTGAAAGATTGGTTTTCCGTATGATAACCTAATTTTAAATGTGTTATCTTTTTAGTTTTAAAAAATGCACCTTTTAGCCTATAATAAGATAAGAATCATCAAAAGCATGGCTTGTAGTGTGGTTTTTATATTATATTTGCAATTATTGTTCATAAATAATGAAAATTATTACTTTTCCAGTTTAGATATATTTTGAATATTCAATATTTATAGTTATGAGGAAGATATTTCTACTTATTTCATCCGTATTATTTGTATCACAAATAATGGCTCAAAGCAGCCGCTATTGGGTTAATGGTGCCGGTAACTGGAACGATGTGAACCATTGGGCGCTTACCAGTGGGGGTGAACCCGGGGCTTCGTTTCCCGATAAAACCGCCTCGGTTGTTTTCGACAACAATTCCTTGAGTCCTAAAGGAAGCATAGTAACCATTAATGTTCCCGCCGAATGCAATAATATTACCGTTACTTCCACGGGAATTAGTTTTAAGGGGAAAGCCCCTATAACCATAACAGGTTCTGTGGATATAGCTGTAGGCACCGATTTTTCAAAATTTAAAGGTGATTTGGTTTTTGCATCCTCAGGCAAAGTTGAATTGGCCATTCCCATTGAATTAAACTCAAATATGGTTTTTAATGGAAAAAACGGTAGTTGGAATTTTAATTCTGACGTAAAAACAAAGAAAGATATCATCCTTGAAAACGGAAATGTAAATACTCAAAACTATTCAGTTGAGACTAATTCCTTTATAGCAAAAGGCAAAAATAATAGGGGGTTGCAATTAGGAAATTCTGAAGTAAAGGTAACAAATTGGGACTTTACGGAATCTATTAATTTGGATTTTGATGCTGGGAAATCAGCTATAACTATCCCTAAAAGTGTTGAAAAAAGTGTAAAAACCGGAAATTTGTTGTACAATGTCATTATTCCTGCTAATTCAGGTTCTAAAGCATTATCAGCCACAATTACTCCGGTTTCAACAACCTGTCCTAATAATAGCACTGTGGGTATTAAAGATGATGGACAGATTGCGGTTACAGTGTCGGGTGGATCCGGTTCATACGTTATTAGATTATATGACGCGGCACTTAATCCGATTAAAACTGTTTCAGGAGTGGCCTCATATACATTCAAAAAACCAGAAGTGGCTGCTGGTATAAAATCTGGTTCATACATTATAGCATACGGTGAAGATGTTAACAATTTATCGGTACAAGGTACTACGGTTGGTCCTGATAATCTGGCTGGGAGTATAGTAGTAAATACTCATATTACTTGTCCTGATGCTCCTGATTTAAGTTTAACCATTAATGGAACAGGTGGTACTGGAGCTTTAAGTTATGCCTGGACTAGCCAAATCTATGGATATACTCATGCAGGGCAAACAACCCCCGCTGAATTGGTTATTGGTGATAATTACATTGCAACCATGACTGATGCTAATGGATGTAAGCTTAGTGATAATTTTTATTACCTTCCAATAGGTGTATCTAACAATGATTATTTTGTGGCTGATGGACGACCTGAAACCATTTCGATTTCGAATGTTACAAGTGTAAATAGCTGCCAATGGTTATCAACTGGAAGTATTACTGTTGCTACAGTTACTGGAGGAACACCTAATACAGGGCCATATTTTTACGGTGTTGAGGTAGCTGGAGTACCAGTATATGGAGGCCTAGGCGTAAATACAATTTCTGGTTTAGCAGTAGGTAATTATAATGTTTGGGTTAAAGATGGTAACGGTTGTGAAAAAGAATATGCCACCGTTGTTGCTGTGGGAGAAACAGCTTTACCAATACCAACATTTACAGCAGGTGCAGTAACTGCATGCGTGGGTACAACAGGGAATGTTTATTCAACAGAAGCAGGAATGTCAGGTTATGTTTGGACAGTATCAGCCGGAGGTTCAATAACATCGGGAGCAGGAACAAACAGTATCCAAGTAACATGGAGTGCCATTGGTTTACAAACAGTAAGTATTAGTTATACTAATGCCGGTGGATGCACCGCAGCATCACCAACCTCAAGGAATGTAACAGTAAGCGCTGTACCAACTCCCTCCTTTACTTCAGAAGTATTAAGTGCCTGTGCTGGTTCAACCGGAAATGTTTATACAACAGAGATTGGAATGTCAAACTATGTATGGACACTATCAGCAGGAAGTGCAGTTACTTTAGGTGGAGGAATCAATGATAATTCAGTTACTGTGACATGGAATACAGCAGGTGCCCAAACAGTTAGTATTAATTATAATAATGGAGCGGGTTGTGCCGCATTGACCCCTACCGTTTCTAATGTCACGGTCAATGCCCGACCTACACCAACTTTTACTGCAGAGGTAACTAACACCTGTGTTGGTTCAACAGGAAATGTTTATTCTACCCAAGCAGGAATGTCAGCATATGCATGGACCGTATCAGCTGGAGGTACAATAACATCTGGAGCAGGAACCAATAGTATTCAAGTAACATGGAATACAGCAGGTGCCCAAACCGTAAGTGTAAATTATAACAATATAAGTGGTTGTAATGCCACAACTCCAACGGTAAGTAATGTAACTGTAAACGCATTACCGGTGCCCACATTTGTGGCAATTGTAACTGATGCCTGTGTGGGTTCAACGGGGAATGTTTATTCAACCCAGCCAGGAATGTCAGCTTATATATGGGCGGTATCAGCCGGGGGTTCAATAACATCAGGAGCAGGAACCAACAGTATCCAAGTAACATGGAATACAGTAGGTGCTCAAACAGTTAGCATCAGTTATACTAGTGCTAGCGGTTGTGTTGCCGCATCACCAACAATAAGGAATGTATCAGTAAGTGCTATTCCAACACCAACCTTTACGGCTGAAGTAACAACTGCCTGTGAGGGATCAACTGGCAATGTTTATACTACGGAGGCAGGCATGGTGAATTATGCTTGGATCGTATCAGGGGGTGGAACAATAACTTTAGGTGGAGGAACAAGTGATAATTCAGTTACTGTAACATGGAATACGGCAGGAGCCAGGACTGTGAGTGTTAATTATGATAACATTGTAGGTTGTTCAGCGGCGTCCCCCATAGTTTCAAATGTTACAGTGAATGCCCGACCTACACCTACTTTTACCGCAGAAGTAACTAGCGCCTGTGTGGGTTCAACAGGAAATGTTTATTCTACCCAAGCAGGAATGTCAGCATATACATGGATCGTATCAGCTGGAGGTACAATAACATCTGGAGCAGGAACCAATAGTATTCAAGTAACATGGAATACAGCAGGTTCCCAAACCGTAAGTGTAAATTATAACAATGTTAGCGGTTGTGCCGCATTATCACCTGCAGTAAGCAATGTAATAGTTTCCGCATTGCCAACACCCACTTTTACAGCAGGACCAATAATTGCCTGCGTTGGATCAACGGGAAATGTTTATTCAACAGAGGCAGGAATGTCAGGTTATTTATGGACCGTTTCAGCCGGAGGAGCAATAACTTCGGGTGCAGCAACCAATAGTATTCAAGTAACATGGAATACTTCAGGCGCCAAAACAGTAAGTATTAATTATACCAATGCGAGTGGATGTACAGCAGTATCGCCAACAGTAAGAAATGTAACCGTTAGCGCTTTACCCATTCCTACCTTTACGGCAGAAGTTAATAGTGCCTGTGTGGGTTCAACTGGAAATGTTTATACCACTGAGGCAGGAATGTCAGTTTATGTATGGACAGTATCAGCCGGAGGTTCAATCACATCAGGAGCAGGAACCAATAGTATACAAGTAACATGGAATACAGCAGGTGCCCAAACAGTAAGTGCTAATTATAACAATGGAGCAGGTTGTACCGCATCGAGCCCAACCGTTTCAAATGTTGTAGTTAATATACGTCCTTTGCCCACTTTTACATCAGAAGTAACCAGTACCTGTGTTGGCTCAACCGGGAATGTTTATACAACAGAAGGCGGAATGTCGGGATATGTATGGACCATATCGGCCGGAGGCATAATAACTTCAGGAAACGGAACTAATAGTATTGAGGTAACATGGAATACAGCAGGTGCCCAAACGGTAAGTGTAAATTATGACAATGCAAGTGGTTGTGATGCAGCTACTTCAACAGTAAGTAATGTGACAGTAAATGCCTTGCCAGTACCCACATTTACGGCGGGAGCAATAAGTGCCTGCATTGGATCAACAGGAAACGTTTATACAACTGAAGCAGGCATGTCAGGATATTTATGGACTGTATCAGCCGGAGGGGCAATAGCTTCGGGTGCAGGTACCAATAGCATTCAGGTAACATGGAATACGGCAGGACCTCAAACAGTGAGTATAAGTTATACCAGTGTGAGTGGATGTGTTGCTGCATCACCAACAGTAAGAAATGTAACAGTAAACTCTTTACCTATACCTACCTTTACTTCAGAAGTAACAAGTGCTTGTGCGGGCTCAACCGGAAATGTTTATACAACAGAGGCAGGAATGTCAAGCTATGTGTGGACAGTATCAGCTGGTGGTGCAATAACATCAGGTACAGGGACAAACAGTATTCAGGTAACATGGAATACAGCAGGTGCCCAAACGGTAAGTGTCAATTATAATAATGGAGCAGGTTGTGCCGCATCAAGCCCAACCGTTTCAAATGTTACTATAAATGCACTTCCCATACCCACATTTATTGCAGAAGTAACAAGTACCTGTGCAGGCTCAACAGGAAATGTTTATACTACAGAACCTGGAATGTCAAATTATGCATGGATCGTATCAGCCGGGGGATCAATCACTTTAGGGACAGGAACGAATAGTATTGAGGTAACATGGAATACGGCAGGACCTCAAACAGTAAGTGTAAATTATGACAATTTGGATGGTTGTACAGCAACATTACCAACAGTCAGCAATGTAACAGTAACACCCGCACCAACATCTTTTGCAGGTATCGACACTACATTATGTAGCGATGCGATTAGTTATGCAATTAGTGATGCATCAGCAGCAAACCCTATTGGAGTTAGCTGGGTAAATAGTACCACTGGATTTTCGGATGGTTTTAGCGATAGTTTTACACAAAATCCAATATATACTTTTACTACCGATGATTTGGGAATTGATACATTGAAATTAGTAATGACTGTATCAGAAGGCATCTGTAATGATGTTACAGATACATTATTATTAATAAGAGCTCCTGAATTAATTGCATCGGTTGGAGGGCGATCGCCTTATTCAATTAATGTAGCGTCCACAGAAATAAATGTTGCATTTTCATTAAATCACATTGATATTTCTCAATTGAGTTTTTATCTTGTGGCACCTGATGGATCAACTGAGTTAAAACTCTATAGTTTCAATATAATTACTGACGGTTGCAATCCCTTATTAATTAATGTACCAAATACTATAGATAGTCTTGTATTTAGTTTGAATAGCGCTGGAAGTTCCGGCACCTTTAATTTGTGTGATTTTGATGGCTTAGGAACTATTTCTGGAGAATTTGATCCAACCGATAGTTGGAATATTTTCAATGGATTCGATCCTGCCCAAGGAGGTTGGTCAGTAAAAATAGTTGATAATTTTGGAGGTTCCACTGGGTTTTTAACTAAAGCGAGGATAACTTTCTTAGATAAGAATGAACAGGGAAATGATCAGGAAATTACTTTTTACTCGGGAGATATTAATAACGCAATTGTTGACAATTCTTCCACAACCTATACCGTACCCATTGGCTTGCGTACCAACTGTTATGGAGCTTGTGATGCCATGGCAATTGTTTCGGTAATAGGTGGAAAAGAACCTTACAGTTATGATTGGAGTATTCCTTCAACCAATGACACCGTTTTATTATGTGGTGGAACCTTTGATGTTACGGTAACCGATGCCAGAGGTTGTCAATCTATTGCTACTGTTGATGTTCTTGAACCCGATCCAATTGTATTAACTTTCACTTCGACCAATATAAAATGCTTTGGCGATTCAACCGGAATGGTAAAAGTTACTGCAACAAATGGTGCTGGAGCTCCTTATACTTACTTGTGGGACGATGGCCTCCATTCGACTACCGCCCAAGTAAACAGCCTTCCTGTAGGAACCTATACGGTAACTGTAACCGATAAAAACTTATGTACTAAAGATAGTTCCATTACCATAACCCAGCCAGCTTTACCCCTTTCAGTAACTTATGTGGTTATACCCACCAATTGTAATACAAATACCGGAAGCATCACTCTGACTCCTGCCGGAGGAACTCGGTTTACCGTTGGCGATCCATATAAATATACTTGGTCTCAATATCCGCTTCTGGTAGGTAATGTGGCCAATAGTTTGCCTGTTGGTAATTACCAGGTAACTATTAAAGATACGTTAGGTTGTGAACTGGATACCACCATTTCCATGATAGACAATGGTGATATGGACATTACCGGATTTACCATGAATACTCCCGTTTCGTGCAACAGCGCCTGCGATGGTGTGATTCAGGTGGTCTTTACCGGTGGAAACGGTTCCTATACCTATAATTGGAGCGGCCCCAGTTTAACAGGAACCGCTATTTCGTTAGCCAATGTTTGTGGCGACAGCACCTATTTTATTACCGTAACCGATGACCTTACCTCCTGTGTGGCTGACTCAAGTTTTGTAATTCCGCAACCCGATTCGCTCAAACTACAAATCCTTTCGCAAACCGATGTGCTTTGCTTTGGCGATAGCACCGGAAAAGCAAAAGTTACAGGAACCGGTGGAACCGGGGATTATTCATATATTTGGTACACCCCTACAAACGATACCTTGAGCATTATTGACACAGCCAGCAACTTACCTTTTGGATATACCTACATTGAAGTGAAAGATGTTAAACTATGCAGCCACATTGATAGTATTTATATTGATCAGCCTACGTTATTAACAGCTACCAAAGATTCTACCGCAACTAGTTGTGGTGTAGCAACCGGCTCGGCAACCATTACTCCTGCTGGTGGGACAGCTCCTTACACTTATTTGTGGGACGATGTCTTAGCAACTACCGATTCAATAGCCATAAATCTGGCTTCAGGTATTTACCATGTTATAGTTACCGATAAAAACTTATGTGATTTACAGGAATCGGTTACTGTTATTGATAATTCAACCATGCTGGTGGTATTGGATAGCATCCACAATGTACAATGTGCCGGATCCAGTGATGGACAAGCATTTATTACCGTTTCAGGTGCTGTTGAACCTATAAAATTTGAGTGGAGTAATGATGAAACTACTGAAGATGCCCAATTGATGCTGGCCGGTACTCATTTTGTGACAGTTACCGATTTCAATTTGTGTTCACGGGTGATGGAAGTAACCATTACCCAACCCGATTCGTTGAAAACGGTTCAATCGGTGCTAAACGAACCGTTGTGTTTTGGAACCAATACTGGTAGTGCTGTGGTAACGCCTAATGGTGGAGTGATACCTTATACTTATTTGTGGGACGATGCCGATGAACAAACCGATTCTATCGCCATAAATCTTTTTGAAGGAATTTATACTGTTACGGTTACCGATGCCAACGGTTGTGATACAACGGCCATGGTTACCTTAACCGAACCCGATTCTATTACTTTTGCTTTTGAATTTAAACAGACCAATTGCGGCGACAGCATCGGCCAAATAAATATTGCCAATATTTTAGGAGGAACCAGTCCTTACACCGTTGACTGGGCATCATCCGATTGGAATTCTAATCCATTGCCCGATTCTATTGGCACCGATACCATCCGAAACCTATGGGTGGCCAATTATGTAGCTATAGTTACCGATGGAAACGGATGTTCCGTTCGCGATTCCATGAATATGACCGACACCTCAAAAATGAGCATAGTTCTGGATTCTATTGCTATGGTAACTTGTAACGGAGGAAACAATGGTGCCATCTTGGTTCATGGCATTAATGGAAAAGAGCAATATACCTATTTATGGGATAATGTAGGCGCGGATTCCGATTCATTATTGAACGATGTAACAGCGGGTATATACAGCGTTAAGGTAACTGATGCCGGCCAATGCCAGCGTGATACCGCCTTTACCATTACCGAACCTTCTGAAATACAGAACCAATGGGTATTTACCGATTCGATTGTTTGCCATGGCCAAACCACGGCTAGTTTATATGCACTAATCGCTGGAGGAGTTCCACCTTATGAATACGAGTGGGTAAATAGTTCCGATGAATTAAAGAGTAAAGATTCCTCATTGATAAATGTCGGTCCCGATTGGTATTACCTGACAGTAACCGATAATAATGGTTGCATGTATGATGACAGCATCCAGATTTTTGAGCCAAGTGAACTTATAGTAAACATAAATGACTTTGGCCCAACAAATTGTACCGATTCTACGGGATGGGCAAAAGTAACCATTGAGGATAGATTAGATCAAGCAGATCATCTTTATACTTACTCCTACAATTGGTATTTAGCTTCCGAACCTTCTACTTTTATTGAAGGGCAGACAACGGATTCCATTTCCAAACTTTGGGTAGATAGCTATATTGTGGAAGTAACAGATAATTTGGGATGCCTTGACTCCGATACAATAATGATTCAAGATACTAGTGGGTTGGAATTTGTAATTGAAACTATTTCTTTACCTACCTGCTTATCCATCAATAACGGTGTTGCTGCTGTTCATACTATAGTAAATGGGACGGCTCCTTTTGACTTGGTTTGGAAATTTGGAACTGATACTATTGGAACTACTGATACCACTAGAGTATTACCCGTAGGTACAACAAATGTATTTGTTATAGATGTTATGGGTTGCCGTGCTGTTAAAACAGTGACAATGGCTGATGATAGCGTATTAGCAATTAAGCTTTCAGTAAATAACAACACCAATTTAATGAACTGTACAGGTTATGCTGAAATAAGTGAAATTAAAGGAGGAGTTAAACCTTACTCATTTATATGGACTGATGAAGAAGGAAATATCCTTGAAACAGAACAGAGCTTTATCTCCGCTAAATGTGAAGGTTTGTATTACCTAACAATAAAAGATGCTCTTTCCCTATCTTCATGTCATATAGATACCAGTGTTTTTATTAAATATGATCCATTAGCATGGGATACCGTAACCATAAAGCAGGTATTATGCTATGGCGATAGCACCGGAAGCGTTACAATTACCGGAGTTGGTGGAGGTTTTGGTAATTACGTATATGAGTGGGCTCACCAAGGATGGGACCATTTCCCTGCATCTGATTCCGTTGGGGCATCAATAACTAACCTTGAAGCAGGGAAGTACTATTTTACGGTTACTGATCAAGGAGGATCTGGTGAAGCAATTCATGATTCAATTGAAATTACTCAAAATGATAACTTGATAATTGTTTATGACAGTACACCTTCTGATTGTGATGCACCAACAGGTTTTATTGCTATTAATGAGGGTTTAACTAGTGGTGGAAAGCAACCTTATTTATATAAGTGGAACAATGGTGAGTGGCTTGAGGATAGTCTCGGAATACAAATTACCAATATCGGTGCTGATAACTATTATGTAACTGTTACCGACGAAAATGGTTGTGTTTATCTCGATTCAGTTGTGTTACCCGATAATTCGGAATTTGCCATTGATCCTCAAATAATTTCTCCGGCTAGATGTAATGGCAGTACCGCGGAAATTTGTACCAATCCAAATGATAAGGGATTTACACCTTATGAATTCAGTTGGTCCAATGGGGCTCAAACAGATACTACCAATGTTGAAGCGGGGACTTATACCGTTACTGTTACCGACGTTGCCGGATGTAAACGGTATGGGGAGCTTGATATTTCTGAACCGGATTCAATCACTTTTGATTATAAAATAGTGGATTCTATACTTTGTTATGGATATGGCCGTGGTTCATTACAATTTACCAACGTACAAGGTGGAAATACAAATGACTCATACCAATTTAAAATTGATGTTGGATTAGAACCATATCGCCCTCTCCAACAAAATTCTTCATTTAGTGATTTGCCTGTTGGACAATATACTTTAGTTGTAAGAGATGACAAAGGTTGTGTTGAAAGCAAATTCTTTGAATTCCTCTCTAAATCTCCACAAATGATTCCTGATTTTGAGATAGTTGAAAAAGATAGCTGTAATTATTTTACTGAATATGGTAAAATGGCCGTTAAAGTAGATATTGGTTATTTCGATCAACCAGTAAATTGGGAAGGCGAACCCATTACGTATCTGTACCAATGGGATGGAAATCCTCAACTATTTAACGACACGCTGACTCAGGTTTCGGCAGGTTACCATTATGTTAAGGTAAGTGACAGCTTTGGTTGTGCAAACACGTTTGATTCAATATTTATGCCAGCCCTTACCAATATATATGATACAGTTTTTTCTTTTATACACGAGGAAGCCTTTAAAACTGGTAATTATTATTGCCCAGATGATTCTGTTGGGTTATCGGCTAGTGTATGGTTAAATTTTGAAATAAGTCCGGTTCAACCCGAATCAATAATTTGGGAAGCATGGGCCGATGGGGTGAACCTTTATGAAGAAATTGGAGATACGATTTATTCCGACACCAATGTGGGAATGGCATTTATTGCTATGGTTACTTATAATCGTTGCAGTGCACCCGATACCCTATTTGTAGGCCGCTACCAAATTGATAGTTTGGATGCTACGGTGGGTGGCGATAGCACTACCATTGCCGAAGGAAAAGAAATTGTGTTGTGGGCAAATGAACCTCCGGTTACATATTCCGACTTATTTTCAACACCCGATACGGTTACGCACTCGTATCTTTGGATACCCAATAACGATATGGTGACTTGGGTTTCGGAACCAAAGGATTCTATTTCACCCAAAGTGCAACTGAATTATAGTACGGTATTTACGGTGTACGATACCATTACGATATACAATTCGCCTTATTCCGTCCAAGTATGTATCCTATCCGATACTGTGAGTATTAAAGTACTGTCGGATGTTATTCCACCTAAAGGGTTTACCCCAAATGGTGATGGCATGTTTGATAAGTGGGACATACCGGCACTTTTATTATACAATAACGCGGACATACAAATATTCGACCGATGGGGAGGTTTGGTTTGGGAACATTCCGGAGCCTACGAAGGAAACGAGTGGGAAGGTACCAATACCAAAGGAAAAGCGTTGCCATCGGGCACCTATTATTACATCATCAAATATGGTGACGATACCGGAACAAAGACATTAACAGGACCCGTAACAATATTGAGATAACATGAAACGGACTATGAAAAAAATTACAGTAATTGCATGGGTAATTCTCTTGACAGCCCAAGTTGGAAAAGCCCAACCCATGTTTCAATTTTCGCAATACATGTTTAACGACTATGCATTGAATCCTGCAATTGGAGGAACTCATGATTATTGGCAAATCCGTTCCAATTACCGATACCAATGGGCAGGAATTCCTGATGGACCACAAACTTATATGTTGGGAGCTTATGGGCCACACAAAACGTTGCCTATGGGTTATGGTGGGTATATTTTTAACGATATTGTGGGTCCCATTTCCTATTTAGGGCTTTATGGTTCGTATGCATATAACATTAAAATATCCGGCGAAATTCGATTATCCATGGGACTTTTAGCTGGGATGGTTCAGCATAAAGTTGATTTTTCAACAGCCATCGATGCAACGGATCCTGCAGCATTAGGAACTCCCAGTAAGTTTATTCCGGATGCATCGTTGGGGTTTTATTTATATACATCGCAATATTTTGCCGGGCTTTCAGTAAACCACCTGTTCTTTAATAATATGTCGTTGCTCGAGGAATATGATGATGGCTATAACATTAACGATAATCGTCTGAAACCTTATTTTAATATTCAGGGAGGTTATAAGTATAATTTGAACCGTAATTTTGATATTGAACCTACGGTATTGTTGAAAACTTCTCCTCATTTCGATTTTATTACCGATATAAGCGCACGGGCGATATATCAGAAAATGGTTTGGGGTGGTTTAGGTAGTCGGTTTACCTTTAAAAACTTGGATGCCATCATTATTTTTATGGGGTATAATTACAACGATTTGGTGAATATAGGATACTCCTACGATTGGTCGTTATCTAGCTTTGGCAGAACAAGTTATGGGTCACACGAAGTAATGATAGGCGTTAAATTTGATGATATTCGTAAATCAAAATCGAAACGGAAAATACGGTAACCGGGGTTAAGTTAGAGTTTAGAAAATAGAGACTAGAAACTAGAACTGGATATCGCGAGAGCAAACCCTGAAAGGGCGAAAGAATAAAGCCAAGGGCAACGCCCTTGGTAAAATGGCAACGGCAGCAAGCGGTGCATCCAAAGAAGTTGCAATGGAATGGCAATGTAACATGCACCGCAATATAGAGAAATTAGAATATGGATCCCGGTAACGAGAACTCAGTATTCAGTATGAAAACCATAAAAAAGGAAAAATGCCGTACACCCTAAAAGAGTTGCGAAATGGAGAAAGTAATTTAAGACTATTCATTTCGCATTTTTCATTAAGAATTACAATAAACTAATTTAACCAATTTTGTATGCGAATTTGGCTGATTTCAATTTTATTACTAGGAACCATAAGTTGTTCAAATAGTGAGTCTAATCAGAAAATAATTGACAAAAACACGATGATTGAGGTTCTGGTTGATATTCATATAGCCGATGCCACACTTTCCATTGCCAATTTGAAAATTAACCGCGATACCAACGAAATTGAATTGTATTACGGAGATGTTTTAAAAAAACACCACATTACTCAAAATCAGATTGATAATTCACTAAAATACTACACATCGAGACCAAAAGAATTTGAAAAAATTTATGAAAAAGTATCAGAAAAATTGGCCAAAATGGAAAGTGAATTTCAGCAGAATCAAGCCAAAGATGATGATTTGGTAAAAGGTGATTCAATAAAGAATGACACCTTGCTTATGGAATAGCGAAAACCCCTCTTTTTTTGTAATATTGTTGCCGAATTGATTTAGCGGGTTTTTTATGAGCTCAGAGTTTGATATACGCGAAAATGCCGGTTTTGTTAACGATAAAGAGTTTGAACAGACCTTACGGCCATTAGCTTTTAACGATTTCAGTGGGCAACCTAAGATTGTTGAAAACCTAAAGGTATTTGTGGCTGCGGCCAAAATGCGGAGTGAGGCATTGGATCATGTATTACTGCACGGTCCTCCCGGGCTTGGCAAAACCACCCTTTCTAATATTATTGCCAACGAGTTAGGTGTGGGGTTCAAAATAACCTCAGGTCCTGTTCTTGATAAACCAGGCGATTTAGCCGGATTACTGACCAACCTTGATGAAAATGACGTGTTATTCATCGACGAAATACATCGGTTAAATCCAGTAGTAGAAGAATATCTTTATTCAGCTATGGAGGATTTCCGCATCGATATCATGATTGATAAAGGTCCCAGTGCCCGTTCGGTACAATTAACATTAAATCCTTTTACATTAATTGGTGCAACCACCCGTTCCGGATTATTAACCAGTCCATTGCGCGCAAGGTTTGGCATCAATTCCCACTTGGAATATTACGATTCCGAAACCTTAATGAAAATTATCAAAAGGTCGGCTTCCATATTAAAAGTACCAATTTTGGACAATGCGGCTCATGAAATCTCCTCGCGGAGCCGCGGAACACCCCGTATTGCAAACGCCTTATTGCGCCGGGTACGCGATTTTGCTCAGGTTAAAGGAACCGGTGAAATTGACTTAGCCATTGCCAAATATTCGTTGGAAGCGCTGAATATCGATCAGTACGGCTTAGATGAAATGGATAACCGGATTTTGAATACCATTATCGACAAATTCAATGGAGGCCCCGTTGGATTAACCACCATTTCAACCGCTATTGGCGAAGATGCGGGTACCATTGAAGAAGTTTACGAGCCATTCCTGATAATGGAAGGCTTTTTAAAGCGTACCCCACGTGGACGTGAAGCTACTGCAAAAGCTTACGTACATTTAGGAAAAATCCAAACAGGTAACCAAGGGAAGCTGTTTTGAAAACTTTTCCTCCCTTTTTTATCTGGAAAGATGGAAAATTTGAAAGGGTAACCTGATGAATCAATATCTAACAAATATGGAAAATCCCCCCTAAAGTCCCCCATTGGGGGACACTAGCACTGTAGTGCAGGTTTTTTGGTTAATAATAAAAGTCATAAGATACTACTGGACTGCAATCATGGATAGTCCTCCCCGACGGGGAGGTGGACGCGCAAGCGGACGGTGGGGGAAAGTTAAACGAATTGTTACGAATGCCAAACACTATCCAAAATCCCATGAATTACAATTACCATGCACATTAAGCCCCAACCGTTGAGCCAACAAATTAAACTGAAAGCCAAAGAATTGGGTTTTGATGGCGTCGGGATTTCCAAAGCCGGGAAACTGGATGGATTTGCTGAATCATTCCAAAACTGGTTGCAAGCAGGTTATCATGCTGGAATGGAATACATGGAGCGGAATATTGAAAAACGGATTGACCCAACCATTTTGGTACCGGGGGCTAAAAGTGTCCTGTCATTGATTATTTCTTACTATCCAGCAACAAAACAATCGGAAACCATTCCCCAAATTGCAAAATATGCTTACGGAACCGATTACCATTGGGTGTTGAAAGAAAAAATGCAGCAGCTTTGGGATTTCATCAAGGTACTGGAACCAACCTTGGATGGCCGTATTTTTGTTGATTCAGCTCCGGTTTCTGATAAACTATGGGCGGTAATAGGCGGTTTGGGGTGGATTGGCAAAAACAGCTGTTTAATAAATAAGGAATTTGGCTCTTTTGTATTTATCGCCGAACTGATAATAAATCTGGAGTTGGAATACGACGAACATTACCCTTCGAACTTTTGCGGAAGCTGCACCAAATGTATTGATGCGTGCCCAACCAACGCCATTGTTCAACCTGGAGTTATTGATAGTAACAAATGCATATCGTACTTAACTATCGAAAATAAGGCGGATACCATACCCCATGAATTGGCAAAAAATATGGGTCTCCGGATTTTTGGTTGTGATACCTGTCAAGATGTTTGCCCTTGGAATAAAAAGCCTTTGATTACCAGTGAAAACGCTTTTGAACCTTCGGCAGATGCCTTTAATTTATCGCTGGCCGATTGGGAACAAATGGAGCCGGATACTTTTAAAAAACTTTTCAAAAAATCAGCTTTAATGAGAGCCAAGTTAAAAGGGTTGCAAAGGAACATTACTGCGGTTGCATCCAACAAACTGCCTAACTAAAACAAAACCATGGCTACACCCACTTCAATGGGAGTCACGGTGGGCCCTTTTCCGGGATCAATAAGGTTGCTCAACGAATAGTAACTATGCACCATAAATTTTCCGTAGCCCACACGAAGGGTTACGCCGTAGTCAATTTGGGCAATGTGGTCGATGTAAAACGATTTTTCCTTTACTTTCTCGTTGGTCAGGGGGTCGCGTCCCATATATTTGGTATGCACGTTTACCAATATGCCAGTCCGGAAGCCAGCATATATTTTTACGCTGCGGCGATAGTGTTTATCGGGATTAGTGCGGATTCTAACCTCTAAAGGGAAGGTTAAATAATTCGTGTTTAATTTATATTTTTTACTGTCAAGGGTATCGGGGATGGGAGTGAACCACAAACTGTCGTTATTGGTTTGAATGAATTGGTTTAAATAATAGTTTTGAGCGGCATAACCAAAGCCTAATGCCAGAGCTACGTTTGTTTTCTCGCCCAAAACAGGATACATCATTTGAAAATTTACCCCACGGCTAAAAACAGAGGGTTCAACATCCAAATCTTTTGAAATCCATTGAGAACTTATAAAAGCAAACGACAATTGGTCTTTGGCAAAGTAGCGGTTGTATTTATCGGTTGATTCCTGCGAAAACACAAGTGAACCCTTAAATAATGCTGTTAAGAATATCCCTATTAACAAGTTTTTTTTCACAGCGCAAATTTAGGAATAAAGGTTAAATTTAAAAATCAACTTTGGTTCATCTTAATATTGGTCGGCTATTTTTAGCAGTTGGGGCTCATTTAAAAGGATAATTTTCCGCCCTTTTATTTCAATCAAACCTTCTTCTTTAAACTGACGGAGTAACCGTGTTAGCGTTTCAACTGCCGTTCCAACCATGTTAGCCAAGTCTTCGCGCGGTAACACAATTTCAGTAGCAGTTTCATTCGGAGTGTCAGTTTTATATTTGTGGTTTAATAAGATTAACGACAAGGCAACCCGCTCCCGTACTGTCCGGTGGGCATAAGTAACTACATTGTTAATCATAACACCGAATTCATGGCTAAGGTTTTTTAGTAAGGTTAACGACAATACGGTAGAACGGTTTAGTATTTTTATGAAAACATCTTTTGGAAGATATCCAATAGTTGAATCTTCAAGCGCTGCTGATGAATCAGCATAAGGTTCGCCACTTAAAAGAGCAGAATATCCGAAAAACTCGCCATGGGTGCAGATATAAATTATTTGCTCTTTGCCCTCACTGTACGATTTGTATTTCTTAATTTTTCCTTCTTTAACATAGAAAATTCCTGAGGGATAAGCACCTTCAACAAATATATTCTTTCCCGTTTTATACTTACGGTATCTCATGTTTTCGTCAATTTCCTGTATATCTTCCTCTGTTAATCCCGAAAACACGGAATTACTATGGAATTGAAATTTTTGAATTAAGTTATCTTCAGTATTATTTACCATGATAGAAGCTTTAATTGGCAAAATTAGTATAAATGTTGAAGTCAAATACAAATTTGATTTAAATCAAGTAATAATAAAACTTCACTCAATCGAAATTACTTTTTTAAGGATTATTTTTGCGCATTATTTTATTTTCTAATAAGCAGCAATGAATTGCATTTGTAAAAATGAAGCGAATTAATGTCAATAAGAAAACTCCAAAAATCAATACTCAAAAATCAAAAAAGAATCAAAACTCAAAATATGGATAATGTTAAAATACAAATTATTAAAAAGTGGTGATAGTTCATTTTGAGTTTTGTTTTTTTGAAATTTACTTGCTATCGTTGCGTGAGATCGGCTTCGTCTAAGTTGTTTTTTTAAAAGCGCGATTTAATGTATTCGATACATTTTTAGTCCGATAGATAGCAAAAAACGTAAGTTTTGTCTTATTAGGACAGGTTAAAAAGATATATTTGTTTCTGGTTCAATGATATACTATGGAGGGTTTTCAATTTCTCTTATTTACGCTGTTAATCGCCCTAACTGGTTGTTCTTTAATTTTGGTCACTCCCAATAAATATCAGGGTTGGGTGAACAGTATTGTGGTTTTCCTTATTGCAATCATCAGCTCGGTTCCGGCAATTCAAGTTATTCTTGGAACCTCATACAACCATATTGTTCAACAGTTTGGTTTTTTAGGCGATGTACCCATCCGCATTGATCTTTTATCGGCTTGGTTTATGCTGCTTTTAAATCTAATTTTCACCATCGCTTCTTTATATGCCATTGGCTACCTTAAACCTTCGCTGAATAACAGGAGCAGCTTTTCCATTCACTGGATTAACTTTATAATTTTTCATGTTTCCATACTCTGGGTTTGTGTTTTGCAGAACTTTCTGGCATTTTTAATTGCTTGGGAAGTAATGTCGTTAAGTTCCTTGATGCTCATTCTTTTCAATAGCCAAAATGTTAAGGTGCTGAAAGCGGGAATAAACTACCTGATTCAAATGCATATTGGGGTTGCCTTTTTAACCTTGGCTTTTCTTTGTGTATATGTATCAGAGGGCTCTATGGATTTTTTAGCTATAAAATCTTTTTTTAGTCATCATTCCAATGGTTGGCTTTTTCTGATATTTTTTATTGGGTTCGGATTCAAATCGGCGTTCATGCCGTTTCACACCTGGTCACCTTATGTGCAGACTCATGCTCCGTCTCATGTTTCAGCTATGATGGCGGTTAAAATTGGAATGTTTGGATTGTTGAAGATAGTTTTCTTTTTGCAGGCTGATTATTTATTAATTGGGCAGTGGGTTCTTTCCATCTCAATAATTGCGGCTCTTTACGGGATTATTAATGCAACGGTTCACCGAAACTACATGACCTTGTTAGCCTACAGTTCAGTTGAGAATATGGGAATTATAGGGGCAGGCATTGGATTGGGTTTATTAGGATTGGGATATCAAAACACATTGTTAACGCTGGTTGGTTTTGGTGCTGCCCTGTTACATCTGTTTAATCACTCTCTTTTTAAACCGCTTTTGTTTTTTGCGGCGGGTTCCGTTTACCAAAAAACAAATACCCGCGATATGGACAAGTTGGGAGGTATTATTAAAAATATGCCTCAAACGGCTTTCATTTTCCTGATAGGTTCCTTAGCTATTTGCGGTTTTCCACCGTTTAATGGGTTTATATCAGAGTTCATGCTTTATTACGGATTTCTTGGCGGAATAAAAAACGTATCTTTATATCATGAGGTAATATTAGTATCCGCCATGGCAGGTATTTCCCTAATTGGGGGAATTTCTATTTATTCATTTACTAAAAGTTTTGGGGTTATTTTTTTAGGTTCAGCCCGAACAAACGTTAACATTGCCACTTCTGAAACCGATAAGTTGATGCGATTGCCACAGTATTTGTTAGTTGCACTAATTCTTACTGTGGGGTTGTTTCCGGCATTTTATATTGAAAAGGTATTTAAAATTGTGTTGTTATATTTTCCTTTTATCAATAATATTGAAATTAATGGACTTCAATTTATTAATCAGGCTCAATCTGTTGGGAAATATGCTGTTTTATTTTTAGCTTTCACAGCTTTAATCTTATTTGTTAGGTACTTTTTTGTTCGAAAACAGTCGGTGGTGGTGAAACCAACTTGGGGATGTGGTTATGCAAAACCTTCACCAAGAATACAATATACCGGTAAATCGTTCTCAAAAACAATAGGTAAATTATTAAGTACTTTAGTATTTGAAAATAAACGCTATAAAGAATTAACGGGAAAGGAATATTTTCCTAAAGGAAGAACGCATTCGGCCAGTTATACTGACTTGTTTGAATATAGAATTGTTGATAAATCATTGAAACGCATCCTATATTTTATGAACCGGTTTCAATTTATTCAGAATGGAAAATTGCAACGCTATATTGTTTATGGATTGGTATTTATAGCACTCATATTTTTAGGTACTATTTTTAATTTCTTATAATGGAGTTTTTAGAAGTTTTTCTAATTGTACTGGTGCTTTCTGGAATAGCTATTGCCATAATACCCATGAAATATAAAGGGGCGATGGTTCTAACAGCAATGGTACTGCTTGCTTCAATTGCCAGCATTCTATCAATTGAAGTGTTGGTAGGTTCTCCTTTTGAATACACGTTTCCGGGTTCAGCAACCACAGGAACGGTGCCCATTGTTATTGATTCATTATCGGCTTGGTTTATACTCATTATTAGTTTCACTTTTGTTACCGGGGCTTTTTATGGATATCATTATTTAAAGGCATACCCAACGGCTTCGTCAAATTTAGCCATGCATTGGATTGTCTTTATTCTTGCTTATGCATCATTAATGGCAGTTTGCATCCTGCAAAACATGGTTGTTTTTCTTATTGCATGGGAGGTAATGGCCTTGAGTTCATTTTTTCTGGTAATATTCGAAGGCCATAAAAGCAAAACCATAAAAGCTGGAATAAACTATTTGATACAATCCCATTTGGTGATCTTATTTTTAACCATAGCCTTTATTTGGGTTTATTCAACTACCAATTCATTGGAATTTGATGCCATTGCCCAATTTTCATCAAATGCTAAACCCTTTCGGAGCTTCTTTTTAATGATGCTTTTCCTGATTGGTTTTGGAACCAAAGCGGGTTTTGTTCCTTTTCACACATGGCTTCCGCATGCTCACCCTGAGGCACCATCACATATTTCCGGTATCATGTCGGGTGTTTTGGTAAAAATTGGTATTTACGGAATACTCCGGTCCTTGAGTTTTATACAGAACGATTTTGAAATAATAGGGATTATCATCATCCTGCTTTCTATGGTTACCGGGTTTTTTGGTATCATAAATTCGGCGCTCCACCGCGATTTTAAGCGCATGTTGGCCTATTGTACCGTGGAGAATATTGGAATTATTGGATTGGGAATTGGTTTGGGTGTAATTGGTTTGGCTCATGCGAATTATGTACTTATTTTACTCGGATTTGGCAGTGCGTTGCTTCATACCTTAAATCATTCACTCATCAAATCGTTGCTGTTTTTTTCAGCAGGTTCAGTATATCAGCAAACCCATACCCGCGACATGGAAAAACTGGGAGGACTTATTAAAACGATGCCCAAAACAGCCTTTCTTTTTTCGATTGGAGCTTTAGCCATTGGTGGGTTGCCCCCTTTCAATGCGTTTGTTTCGGAGTTTATGCTCTATTCGGGATTATTAAAAGGGATGCAGGTGCCCAGTTCATTCACCACGGTATTAATGATTACTGGTATTGCAGCATTAGCGGTTATTGGGGGCATTTCAATTTATGCGTTTACTAAACTGTTTGGGGTTATTTTTTTAGGAACACCCAAAAGCCAGCTTTCAAATAAGCCACAGGAAGTTGCTTTTGGAATGCGGCTTCCTCAATATCTTATTTTGCTGGTAATGGTTTCTGTTACTATTTTTCCATCCTTTTATTTTAATAGTATAAAAGAGGTCGTTTCCACAACCTTTAATTCGGTTCAGGCAGACCAAGTTCAGTCAATGGAGGTAATTGGAAAGACTGTTCAATGGGTAGGAATATGTTCCCTGCTTTTTATTGCTTTAGTGGCTTTGGTATATAGCCTGCGTCGGTATTTTACCAGTAAACAACCGGAAGTTATTAATTCCACTTGGGGATGTGGTTATGGGGCACCAAATTCAAGCATGCAATATACCGGGAAGTCGTTTTCGAAAGCCATGGCGAAACTCCTGAGCTTTATAGTTCCAGAAAAGAAAAAATATCAAGAGTTAAATGCAAAGGAGTTGTTTCCCTCAAAAAGAAGCCATTCCACCACTTATTCCGATTTCTTTGAACGGGTATTTATTGATAACGGAGTTCGATGGTTGCAAAACTTTTTGAACCGGTTTCAATTCATCCAAAATGGGAAATTACAACGGTATATTCTGTTTGGTTTGTTTTTTATTATAATTATTTTAATTGGGTTAGTAATCTCATTGGTACATGGCATATTTAATTAGTTACCTAGCCATACTTTTAATTTCTGTTTTTTTTATTGCCGGGTTGGGCAGTAAAAATAAGGGAACCGCTGCTATTATAGCCATAGTTGGCCTTGCTACTGTGAGCAGTTTATTGGCTGTTAAGGCTTTATTAGGGCAAACTTTTTCAATTATATTAGCCGGAACCCCAGTTACGGGTGAAATACCAATTGTTATTGATCCGTTATCGGCATGGTTTATTCTGGTAATAAATTTCACCTCAATTACTGGAGTTGTTTATGGAGCCAAATACATGCAAGCCTATAACAATAAACCTACCAACCTCATATTGCATTGGATAAGCTATTTATTGGCTCATGCTTCATTAACTGTTATCTGTTCCATTCACAACAGCATTGTATTTCTTATAGCTTGGGAAATAATGGCATTGAGTGCATTTTTTATGGTAATTTTTGAAGGGCACAAAACTCAAACACTTAGGGCAGGTATCAATTACCTCATTCAGTCGCATATAGCCATCATCATGCTTACCATTGCATTTATATGGATTGCTTTAATAGCTGGAACTTTTAGTTTTAGTGGCATAACACTGTTTGTAACCACACAAAAACCTTCACAAAGTTTCATTTTAATGCTGTTGTTTTTTGTGGGTTTTGGTATTAAAGCAGGCTTTGTACCCTTTCACACTTGGTTACCCCATGCCCATCCGGCAGCGCCTTCGCATGTTTCGGGTTTTATGTCGGGTATTTTAATAAAGATAGGTATTTATGGAATACTCCGGATGGTTTTACTCATCAACATCAATTACCAAGCTACAGGATATTTTATTCTGGTAGTATCGGTTATTACCGGAGTTTATGGGGTGATGCTTGCTTTGGTGCAACACAACCTGAAAAAACTGCTGGCTTACCACAGCATCGAAAATATTGGTATTATAGGAATAGGAATAGGAATTGGCTGCATTGGGCTTGGAACAGGAAACGTTTATCTTTCCTGGTTAGGTTTCGCAGGAGCGTTGTTGCATACATTGAACCATTCTTTATTTAAATCGCTGCTGTTTTATGGTGCCGGAAATATTCATCACTCAACACACACAATGAGTATTGATAAATTGGGTGGTTTGGTGAAACAAATGCCGCACACCGCCTTCCTTTTTCTTATTGCAGCTTTAGCTATATGCGGTTTGCCGCCCTTCAATGGGTTTATTTCAGAGTTTATTATTTATAGCGGATTATTTAACGGCATACAATCGTATAATTTCCCAAACATGCTGGTTTTTATTGTGGTTTTATTCGGTCTTACCCTGATTGGTGGTTTGGCTATTTTTTGTTTTACCAAAGCTTTTGGATCTATATTTTTGGGTACATCGCGTCATCTCACTTGCGAAAAACAACCGGTTGAACGAACTTGGCAGCAGCTGTTACCTATGTATTTCATCGTAGGTTTAATCATAGCTATCGGTATATTTCCTCAGGTATTCTTAAATCTGCTGTCGTTGCCCACGGGGCAATTTGTTGGGGTCATTCCCAATACACTTTTTGCATCGCATGCTGAGGCGTTTAATACCGTAAATAATGTGGGTTATTTTTCAATGGGTTTTATTCTTTTGGCAGGATTGGTTTTCTTTTTCCGGCAACGAATGAAACGTTTGGTTATCACTTCAACAAAACCAACATGGGGTTGCGCCTATATTTTACCTAGCTCGCGGATGCAATATACAGCCAGTTCTTTTGTTCGGAACTACCGCAAATTGGCACAGCCCCTATTGAGTTTTCAAGAATTTAAGAAAGAGGTGAAAGGAATATTTCCGGGTAAAGCGGGCCATCAATTCCACCCGCAAGATAAAGTGGAAGAATACTTAATTAAATGGCCTTTATTGCGATTACGGTACTTTATGTTTCGACTTTCCTTTTTGCAAAACGGAAGGTTGCAGTTTTATATCTTATATGGAATGATGTTTATAATTTTACTGATTGGGGTTCCATTCATTGTATATCTTATCAGCATTTTTGTTAATTTTTTAAATACAGTATAAACATGGTAAGTTTTGTTTTGATAGTATTAGCAAGCCTTGTTTTTTCCGGAATTATTCTCAGGACTAAAAGCATTGCTTCGGGCAGGAAAGGCCCGGGAATTTGGCAGCCAATGAAAGACATATTCAGGCTATTTAAAAAAGGGGCGGTTTATAGCGAAACAACCAGTTTTATTTTTCAGATAGCTCCGAGTATTTACTTTGCTTCGGTGCTTATGGCTATTATGGTTATCCCTTTAGGCAGTAGCAAAGGCATTATCTCCTTTTCGGGCGATTTTGTATTCTTTGCCTATATATTGGCATTGGGAAAATTCTTTAACATTATTTCGGCTCTCGATACAGGAAGCAGCTTCGAAGGCATGGGAGCGAGTCGTGAAGCACTTTTTTCCATGTTGGCTGAACCTGCCTTTTTCATTCTTATGGGTTCATTGGGGTTGTTAACCGGGCACACCTCGTTCCATCAAATATTTATGGAATTCCATTTTGGCTCCTATATTTCCTATGCATTGGGAGTTATTGCCACCTTCATACTTATAATGATATGTATGATTGAGAACAGCCGAATGCCCATTGATGATCCTAAAACACACTTAGAACTGACCATGATTCATGAAGTGATGATTTTGGACAACAGTGGTTTCGATTTGGGACTTATTTTGCATGCTACCAACCTGAAGTTTGCTATGTATGGTGCATTAATTGCCAACATGTTTTTAGGCGATGCCCCCATGTATTATACCATTCCCCTTTTTCTGGTAATTCAGTTTTTATTTGCCGTGATAGTGGGAATTCTCGAATCATTTTCGGCACGATTCCGAATGAGCCACAATTCGCAGTTTATTCTGGTGCTTTCCTCCTTGTCGTTGCTCATGTTTTTTGGGGTTTTAATGGTTTTAGGAAAGTTTAATTAAGTTGAAAACTAATAAATTATGACAAACATACTTTTAATTGTATTTACCATTTCGCTGCTCTACTTTGCCATTGCAAACAGGTTAATGACTTATGTCAAGATATTGTCGTTGCAAGGGTTCCTTTTGTTTGGGGTAGCATTTATTGAGCTTATTGAACCCAATATGGTGAACCTGGTTTTTATTTTGCTGGAAACAATCATTGTGAAAGCCATTGCCATCCCCATGTTTATGCGGTATGTTATTAAAAAGAACAACATCACCCGTGAGGCAGAGCCGTTTCTCCCCAATTTTGTTTCACTCATCTTGGTTACCGCAATAATTGCCGGCACGTTTATTATTTCGAATATAATTAACGACCCACAATTGAATAAAATTTATTTTGTAACAGCGCTTTCAGCCTTATTTAGCGGCCTATATTTCATAAGTACCCGGAAAAAGATTATTACCCATGTTATTTGCTATGTAATCATCGAAAATGGGGTTTTTATTTTGTCGCTGGCGGTTGGAAATGAAATGCCTTTGTTGATAAACCTTGGTATTTTACTCGATGTGTTTGTGAGTGTTTTCCTTTTGGGGATTTTCATTAATAAAGTGGGCGACGTTACCACCGATGGCGATGTGGCCGAATTAAGTAAATTAAAAGATTAATGGTTATACTATGATAATTCCATATTTAGTTGGTTCGGTAATTATTGCAGGGGCATTGTTTCTGAACAGCAATCGGTTATTAAACAAGTTATTGGTAATTGCTTTTATGATACTGCAATGGGCTTTTACCTTGTTCGAGTTGTTCCATAAAGGGATGGTGGAATATTCCTATTTTTTACCTGATGCATTGGCTTTGCTGCTTTTAATTACCGTAAGCATTATTAGCATACCAGCCATGGCACATAGTTACGACTATATTTATCACGAAAAGGACAATCCCCGCACCCGGGGCATTTACTACGGAGCTATGGTATTGTTGGTTATGTCGCTTAGCGCAGCCTACCTTTCGTCGCATATTGCCGTTACCTGGATATTTGTGGAGATTACTACCCTGAGCGCCTCGGCTTTGATTTTCCACCGCCGGAATGCTGGATCCATTGAGGCTACCTGGAAATATGTATTTGTTAGTTCCATCAGCTTGGTGTTTGTTTTTATTGGCATCCTGTTTTTGAGTATCGCCCTAGGTAAGGGGAAAGAAGAAGGCATGTTTTACTCAGAGTTGGTAAATTTAGCTCCTGAACTCAATACTTTTTGGCTCAAAATGGCTTTCATTTTTATATTTACAGGTTATACAACCAAGCTGGGTTTGGTTCCCATGTACACCGCCGGAATTGATGCCAAGGACAAGGCTCCCACACCTGCCGCAGCTTTATTTTCGAGCGTTTTGATGAATGTAGGGTTTGTGGGAATGTTCCGGTTTTATCAGGTAGTGGCGCATACAAGTATTCATCCCTGGGCCAACCACGTAATCATGATAGCGGCTTTCCTTTCCATATTTGTGGCTACGGTTTACATGCTCAAAGTGAAAAACATCAAGCGAATGTTAGCCTATTCCAGCATTGAACACATGGGGCTAATTATGCTTGGTTTGGTTGCGGGAGGAATAGGATATTATGCTGCTGTGTTGCACCTGATTCTGCACTCTTTTGCTAAATCGGCGCTGTTTTTACAGATTGGCCATTTGTACAAAACGTTTAAAACAAAAAACATTTATGCCATCGGAAATTATTTCAAATACAATGTATCGGGAGCCGTATTTTTATTGCTAGCATTCATTGTGGTAACCGCCATGCCACCTTCAGGACTTTTTATCAGCGAATTTTACATTTTCAAGGCGCTATTCGAAGGGGGATTAATTTGGTTGCTCATTCCGGTTCTGATTCTGCTTACCATGATTATCTGGGCGTTGGGTAAAAACATCCTGAAAATGGTGTTCATTCCGCCGGTAGGGTTTAACGAGGAAAAAGTTGATCCAGTAAATCCCTACGAAACACTGTCGCAATATCTGTTGTTGGGTTTGGTTATCTATTTAGGGATAAACCCACCACAAGCATTTGTCGATTTGATACACGAAGCAGTTAAAAACTTAACCTTCTGAAAAACATGAACTATCTGAACGTTAAAAATAATCAGCGGGTCGCTATTGATTCCATCCCCACCTTGCCCTACGAAACGTTGTTCGAAGTGGTGACAAAGGAATTGATGATAAGCGAGGATGCCCATTGCGTGAACTATTTTGGATACAATTCGGACAGCGGCATAAAATTAATATGTTGCATTGCCAACGACGAGTTGGGGGTAATCCATTTGCTTTCGACCGTGGCAAAGCCCGACAAATCCATACCTTCAATTACTGCGCAGAACTATTCATTCCATGCCTTTGAACGCGAGATTCACGAAAACTTTGGCGTTAAGTATTCCGACCATCCGTGGCTAAAACCCATCCGTTATCCGTTCAACCGGGGCAACCCCAAAAGCCAAATTGCCAACTACCCGTTCTATAAAATTGATAGCGAGGAACTGCACGAAGTGGGAGTGGGGCCAATCCATGCGGGCATTATTGAACCGGGCCATTTCAGGTTTATCTGCAATGGGGAACAGATACTCCACCTTGAAATACAATTGGGGTATCAGCACCGGGGTTTGGAAAAGCTTTTTCTGGAAAAGAAGGGTCTTTTGCAACGGGCCACCTTAGCCGAAAACATTGCGGGCGATACGGTGGTGGGGCATTCTACGGCTTTTGCCCAGGCTTGGGAAGCCCTTTGCGGATTTCAACCATCCGAAAAACTCCAGTTCGATAGGGCATTAGCCTTGGAACACGAACGCATTGCCATTCATACCGGCGATTTAAGCGCAATATGCACCGATGTGGCCTATCAATTAGGCAGCTCCGTTTTTGGACGGTTGCGCACCCCGGTTATCAACTATTTTCAACAATGGTGCGGCAACCGGTTGGCAAAAAGCCTAATCCGACCCGGAAAAACAAATTTTCCTTTCACATCAGAACTTGCCATAAAATGGCATGAAGTATTTAAGGCTTATGAACCCGACTTTACGGAAATGGCCTTGCAGATGTTCGATTTGCCATCCATGCTATCGCGTATCGAGAAGACAGGCGTGGTGACCACCGAAACCGCAGTGGAAATAGGGGCTGTGGGAATGGCTGCCAGGGCAAGCGGGGTGAACCGCGACATCCGGCATTCGCATCCTACTGGTTATTACGATAAGATAAAATACCAACCGGTAATGGGCCGGGTGGGCGACGTATTTGCCCGAGCCAAGCTCCGTTTCGACGAAATACATACTTCCATTGACTTGATTAAGGTGATGACTGCTAACCAACCGGCTGCAGATACCGTGACTCAGCCATTGGGAATCCCCGAACCCAATTCGCTGGTGGTTAGTTTGGTGGAAGGCTGGCGCGGCGAAATTTGCCATTGCGCCCTAACCGATTCAAAAGGGGAGTTGATGCTTTACAAGATTAAGGATCCATCGTTCCACAACTGGCTGGCCTTGGCCTTGGCCGTTCGGAACAATGAAATTTCCGATTTCCCGATATGCAACAAAAGTTTTAATCTTTCGTATTGCGGACACGATTTGTGAAAGATAGATATGAGACAATGAGATGATGAGATATGAGATATGAGACGTTGAGAAATGAGAGATAAGACCGTGAGATTTGAGAAGTTAGAAATTAGAGGTTAGAAGCTGGAAGTTGAAAGATAGAAACTAGAATTTAGAAACAAGAAACCAGTACCGGAAGTTAGAGGCTGGGGAAGCCCCAAAGGGGCGAAAGAATAAAGCCAAGGGCAACGCCCTTGGTAAAGTGGCACAAGTAATAAACGGTGCATCCACGTTAGTTAAAATGGAATGGAAACGCTACATGCACCGCAATTATCGGCAGTTAGAATGAGGAGATTTGAGACAATGAGATTTGAGAAGTTAGAGATTAGAAGATGGAAGTCAAAAACTTGAAGTTGAAGAAGCCCCAAAGGGGCGAAAGAACAAAGCTCGGGGCAACGCCCCGAGATAATAGATAAACGTTGAATGCGGTGCAACCAGATAATTTGCAATGGAATGAAAAAAATACATGCACCGCAATTAACGGACAGTTCGGATAAGGAATAAAAAAAGATGAACAATTTGCAAATACTTTAAAACCCATTACCATGATTTTCGAAGATTTAAAAATATGGTTCCATCAAGGGAAGCAATACATTCCCGATGTTACCACCGTTGAGGTTCCCGGTATTTTCAGAGGACGGCCCATAATTACCACTGCACCGGTTGACGAAAATGCATTGGCAACGCTTTGCCCTTTGGGTGCTATCGGCAAATCACCGGTTAGCATCGATTTGGGGCGGTGCAGCTTTTGCGGCGAATGTACACTGGCATTTCCCCATAAAATAAGCTTTACCAAGGACTATAAACTGTCAGCCAATATCCGCAACGGATTGGTTATAAAGGAAGGCGATAACCAACCCATAACATTGGATGCAAAGGCCATCCGTAAGGAAATTCACCAACTGTTCAATGGGTCCTTGAAACTACGACAAGTATGTGCCGGTGGAGATGGTAGCACTGAATGGGAATTGGGTGCCGCTGGCAATGTGAACTTTGATATGGGCCGCTTTGGGATTGAGTTTGTGGCATCGCCCCGCCATGCCGATGGGCTGGTAATTACCGGTCCCATAACCGAAAGCATATCCGAACCGCTGAGGATGGCTTACGAAGCCACTCCTGAACCAAAAATAATAATCCTTGCCGGAACCGATGCCATAAGCGGCGGTATCTTTGAAGGAAGCCAGGCACTAAACCGCTCCTTTTTAGAAACCAGACACATCGACTTGTATATTCCCGGAAACCCGGTACACCCGCTAACCTTTATCAATGGAGTGCTGAGCTTAATAAGGACGAAAACAAGACAAAGAAGTTTGGATTAGGAACCTTCGCTAAACCTGTTAAGGATTTTTGATTTGTTCAATTCACCGGTTTATCTATATTTGTGCACGTGCCGATTAAATAAAAAATATGAAAAGGAGATTTCAATTAATACTAATTCTACTAATTCCCATTAAATTAAATGTGTTTTCACAATCTGATTATCAAAAAGGGTATGTTCAAATCAACGAAAAGGATACAATTTTTGGTTTGATAAATTATAAAAGTGATGAATCTAATCATGAAGTTTGTTTTTTTAAAAAAACCGAAAATGATGCAATCCAAAAATTTTTACCTGAAAAAACATTTGGATATAAATATATTGATAGTAAGTATTACGTTTCAAAAAAAATAGCAACTAAAAATGGATATGAAGAAATATTTGTTGAGTATTTACTGAAAGGGTCTATAAATTTATTTTTCTATCGTGATGTTTCCGACCATTATTTGCTGCAGAAAGATGAGATGCCAATAAAAGAGATTTCTTACGAGGATGAGATAATCTATAGTGAAAACACTGCTTATTATCGGGATTGCATGATTAATAGGGGTTTAATAAAATTCTATTTACAAGACTGCCCCAAAATATTTGGAGATATAGATATGATAAAATCACCCTCACATAATGAATTAATAAATTTGATAAAAAAATACCATGATATAAAATGTCCAAATGATGTTTGCATTATTTACAAGAAAAAACTACCTAAATTTAGAATTGATATTCAAGGAATAGCAGGAATTCATAAATCAGTAAATAGTGATTTCGGCAATCAATATGGTATATTCACATATATATGGATGCCATTAACTAATGAAAGATTTTTTTTCAAAAGTGGTTTTTTGGTTTCAAATGTAAATACAGATTTTCCTCTCGAATTTGATATGTCTGGAGATACCATTAGAAAGGATAATTATTCTTATAAAATATATAGTATTCCATTTCAACTTCAATATATTACTTTAAGACATAGAATTTCTCCGACTTGGGGTTTTGGCTTTAATTTGCTTTTGGACGATCATGATAAATCTTCTTTTTTATTATCATCAATAAATCTTGGAGCGAATTTAAGATTAAGTGAAAAACTTTATGTTTCATTATTTTCAGAGTTGAATTTTTTATTTGTTCCAACTCCCAAATACCTTATTTCAGAATTTTTTAATTTAGGTTTAACTATAAAAATTTAAAAAAAGGATAATAATACAATTAACCTTTGAGTATTGCATTTAAAGCAATTCCTGAACCAAAAATAATTATCCTTGCCGGAACCGATGCCATAAGCGGCGGTATCTTTGAAGGAAGCCCGGCACTAAACCGCTCCTTTTTAGAAACCAGACACATCGACTTGTATATTCCCGGAAACCCGGTACACCCGCTAATGTTTATCAATGGGGTGTTGAGCTTAATAAGGACGAAAACAGAATAAAAAGAGCAAAATGGGACTCATAAAAGAACCAAAAAATGTGGACTTTTCAGTACAATCTGAACCTTGGACTGAAGAAGAGCTTAAGGATTTTCGAACATTAATGAATGAACTTAAGGTGAAAAATTCTAAAAAGAAAACACGGTCTTTAGCGACAAAAAAGAAGGTTAAAGTTTAACCGAAATTAATCGACCTGTACATTCACGGTAACCCGGTGCACCCGCCAACCTTTATCAATGGGGTACTGAGCCTGATTCGAACGAAAACAAAACAATAAAGTATAGATAAAAAACCTTAACTAAAACGGCTAAGGTTTTTTATTTGGGTTAACTGATGGGATAATCTATATTTGTGTAAGTAACTTTAGAAAAGCTAAAGGAGGTTTTTATATCTTAATAGAAAAGAAATTCCTCTTAAGGCAATTGAAATTCAAATAAAGTAATATTTGGACATGAAATGAAGAAAATTCATTCCGTAATAATCTTGTCAATTTTACCCATCATATAACATGCAACAAGCCAATTTAAAAACCGGCGATAAGAAAAAATTTGATCCGCTAAAAAACCGGAACTTAATGTATTAGTTCAGTGGAATCATGATAACCGGTTTTGCGCTCGATGTTATTTTTATTGAATCCCCGATGCCGGTTTATTATCTTAATTTTGCAAACATCCTCATTTCAGTGGTGGTTTTACTGCTGTTTTATTTTGAAAAAATTGAAATCAGGAATGTCGTTAAAGTCAATATTCTTGGGTTTTTGGCAAACCTACTGTTGAGTTTCCTATTTAATCCCCCCAATGCCATTGATTACACCAGCATGTTTCTGCGCAATGCCTTCATCATGTTCATGTTTATTCCGGTGTATGGATTGTATTGTGGCAAAAAAAGTGTTTCTCATATTGGCATCGCATTTATGATTCTATTTGTGGCCGTTTTATTGCGCACCAACAACCATTTTCTGATTAACAATGCTCCCCTATTGATATTCGGAACAGTTATTTATCATTTAGCGTTTTATTACATTTTTAATGCTCTTGAACTGATGGGGAAGAGTCAGCTTGAGTTAAACAATAATTTAACGTGAGTTCGATGTAAGAATTGTGTTTAAAATTTGCATAAAAAAAGGTTTTTGATTATATTTAATTGCTTGAATATTAAATATATAACAATCAAAAACCTCTTATAATATGATAGACAA